>Ga0209211_10000971_pt1 | contig 56528 bp, 58 predicted proteins | sample RifGroA2_FD_183992 | JGI IMG/M metagenome (GOLD analysis project Ga0209211, IMG submission 183992) | Groundwater microbial communities from Rifle, Colorado, USA - Groundwater A2 (SPAdes) (version 2) | ecosystem: Environmental > Aquatic > Deep subsurface > Groundwater | place: Rifle, Colorado... | reverse complement strand
AAAAACAGAATGCCGAGTTTAATCGAGGCACCGCTTTTAATAGAGCCAAAAAAGAGCTGGTCCTAATCCTTGATCATGACAACTTCATGACTTCAAAGCACTATCTCCAAGACCTCGTACAGCCCCTGGTGGACCACCCAGAGGTAATTGCGTCCGAGAGCACCTACTATCACTATGACCGAAGATACTCTCTTCTCGATCGTTACTATGCCTTGTTCGGAACGATCGAACCGGTACCGTTCTATTTTGGTAAAGCAGACAAGATGATGCAGACCTCTAAAAAATGGAATTTACACGGAAAATCAACGGACTGTGGAGATTATTACTTGGTTGAGTTTGAGGATAATCCGCTTACATTTCCAACTATAGGCACCAACGGCTGTCTCATGCGCAGGAAGCTGGTTTCGGAAAACGCCGATGTGAGACCGGATTATCACTTCCCCATAGATGTTATGGTCGATGTCGTCAAGTCGGGACATAATAAATTTGCCTTTGTAAAGAATTCTCTAATTCACCTTACCGGCGCGCGGGGAGTATTTACCTTCTTAAAAAGAAGGGTCATGTTCGTAGAGAAATATCACTTCGCTGATGGTCCCAGAAGAAGGTACAGTGTCTACATGCCCGGGGACGAATGGAATTTAGTGAAATTTGTTTTTTATAGCCTCACCCTGGTGAGACCTACCTTGGATGCCATTATCGGTTTTGTCCAGATTTCCGATCCGGCTTGGTTTATTCATCCCATCATGTGCCTTGGAATAACATTTTCCTATGGATGGGGGACACTTAAGGGTTTATTAAAATATCATCGTTTATCCGCCGTCAACAAATAAAATGAATATCGAAAAATACGCCAAAATCGCACCTCAATACTACACCGGTGAAGTACCGACACTGTTAGTAAATTTGTTGAATCTTAACCACTTTGAGAACATTCTGGATTGTGGCTGTGGTGATGGTTCACTACTGTACGGTCTCAAAATAAGAAAACTGATTAATTCCTCTCGAATTAACGCTATCGACTTGTCAAACGACAGAATCGCCTTAGTCAAGAAAATATCTCCAAAATTTCTGACTCGAGTAGACAATGTCGAAACGCTTAAAACTGTCAAAACAAACTCAATTAATCTCCTGATTTCCACCCAGGTTATCGAACATGTTGATGATAAGAAAATGTCCGCCACCATGAAGAGGGTTACCAAAAAAGGAGGAATAGTTTATCTCTCAACGGTATACAAAAAGTGGTATGGTTGGTTCTTTTATAAAAATAATATCGGTTGGGTTATAGACCCCACTCATTTAAGGGAATACTCAACAGATAACCAATTATTAAAAATTTTAGACAAAGATTTCTATATAATTTTGAACAAAAAAACTCTTCAGTGGTTTCCCATAATTGACTTTATGGTTAAAAGAATAGGTATCACAATAAAAAAAAGAGACGCCTTAGTCTGGAAAATACTCCGCGCTATCAGAATTCCCATCCTTGGATATTACAACTGGGAACTTATATTGGTAAAAAAATAGGTTTTATCTTCGTAGATTCAGATAATAAGGTCTTGGATTGGCTACCATCAACTCCAACAGGTCGGGGATACTCTCTTTACCTTCGGGCCAAAAAGAAGTTATGTTTGGAAATAAGGCCATTACCTGTCTATCTTCTTCAGACCAGTGGGAAAATCCGTCATGACCATAATCTTGATCTCTTCCTCCACCTGCCAAAATTATTGGGATTTTCTCTCTGTTAATATAATTTCTTATTGTCTCAAAAGGTCGATATAGCAGAAAGGGAGTAATAGAGTAAGTGACCGGTATTATTCCTTCGTAAGCCATCCCGATCGAGACTCCGATCATGGCTTGCTCAGCCGCCCCTACATTGATAAATCGCTCAGGAAAGTCCCTCTTAATTTTATCGAACATTCCAAAGCCGAGGTCTCCGGTAACCAACCAAACCTTAGGGTTTTTCAGCATCTGACTGTGCAGTTCGTATGCAAACCACCCTCGCATACTATCGTGCCTCTCGGCTATCGTTAGCTTTTCGGCCATGTTTTTAAGGCTAGTTTGTAATCATTGTCGGTCATTTTGTAATAGTGAGCCGCGAGCCCTTTTAGAAAGGGTAGCTGGTCAACTGTCGTTCGGGCAAAGACCACCAGTGGTATCTCAGTCGGTACCGAGAGGCCTTCGATTATTGCATTTATGTTGTGTCCATCCACATCGACTACATCACACCCAAAGCTGTGAAATCTAGAAATTAGCTTTTCTGACTCAACCTCTTCGTAGCCAGCATAGCCATTGGCATTTAAAACAATTTTTAGATTATTTAGTTTATATTTAGAGGCAATAGAAACTGCTTCCCAGATACTCCCTTCAGCTGATTCACCATCAGAAATACTACAATAAACATTTTTAGATCTATCAGCCAAAGCCAGCCCCACCGCAATAGGCAGTCCTTGACCCAAACTTCCCGTGGAAACTTCAATATCAATCAGAGGATTCCTCTCAGGATGTATACCTAGTTCAGCGATTTTTGGGTCAGTTATAAATCCATTACTTTCCAGGACAGCATAAAGCGCGCAAGCTGCATGGCCGTTACTGAGAATAAACTTTTCCCCCGGTTTCTTTATTCGATAAACCGCATCAATAATGTCTACGGCCGAAAGGGCTGATCCGATATGCGTTGCATCGGCTTCACGAATCAGTTCAATGATTCTTCTTCGGTGGTTGATTTGCTCTTTTTGCATAATACTCTTTTATCCTAATATCATATCACCGTCACCGTATTTATTGTTAAAATAGTCCATGGCGAATTACTTGATTACCGGAGTCTCGTCCGGAATTGGCAGAGCACTCACCAAGAGGTTAATTGGTGAGGGGCATAGAGTTATGGGAATTGCGAGGCGAAATGAACATCTTCAAGAGCTAAAAGTCGAATTAAACAATAATCAAAATTTTAGCTTTATTACCATTGATCTCGCTCAAGAAACCGCTTGGAAGGATATTACCGGACGCCTGGCTCAAGACAAATTCATGCCGAATATCGTCATTTTTAATGCTGCCATCTTCGAAAAAGATTATTTAAGCAGGAAGTTGGATTTTATTCAAATGAGAAAGTCGTTTGAGATAAATTTCTTCAGTATCATCAAAGGGTTTGAAACACTTATTGATATCGTGAAACCAAAGACACAATTTATTTTTATTAGCTCCTCATCAGCATTCAAAGGAAGCGGAGCTGAGGGGATTGGATACCCGGCCAGCAAGTCAGCTCTCTCCACCGCTTTTGAGAGCTTATATCAGAAGTACAAAAGGAAATACCGTTTTAAAATCATCTATTTCGGACCGATAAAAACAGACATGCTACCCTCAGCCTCTCGCCTTACCCCCATTCTTTCCCCAGACCAGGCAGTAGAGAAGATTGTTAGAGTTATCCAGGCGTATAGGGTCATTAATTATGCCCCAGGGATATTATTTTTGTTCCTCAGATTTATCAAGGTTTTACCGGATTACTTGTACTTGACAATACTAAGTCTAATTGACATACTTCACTTCAAATCGAGTAAAAAATAACTATGCTGACAAAGAAAAAAATATCGGTGGTAGCCATTGCTTATCGAGATGAGGGAAACATCGCCGAGCTGTACCGACGCCTCACCCAGACTCTTCGGACAATTACTCCAAACTACGAAATAATCTACGTCAATGACGCCAGCCCCGATAAATCTCAGGAGATTCTGGAAAAATTAGCCAAAAAGGACAAGAGGTTAACTGTCATCCTTCATTCCAGAAATTTTGGCGCCCAAAACGCTTTTACCACCGGCATGAAATACGCCAATGGAGATGCGGTTGTCATTATGGATGGAGATTTGCAAGACCCACCTCAGCTAATCGAAAAATTTGTGGAGAAATGGCTCAAAGGATTCGATGTTGTCTATGGTATTAGACGAAAAAGAGAGAAAAGCATGGGGCGTATGTGGGAATCAATTTACCATCTTTTCTATGTAATTTTTAATCGTCTAAGTTATGTCAAAGTTCCTCTTGATGTTGGAGATTTTTCATTGATGGATCGTCGGGTAGTAGACCACCTCAATGCTTTACCCGAAAATGACCGTTTTATTAGAGGACTTCGAGCTTGGGTAGGCTTTAGCCAAACAGGAGTGCCCTACACCAGGCCGGAAAGATTTTCCGGACAAGGTGTCTCTACTACAAATATCTTCAAAGCACTTGCTTGGGCCAGAAAAGCGGTTTTCTCATTTTCCTTTGCCCCCCTGGAATGGGTTTTTTATCTTGCATTGTCTAGCGTCGTCATAAGTTTGTTGGCGGCAGTAATTTACCTCATTATGTATTTTTCTATTCCATCTGCCCCTAAAGGTTTTATGACCTTAATATTGGCAGTACTGTTTATGGGGAGTATTCAAATAGCTATTCTAGCCATTGTTTGCGAATATCTTCGTCGGATATTTGAAGAGGTTAAGCAACGCCCCGTGTCAATTGTCAGTAAAATAATCAATAAACACCAACGTAGTGTCTAAGATAATGAAAAAGGACAATCAATCAGTTTGTGCCATTTGTTGTGATCGGGCAAACTTTCAAGTTTTGTATAAAAAAAACTTCAATACAAAAAAACATCTCAATACCAAAATATTCTCTGCCAGGAGAATGCCGGACAAGATTCACGGAACCATTGTGAGATGTGAAAATTGTGGTTTGGTCAGATCACTTGAAATTATCGACAGAAAACAATTAAACAAGCTATATGAAGATAGCCATTTTACCTATAGCTCAATGACAGAAAAATTAAAAGAAACCTACGGGTTGATTCTGAAGGAGGCAGGAAAATATGTACCATCAAAAAAAACATTCCTTGAAATCGGTTGTGGAAATGGCTTTATGCTCGAAGAGGCTAAAAATCAAGGGTATCGAGTGGTAAGGGGGGTGGAGCCGAGTGTTGAAGCCATTGTCCATGCAACGAAGGCAATTAAGAAAAATATCGTCAACAATATCCTTGAAGCTGATACCTTTGATAATAATACATTCGACTTAATATGCGCCTTCCAGGTTTTTGATCACATACCTGATCCAAACTCTTTTCTGGCAATTTGTCACCATATTCTTAAACCAAAAGGGGTCTTACTCTTAATGAATCACGACGTCAAATCATTTTCCGCGAAAGTCCTAGGTGAAAGTAGTCCAATTTTTGATATTGAACATACCTACTTATACGACCAATCCACAATAAAAAATATCTTAACTAAAAATAATTATAAAATCAAAAAAGTCTATTCACCACAGGCAATTATGTCCATAAGATATATTATCAGACTACTACCACTACCAACAAAATTGAAAAAATATTTTGCACAAATAAAATTGCCTCTCCTAGAAAAAACAATTAAATTTTATCCTGGCAACCTTTGTGCAATCTCCATAAAACCAGTTTCTACTCGCAATGATTAGAAACTTTCTAAACAAGTTGGCAGAGAACTCAAAGTTGTTTGAAGTGTTCGAGAAAATCTTTGGTGCTGATATCCAAAAGAAGTTAGCCTATCGTAGTGCTTACAAAAACGGAAAACGTCTGTTAGATTTTGGTTGTTCCACTGGGAATACCACCGAAGCTTTCTTGGATTTCGACTACGTGGGCATAGATCTCGATCCAGGATGTATTAATTATGCCAAGAATCGATGGAAAGAATACTCAAACGTAAAATTTATCGCCAATGATATTTTTAAAAAACCATTCAAAAGTAATTATTTCGACTATATCTTATTTGCGGGTACTGGCCACCACATTCAGGATACTTTATTTGTACCCATACTTCGTGAACTACTGCAAGTTCTAAAAGACGATGGAGAACTTTGGTTCTACGATATACTCAGACCTCAAAAAAATAGTCCACTACTTACCAAGTTGTTGGCAAATCTTGATAGGGGTAGGTACATTAGGACCTTTAAACAATACGAATCGATTTTTGAGAATCTAAATGGAATAACTGTCAGCGAAAAAAAAGTCTTTAAGGTTACCAATACTCTAATCCCGCAAGAGGATTACTGTTTTTTTCGGATCAAAAAATCTAGTTAACTTTATATATCTTTACAACTGGCCCTAGATTGTTCTGAGGGTAAAATTCCTGAATGAGACTAATACCATCAATCTCGTTATTTAATAACTGTAAAAAGTAATCCCTTTCGCGTCTCACCATGTAAAACAAAAGTTCATGTTGAGTACTCACGTGAACCGAACCCGTGTTGTAAGCAAACGGAATAACATCATCCTTAAGATAGTAATTCATTAAAAAAGTTTTACGTGGATCATCAATAGTAAGCGCCATGCCGTATGTGTAGCTATTGATTACAATATACTTAACTCCTTCATCCTTTAGTTGGCGGATGGGCTTAAAATTGAAGTAAGCATAGATGTCTCTCATGGTGGTACTTTTACTGGCCCTCTCAATTGCTTCCCTCGGCATGTCTTTTGGCCATACCGGCTCAGTTCTCGAATCTATCATATCAACCAAGTCATATTTTTTGACCCCGTTCATCAGAGACAAGAATTCATTTCTAACATCAGGCGGGACTTGTGTGTCAAAATAATTCCGTGCAATCCGATTTCTTAGCATTAATGGATAGGCAGTGGGAAGGGAGACTGAATATGCGGGATAGTCAATGGCAATTTTCGTATTTTCTGGAATGTATTTTAATATCCATTCTCTTGCGACCTGTCTTGTTTCTGGTAATTGCTTCAGTTGATCTGCTTTAACTATGTTCCATAAATTAGGAACGACCAACAATGCTGTAAAAAGAAACAATACCACCCCATTGAAACCGACTTTTTTTGCAATTCGAAAATACTCTCGTGAAGCGAACATCATTGATATAGGAATAAGTCCTACAAATAAATGCATCCATCTGTATGTCCACTTGTAGAAGAAAACAAAATACGTCAGCAAAACAATTATATACAAAACATCTAGTTTTTTTCGCCTTACAATAGCAACTACGGCGGAGTACAGAACCATAAGACCAATGAAATAGTCACGTTTTAGCAACTCAGTGAAGTACCAGTACATTATGCTAGGGATGTTATATGAGAAGAAAGGCGCAGACGAAAATGCTACCTTTCCTGCTCCTGATCCCTGAAGGAAGAAGCTCAGAGATCTCTCAAAACGGAAGATCCAGTTTAGATTTCCCATTGTGCCTATTAACAAAGCAAACAATGAGTAAAGCATCCAGTTCTTAAATACGATACTTTTGTTAACTTTATATCTGGTGAGATCGGTAATGAACAAAAAAAGTATAGCTGGAAACAGCAATATTGTCGTCTGGTGTGATGCTACAGCAAAACCTATTGTCAGCCCACCAATAATATACGATTTTCTCTCTTGATTTATACACATCATACTCATACCTAAAAAGGCCAGTAGCGAAGATAGTCCTGACAACGTCTGGTGTACAGCATATTGAGACTCAAAAACTAGCTGCCACTCCAAGACCACAAATATGGCGGCAACCAAACCAGCTACCTTAGATTTGTTAACAAACTTTCCCCAGTGATATGCGACGACAATAGTGAGGGTCCCCATGATCGAGGTTACAATCCTAGATATATAGATAACCGTAGATGGGTCCTGAAGAAATCTAACAGCAAAATCGGTTTTGTCCTTAAAAAAACCGAACACCAGTCCGAATACGAAGTATATACCGTATGACACTAGTAGAAAGTACTTGTGAAACAATGGATAATTTATATCTTCGGGGATTGGGGACATCCTTTGTCCCATAGACATAGAATCCAACACTATTCTCGCCTCATCTGGATGAAGTAGGTCGGGTAGACCAAACTTTGCACCGGAACTTCGTACGAAAAAGCCAACAATAAATATTAGTATCAAAATAATTGGTATAAAGACATCTCTTGGTCTATTTACGAAGGTTTTCAGCATGTTCACTAACGCTATTATAGAGAAAAACTTAATCAATCAAGCAAGAAATTAATGACATTCCAGATGACTTTGGTTTATCATATTAGAGTAGATCTTTTTTCGAACCAATTTAATGTCCAAAAACAAATTAATTTACATCTTTGTCTGCCTGATAGTCATTCTAATGCCATGGTTCTGGATTCCTGACGGATATGTCTATACTTCGGAGGAACCAAACTTCGTTAACTATGACATCAAACTTAATCGTGCGTCAACTATGTGGACAAAAGATAATGGTTTTGGTAGCCCGGGGGATCCGTCAAACCAATCTCTCTTAATTCCAAATGCAGTTCTATACAACGCTTTCAGAGGACTTGGTTTGGACCGCTCAGGTTCGCAAAGGATGTTTATTTCTTTTACCTTTATGTCTATCATAGTTGGATTTGGATTATTCTCTTCGTTGTTTACAAAAAGCCACTTTATCAGATTGTTGGGTTTATTTTTTTATATATTTAACTTCTACACCGTCACATCCCTAGGTTACACTGCAAAAGTCTTCCAATTGGTCCTGATGCCACCGCTATTTTATATTGCTTATAAATTTCTAAAGACGAGAGAATATAAATATATTCTTCTAAATTACATATGGGTATTTATGTTTCAGGGAGTCTTCACCAACCTTCCCACGGCCATTGTTTCAATGATGATTTACGTTGCCGCCTTTATTTACTATCTATTTGTAGATGAGAACCATCGCTATAAGCAGGCTTTTGTGGGCTTTATTGTTCTGATTTTTTCCATCGTACCAATACTGATGCACCATTTTGTCATCTATCTGACTGTATTAGACGCGATGGCAGAAATGCCAAACTTGTTTACATTTACTGCCATCGGTGCTCCACTGAATCTCCTTATTCAGCTGAGAGGAGTTTGGTGGGAGAAGTCTGGGCATCTGGGAATTTTCTATTTTAGTCTCTGGAGATTTTATGATCACCTATTAACGGTCTTGTCTGCAGTAGGAGCGATTGGTACGGTTGTCATCTCTTGTGTCGTGCTTACCTGGGATAAAAATCTTAAGACTAGAAAAAAATCTGCTTTTTGGTTGGGCTTCTACCTCTTTGGCACTGGCTTTGCCAGTGGTTTTTACTTTTTACCCGGGTTCTATCAACTGTTGATGGACAAGGTTCCGCTAATGGTAATGTTTAGAGAGCCGTGGGCTAAGTTTGTTCCTTATGCAGTCTTCTCTTTATCCGCCATGACACTGGTGCTACTAAATGAGTTTAACGAATCCAATAGGAAAATTTTTTTAATAATATGCGCCATTCTAATTCTTCACCTCTGTATTCAAAGTTACCCCTTTATCTCCGGAAATATTATTGACTCAGAGGTGGCCGGATGGAAAAGGCGGCTAGTAAAAATACCTGACTATTGGGAAGAATATAGCGAATGGACAGACGGAAGCCAAAAAGTAATTCTTCCCCTTCCCTTTGGGTCGACTCCGTTCAATTCAAAATATAATTGGTATCCAAATGATATCGGAAACACAATTTTACCCATGCCTTGCTTATTGGCAAAAACAAACGTTATTTGCCCTAATAATACAGATAAGTATTCCTCAATCTTAAAAACCTTTGCCAATAATGAGAGTTTTGATCTAATTAGATTGGGAGGGGTGGATCAAATCCTGACTCAGGACGACCTTGAGCTGCTAGACGACCGCGAACAGTTCGATTGGCAAAACCAGGGAATTAAAGAATTTATAGATGTAACTGCTATTGCAACTTTCGGAGGAAAGTTGAGAATATTTCCTGTAAAAGCTGAATTCTTAAGACCAAAAGTATACGTATCTCAAAATATTATTGAGATAGATGATGTTACTGGTATCAACGAACAGTCAACTCGTAGTCTTGGGAGGGATGGTATTTTTGTATATAGAGTCGATTCATTACCCAAAATTGTCAAAACAAACCTTCCTGAGATTAGTTTTCAAAAACATTCTCAAACGGAATATGAAGTTAGTATCCAGAATATCTCCGACAAATTTGTTTTAGTATTCAATGAGGCTTATAACAAAAACTGGGATCTGTTAATGCAAGGGAATATAATCTCCAATCACATTACAGTTAATGGCTTTGCAAATGGGTGGTATGTGGATAAGGAATTAATCTGTGACGAGGCTCCGTGTAACATAAATTTGAATATTCAATTTAGACCCCAAAAATACTTCGCCAACACAATGTATATAAACATTGGTTTATTTTTAGTATCGATGTTATCTCTACTGATAATTTATGTTAAAAAAATATTTTCAACAAAGAAATGAAGATATTTACCTCAAAAATCATACCGATAATATTACTGTTGATTTGGTTAATATTTGTTGTTTCATATTTAAATAAAGAGAATTATTTTTCATTTTCTATAGAGAAAAGTTTAAATGCCCTCTCACTGGGAGATTATAGGGGAGATCCACTATTGCGGGGACATGTTATAAGAATTAATTATTTATCGCCTCATTCATATTTAAGTTCTGTGGGGGTCAGATTCAACACCTTTTACAAAACTAACAGCGACACCTTACGATTCAGAATAAAGGAGATCGGAAGTGATGACTGGTACTACGAAGACAAATACCGTGTCGATCAATTTCGACAATTACAATATTTTTATTTTTCTTTCCCAGTTATCAAGAACTCATCGGGAAAGTACTATCAAATTGAAGTTGAGTCCCTCGGAGGAACAGATGGTAACTATGTAGCTGTTGCGGGTCCTCTTGACCAGTCAGCTAGAGTCAGACATGACTTTACTAAGGAAAATCTCAGTAAAAACACAAGACTTTTAGCATATTTTGTTTTTAACAAGTTGTTCTTTTTGGTTAGTGATCCGAAATTTTTAAAACATTTATTACTTTACTCAACTCCACTAATTTATTATTTGATTTATGCACTTGTTGGCACCAGCATGGGATCCTTTTCTGTAGTAATTTTTCTATCGGTAATGATAGACACTTTATTTCTAAATGGTTTCTCAGCCTTTTTCGTCTTGTCAGTCATTTTCGGTTGGTCCTTAATGGTTTTGCATCACAGAGTTGAGAGTCGAGTTTCCTCGTCACTATTTATTTCATTATTCACTCTCTCGTTTGTAGCATTTCTTTTTGGCCAAATACCAATTGGTGACAGGATGGGGGTGTGGGCCTACGTGTTCCTCTCATTTTCTATCTTCCAACTAACTTGGGAGTTATACTTCAAGCCAAAAAAACTTCTTCCTATCAAAGATTATTGGCGCAACTTGGTAATCGAGGGGAAAAACATGGTATTTTTTACCTACCTTGCGATAGTTGGTGAAGTAAAAATTGATGTTGAAAGAGGGAGATTTGGCTCAGGTGGAAATTCAGAAATGATGGGAGTCACCGACAGAGGCTCAGAGATGGTAACGTTGGTAGTTTATCGGTGGCAGGCACCCATGATTAAGACGTACATCTACACCTCTCAATTATTGGCCTATTTGATAGTAGTCACTATAGGCATTATTAGTGCCATGTTACGCATCGGACTCTTTGTATTATTCGCATGGCTAGTATTTTCAAATGCTAGAGAGATAACGCAATATTTCAAATTCTACCTTGACTTTTTCCCTGACAGTCAACTGAATATCTTTTGGAACCAAATGGGTAAGAGACTCTTCTTTGTATATTCAGGTGTACTTGTAATTATCCTCAGTTTGTTATTGTTGAAGAAGCCAGACATTCGAAAAAAGACGCTTATGTGTCTAATAATTCTATATTTATGCTCGATTATTGCTCGTTTGACTTTTATCAGCGCGACACCATACCGAAACGATATTAAGATATGGTCCATTAGTCCAGGTAGTTCTATGGAGCCCTGGGTAGACATAGCTATAAAGGGGCGAAATTTCGGAGAAATGCCGTTTATAGGATCAGTTTGGATTGATGGAGTCGAACAGAGGGTAATCAAATGGGGAGAAAGGGAAATTGTCTTCAGAACTGATCCTTTTATGACCAGGAGCGGCAACTTGACTGTTAGGGTATTCAAGAATACCGCTAGCAACCCTTTTTACTTTACCTACACTGGCTACAGGTAGTCAGAGATTTTGTAAATGTTAATTTAAGTATAGAATATACCTGTGAAGTTATTAAGGAAAAACTACTGGGAAGTACTGATTGTATCAATCTTAATCATCGCCGGTCTTTTTTTTCGATTGAAGGGGATTAGTTCCAACCACTCTTTTTGGAATGATGAGAGTCATGTTGCAATAATGGCACGTGGGGTTTTGGAGTACGGAAGGCCAATAACACCCGCTGGTTACAGTACGGGGATCTATCAGATAATTCTTTATTACATCACCGCGCTTTCGTTTAAGATTTTCGGGATCTCCGAGTTTACTGGCAGACTTCCGTCTGTCCTTGCAGGAGCTGGGCTTGTCATTACTGGCTATTTCATAGCCAAGAAGCTTTTCAGTCTGAGAACTGCAACAATAGTTGCTTTCTTACTAACTTTCTCTCAAATCCAGCTGGCCTGGTCCACTCAACTAAGGCCCTATATCTGGCTCGAACTTTTCACTCTGCTAATTTCTTACTTTTTATATCAATATATAAAATCCCCCTGGAAATTATTAGATAAATATTTTATTTATTCTGTCACCGTTTCCTTATTGTCCTGTCTTTTCCATGGCACAGGGATTTTAAATCTTGCTATAGTTGGCCTAATTTTTATGTACAAAATAATAAAATATAAAAAGTATGTCTATATATCTGTTCTTCCACTCCTTATTATTACCGGCGTGTGGGTTGTGTATCGTTCTATGGGGGGAGGGTGGGGGTTTGTCCATCACGTCATCTTCAAAATCTATTTTTCCCCTCTCCACTATCGTATTTTCCTGACCCACAACTATCTTTGGCTAATTTTTGGAGCCTCTATCGGCTTTTTTACTCTTTACAGAAGAAACAAAGAGTTGGCAGTTCTTCTTGGCGGATCGGTCGTCTTTATTTTTGCTATCGCTATTTTCAAAATTAACCCCAGATATGTCCGGTACTCGCTTCCCGCCTTTCCTCTCATGTATCTTCTATTTGCCGAAGGGGTGGTCTCTGTCATAGACAAGGTCACCAAGAGAGAATGTTTAAGATGGTTACTTGTAATCTTGACCGTCGCACTTTTAAGTCTTACCGGTAAATTTGTTTTTTGGCCTAAATACTACTATTCCATAAACGCAGACATGCGTGAAAATCCGATAGTGGATTACAAGTTTGCTTTCGCCAAAATCCAAAATTTAATTAAGGATAAAAAAGATGTGATTGTAATGGATGCCTGGAACGACCGCGTGCCCTGGTATCTCCCCGGACAGAAGTATATTTTTCTCTTCAAAGACGGTGCAGGCAAAATAGATCCAGTTTTTGGCGAAAAAATACTGGGAACTATCAAAGAGTTTGAAGCAGAGAAAAAACTTTATGAATCAGGAATTGTGATAGTTGAAGACTGGGAAAGTCTAATGAATGAAGATATCAAAGAATATGTTCGCAAAAATCTGAAGTTTGAGTTTACCGTTCAGGATTTACCATACAACGAAAATGACCATTGGGGAATCAGCGTTTATTCCTGGGGGATTTGATGAGAAGACTAAATAAATCCAGCCTTTAAGCCTGCCCGCCAGTAGGAGGGGCCTCATCTCTAACGCCAGTTGATATTTGATAGCTGGTTTGATCTTGTCCCACTTTTGTCGGTAAAGGGTAATGTTCTCCAGGCTTCGCAAAGATCTCCACCTTTCCGTCGGATGTGAAGTTCAAAGATCAATTTATCACCAGCGGAAGACAGGCAAGAGAATCCAACTCCGGCCTTTGGCGGGCGGGGGGTCGGGAATTACAAGATGAGATGATCTGAGGATTTAGTGTTAATATATTACTATGCCAATCAAAAAAACATCATCGTCAGATCTGATCGTCAAAGATCCTGAAATACTTGGAGGCACACCGGTAATAACAGGCACGAGGATTCCAGTCACTCTTCTAGCTAGACTTTTAAGGGTGGGTTATTCAGACAAGATCATAAACTACGAATATCCCTCATTGACGATGGAAAAGATCCTCGCTTTTAAAAAATTAATTGACGGAGGATACCGTGTCTCCGCATCAAGATAGATTCAAACTCCTCTTAGACGAGATGCTTCCCAAGAGGGACAAATTTCCGATTCTTAACAAACTTCATAATCTTAAGCATATAGTTCATGACGTCAAGGGGTCTGGGTTAAAAGACGAGGATGTTGTCTTGCTCGCGAAGAAGCAAAAAAGGATACTAATTTCCAAGAATGACAAACACATGATTGATTTGTGTAACATCAATAAAGTCCAATTGATCTGTATCACAGAGACAATGCGAGAGGAGGAGATTGATAAGAAGATCGTCGCAATGCTTTCCAGGCGGTTACCAAATAAATCAATTTTTAAAATCTCTCACAGTCCAAGAAAATAGGTCCAAACGAACTCTAATCCCCCAATTCGGCCTAATTGGTTGATCAAAGCCACGCGCGATTATTTAATTAATAAAGAAAACAAAAAATGAAAGAACTTAAACTTACAAAAGAAGAAAAGCTTATACTAGACCAGTTCGAGGCTGGAGAGTTCGAAGAAGTTCCAAATATGGAGGAGGAAATTCGTCGTGCTTCTGGTTCCGGCATACCTTACCAGACACTTCTTTCGACCTTGATACACCACTACGTGACAGACAAAATTAAAATTAATCTTTAATCCTCGGAAATCAAAAGAGGCCCCTGGAAAGTGAGAGAGTAGACAACACCGGATGGTTCCGGATCTTGTCCGGAATAACCACTGGGGAATCGGTGTTTATTCCTGGGGAATATAAATTATGTGACATAATTAAGTGGTGACAGCCAAACCGGCAAAATTATCCAAAATATTTCTTTCAGCTTCCTTTCTTGGTACCTATATCTATTTACTTTTCTTTTTTCTAAATCACACCTCCACCGTTACCGCACCAAGCAATAGCAACCTCACAATAGAAACTTCCCACACTGTCAATTCCACCGAAAAAGTAACCAGGGTTATTGATGGAGACACTATTGAGATCGAAGGCGGAATCAAGGTGCGACTCATCGGAATAGACACACCGGAAATGAAGAACAAAAACAGAACTATCGACTGTTTTGCTACGGAAGCCAAGCAGAAGGTGGAGTCACTGCTGAACGGTAAAGAAGTTGTCTTGGTCAAAGATGTCTCCGAAACCGATAAATACGGTCGGCTTTTGAGATACGTATATCTGGGAGACGAAATGATTAACGATACCTTGGTAAAAGAAGGCTATGCCAAGATCTCCACTTTTCCGCCAGACGTGAAGTTCAAAGATCAATTTATCACCAGCGGAAGACAGGCAAGAGAAGCTCAAGTGGGTCTCTGGCAGGCATGTAAATAGCTCAGACAAATGTCACGAATACTTGAATTCGGGTAATATTTGGTATTTAATAGAAACAGTTACTATTTAGACTTAGCTATGAAAAAAGACAGAGAGGTAGCATTGTTTGAGAGAAAGCGGGTTAGAAGAGTCTGGCATCAAAAAGAGTGGTGGTTCTCTGTAATAGATGTGATTTCAATCTTGACTGAAAGTAGTGTGCCACGTCGATATTGGTCTGATCTCAAAATTAAACTTGGTATCGAGGGGTACTCTGAACTGTACGAGAAAATCGTACAGTTGAAATTGAACTCTCTTGACGGAAAAAATAGAAGTACAGATTGTGCGAACACCTCAGCCATGCTTCGTATTATTCAATCCATTCCCTCACCCAAAGCCGAGCCATTTAAACAGTGGCTGGCCAGAATTGGCAAAGACAGAATTGATGAAATAAACGATCCGGAGTTAGCTATGGCCAGGATGAAAGATCTGTACGAAAAGAAAGGCTATTCCAAAGAGTGGATTGAAAAAAGATCTAGGGGTATCGCTATCCGCCAGGAACTGACCACGGAGTGGAAGGATAGGGGAATCAAAAATAGTCGTGAATTTGCCATCTTAACCAACGAAATTATGCAAGGGACCTTCGATATGAAAGTTGATGAATACAAAGACTTCAAGGGTCTCGAAAAAGAAAATATTCGCGACCACATGAATGACTTGGAGCTGATTCTCACCATGCTGGCAGAGGCGACTACTACGAAGCTACACCAAGAAAGAGATTCAAGAGGTTTTACGCCCGTTCGAGGTGACGCTAAGGAGGGCGGGGAAATTGCAGGGAATACTCGAAAGCAAATCGAAAAAGCCAGTGGAGCAAAGATTAGTACTAGACAAAATCATCTTCCAAACCAAAAGAAACTGAAATAGAGTGTGGGATAATTGACTTGTGTCACCCCAAAGCAAAGAAAATAATCCTGAACTAAGTATAATCACGATAAATTATCAAACGGATGATCTGGTTGTGAATCTAGTCCAAAAGCTAGTTCCCCGTCTTGGAGTAGAAATAATAATAGTCGACAATAGCCCCACTGATTCTCTCCACCATAAGCTACCCAAGAGAAGCGACGTTCAGTATTTTTTTACCGGGAAAAATCTTGGTTTTTCCGGAGGAAACAACTACGGATTGTCCAAAGCCAGGGGAGAGTGGCTCTTTTTATTAAATAGCGATACCTTGGTATCTACGGAAGACGTCTTGAAACTATTGTCCGAAACTAAGAAATGTAAATATCTCGTCTCCGCCCCAAAACTAATACAGCCTGATGGAAAAATCCAGAACAATGTCGGCTACCTTGACTCTTTTTTCAAACACCCCCTTAACTATCTTTTTGTCCGCCCAAGATTTCTAAGGTGTTCTTCTGTAAAAGAGCCCATTCAGGTGGATCTTCTTACTGGATCTGCCATGCTTATTCACAATTCGGTGTTCAAACAGATTGGCCTGCTGGACGAAAAGAATTTTTTTATGTATTACGAAGACATAGATTTTTCATATCGGTTGCACCAAAAGGGTGTATCGGTCCTGTACGACCCCGATGTAAGGATACTTCACCTTGGCGGAGCCAGTTCGGACCAAGACACGCGGCAAAAAAACAAAAACTATCAACACGGATTGAATATTTATTTGAAAAAAAATCGAGGTAGTTTGGCACTTGTACTAAACAGACTGTTTCATTTTATATCTTAGTCTTCAGCTAACATATTCTCATATATACTAGTATTTACTAATGAACTATCACTGGGAAATATCTCCTGAAATAAATCAGCTTCTGATCAAGCTTGAAGCTCAAAAAATTAGCCTGGCTGGCTACGGCTTCCGTGGTTTAATTCCCTTTGAAAAGTATATTGAGTCTCATCGTCAAGAATACTATCGTGCACTGGAAAGTAGCCGTGAAATATCCCACTTTATTAAATACTTCCTTGAGGCTCTAACTTCAGAAATAGGGGCAATCATCGTATCGTTATCCGACCGTGAAGAAAAACGAGAAGATTTACTCTTACCCAGAAGAAGGGAGTTATTGGCAATCATTTCCGATCACCCCTTGTGCACTTTTGATATGATCAGGCGACGTTTTTTGGCTGTCAACGAAAAAACTCTCCATTACGACCTCTCTCAGCTTATAAAGAAAGGCTTCGTCCAAAAAATAGGTGCTACTCGTGGAGCCTTGTACAAAAGGTCAGAATCCGTCACATTATCTATATAATAACTTTGTGAAACAAAAGATTAGCAAACTCCCCCTTACTATCATCACTGCTGTACTCAATGAAGAAAGGTTCTTGCCGGCTTTTCTAGGGCATATTCGTGACTTTGCGGACGAGATAATCGTGGTAGTTGACTATCGAACAACTGATAATAGTGCCAAAATAGCTAAAGACTTTGGTTGTCGAGTCTTGTTTGACCAGGGCGAGTCAAGAGGTATCGTCTTTAACAATAAGAATAGGGGAGCCTCAGAGGCCGAACATGATTGGGTTTTGATTCTTGACGCCGATGAAAGACTGGACGAGACACTACAGGAAGAAGTCCGGTCTATCGTTCTCGGCACTTACTCCAAACAGGTGGACATCTATCAATCCAGTTTCATCAACTACGAATTCGGCAAGTTCTTCGACAAGAGTGACCAGAAGAAGAAACCCTTTGTTCGTTTATTTCGGAAAGGAGCCTTTATATACCAGACGGGTTCTACTGCAGAAGGTTTCGGTATTCAAGCGACCAGTCTCTCTTCCGGCTCGTGGTACGGTCAATACCTTTTAAAAATACCTCTTATCAGGTCCTGGTATCTCAACAAAATAAGAGGCGTTGTTACTCTTAAGGGTCATCTAGTGCACCTATCACACCCTACGATTGCGGATTTCATCCGAAAAATCGATCACTACTCGACCCGAGAGGCTCTCGTTCTGTTTGATCAAAATCCACATAAATCGAACCTGTCATTTTTCTGGGGTCTGATCTTTGCCCCGGCCAAAGAATTTGTCTATAAATATTTTCTTTGGCAGCTATATAAAGAGGGGATACATGGGCTTATTGCCTCCATCATCTACGGATTCTATTATTTCTTAATCAACGCCAAATACTTTCGTCTTTCATATCGAAGAAAACACCTCAAAGAAATTGAATCCATTGGCAAAAAATATGATTTTGAGGATTTGTAAAAATGATAAAGATACACGACTTTCGCACTTTCGTCATCGCGAGCGTAGCGTGGCCCTGCCTGCCGGCAGGCAGGGATCCAGAACTATCCTGGATTGCTTTGGTTCGAGTACGAATCGCGCAATGACGGTGAGGTTAAAGCCAAACTGCGATACTCGTAATCTAGCAACCTCAAAACCAATTGTCCATTATCGTCATTGCGAGGAATGTACTCATGACGCGGCAATCCAGGTACGGGATATTAATATATTAAAACCGACATCTGGTTTTAACTTAACTATATGAACAAAGTGATTAAAGGTATGAAAGATAATTACTTTATTATTTTCATTCTTCTTCTGGCAGTTATCCTGAGGTTCGCTGGATACCTGGACCGCCTTAATGTCAGTGTCGATCAGGGCAGAGATGCTCTCATCGGTTTAGAGTCAATTCACCTTCTTCGAGCGCCTCTCTTGGGCCCACCCTCATCCAGCTGGGGTTTCAATTTTGGGCCGCTGTACTACTACATCATTATCTTCTTTACTGCTGTCATTCCAGGTATTTTTTCTCCTTGGATTGGTTTTACCTTGTTGTCGATTCTTTCCGTCTTCCTAGCCTATCTCATCGGGATCAACTCCAGAGGCAAAACTTTTGGTCTGGTACTTTCTTTGATCACCGCTATCTCTTTTGCTGAGATTGTAAACAGTGCTAACTTATTAAACACTTCCCTGGTTTCCTTTGCGGTCTTCCTCAGTTTTTATGGCGCTTCCGCCTATTTCAAATTCCAACATAATAAATATTTAGTGCTCTTGGGCTTCGGAATCGCTTTGGCTCTTCATGCCCATTTACAAGCCCTGCCCCTCGCTCTCCTTCTTCTTTCGCCCTTGCTTCTTTCTCATGCCCACAAAATACTTCCGAAGATTCACGTCATTTTGTTATCTATTGTTGGTTTTGGACTGGGGATGTTACCTCTTATTATCTTTGAATTTCAACATAGTTTAGCTTGGAGCAAAAGTTTGCTTGATTACGCCACTTTCGGTCAATACCGTTTCTATACTCCGGTCCGCTGGCTTACCGACCTGACAGTTTTTTGGCCCAGTCGCTTTGGCGAAATTCTGTGGGGAAGTTCGGCTCTCGGTCTCTATTTTTCACTCTTTGTCTTCGTCTCACTTGCTTTCTACACCTTTCGGAAAAAACTGGACAAAATATCGCTTCTTGCCATCTTGGTTTTTATCCTGGAAATCTTATCAATAAGAAACTATCGCGGCCCCAGATCACCTGAATATCTCATCTTCACCCACTTCTTTATCATTTATCTTTTTGCCCTTGCCGTTACTTTTGTAGTCGAAGGACGAAGAGTTCTCACCGTCCTCGTTTGTTTGCTTCTTCTCTTAGCCGGACTATCTTTTGACCGAAGTATTTATATCCAAAAATCGCAATCCGCCGAGACCCTTACTCTTTTTAATTTTGTCAAAGAACAAATTAGACAGCCGGTCTCCTTATATATCTTTTCCGGGTCGTATGAAAATGCTTTTTCTCTTTACTATTTTCTCTCACGTTCTCATTTAATTTCCGAAAGTGGTTATCCACTGGCTCTCTGTGACAACGGTGATAAATACGGTCAGGTTCCGGACCGCTGTCCGTTTTCATACAGGCTTTTTTCTACCGGCAGATTTGTTCTCTTTGATTTTCACCCGGAGAATCTTCATAACTTCTCACAATTCGAGGCGGGAGTCATCGACCCATTCAAGCTTTATAGACGTACCTACAATAACTACGAACTGATCAAGTACTAGCCTGCTCGGCTATCGTGTAGAATGGGAAAATATGGTTAAACAAAAAACGGCAGTCATCATTGGTATTTCGTCTCAGGACGGCTCATATCTGGCAGAGCTTCTTCTGGAAAAAGGCTATCTGGTAGTTGGTACCATTCGACGGTCCACCTCCATGATTCACGAAAATATCGAGCACCTGAAAGGAAAGATAACACTGGAGGCAGCCGACTTAATTGACCAGGAATCTTTGAACCAGGTAATGATTAAATATCAGCCGGATGAGGTTTATAACATTGCGGCTCAATCTGTTCCTGGTGACGCCTGGTCTCACCCCTTCTACACTGGCGAAGTTACCGCTCTCGGCCCGGTCCGCGTTTTTGAAGCTGTCCGCCACTTTTGCCCCAAAGCCCGTGTTTACCAGGCCACCTCTCGGGAAATCTTTGGCGGGGTGAAGGGGGTCGAACGAGCCAATGAGTCGACACTTCTTTTTGCCAACAATCCTTATGGTATAGCCAAAGCCTATGCCCACATGATGGTAAGTTGCTACCGCGAGTCTTACGGCATGTTTGTTTGTGGCGGTATTCTCTTCAATCACGAGTCTCCCCGCCGTTCCCTTCACTTCGTCACCCGCAAGATCAGCATGGGTGTCGCCTGCATTAAGTTGGGGATCATAAATCCTCCCATAAATGAGCTCGGGGAACCCCTCGTCGATTTTGAAGGTAAGATTCATCTCGGAGACTTGAACGCCATGCGTGATTGGGGCTATGCCAAGGACTATGTCGAAGCTATGTGGCTGATGCTCCAGCGGGAAAAACCCAAAGATTATGTTATCGGTACCGATACTAACTACTCGATCAAGGATGCCTGTAAAGCCGCTTTTGACCACGTCGGGCTGAACTGGAATGAGCACGTCATTTCCAATGAAAAACTTCTGAGAACTACCGAAATTACCAACATGAGAGGGGATTACTCCCTAGCTAAGAAAGAACTTGGCTGGGAACCCAAAGTCTTCATGAAAGAGCTGATGGAGATCATGGTTGATTCGGACCTCGAATGGCTCAAGTCTCATAGTGTAAAATAGCCACATGTCAAAAGAAATACTAGTTACCGGAGGAGGCGGGTTTATCGGTGGCACTGCCATGGAATTACTCAGGAATGCGGGTGAAAGTGTTGTTGGAACGGATAAACAGATAGAATCGGAATTATCCCAAAAACTAAAACTTCAAAGACTAGATTCCAGTGATAAAGAAGCAACAAATAAATTTATTTGGGACTTGATGCCATCGACAATTTTTCATTTTGCAGGTATTGCTATGCCCAAAGAGGTTGCTGGAGATGAAGAGTTGGGACATAAAATAAACGTTGAGACTGTAATGAATTTACTTGATGCAATTATTTTAGCTAGAAAAAGAGATCCAGATTATAATCCGATAATTATCGTAGCTGGATCTGTAGAACAGTTTGGAGATCCAAAGGAAGGTGAGCTGGCTGTTACTGAAGATAATCCGGTTACCGAGTCATCTCCCAGAAACGCTGTAACACCATACGGCAGACAAAAAGAAGAAATGTCTGTAAAGTTTTTGGAAAAATGTAGAGATAATAATCTCAGAGGATTTGTTGTAATTCAGGGACAGGTTTCCGGAGTCAGTCCAAGTGGTGAAATCAGTCAAAGAACAGGCTTCCTAATTCCAGATCTTGCGGTACAAGTTGCTACAATCATTAAAAGTGGTCAGGAACTGGGCGTTGTTTCTTCAGGCCCTCTTCTTAACAGAAGACCAATCCTGGATGTTAAGGACGCTATTGATGCGTACATAAAAATCGCAGAAGAAAATCCAATTCCTGGTGAGTATATTGTATGTGCTGAAGAGAGTAGGCCTCTAATAGATGTACTTACAACAATGATTAATTCTTCTGGACTAACCATTGTTCGCGAAATTAATAAGGCCTTTGGGGATGGAGGCCCGAATAGATTCTATAGCTCTGAAAAAGTGAGAAAGGCAACCGGGTGGAATCCAAAAGTTCAATACGAAAGAATGATACATGATGTACTCGAATTTCAAAGAAAATATGGAAAAGAGGTTCGAAAATAAGTATATTCTTTGTGAGTTAAGATAAAGAAGTGAAGAAAATAATTAGTATCCTCAAGACTCAGACCATCAAAGACTCTTTTGTTGTGGCCCTGGGCCTTGGCGCCTCCGCGACCATAGGTTTTGTATTTACCATTCTCCTGGCCCGCAGTCTCGGCCCGGTAAACTTCGGGGTCTACTCCGCCCTCACCGCCCTCGCCGCTATTGTCTATAGCCTGGGGGATATGGGGATATCGAACTCTTTAATAAACTTTTTACCCAAAAAGGTTTCCGAGCGGTATCAATATCTTTCTACCAGTTTTTGGATGGAATTTGTTATCGGCTGTTTTATTCTTTCGTTATTCGGTATTTTTTCATATTTCCACCAAATCATCGTTCCGGGGTCACTGAGTACGGATATGCTCTTGACCGGAGTTATCTCCTTTAACTATCTACTGATCATCTACACCCAAGGTATTTTTACTGCCGGCCGAAAGTTTTGGTCATACTCAGCGAGTCAAATATTGGATTCCGGCATCAAGATCGTAATCGTGTTTTTTATTTTTTCCATGGGAAACCTCTCCATAGGCACTGCATTGATGGCCAATATTATTTCCACCTTAATTGCCTTATTAATTACCTTTGGGAAAGAGCTTTACTCGATCGAGTTCGATTTTTTCAAAAAACCATTTTGGGATATCTTTCACTTTGCCAAGTGGATAGCGGTTTCGCGTATCTTTACGGTCATGATTTCTCGTGTTGATATTATTTTATTAAATCTTCTCGCTGGAAGCTATGCGGCTGGAATATACTCGGCTGCCAGCAGGATCACCATCCTCTTTGCCATGATGGCCGCCGGTCTGGGGTCGGTAATTAATCCTCGTTTTTCTTCCTTTGATTCAAATCAAAAAATTCTCACCTATGGCAAAAAATTATTACTACTGGTCACGGGAGTAGCTATTTCCATGATCTTAATTTCCTTTTTCGCCGCTCCTATTATTACTTTAGTTTATGGCCCAAAATATCTCGAGTCGATCACTGTCTTCAGATATTTAATTCTGGCTATGATCCCCTTTTTGTTCACGATCATTAGTAACTCTACTCTGGTCTATGCCTTCAATCAGCTGACTTTCTATACCAAGATGATGGCGGTTCAAACCACGATCATTGTGGTAGTTGACCTACTGCTTATTCCCAGGTTAGGATACAACGCCCCGGCAATTGCCCTCTTTGTCTCTAATATATTTGTTCTTTTCGCTTCATTCCTTAAGGTGAGATTTTTAGTCTATGAAAAAAGAAAAGTGGTCCGACGCTAGCCATCGCATCCTGGAGCAGGCTACCGGCCTCCACCGCTACAATCACTGGCTGATAAGCCATTTCGACGACTTTTTTGGTCAAGCCATTCTGGAGATTGGTAGTGGTCAAGGAGCGCTATCCAGGCTGTTACCGTCAAAAGCCATCGTAATACTTTCCGACATTATTCCTGAGTATCTTGAGGGTCTCAAAAGAAGCTTTACCGATCCGGTTCTTAATTTAGATATTGAAAAGGAAGCTCCGATCAAACTCATGGGAAAGATGGATACCATTTTTTCTTCCAACGTCTTTGAACATATCAAAAACGATAATCAGGCTTTTGCCAATTGTTACAAACTGTTGGCATCCGATGGACAACTACTTCTCTTCGTTCCGGCCAGACCCGAGATTTACGGAAAGATGGATGAAGCCATGGGTCATTATCGTCGCTACACAAAAACAGAACTGAAAACCAAAGCACTAAAAGCCGGCTTCAAAATCAAGCATATCTATTATGCCAATTGGCCAGGGTATTTTCTTTGGTGGGGTAGGGGAATGTTCGGCTCATCCAAGTCGGATAACTTTTTCGCTAAAGTATTTGATTCTTTAATAGTCCCCCTACTATATCTGGAAAAACATCTTCACCCCCCCTTCGGCCAAAGCCTAGTCCTGATAGTCAAAAAACCCTAGTCGAATAGGTTGTACTTCAGAATGCACCAGAGGGACTGGAAGCCATCCCTCCAGCCAATTTTCTTGCCCTGCTGATAATTCCTACCGTGATAACTAATGCCCATTTCGTAGACCCGAGCGTTCATTTTGGCGATTTTGGCGGTGAACTCCGGCTCCATTCCGAAACGGTTTTCCTTTAGGTCAAGTGAGCCGGCAACCTTTCTGGTGAACATCTTGTAACCGGTTTCCATATCGGTTAGGTTCAGATTAGTACACATATTTGATACCAATGTCAGCAGATTGTTTGCCAGCATATGCCAGAAAAAAAGTACTCGATGTGGTCTGTCTCCTAAAAATCTTGACCCATAGACGACATCAGCGTCACCATCAGAAATTGGTCTCAACAGGATCGGTATTTCTTTTGGGTCATATTCCAAATCGGCATCTTGGATCACTACCACGTCACCCGTGATTTCTATTAAACCTCTTCTAATCGCCGCACCCTTTCCCTGATTTTTTCTTAACGTAATTATTTTTACCGTATTTCCCTTCTTGAGTTCTTGATTTCTTGAGTTCCTGAGTTCTTTACTGGTTCCATCCGTTGACCCATCGTTTATAACAATCAGTTCCTTCTGTATTTTCCCAAAACTAACGGCCATAACCTGGCGAACGGCACGCGCTACGAACTTCTCTTCGTTGTACACCGGCATGATGATAGACAGCTTCTTTATCACAGGCCTAGTTTACAGCATATAATTCCCTTATTGCTATTAGCAATCACAAAGGTTTAAATTTGTGATTTAATAAATATGGATGCTAACAACTGCCGACAAGAAATGGGTTAAGGAAACAGCTAGTGAAATCATGCATGAGGAAATCGCTCTGCTTATTGTCGGGCATATTCAACCGACTTTGGCCACCAAAGATGATCTCAAGAACTTTGCCACCAAAGATGATCTCAAGAACTTTGCCACCAAAGATGATCTCAAGAACTTTGCCACCAAAGATGATCTCAAGAACTTTGCCACCAAAGATGAACTAAACGATTTTAGAACAGAAATGAATGAAGCGCTGAATAAAATTATGAATACCCTTGATCATTTTTTGGGTGAAATGAAAGATATGCGTCAGGAACACGATGTTGTTAGTTATCGCGTCTATCGGGACCATTCCCCAAAGATTGAAGACCACGAAACAAGGATCGCAAAAATCGAATCTCATCCTCGGATAACTGTCTAGGTCGTATAATGGAGCCATGTCGCCGAAACTTTCGGTCATCATCTAATCATGTTATTAGCCGTAATTACTGTACTAGGCTTTGTCCTCCGTCTAACTCTTTCCAACCAAAGTTTTTGGCTTGATGAGGGGGCATCAATAATGTTCGGGAAACTTCCGACAGCTCAATTAATTGAATCTATTAAGACAGATTTTCATCCGCCACTTTATTACTCTCTTCTTCATTTTTGGCTGCCATTTGCCGATAAATTAGAGTGGCTCATTCGCCTTCCCTTTATCATATTGGCCACTGCAACTATTCCCGTTCTTTACCATCTTTGCCGGGAAATATTTAGCGACAAGTCACGCATTCCGATGCTATCGGCCTTATTTCTTGCTCTCAATCCACTTCACATCTATTATTCTCAAGAACTCAGGATGTATTCTTTGGCCACCCTACTGGTAGTGCTTTCTTGGTATTTCATGATCAGGAAAAAGTATCTATTGGTCTCACTTATTAACTTGCTTGGTTTCTTCACCTTTTATGGAGTAGTCTTCAATCATTTTTCCCAAATTATTTTTCTATTTATCCAACCCCCCAAAAAAATGGTCAGAACTCTAGCAACCTTAATTGCTCCCACCGCCCTGGCCTTCTTGTTTTGGTGGCCCGTTTTTTCTGCTCAGCTCTCCAACGGTCATTATCTGACTGGTGCCCTACCTGGATGGCAAGTCCTCTCCGGCTCCCTCACTTTCAAATCACTTGCCCTCATTCCCCTTAAGTTTATTTTGGGTAGGATCTCGCTCGAACCACAGAAACTTTATTTTTTATCAGGTGGCATTATTACTTCGATATTTCTAATTATTTCCGGCAGGGCCATACTTATCAAGAAAGCCTTACCTCTTTGGATTTCACTTCTGACGCCTCTCGTAACTGGCTCCCTTGTCAGTCTCAAGACGCCAATATTGGGCTATTGGCGGTTTCTATTCATCTTGCCATTTTTCCTGGCACTATTGGCCGCCGGGGTAGAGTCGCTCCCCAAAACAGTCTTTCTGGGAACAGTCGCTTGGGTTTGCGGTGTTTTTCTTTTTGCCAATCTGTATTTCTGGAACAATCCTCGCTTTCAGCGGGAAGACTGGCGTGGTTTAAATGCTTTCTTGGCAGGGAAAAATGGTTTGATGATGATTGCTTTCCCTTATAAGTTTGCCCCACTTTATTTCTATACAGGAGACACTCGATATCTTCCTCTGGAAACATCTTCTTATACTCAAAAACCACTACTAAAAACTGAGTTTGAAGAAACAGCCACCAGCGCAAGCAGCTTCTACTATTTAGACTATCTAGCTGACATCACCGATTCGGAACGGTCCGGGCTCCAGACACTTAGTCAATTTGGCCTCAAGCAAATCGGAGTATATAATTTTAACAATCTGGGACAACTTTATGAGTTCCGGCGTCTATGAAAATTGCAATCGATATTTCGCAGGCCATTTATGGTACCGGAGTTTCTGTCTATACCAAGAACTTGGTAGGCAACCTCATCAAACAATTTCCGGAGGATGAATTCATTCTTTTTGGAGGATCTCTTCGCAGACAGAAAGAACTATTGACACTAGCCAAAAAACTAAAAGGTATTCCCAAGATTTTTCCCTTTGCTCCCACACTAATGGACTTTGTTTGGAATTCACTTCATCTGATCCCCATCGAGACTTTTACCGGACCGATAGATCTGGTTCACACTTCTGACTGGACCGAGCCACCCTCCAAATATCCTAAGGTAACCACTGTTCACGATTTGGTTCCATTTCTTTATCCTCAAACGACAACCGATTCAATTAGAAATGCTCACAAAAAGAAACTTGCCTGGGTTATCCGGGAGTCTAGGAAAATTATCGCTGTTAGTGAGTCCACCAAGCGAGATCTAATATCTATCTTGCGGGTACCAGATAACAAAATTGTTGTTATTCCTGAAGGGGTGGAGGAACGATATACTCCGCAACCGCAGGAAATCATTGATCTGGCCAAACGTCACTACAAGACAGGAGACAGCTATATCTTTACCTTGTCTACCCAGGAACCTCGGAAGAACCAAGCCGTTCTTATCAAGGCATACGAGAGGGTTAGAGAGACCTATCCTGATCTAAAATTACTCATTGCCGGCCGGGTTCGCCAGGATGGGGGTTTGTCGAAGACTGAGGGTGTAATTGTGCCTGGTTATATTCCCGATGCGGACATGCCAGCATTGTATTCAGGTTGCCTAGCCTTTGTGCTTCCGAGTGTCTATGAAGGCTTCGGTCTACCTCCACTCCAAGCCATGGCTTGTGGAGCCGCAGTGGCAGTATCAAACATTAGTAGCTTGCCTGAGGTGATAGGAGAGGCGGGGGTGCTGTTTGATCCGGGTAGTGTCGAGGCGATCGTCGCTGGTATAATAGAGGCTATTGAGAATAGGGCTGGACTTAGGCCAAAAAGCCTCAAACAAGCCTCAAAATTTTCTTGGAAAAATACAGCCAATGCTACTTATAAGGTATACCAAGAGGTTTTGTCGGCAAAATAATCTATGAATATCGGATTTGATATCAACGAAGCAAATATTCCTCAGCGTGTCGGGGTGAATCAGGTGGCCTACAACATCTTCGTGGCTATGGTCAAAAATCTACCAGAAGGCGATGAAATCATTGCCTTAGGCAAAGAGAGGCCGCTTCCGGATATGCCTCCGGCCTCGGACAAGTTAACTTACGAGATATTTGGTTCAAAGAAAGCTTGGGTGCTCACCAGTCTCACCAAACGACTTTGGTTTGGCCGTCCCAAAATTGACGTTCTCTTTTCACCCAGTCACTATGCCCCCATCTTTTCTCCCGTCAAGAGCGCTATCTATCTTATGGACTTGTCCTTTGAGCGTTTCGGTACAGAATATTTCACCAGCTATGATATTAATCAGCTTAAAAAATGGACTCCCGTATCTGTCAAAAAAGCCAAAAAAATATTTACTATATCTGACTTTAGCAAAAACGAAATTGTAAAGCTTTACGGAACCGATCCAGCGAAAATCGAAGTCGTTTACCCTGCTTACGATAAAGAAGTATTCCATGGCAAAGTTCCTAAAACCAAGCAGATAGCGGTCAGGAAAAAATATGACATTACTGGTAGTTTTCTTCTTTACTGGGGTACCTTACAGCCCAGAAAAAATATTTCCAAACTGATTGAGGCTTTTTCCAAACTCAAAGAAACTCGTCTCAAGCTTGTCATTGTGGGGAAAAGGGGCTGGCTCTATGATCAGATACTTGATCAAGCGAAGAAGCTCGGTATTGCGAGCCGGGTTATCTTCACCGGTTTTGCCCCCACAGAAGATTTACCAGCTCTCATCAAAGCCAGTCGGGCATTCGTCCTACCCAGTCTATATGAAGGTTTTGGAATTCCGGTCGTCGAAGCTCAAGCAGTCGGTACCCCGATCGTCGTTTCGGCGGTGAGTTCACTTCCGGAAGTTACCGGGGAATCGGGCATTTTTATCGATGATCCCAGCTCTGTGGATAGTATTAAACTGGCGGTAGAGAAAGTGCTGTCTCTATCTACAACCGCCAAGGGAAAAATTGTGAAGGCAGGTAAGGAAAACACTAGACGTTTTGACTGGGATACATCGGCCCAACGGATTATTTCTATGTTAAAAAACATATGAAAATAAGCAATTTGCGCTTTTCCTCCAAAGGTGTGGATTTTATTGATAAGGGTGGTCATAAGCTACCCTTAAATACTGCGTTAGGCAAAATAACTAATCGGTTTGCCAATTATGTTCTAGATTTAGAATTATTCTTTTTGTGGATTATTGGCTATATTCCCAGTCACTTGATCAGAAAATTGTTTTATTTTCTCGCCGGAATCAAACTCGGTCGGGGTTCCACTTTCCACATGGGAGCCCGATTCTACCAGCCGAAAAATATTTCTGTTGGAGAGGATACCATCATTGGCGATCACGCTTTCATTGATGGCCGTGCCAGAGTAACTATAGGCAGCCACACGGATATTGCTTCTCAATTGATGATCTACAACTCCGAACACGATATGACTGACCCCGATTTTAAAGCCATCGAAGAACCAGTTACTGTCGGGGACTATTGTTTTATCGGCCCTCGGGTAATTATTATGCCTGGAGTGAATATCGGAGACGGAGCGGTGGTCGCCGGTGGGGCAGTGGTAACTAAGGATGTGTCAAACGGATCTATAGTTGGGGGAGTACCAGCCAAGCCAATAAGGGACAGACAGATTAGACAATATAAATACAAGTTGGGTAGACCAAGATTATTCCAATGAAGAAAACAGCCGTCATCGCGAATCTAGTTATTTTTTTAACCGGCGTCATTTATCTAGTTTTACCTTCGCCTTTTCTTCCCGACCTTTCGGAGTCCGCCAGATCCGACGAGGCGGGAGATACCTGGCAACACCCAGATCAAAAAGGTTTTTACAGTAATCTCACTCGGAGTCAGGTATTATCTGATCTCCAGTCGAAATTTATTATCAAATGGGGAAATATCGTTCTTCCTAGTTATCGATTGAATTATCGCGTTGAGGAGGCTTATGAACTGGTACGAGATCAGCTAAACAGTAATTATCTTGAAGAAATCGTATATCCCCTTCGGGAATCACTTTTTGTAAATGGCTGGGAGCCGAAGAACGCCCCCCGATTCGCCACTCTAGCCAAGAAAGACGTCCCCAAGATATCACTTCATGGGGTCGTCTACGACGCCAAAATCACTCTGAGACCGGTCAGCTCATCTCTTTGGTCCAGACTGCTCATTTGGTTTCTGATATTCCCTGCCACCTACCTAGTATATTTATCTTTTTTACACACTCTGTCATCCTCGCGAATGCGGGGATCCATCAAATAAGTACCGATGTCAAAAATCGATCTTTCCATCATCATTATTTCCTACAACACCAAGCAAATTACGCACGACTGTTTTGAGTCGATCTTCAAATACACCACAGGAATTAAGTTCGAAACCATTGTAGTTGACAACGGCTCCAAAGACGGCTCCCTAGAAATGCTTCGGAATTTTTCCAAGAAACAGCCTGAGCTAATTCTGGTAGACGCTAAAGAAAACCTAGGTTTTGGCAGAGGAAACAATCTAGGAGCCAAAAGAGCCAGGGGAGAGTATTTGCTTTTTCTAAACTCCGATACTTTAATTTTTGATAATGCCTTGAAAGAAGCGGTTGAAATCGTCAAGAAACGCCTCAAATTCGGCGCTTATTCCTGCAGGTTGTTAAATTTCGATAAATCCTTTCAGCCCTCAGGCGGATATTTTCCAAATTTTTGGAATCTCATTGCCTGGCAATTTTTCTTAGACGACTTGCCTGTGATTGGGAAGAGAATTAAATCAATCCATCCTCACGAGCAAGGATTCTTTTTCCTCGATAGTTTAAGGAAAAAAAAAGAAGGGGAAGTTATAAGTGTATCGGATGAACATCATGAGTGGGTCACAGGGGCTTTCATGATCGTCCCCAAAAAACTGTTTGATCTAGTAGGTGGCTTCGACAAAAAAATATTTATGTACACGGAAGAAATGGAGCTTTGTTATCGTTTGGCAAAAATAGGGTATCCCACTTTCTACACTGATGATCCCACCATAATCCATATCGGTGGGGCTTCGGGGAGTTCTTCTCTTGCTTTGACAATGGAGATACTAAATATGATCTACTTTTGGAAGAAACACAAGCCTTACTGGCAGCTTCCTCTAGTTAAATTTGCTTTCCTTTTCGGTTCATTGCTTCGGCTATTAATATTTGGGATAATCAAAGGTGATGAAAAAGCTCGCAAGGCCTACTTCCATGCTCTTAAATTCATTCTATAAACATCTCTTAGCGGCGGTCTTAATCTTTATTCCGTTGTACCCAAAATTCCCCTTATTCACCGTGCCCTTTACTTATGTGGCTATTAGGGCCGAAGATTTTCTTATCGCTCTGGTTTGGTGTGTTTTCCTCCTTCGGCTCGTGGTACAAAAAAAAATCAAGTTCCCTCCAATATCTTTTCAGTTCGGCGTCTTCTTTTTCGTTTCTCTAATATCAAGTATCTCTGCGATACTAATAACTAAGAACGTCGAACCTCTCCTGGTCTTGCTTCATTTAGCGAGACGTCTCGAGTACATGTCTGTATTCTTCCTCATTTATTGGGCAGGTAGGGAATCGGGAACCCGCCGTTACTTCTTAGAACTGTCTTTACTTCCTGCTATCGGAGTTTTTCTATACGGCATTGCCCAGATCTATTTCGAAGCTCCTGTCATCTCCACCATGAACGCCGAATCAAGTAAGGGTATTGCCATGTTTCTTCGTCCAGGAGTCACCTTAAATAGTACTTTTGCCGGCCACTACGATCTGGCTGTCTACCTCACCATGATTCTCACTTTTCTAATCGCCATCAGTGCTTCGATAAACTCATGGTTCAAAAGACTACCATTTTTGGCGCTGTTTGTCGTTTTCCTCTGGCTTTTTATGCAAGCGGGCTCCAGGATTTCTCTTGTCAGCTTGGTGCTTTCGGTCTGTGTGGTTTGTTACCTATACCGGCGATATCTATTGGGATTCGTTTTTATATGTTTGATTTTTGCTTTCATCGCCACCTCACCCCAGTATATTAGCCGTTTCAAAAGCATCTTTCAGTTCGTCTCCTCACGATCTTCTCAGTTGTTAATTAAACCCGTTCACGCCTCTCAAATAACCAATAACCCCGCACCAACAACTCCTCAAGACATTTCCACCAGTATTCGTCTAAATGTCGAGTGGCCAAGAGCCATCCGGGCTTTTTACAAAAACCCATTTCTTGGTACGGGCTATTCATCGATTAGTTTGGCTACCGATAATGATTATCTGCGGGCGTTAGGTGAAACAGGGCTTTTGGGTTTGCTCTCTTTCTTGGCTCTTCTACTGGGTATCGGAAAATTCTTACTCTACCAGATAAAAAAGGCAACCGGTATAGACAAAATAATTATTATTTCTGCTATCGGTATTTTTGTTTCATTCTTATCCACAGCTACTTTTATTGATGTTTTTGAATCAAGCAAGATTGCCATACTTTTTTGGGCCTTTATGGGATTAGCATTTAGTGCACAATCAAAATGATCAAGAAGATATTTATTCTTTCGATATTGGTTCTGGCCTTCTTTCTGAGGCTCTACAAAATCGACAATCCAATAGCCGATTGGCACTCTTTCCGTCAGGCCGACACTGCATCTGTCAGCCGGAACTTTATTGAAAAAGGGGTCAATCTATCGGTTCCCATCTATCACGACAACTCCAACATCCAGTCAGGTAAAGACAATCCGAATGGTTATCGCATGGTTGAATTTCCACTTTACAATCTTCTTCACTACAGTATCTACAAAATTCATCCCGCTTGGGGCATCGATAAAGCAGGCCGTCTCACCTCGGTTTTCTTATCACTCATCTCGATCTACTTTGTCTATTTAATTGGCAGAAAACTCTCTGGATTCTTTGTTGGTATTATCGCTGCTCTTTTCATGGCCATACTTCCCTTTAACATTTACTATTCACGAGTGGTTCTGCCTGAACCCATGATGATAGCCTCAGTATTGGCTTCGTATTGGTATCTCATCAAAATGTCTGAAAGCGTAGGAGTTAAGAAAAGACTATATCTCACTATTAGCGCAATGCTTTTCGCCATAGCGATCCTGGTCAAACCATTCGCGGTCTTTTTTGCCATCCCGCATGCCGCCATAGTTTTCCGTTCCTGGGCCAAGGCTGAGCTAAACACCTTGGATATCATTTTGTTTAGCATTTTAGGTGTTACGCCTTTTATTTGGTGGAGATACCACATTCTCAGTTATCCTACCGGTATTCCGGCAAGCGATTGGCTCTTAAATTCCAGTGGTATCCGCTTTCGGCCGGCATGGTTTAGATGGTTGTTTAGCGAAAGGATTGGTAAGCTGATTCTAGGTGTTTATGGCACAGCCTTCCTAATGCTCGGACTGATCGCCAAACCTAAGAGGGAGGGGGTTTCCTACTGGCTCTGGGCCATCGGTATCCTACTTTATTTCTCGATTGTTGCGGGCGGAAATGTCCAGCATGATTATTATCAAGCCATTATTATTCCCTTTATTTGTTTTATTTTGGCTAAGGGGGTTGTTTTGGTTCTAAGCTTGTCTCGGACCACCTATTCTCGTTTACTTACGATCCTGATGACGGTAATTATCTTCGTCTCTATGATTTCCCTTTCCTGGTACGAGATAAAAGGTTACTATCAGGTCAATAATTGGCCGATAGTTGAGGCTGGAAAAGAAGTCGAAAGGCTGACACCCAAAGATGTCAAAGTGATCGCGCCATACAACGGCGATACTGCCTTTCTCTATCAAACCCATCGATCCGGTTGGCCCATCGGTTATGACATTGAAGACAAAATAGCTAAAGGAGCCTCCTATTATGTCTCTGTTGTTTACGATGATGAAGCTCGCACCCTGGAGAACAAATACACTTTAATTGAGAAAACAGATCGTTTTATTATCATCAAGCTCACCAAATAGATGAAAATATTGATGCTCACTCCTTATCTGCCTTATCCGGATAGCTCCGGTGGGCAGATCAGAACGCAGAATCTTCTCAAACATTTGTGCAAAAAGCACGAGATTACCTTGGTATCTCTAATTAAGGATCCCAAAGAAGATAAAAACATCAAGCATTTGCTGAAATATTGCAAGAAGGTGATGACTTTTCAGAGAAGTGCCACGCCATGGACCTTGAAAAACATTCTTAAAACAGGCTTTTCTTTCGACCCCTTTTTAATCGTTCGCAATTTTGCTCCAGGTGTCAAAGAGGCTGTCACGAAAGAGCTGGAAACAGGAGAGTACGACTTGGTTCACGCCGAAACTTTTTATGTCATGCCCAGTATCCCTAAAACAAATTTACCTATTATTCTGGTTGATCAGACAATCGAATACCTAGTTTATCAACACTATGTCAACGAAACGGCTCCCTGGTATCTTAAACCCCTACTCCAAATAGATGTTGAAAAAATGAAGTACTCAGAGAGATTCTACTGGCGTAAGGCTTCGCAAGTAGTAGCTGTTTCCGAAGCGGACAAGAGAGAAATGCTCACGCTTGAGCCAGATTTGCATGTGGAAATAATTCCAAACGGGGTTAATCTGGATCTTTTTAGAAAAAAGACTAATTGGGAAACCGAGGAAAAAGCCATCCTGCAGATAAGCAATTTTAAATGGTTACAGAATGTCGAGGCGGCTCATTTATTGATCGAACAGGTGTTTCCCCTAGTCAAAAAACAGATTAAGGGAATAAAGCTCTGGATTATCGGCCAGCACGTCCCCAAAGATATTTTGGATCTCAAAGACAAAGATATTCTGGTGAAGTCGGTACCAGAGGATGACTCCAAATCGTTAGTTAACGCTTGGCACGATGCTACCGTCTTTGCCTCCACCATCAAGGGCCCGGGGGGCACTCGGCTCAAGAACTTGGCCGCCATGGCTAGCCAGCTACCAATCGTATCTACCAAAGTAGGAGTCGAGGGACTAATGGTCGAAGATAACAAACACGTTTTAATTGGTAATACACCTCAAAAAATGGCTGATTTACTGGTAAAAGTGATAAAATCACCCCGCTTGGCAGAGCAACTTGCTTTGTCAACCAGGCGCCATGTCGAAAAGAACTTCGATTGGCGGATAATCGCCAAGGGACTCGACTCCCTCTACAACAAACTCGGTAAAAAATGAAAAAATATAAATACGATTTGGCGGTAGTTATTGTCAACTACAACACCCAGCAATTATTGGAAGACTGTCTTAACTCGGTTTTTAAGGCCGATCAACCTAAAGATGGTCTTCAGATTATAGTAGTCGATAACGGTTCTAAAGACGGGAGCTTAGAGCTTCTAGGCCAAATGGAAAAAAAACACCTCAACCTTCTTACCATTGCCAATTCGGAGAATCTTGGCTTTGCCAAGAGTAACAACATCGGGGTTGATGGTAGTAATGCCAAACATGTTCTTTTCTTAAACTCCGATACCGTCGTTAAGCGCTATAGTCTGGTTAAGCCCTGTAAGTTTCTCAAAGATCATCCTAAAGTAGGTGCCGTTACCATCAAACTTTTTCTCAAGGACGGTACCATTGACCACGACAACCATCGTGGATACCCCACGCCTTGGGCTGCTTTTACCAAGTTCTCCGGCCTCTCCGGTCTTTTTCCCAAATCGACTTTTTTCAATAGTTATCACTTGGGCAACCGTGGCCTCGATAGAATTCATCAAATTCCCGTCGCCGCGGGTTCGTATCTGATGATGCCTTCCAAACTATTCCGTCAGATTGGTATGTGGGACGAAACATACTTCTTTTATGGAGAAGATATCGACCTTTGCTATCGTATCAACCAAGCAGGATATAAAATCATTTACTACCCCAAAGTAAGCGCTCTTCATTTAAGGGGAGCCTCCTCAGGTCTTAGGAAAGAAACCTCCAAGATAGCCATTTCCAGCAAAATTAACCGATTAAGGGTGGCCAAAGCCTCTACTGATGCTTGGAGAATATTTTATAGAAAGTTTTATAAGAACAAATATCCTCTCTTTGTCACCGCAGTTGTAATCGCCGGAATTACTTTGCTCGGAAATATCAGGATATTAAAACACAAGCTGACAAAATGAGAATAGGCATTGATGCTCGTCTCTATGGTTTGGAACACGCAGGGCTAGGTCGTTACGTCACCGAGATGGTCAATGAAGTTCTTAGAACCGACACCAAAAATGATTACGTTTTGTTTCTGGATTCCAGTCATGCAAAGGAGTTTCAAAACAGGAAGAGAGTTAAGGTCATCGTCACCCAAATTCCCATTTACGGTTTTCTTGAGCAAATAGTGCTCCCCCTTATTTTTACTCGTGAGAAACTAGATCTTCTCCACATACCTCACTTCAACGCCCCGCTTTTCTATCCGGGGAAATTCATTCTTACTATCCACGATTTGATAAAACACGAGTCAAAAGGAAAAGAAACCACCACCAGGCAACCTTGGATATATTTTATCAAAAGGCTTGGGTATATATTCCTAACCCATAACATTGTCCGCCGGGCAACCCACATAATTGTTCCTTCTGAATTTGTTCGGCAAGATGTTTCTCAAAAGCTTCACGTCAAGACGGAAAAGATCAGTATTACTTACGAAGCTGTCTCCAGTAGAATTACAAAAGTGAGGCTCACCGAATCCGAAAAAAACAAGATTCTTTTTCGATACGGTTTATCTCAGCCTTTTGTCGTTTATACCGGAAGCACATATCCTCACAAGAATGTCGAGCTTTTGATCAACGCCATAATCAAACACAATGAGACTAAAGAAGTAGATCTGCAATTGGCTCTCATTGGAGCCAGGCCGGTATTTTGGGAGAGGATGCAAAAGAAAATTCTCGACAAGGGTGTCGGCCATTGGGTAAAACAACTGGGATTTTTAGCTGACGAAGACGTTTCCAAGATATATAGTCTGGCTCTGGCACTAGTTCACCCCAGTAAGATGGAAGGTTTTGGATTGACCGGTATGGAAGCAATGAATGTCGGCCTTCCAGTAATCTCCAGCAACGCCAGCTGCTTGCCGGAAGTTTACGGAGAAGCAGCGCTATTTTTTGATCCTGATAGTGTCGAAGACCTGGTCGAAAAAATGGAGACCTTGATCTCAGATATCGATCTTAGAGAAAAACTCTCTAATGTGGGGCCACTTCAAGCAAAGAAATACTCTTGGGCTAGGATGGGTCGCGAAACTGTTGCGATTTACAATAAATTTCTTAAATGAAGGTTGCACTTGTCTATGATCGTATCAATAAGTTCGGCGGTGCCGAAAGACTCTTGTTATCACTTCATCGTCTTTACCCAGCCGCCCCTGTCTACACTCTGGTCCACGAACCAAAGACATCCTTGTGGGCAGAGGGTATTAGAATAATACCAACCTTTCTGAATAAAATCCCATCACTTAGAGCCAGACATGAGTGGTTGGCTCCCGTTGCCCCTTTAGCTTTCGAAACTCACGATCTATCGGAGTTTGATGTGGTCATTAGCGTTACAAGTAGTGACGCAAAATCCGTGATTACCAGACCAAACCAACTCCACGTGTGTTATTGCCTTACCCCAACCCGATATTTTTGGAGTGGCGAATCAGACTACAAAGAAGACAAGAAGCTGAAATTCATCTCCAAAGCCATGAAAGAGTATTTTAAATTAGTCGATCTGGTCACTTCTCAAAGACCAGATGAGTACATTTCTATATCAAATGAAGTTCAAAATAGGGTAAAAAAATACTACAAAAGAAACTCTGAAGTTGTCTACCCGCCAATCGAAGATAAATTCTACTCAAAGACACAAATAACATCTGATAATAGGGATTATTATCTAATTGTTTCCAGATTGATCCCTTATAAAAAAGTCGATCTGGCCATTCGCGCCTTTAACCAATTGAGACTTCCATTGGTTATTGTTGGTGCCGGAAGTGAGGAGGCAAAGCTGAAAAAAATGGCTGGAAGCAATATATCTTTTGTCGGGGCTGTAGATGACGAACGTCTTATTCAATATTATCGTCACGCCCGGGCTCTGATTTTTCCTCAGGTTGAAGATTTTGGCCTAGTACCCATCGAAGCACAAGCTTCGGGAACCCCCGTCATTGCATACGCCAAAGGGGGAGCCCTGGAAACGGTAATTGCCGGTGAAACGGGATATTTTTTTGACGTTCAAAGTCCAGAATCACTTGTCGCCACAGTCGGTAAATTTAACAAGCAGAAGATCCTTCCCGAAGATTGTCTCAGAAACGCAAGGAGATTTAACTTTAATAGTTTTTCCTCTCAATTTCGTGAGGTGATCGACCATCTCAACTATCGTTTCCTACCCCCACACTAGGCGATCAATCCCACATTGCCACATTTATCTTTTTTGCAAACTAGGATTCCACCATTTCCTTCCACTACCACGATATCATTTAAACCCATAATCGCAATTTTCATTTTATTTTCACTGTAACAGAAAGAGTTGGTGCTTTCTACTTCCACGGTTCCACCATTTCTTGGTGACATGTCATTATCAGCGTAGTATTTATCTAGCGACTCCCATGTTCCAAAATCTGTCCACTCGAATGTGTGCTCGATCACCAAGAACTTTTTGTCGGGAATCGCTTTTTTTGTGACCTCCTCCAAAGCGCCTTTGGGCATTTTTTGAAACTCGGTTCTTATGTCTGCTCCGGATGCTATTTTTGTCAGAGGACCATGCCAGTCTGGGCGATATTTATGAAACATTTTTAATAAATTATTTGGAGTCATGGAAGTGTGGTTCGTATGAACCAAAAGCCTGCCGGATTTAAAATACTCTCGGATTTTCTCCATATCGTTTCGATAGACGAACTCATCCACCTCAAACACTTTAGCTCCACCCAATTCACCCATTTGCTTACCCTTTAATAGGAAATCGACTCCCTTCAACATCCTCGTGGGCACAAACCCCCCAGAGATATATTGATCTGAGCTGGTCGCCAGCTTCTCAGCCAGGTCCATACTCAGGAAGAACTTTTCGGTTGGGCTTCTCAACACATCCACCTGTATCAAGAAAAAAGGTTCGTCACCTCTACCTAGTTTTTTTAACAAAGCGGCCGCCAAACCAGTGGCCGGTCCCTGATTCCTCGACTCTGGTTCGATAAATATATTACCTTCAATTACCTCCGGAACTAGTTTCCTGATTGTCTTTGCCTGTTCCTGGTTGGTTTGGATAAAGATTTCTTCAGGTTGATATCTGTTTCTTAGCATTTCCCAATTAAGCTCAAACAACGAACGATCGGAGATTAGGGGCAAAAATTGTTTTGGGAGAATGGGTGTGCTCAGTGGCCACATTTTTGCACCTACTCCTCCACAGATTATTACAGGTATCATTAGAGGATTATTATAACAATTTAGGTTAAAATATACCTACCTCATTATGTTTTACGATATTTTAAAACGAATCATGGATATTGTCGGAGCTATGATTATGGGTATTCTTTTCCTTCCCATTTGGATCATTATCCCTATACTACTTAAGCTGGATTCAAAAGGTCCCGTATTTTACAAGCCCGAACGCGTTGGTAAGGATGGAAAAATATTTAATATGTATAAGTTCAGATCTATGAAAATGTTTGAGGTTGAGGGAAAAGAGGTCCATGCGGTAGAGTTTTGGAAACATTATCCCAAACTATTCGAAAAATACAAAAAAAACGGCTGGAAGCTGGAACTAGACGAAGACCCCCGAATTACTAAGCTCGGCAAAATCCTTCGCCAAACCAGCATCGACGAAATGCCTCAGGTGATTAATGTGCTTAGGGGAGAGATGAGTATCGTCGGCCCCAGAGCCTACGTGGAACCGGAACTATTGGATGCTAAGAAGAGATATGGCAAAACTATCGCTGGAGTTATCAAAGAAAGTCTTTCGTCCCAACCCGGAATCACCGGCCCCTGGCAGGTTTCCGGAAGAAATGAAATTCCTTGGAATCAAAGGGTAGCTATCGATGCAGATTATGCCAAGAGACGATCCGTTTTGTATGATATTTATATTATCCTCAAAACACCGTTTGCTATGATTAGTAAGTGGTAAATAATATTTTCTATGAAAATCAATTTTAAGTTCAACAAAAAAATTCTATATTTTCTCATCCCCTTAGCTGCCATCATTTTATTACTTGGTGGGTTTGGAATTTATGGTTATTTCACCTCCAAATCTTTTGTTCCCAACATACAAGCCCTCCAAGAAGCGGGGACAAAGTTGTCTACCGCATTTCAAAGTCAGGATTTGATCGCTGCCAAGCTTCAAGCTGAGAATTTGAGCAAGTTAATGGGAGAACTAGACACCAAATATCAAAAAGTTGGCTGGACCAGCTTCATTCCCTTTTTAGGTGCCTACCAAAAAGATGGTCAACACGGTATAAATGCGGGGAAATATTTAATTAAATCAGTTGAAACATTAATTGCTTCGGTAGAGCCTTATGCCGATCTGCTAGGTTTCAAAACAGACATCGCTACACCCTCCGGCCAGCCCAAAGCTCAATCGATCGAAGACAGGATAGTTTTTATGGCTCAGACCTTAGATAAAATCAGTCCTGACCTAGAAAAGGTCGAGGCTGACATGGCTGCTGCTCAAAAAGAACTCGATCAGATAGACCCCGCTCGTTATCCGGAAAGCATTTCCGGAAAAAATATCCGAAGCAAAATTGTTGAAGTAAAAACAACCGTCGCAGAATCTTCTCAATTATTGTCCCAAGCAAAGCCATTGATAAAACTTTTACCTGACTTGCTTGGAAATCCAAACTCCAAAACTTACATGGTACTTTTTCAGAACGATGCCGAGCTCCGCCCCACTGGAGGTTTTATGACCGCATACGCATTTTTGAGAGTTACCAAGGGTAAGATAGAGCCCCTTTCCTCGTTTGATATTTACGATCTCGATGCCCGTTTTAACAAAAAAGTTCCTGCGCCAGAGGCGGTTAAAAAATATCTTAATGAGACTTATCTAAATCTTCGAAATTCCAATATGTCGCCTGATTACAAAGTTTCTATGGATCTTTTCTATAAATATTATCGTGACATTCCCGGTTTTCCGAAACCGGATGGCATAATCGCCATCGACACTCGTTTTCCGGTGGAAATATTGAAGGTAATTGGACCTATTGGCGTCGGAGGCTGGGGAAACTTTAGCTCCGAAAATGATCCTGCTTGTGATTGCCCACAGGTAGTTTATGCTCTCGAACAAATTGCTGATCGACCGGTTGCTGGAGTAAGGGCGGGTCGCAAAGCCGTTCTCGGACCCTTGATGCATTCTATGATGGCTAATGCCATAGGCAGCCCCAAACACACCTGGCCAAAGATGGTAAATGTAGTTCTCGATGCTATCAAGCAAAAGCACCTACTCTTTTATTTCATGGAGGACAAAACTCAGAAAGTGGCCGAGGATTTCAACGCTGCCGGCCGTATCCGGGCATACTCTTATGATTATCTCCATATCAATGATGCCAATTTTGGCGGAGCCAAGTCGGATATGTATATCACTCGTGAGGTTGAACAGGAAATAGAAAAATCCGGAGATACCGTCACCAAAACAGTATCTATCAACTATAACAATCCTCGGAAAGGCAGTAACTGCAATTTGGAAGCTGGTCAGCTCTGTTTAAATGGTGTTTATCGAGATTACATTCGATTACTAGTTCCCAAAGGCTCAAAGTTATTATCCGTAGTCGGATCCGAGGTCAAGGAGCAAGTTTCTGAAGACATGGATAAAACAGTTTTTGAAGCTTTCTTTACCATGAGGCCACAGTCAAGTAGCAAAATAGTTTTCAAATATGAACTGCCTCCCCTGGAACTCTCTACCTATAGGATGTACATTCAAAAACAACCGGGCACTCCCTCCATCAGGCACACCATTGTTTTCAATGGTAGTCAGATAGTTGTTGATGTGGACCAAGATAAGGAAGTGACCCTAAACTAAGTGAACGCTTCCTACTCCGATATAGGCGTTATCGTGCGAGTCGTTGACTCGGGAGAAGCGGATAAATTTATCAGTATTATCTCCGAAAATCACGGTCTGGGTATTTTTATGGCCCGGGGAGTTAGACGCCCCACTTCTAAAAAATCATCTCATCTTGACCTGTTTAACTTGATCAAATTCAGCGTTGGTAGGGGAGATAGCCCAAGATTCCTGCATCAAGTCGAAGCGGTTTCCTTCTTTCCAGGCCTTAAATCCAACTACACCAAAGTCGGTGTTTCGATGACTATCGCGGAGATACTCACCAACACTTTACCAATTGACGTTGAGGATAGAGAAATCTTTCTTTCCCTGAAATCATTTTTGAGCGGGCTGGAAAAGGCTGAAGGTCAGAGAGACGTTAATGATCTTAGCCGTCGTTTTGGGCTTTTTCTTCTTCGCCATCTCGGTTATCCTCCGCCAAAGTTTCCCGAAAAAGATAATTTGTCTACCTATTTTGAAGTCATTATGAATCGCAAAATTATCAGTAAAGATATAAAATAACGAGCACCGTCATTGCGAGGTCGCCTAAGGCGACCGTGGCAATCTATATAATCAATTCATTGTCATTCCAGGCTTGAACCGGAATCTATAATAATTATTCAACATGAAAATCCAACACATCCTTCCTGTCTTTATATTTGCCTTGCTTCTAGCCGGCTGTGGGGCCAAAAAAAATTCCACCACTCCGGCAACCGATAAAAATCAGCCACTTATTACCAAACTGCTTGTCAACGAACTAGCTCTCTCGGAACGTCCATTTACCGTTTTGGTTCCTCATGCCACCAATCGTCTATTTACTTTCGTCACTATTGGCGCCGACAAAGCCCAGTCCGCTTCGATAGATGTGGAATATCAGTCAGGGGATCTACTCAAAGGTGCTAGAGCCTCAATTGACTCACCCATCGCCAGTACTTTTATCAAAGCAATTATTTTGGGTAGCTGTTCGACCGGTGGTAAGTGTACTTTTGATAAAGATCTAAAATCTGGAACAGAAAAACTCAAACTTACTTTCCCAGGCCAAGACGTAACCCATATTCTCAAGGGTGATTTTGTTTTTTTGACCGGCCAGAAAAACATGCCCGATGGCAAGGTTATTTTTGAGCCTTCCAAACTTACGGCTAAAGAAAATTTGATAATGCTTAACTCGTTCGGACTTCCCAAACCATCAGAAAAAGAGATTTTGCTCTACCCTGTCGTGTTTTCTTCGACCAACGACAAAGTAATTTCCGGCACACTTACCTTTAACCAGGCAGGAGTTGTCTCTGCCGCTATCTATGATGGTCAGAGTTACCAGCCACTCAAGATTTCTCAGAAAGACAATGTCGTTACCATCGCTCTCAATCAAAAACCTTGGTCAATGAAAGCCGAGATCACTCGTGACGATGTACAGGGCTCCAAAGAATCTCTTACCCTCTACCTTCTCGGCCCTATCGTCCTATACAAATAATCTCATAAAAACGCCCCGCAAAATGCGGGGCGTGACGAACAGATGTTTACTTGCGGGTGATCTTCAGATCACCAAATTGCCGGGCGATGGCCTCAAAGACGGCCGGCTCGATCTCCGACCAGTCGAACAGGTCGGCTTTTTCCACCGTCAGACTGTATTGGTAGATGGACACCTCGACAACACCGGGGACCTTCATGATCCTCTCCACAATCGACCGACCCTTACTGTTCAGTTTGAGCAGATCAATGTTGGAGGTGCGTAGAGGTCGGTGAAAGTGGCCACTTTCACTACCGGCCAAATTCACTTTAGTGTGGAAATCATGGATATTCTGGTTTGGAAAAGCTTCGACTTGCACCGGCGTTCGGGTCTTTAGAGCTTCAATAACGGCGGAGTTCAAAACCATCTTTTCGATAATCGCGTCAATGTGCTTGTCAACCACGAAGCCATCGAACATCGAAATGCTGACATTGTACGGATTTACGAAGACATTGTTCACATGCTTCGTTTGATTCAGCTCGACCACCATCATGGCGATCGCGATACCATGCTTCTGGACCAGGTCGACGATGTCGATTCGTTGCATCGGGAAGCTGAACATTTCGATCGCCTTGTTCTGTAGCAAGGTTCTGGTTGTGTATTCCACCCACGTAGCACGAGGCTGAGTCTTCTTGATCGAGACGACATGAAGTGAGGTCATTTCTTTCTCCTTAGCTTTCGGAATTTGGGGATAGTTATTCAAAGGCCGCTCATGCCCCGTAAGGGGCAAAAGACTATGGGCGAATACTATCACAAACTAATCCACTATTCAAGCCCACGATCATAGTTACGGCTAAGCTAAAACACTGTTCCAAAGAGTCACTGGCTCTTTACCTTCTCGGCCCTATCGTTTTATACAAATAGTTTTCATTACACGTTTTGGATACCCAATTCTTTCTCATAAATATTACTTAGGAACAAATTTTCCCGAGGCGTTTTTACAACGGTTTTTAGGATCAGAACATGCATTCCTGCAAGTTGGGTCGTTCTTGTATGATTCTGGGCAGTTACTCTTGACTGGATCGGCATACACTTCACAGCTACCCTCCTTCCCACCACCGGGAGCGCAGACATAGTAGACATCACAGGTATTCAGAATTACGTTCGGACTCGAAACGCCGTAGTTATATGCACATGACGGGCCACACCCTTTGGTACAGCTAACTTTTTCAATTGACGCATCTTGTGTGTTTTCTAGTAGTGCGTAGACTTTGTAAGATTGATATCCATCGGCCTGTGTTTCGTAATAGTACGGTCGCTTCGTGGTAGGATCGCAGGGAATGGATGGCGAGACTTTTTTTTGCTTGAAGGTTAGGCTTTGATCGCAGTCTGGCAAGTCTTCTGGATAAGTATCAAAGGAATCGTAGTACGACTCAAGGTATATCTGGATATTATTCAAATCATCTTTTCGACGAACATCGTATGCTCTTGCTATATATCCACGAGAATTTAAGAAATAACCAGTAGCCAAAACAGTCAAGATAGCCATTGCAAGCAAAACATCCATCAATACAAACCCTTCTTTGTTATTCACAACATAATCATACTATTTCTGCTTTTTTTATTTTCACATTCTCTTTCCACATGTAGTTTTGAGGCCAAATAGACCCTTGACATGTCATATATTGTGTATCATACTGGAAAGTGGTGACAAGTGGTGAAGTAACCTATAAATACCACTGAGCCTGCCTATGAATTATGTTTACTGGACTCTACTACCATCGACTGGAAGCCAAAGGGCGTTTGGCTATTCCACAGGCCTTCAGAGAAGGACTGGCATCCGGTGGAGTCATCACTTCGGGGCTGGATGGATGTCTATTTCTTTTCCCCAGCTCATATTGGCAGAAGTTCTCCGAAAAGCTGGCCTCCCTACCATTGACCAATCCGGCGGCCCGAAATTTGACACGTCTCTTAGTGCAATCAGCCGTCAATCTCGACTTGGACGGACAAGGAAGAACTCTCATACCGGAATATCTAAGGAATCAAGCCAATCTAAAAAAGCAGGTGGTCGTCGCCGGGTCTCTGACCAGAATTGAAATCTGGGACCAAGAGCTATACCATCAGCACCTTGACTTAATAGCGCAAACAATTAGTGACGGAGACGCCCTCGCCTCGCTAGCAATATGACACACATAATTGAGCGTCATTTTCCAGCATATAAAGGCGAACTTAAGCATCTTTATGGATTCAAACCCGGCTATCTTTTCCTTGATCTGACATTGGGAGATGGCGGCCACACGCAGGAGGCATTGGAGTCCGGTTGCCATGTTGTTTCATTTGACGTTGACGAAAAGGCTATCAAACGAGCCACCGATTATATCAAGGATTTTCAGCCCCTTATTATCGACAGTAAGGACGAAAACACTCGAGTTCCCAAAGATTTTGTCTGGATAATCATCCAGAGTAATTTCACCAAAGTTACCGAAGTCAGCAAAAGACTTTCTTTACCGGATTTTGACGGCGTTATGGTGGACCTAGGCCCTTCTCAGTTTCAGCTTCTTTCAGAGGGTCGAGGTTTTAGCTTTTCAGGGAACGAACTACTTGACATGAGACTGGATCAAACCCTTGGGGTGACCGCCGCTGACCTCCTAGCAGTCCTGAATGAAGGAGAACTGGTCAAACTTTTCTCCATGGCGGATGAACCCTTTGCCAAGCCCATTGCCCGCATCATTGCCAAACAAAGACAAATTGCTCCCATCACCACTACCAAACAGCTTAGTGATCTAATTACTCGGATCAAAAAGTTTCGGACAGAAGGTTTACCTGCCGGTAGGCATGGACGTATTCACCCCGCCACCAAAGTCTTTATGGCTCTCCGCATGGCCGTCAACCTAGAAAGAGAAAATATCCACTTGCTCCTACCTCAGCTTCCGAATTTACTCAAAACCAGCGGCCTAATGGGGATCATCAGCTTTCATTCTGGGGAAGACAGACTTGTCAAAAATTTTATTATCGATTTCGAAAACAAAGGAATTCTCAGCGCTATTAACCAAAAACCAATCGAACCCTCGATTGAAGAATTAACAATCAGTCAACGTACCAGAAGTGCCAAACTGCGATTCGCAAAAAAAATTATTTAGTTATAAAACAGTCCTCATTTTTTCGGGCGTCATCTTGTTTGGCCTGGCCGCCATCAATCTCGTCGGTACCAACGTCCTGTCAACCCAAGGTTTTGCCGTGAGTGAATCAGAAACCGAGACGCTAAAATTGGAAAAAGAGAATCAAAAACTATCTGTTATGATAGAGGAATCCACCACTCTCTCTAGTCTCGAAAGGCAGGCTGAAGATCGTGGATTTATTAGGTCAAAAAGTATTGTTTTTGTTCCTGCCACTTCTACTTTTGCCTCCAGATAATTCATGTTAAATAAATTAGGGACAACGCATAACCGTCTTCGGGTTATTACCTTACTAATTCCTATTGTTTTTTTTATTCTTATAACCCGTTTGTTTTACTGGATGATTCTTCGCGGACCAGAACTTCAAGCAATGTCCGACCGTCAGCATCAAATGGTCACAATTCTAAAAGCGAAGAGGGGGAACATTCTAGACTCTGATGGTGGCATATTGGCTGGCACCAAAAATCTTTATCACTTATTTATTTACAAGCCTCAACTTGTTATCCCAGATAATGATTTAATCGAACAGTTACTCTCTTCACTCACTCCAGACCAAGAAGCCAGTACCGAAGGTGATCTGCGGAAATATTTACATGATCGTTTATCCCTCAGTTCAAAATGGGTATCTCTCAAACACTATTTAAGTGCCGAAGAAAAAGAAAAAATTGAAAGTAATAAAATCGCCGGGCTAGGGTTCGAAGACGAATATGTTCGTTTTTATCCAGAGTCCAGTATGGCCGCTCAAATATTGGGCTTTGTAGGTCAGGATGCCGCTGGCCAAGAGCAGGGATATTTTGGCATCGAAGGTTATTTTGACAGGCTTCTCAAGGGTCGCGAAGGGAAGATCCGTACCGAAAAGGATGGAGAAGGAAACCCTATTCTGATTGGTAACTATCAATTTCTTCATGCGGTCGAAGGTAAGTCCATCAACACAACCGTCGACAAAAAAGTTCAATACCTTGTCGAAAATATGTTAAAAGAAGGTTTGGCCCGCTATGGTGCATCAGCGGGTAACGTAATCGTCATGGAAGTCAGTACCGGCAAAGTTCGGGCTATGGCAGCCTATCCCAATTACGATCCAGGAAAATTTTCCGATTTCAGCAAAAGCGTTTATAAAAATCCTATGACCTCTGATCTCTTTGAGCCGGGATCCATCTTTAAGCCGCTAGTTATGGCCGCGGCTCTAAATGAAAAAACTGTTACTCCGGAAACTCAATGCGACATCTGTTCAGGTCCAATCATCATCGGTAAGTACTCCATCAAGACATGGGATGAAAAATACTATCCATTGTTAAATATGACCAACGTTATTGTTCACTCCGATAATACCGGGATGGTTTTCGCCGCCCGCAAATTAGGGCCGGACAAATTTTCCAATTATCTCAAGAAATACGGGTTTGGTAGTAAAACCGGTATTGAAATTCAGGAAGAGGTCGCCGGAACCATCCGCGATGGAAAAGAATATGGAGATATTGATTTGGCCACCAACTCCTTCGGCCAAGGAATAGCAATCACTCCGATACAAATGATCACGGCTCTAAATACGATCGCGAACAACGGCAAATATATTAGCCCCACACTAATTGATGGGAGTACTCCTGTCACATGGGAGGTCCTAGGACCCGAAGCCGTTTCTCAAATTACTCAAATAATGGTGACGGCTGTCGACACTGGAGAGGCCAAATGGGCTAAGCCAGTGGGTATGTCCGTGGCCGGGAAAACAGGCACAGCACAAATTCCCATTGAAGGCCATTATGATCCCCAAAAAACAATCGCCAGTTTTATCGGGTTTTTCCCGGCCCAGAATCCCCGCTACACCATGCTGGTTTCTCTAAGAGAGCCTCAAACCTCGCAGTGGGGTTCGGAAACCGCGGCACCGCTCTGGTTTGGCATTGCCAAACAACTTTTGCTATAAAACGCCAAAAAGATTAAAATAGATTTAATGTTTAGTAGAATTAGAGCCCACAAGGTCTCCTTCGCGCACGCCATTGACGGTTTTGTTCATAACGTCAAAACTCAGCCTAACTTTCGTTTCCATCTCTTGGCTACTATTTGTGCCGTCCTTCTTGGAATCTATTTTTCGATCTCTTATTTCGAGTGGTTGACCCTGGTTTTCACTGTCAATATGGTTCTGGTGGCGGAAATGGTCAATACCTCCATCGAATCCATGGTCGATCTCATTACTCTGGAACGTAGGGAGGATGCCCGTATTGCCAAAGATGTCTCGGCAGGATTGGTTTTGGTTTCTGCCGCAATGGCCTTAATTGTCGGATCGCTAATTTTTATACCAAAGATAATTAGCGCGTTGTAAATATGGATATCTTACTTGGAGTGCTAATTACTTCGTTTATCATTCACGCCTTTCTGATTGTTCCTTTTGTAAATTTCCTCTATAACCTAAAATTTTTCAAAAATCACACCGCTGTAGCTGAAGAAAAAACCGACGAAGCCTCGGTTCATATCAGATCCAAGGCTAGAACACCTGAAGGAGGTGGTCTCCTCATCCTGGTAGTAACCAGTTTTATCTTTGCTTTTACCCTACCTTTACTTCGAAGACTTGGTTTTGAGATCACTCATGTTTATCCCATCAACGACGAGATAAACATCATTTTCTTTACCTTCGTTTCCTTCGGTCTACTCGGCCTATACGACGATATTATCAAATTTTTTGAACTGGATAGACAAGAGGGTTATACCGGACTAAAAACAAGCTATAAATTTTTAATTCAGGGTGTTCTTGGTCTCATTATCGGTGCCATGATGTTTATTAATTTGGGTATAGACATCATTCATATACCCTTTTTTGGGGTTATTCATTTTGGTTTGTGGTTTATTCCCACCTCCGCTTTTTTGATTGTAGCCTTTGCGAACGCGGTCAATATTACCGATGGCATGGACGGTCTGGCATCTGGCCTCCTCATGATCTCTCTTTTTGGTTTTTTAATACTGTCGACTTCCATATTAGATACCCCACTTTCCATCTTTATTGCTCTTTGGCTCGGTGGGTTAATCGCTTTTCTGTATTTTAATGTATTCCCGGCGCGTCTCTTTATGGGAGATGTGGGGGCTCTGGCTTTTGGAGCCACCTTTGCCATGGTCGGACTCCTCACCGGCAAAGTAGTTGCCCTGATGATAGTCGGATTGCCATTCTTGGTTGACGGTTTTAGTAGTTTATTACAAATCCTCTGGGTTAAATTCTTTCACCGTCGGATATTTCCCATCGCCCCTCTACATTACTTGCTTCTCAAAATCGGTTGGTCGGAACCAAAAATTGTCCAAAGAGCCTGGTTGGTCGGCATTATGCTCGTTATATTTGGAATCTGGTTATCCATTATTTAGCCATGAGAAAAGATTCAAAAAACAGGCTGCCTTTGGCAATTCTTTTTACAGGCATCATCGTTGCCTGTTTTGGATTGTTGGCAATATATGATGCCTCCGTAATAGATGCATATCGCACTTTTGGCGATAAATTTCATTACGTTAAGCAGCAAGCACTTTGGTTAATTGTTGGAATCATTGCTGCGTTGATCACTTCTAATATACCGATACCCTGGATCAAAAAGAACGCCCATCTCTTGTATGGAGTTACTCTTTTATTAATGGTTCTGGTCCTGATCCCTGGAATTGGTTCAAAATTTATGGGCGCCAGAAGATGGCTAGTACTCGGCCCGGCAATTCTACAACCATCTGAACTTCTGAAAATTTCTTTTGCTATCTATCTCGCCAAATGGCTAGAAGTGGATAGGAATATCAAGCAGTTTCTTCTTCTTGTTGGTCTTAACTCACTTCTGATTATGCTACAGCCTGATTTGGGTACCTCCATTATCATTATTGGGGTATCATTCCTGACCTATTACCTTTCCGGCGCCAAGCTGAAGGAGATTTTATTATTTAGTGCGATTCTCCTGGCTGCCATCTCTTTGCTTATCTTATCCTCTCCTTATCGTTTAACTCGGGTTAAGACTTTTATGGATCCCACCAGTGACCCTTTAGGCTCTTCTTATCACATCAACCAAGTTCTTTATGGTCTTGGTTCAGGCGGTATGAGCGGAGTTGGGCTCGGCCGATCTCGCCAGAAATATGCCTACCTTCCGGAGGCAACCACCGATTCTATCTTTGTTATCATTGCTGAAGAATTTGGGTTCATAGGAAGTACTTTGTTTATAATCGTTCTAGTGGGCTTAACGTTGGCATCTTTCAAGGTTTCTTTGTCTGCGGGTGATAAGTTTGATAAACTACTTGGCAGCGCTATCTCTCTCTTATTTTTATTACAAATATTTGTAAATTTAAGCTCTATGGTGGCCTTAACCCCTCTAACGGGCATACCTCTCCCGTTGATATCCTATGGCGGATCATCCTTGGTAACCAATTTTATTGCTCTCGGTGTATTAATTAATTTATCCAAAAGGTTATGAAGCCACTTATTATTTTTACCGGAGGTCATCATAATAGTGCACTTGAAGTGGCCAAGATTCTTAAAAAAGACGGTTTTAGAATTATCTGGATCGGACACAAATTTACCGCTCGTGGTGAAAAAAGTTTGTCTGCCGAATATCAGGAAATTACCGGCACCGGTATTAAGTTCTTAGAACTAAAAACCGGTAAGTTTTACAAAAAAATTGATATCACGGAGTGGCTAAAAATAGTTTTTGGTTTCCTCCAGTCCCTTGTTTATCTCCTTAGCTATCGGCCTGCCCTGATATTTTCTTCCGGCGGCTATCTTTCGGTACCGGTAGTTATCGTAGGCTGGCTTCTCCGAATACCTTCCATCACTCACGAACAAACCGTAATCTCAGGTTGGGCAAACAAAGCCATCACCCCTTTTGTAAGTAAAATTCTTCTGACACATACTTCTTCTCTTCCTAATTTCCCTGAAGGTAAATCAGAGGTGGTCGGCTTGCCCATTAGGAAGGCATTACTTAATAATAAATACTCTAAAAAATTTGACCCCAAATTAATTTATATAACATGTGGCAAACAAGGATCTCATCTCATCAACCAAGCAATTTTCCCGATAGTTTCCAAATTGGTAGAAAGGTTCACCGTGATTCATCAGACAGGTTCAAGCACTTTGACCAAAGATTTGGAACGGGCTAGACGAACCAAAGAAAAACTCGGAGAATATAAGAATCGTTATATTTATGCGCCCTATTTCTTTGCGGAAGAGGCGGCTACTTACATTCGTTCTGCTTCGATCATCGTTAGTAGGTCGGGGGCGCATACCGTCTACGAGCTGATGGTGCTTGGCAAAAAGGCGGTCCTGATACCAATATCTTGGGTTTCTCACAACGAGCAGTATCTCAACGCCCAATTGGCCGCTAAGGAGATTGGCAGCTCAATCTTAGAGGAAAAGGATTTGACTCCGGACAGTTTATATCAAGCTATCATAGAATTATCTAAGAAGCCTGTAAAAAAAGCTTCCGTCAAACTAGTAACCAATGCTGCTGACAAAATTGCCCAAATCATCCGTCAATCGATCTAAACGTTTCAAGAGCCTCCTCCCACTCTTATTATTTATATTGTTTCTTTTTCTAGCTAACAGTCTCTTCATTATCAACAAAACTGAGTGTCAAATCAATTGGGAACTCTGTCCGCCGGAAATAATCCAAAAACTGGATAAATTAATCGGTTCAAACGTTCTATTCTTGAACCAAAAACAGCTATCGAGAGAGCTGGTCGATTTGTTATCGGCCGAAAAAGTCGGTATTGGTTTTAAAATGTTTAACACTCTCAAAGTAAATTTGGACGGTGGCAATCCACCTGTCCTTACGATGGTTTTTCTAGTTAAAGATTTACCCATTATTTCAATGGATGCAGATCCTGGGTCAACCGAGTCCGCCAACTGGCCCAAACCTTCAGAGGAACTTGAGACATATATCCAAAACGCTAGCTCAAGTAGTTTTGGTATATGGGATAATGGTCGTATGACACCGGTGGCTACGGATGAATCAAAGGTAAAATACATTCTTTCCAAAAAGCCGGACGAAGAGACGGTCAGATCTCTTTATCGGTTCATAAAAATAGTAAACAAATATCTTAACGTTAAGACGATTCTCATCCTGGGTCAGAGAGTTTTCTTGAGTCAGACGGGCCAACCTGATATTATTGTTACTGTACCTTTCGATGAGGGCCGAGTAAGTGAGGCAATTAAGTCCTACTCTTATCTTGTTACTCTTAAGAAAGATGCCAAAGTGGTTGATTTACGATTTAAAAACCCTATCATAAGATAATATGGCAAAAATGCAGGGGATAAATGCAATAGATATAGGGTCGAGCAAAATAACTTGTTTGATCTCAGTACCATCGCAGGATAGTTCAAAAATAAATGTTGTTGGTGTTGCTACGGTACCCAGTAAGGGAGTTCGCAAAGGCCAAATAGTCAACATTGAAGAGTGTGTCAGTGCCATTACCGATTGTGTCGAGTCTGCCGAACGAATGGCCGGTATTGGTGTTGATGCAGCCTATGTCTCAATTTCGGGGGAGCAGATTGCTTCCCAGAACTCTCACGGCCTAGTAGCGATTAGAGAGGCAGAAGAAGAAATTACTTCAGAAGATGTCTTTAGAGTAATCGAAGCCGCCAGAGCCGTTTCCCTTCCCAGTTCGCGAGAAATTATCCACGTGTTACCAATAGAGTTTATTGTTGATAGTCAAAAAGGTATTAAAGACCCTACGGGTATGTCCGGTGTTCGTTTGGAAACTGAGGCCCACCTTATTACCGGTCTTTCGCCTTCAATCAAGAATGTTACCAGGTGTGTCAGTGAGCTAGGAGCCAACGTTTCTGGCCTGGTCTTCACCGGATTAGCATCGGCAGAGTCTGTGTTGTCCGAAACCGACAAGGAGCTTGGTGTAATTCTGGTGGATATCGGAGGCGGCACTACCAGCGTCTGTATTTATCTTGAAGGATCGTGTGTTTATTCATCGGTACTTCCTATTGGAGCCAAGAAAATTACTGACGACATTGCCATCGGCCTACAGATAAGTGTCGACAGTGCGGAAAAAATTAAACATTTCGTTAGTCGTCCAAAACATGAAAGGGACGAGGATGAACAAAAAGTCACAGATGAAATAGATCTTCTGAAGCTCGGTATCAGCGAAGACGTCAAAAAAGTTTCCCGCAAAACTATCAGTGAAGGTATTATTAGGCCACGCCTGAATGAAATTTTTTCCATGGTGAACAATACTTTCAAACAATCAGGGCTTGAAGGTCAGACACCCGCCGGTGTTGTTTTAACCGGTGGCGGTTCTCTTACTATTAATTGTACTGAAAGTTGTCGAAGAGTTATGCAGCTACCAGCCAAAATTGGAACCCCAAACGGTTTATCCGGGATGGTCGAAGAAATATCCACCCCGATCTCCTCAGTCGTTGTTGGATTGGTTCTTTACGGCTACAAAAGAAAAGATGAAATTCCCTCTAGTGGAATAAAGCTATCTGGTATGATAAAGAGAATTCCCGGCAAACAATTTGTTGGGAAGGCGGTTGAATTTATAAAATCTTTCTTACCATAAAGTGGGTCTAGTCAAACCAGATACAAATACTTTTGCCAAGATCAAAGTTCTTGGAGTTGGTGGAGGCGGCAATAACGCCATCAATTCTATGATCTCTTCCGGAAAAATCAAGGGCGTTGAGTTTATTGCTGTAAATACCGACATGCAAGCTTTGTTGGCTAGTAATGCCGATATAAAATTACAAATTGGTGAAAAAAGCACCAAAGGGCTTGGATCAGGGTCAAATCCGGAGGTGGGCCAAATGGCCGCAGAAGAATCCCGGGAAAAAATTAAGGAAGTTCTCTCAGGAGCCGATATGATCTTTATCACTGCCGGCGAAGGTGGCGGTACCGGTACTGGTGCCGCACCGATTATCGCCGAAATCGCCAAAAAAGATATCGGGGCTCTTACAGTCGCGGTCGTGACCAAGCCGTTTCTTTTTGAGGGAGCTCGCCGCAGAGTACAGGCTGAAGAGGGGATTGAAAAGCTAAAGGAAAATGTCGATACACTGATAATCATTCCTAACCAAAGACTTATGGACGTGGTCAAGAAGGATCAAACTCTTCTGGATGCTTTCAAAACGGCCGATTCGGTTCTCGGACAAGGAGTTCAAAGTATCTCTGACTTAATTACTATTCCTGGGCTTGTAAACGTTGATTTTGCAGACGTAAAATCGGTCATGACCAACGCCGGTTCCGCTCTCATGGGGGTTGGTCGTTCGTCCGGAGAAAAACGGGCTATTATTGCTGCCAATGCCGCCATTAGTTCTCCATTACTTGAGGTAAGTATAGATGGCGCCAAAGGCATCCTCTTTAACATCGCGGGAGGAGAGAACCTGACCCTTTCGGAAATTAATGAAGCTTCCTCTATCATCACACAATCTGCCGATCCGGACGCTAATATCATTTTTGGTACTACCATTAGAGAAGATCTAGGGGAGGACATTCAAATTTCCGTGATTGCCGCCGGCTTCGATAGTATTCGTCACTTTAATTCTACCGCCCCTTCCAATACTTACTTTAAACCGATCGTTTCCGAATCCACATCAGCACCCCAAGACTCAACTTCAGAGATAGTTGATCCTCCCAAGAGTTCTCCTGCCGGTAAATACAAACTTCAGCATGACGAGGTCAGTATCGAGGACGATCTGGACATCCCCACATTCCTAAGAAATAAGTTTTAGATCCGTTTTAACACCGAGACCGTCGAATAATGACTAGGTCGCGATACATATGGCACTCTGGTCATATATATTCATGAGACTAAGATGGACTCTTCCAATCCTCAAACATGAAGCGTATCGTCGCTTCATGAAAACAGTTAACAACTCACTGGCCTTCAGTAACAGTGATGTTGCTCAGTTCAGAGTCCGGTGTATTTGTATTCTAGAAAAGCAAGGCTACTCTGGAGTCAAGTTAGCCTTCTCTGCTGTTGGCAGACGCACTGTCTTCCGTTGGCAAAAGAAATACATAGAGTCGGGTAGAAAGCTAACAAGCCTCATACCTCAGTCCACCAAACCTCACTCTGTTCGTCAAATGGTCATTCCTCCCGACATCTTGAGCTTCATTAAAGCGGTTAGGGAACAGTATCCCCGTCTTTCCAAGTACAAGGTTAAGATCTTTCTTGACGAGTTTTGTAAAGAGAAAGGCTTACCCCTTCACTCCTCTACCTGGATTGGAGAAGTCATTAAACGCAACGCTTTCTTCTTTAATACCAGAAAACCAGTGAAGAGGCAACGAAAGTCAAACAAGGTTAAACTGCGTATCTTCAGGTGCCCGAGACAGGCAGATATCTCTCTGGGGTATCTCCAGGTTGATGGTGTTAAGGTGTGCTGGGATGGACAAACAATCTGTTTTCTTTGTGCGGTAGAGCTAGTCTCAAGACAAGCCTTCGCTAAGAGGGTGCCAACCCTCTCCAGTCTGCAAGCCAAAACATTTCTGCTAGAGATCAAGGAGAAGGTTGACTACGACATCCACACCGTTCAAACAGACAATGGCTCTGAGTTTGCCAAGTACTTTGATGAGGCCTTAGAAGAACTCTCCATTGTTCACATTTGGTCACTACCACACTCTCCCAAGGTTAATGGTTACGTAGAGAGATTCAATGGTGTCATTCAGACAGAATTCATCGACTACCACGTCGATTTAGGAGCTGCAGACAAGGCTCTCTTTGACCAGAAACTCTCCGACTGGATGGTTTACTACAACACCAAACGACCACACCACTCTTTAGGGCTAAAAACACCCCTACAACGCCTGCTACAATTGCAACAAGACATTACAAACCCTCAGAGTGCCAAATGTGGGTGACCAGGACAAAGTAACCGTTCACGATTTTCCAATGGCGATACCAGCGCGTAGCGCTTGAGCTAGTTCTGGAAAGAAGGTTTTTCTTTTTGTTCTAGCGATGGTTTG
>Ga0209211_10000967_pt1 | contig 56647 bp, 70 predicted proteins | sample RifGroA2_FD_183992 | JGI IMG/M metagenome (GOLD analysis project Ga0209211, IMG submission 183992) | Groundwater microbial communities from Rifle, Colorado, USA - Groundwater A2 (SPAdes) (version 2) | ecosystem: Environmental > Aquatic > Deep subsurface > Groundwater | place: Rifle, Colorado... | reverse complement strand
ATCCTTGTGTCAGAGGCGTCAGTTCATAAGTTAAAAAATCATCCTTGTCGCAAGTTTGAGTTATTTCTTCTTTATAATAGCAAGGAATATTATCTTCCCCTTGCAGTTCATATGAATTACAAGAAGGTGGTGATGCTAAAGTATTCCAAGAACATTCGTCTAAAGATGAAATTTGACAGCTATCTGCTTCTATACATTTTGCTTGCGTAGTTGCAGAAGAACAAGTTGTATATTGAGAGCAGTTGATTGTGACGTTTGTTATGTTTGTTGGAGGTTGACCAATACATGTGGGGCATGAACCTCCACAATCTATTCCAGTTTCACCTTGATTTTTAATTCCATCCGAACAAGAAGTTATTGGTCCTTGCAATTCTTCTGCCCCCAAAATTAGACTTTGATATTCATAAACACTTTCGTCTTCTTCGGTTATTTTATTCCATGTTCCAAAGCGAGGAAACCCATAAACTCTCCAAGTTCCAAAATTAGCCCCCCCAGAAGCCCAAGTAGATTCCCACATTCCCGATGCTGCTCCTTGAAATGTCCCTTTTACTCCTAATAATCCTATTTCTCTTGTCTCCCACGTTCCTGCTGTAACTCCATCATCTGATTTCCAGGTTCCATTCCCAGATACACCATATTCTTTTCTTTCCCAAGTTCCTCCACTCGCTCCGCCATCATATTCCCAAGTTCCTCCCAGTTTTTTAAAACCTTTAGCTACAAAATAAAATTCATAAATTCCATCATTATCCTTATCTTGGGCCTTATTAATATCTGCTTGAGTAACTTCCCATTCTGCAATTAGTTTGTTTCCTCCTGAAAGTGTTCCGGAAAGTTTACCCCCCCGGGTTCTAATCTCATCATCATCCATTCTTCCTCTTCTTCCAATATCATCTTCAAAAATTTCAAACTCCCATTTTGAAATTCCTCGGGGATAATTTTCTAATACTAGATAAAATTTATTTCCTGATTGTGCAGTTACTTGAGAAGTTATTTTATTTTGTCCTTGAGAATCACTTGTCCAGTAGGCAATTGGAGTTTTACAAGTTCCTGAAATACAAATGTCTATTTTCAGATTTCCTGTCAGCGGACAAATTGTGTTTGGATTTTCATCTGTTTCACCAAAACCAACATTCCCTGTACATTGATTATCTTTAGAATCGCATAATTCAGGCGCGTACGGATATTTTTTGTTATCAGCGTCGTTGCAATCAGCATATCCTTTGAAACCAGAGATACTGGAACTATCGCACTGACCAGAATTTTGAGTTGCGTATTTGTCTCCGTCGGTGTCTGTGCAATAATTAAGAATTATTCCGTCGCAATTTTCATCAATATTATTTCCTGCAATTTCAGTTGCTCCGGGATTAATATTTGGACCGGTAGTTAATGAGTCATCGCAATCAAGTTGAGGATAAGAACACGTGTTAGAAGCAGGATTTCCATATCCGTCATTATCATTATCTGTGCATGTTGGAACACAAGCTAAATCACCTCCAGAACAATCTTCATCTATGCCATTACCACAAATTTCCGTGTGTCCGGCGTCGCAATAGGCAGATTCTGAATTGCCACAAACATTAGATATTGATAGACCTGGAGGGGATATACTAGAATACTTATTATCTCCATCATAATCATAGCATGTAGCATAAGCGTTACTAGGAGTAAAATAATTGCCAGTATCTTGAGTATTCCCAGAAGGATAAGGATTTGCAAAATGCCTGCCTTTATCATGACTCGGACCTAGACAATATGCCTTATACCATGTATTTCCATAAACTACATTAAAAGAACCGCTACCAGAAGCTTGAAGACAGTTTACACCCCCAGCACAATTACACCATCTAGTACCGGAAGTCTTAGGACAATCACCATCTTCATCACAAGAATATCGAGTATGATCATCCGAGTAACCATAACCTTCAACATTGTGAGAATCTGTTCCTGGAGCAATCCACTCAAATTTACCCCCATTCCAATCAATTCTTACATCATGGGAGTGAGAAAAACCAGTTGCATCTCCACTAATTTCTCCGCTAAAAACTAAAACAAAAAACATTCCTGCAATAAATAATAAAATTTTTTTATTCACCATTTTTTATTTGTTTAATTGATTTTTTTAATTTTGGAATTTCATTTTTAATAACTTTCCAAATAATTTCAACACTTACAGCAAAATATGCATGACTAATGATATTTCTTGTTTGAAGATATTTATCCCAACTCACTTCTTTGTATTTTTCCTTTAATTCCTTTGGAAGTTTAACAATTGATTCTCCAATTACTTGAAGTCTCATAGAATTGGCGTCAATAGACTCCCTATTTGATTTAAATTCATATTTTAACATATTCAGCCTCATTTTTAACATAATTTAATTCGGGAATAAGATTTTTTTCAATTACCAAGTCAATTTTTCTCTTGAAAAGTTTTTTTAATAAAAACATTAATTCCATATAATTATCAAAATCTATCTCATCAAATTCAACTAAAAAATCAATATCACTCCCTTTCTTTGGATTTCCTTTTGCATAGCTTCCAAAAAGCCCAATTTTTTTTACTCCCTTTTCTTTTAATTTTATTTTTTCTTTTTTTATCATTTTAATAATTGCTTTTGAAGTCAATTTTTTATTCACCATTATGAAAAACTCCTGTTTTTTATCATTATGCAAAATTTCCTGTTTTGTATCTATGAAAATTTTTAATTTTCATTTTTTTATTAATTATAAGAGAAAAGAAGATTATATAAATATTTTTATTAACCAGGCTCTGATTGAAATTGCTCACTTCGTTCTACTCGCGAGCTCACTCAGCAATTAGATAATTGATAAAATAATTTACCTTCCGTGAACTCGCTCGGATTTATTTATTTTCTACCATAAAACAGCTTAATTAAAAGTTTAATTTATTTTCTTATTCTAAATTTATTAATTTCAATTATTGTAAGGGAATTTTCTATTTCTATTTTTCTTTTTTTAATTGATTCTAAAAAATTAAATAAAACCTCATTTATTTGTTTTGCAACATAATAAAAAGGGACTCTGAGAATTATAATTCCCTTATGCTCTTTTATAGGATATTTTCTAATATCTCCAAAACCAAGATCTTTTGTGACTAATATTTGATTATTCTTTATTGCATATTTAATAATTTCTTTATCTGTAACTTTTCCCAATCCAATTTTTCTGGAATGTTCTGTTTTGTGGTTAAAATTCTTAAAAATATCTGCGGAAGAATAAGGCAGGTTTGCATCAAGAAGAAATTTCATCCTTATTTAGAAGAAATACTTCTTCGCCTCTTATTAATGAAATTGCATAGTTTATTGATTCAATTATCTCTTTTTTTTTCACGCCATATTCTTTTTCTATTTCTTCATAAGTCATTCCCCCGGCTAAAGCCCCCAAGATTTCATCTACACTAATTCTTGTTCCACTTATTATGGGTTTTCCGTGTCTGATGTTTTCATTTATGGTTATCATTTATTTAATAGATAAACAATCTTTAAATAATTATTGTTTATGAGGCTCTGATTGAAATTGCTCGTTGCTTTCGCAACTCAGTTATTTATAATTTCTACCCAAAAACAGTCTAATTAAAATCTTATTAAAGAAATGATTAACTCAATTTTTTCAAACTTTGCTGTCATGATAATAATCTTCCCAAAATTAATTCTGCGAGTGAAAAGTCCTCGCAAGCTGTGGAAAAATTTCTACGAAATTTTAGAGCAGGTATTTTAATTTCTTTATAAAAATTATCCAATAATCACAACCAAAGGTTTTAATCTTGCAACTTTTTTTGAGATTCCTAAATCATGCACGACATTGACAACCTCTTCAATATCTTTGTAAACTTCTGGGGACTCTTCTGCGATTGCCTTGAAACTTCTTGATTTAATTTCAATATTTTTTTTATGAAGTTTTTCTTTTGTTTCCTCTCCTTTTAATTCTCTTATTGCTTTTGACCTTGACATAACTCTTCCAGCCCCGTGAACACTGCTCCCCCAACAAATTTCTTCGGATTTTTTTGCGCCAACCAAAACATACGACGCTGTTCCCATTGTTCCCGGAATTAAAACAGGCTGTCCGACTTTTCTATATGCTTCTGGAATTTCAATTCTTCCAGGTCCAAAACTTCTTGTAGCGCCTTTTCTATGGACGCAAACTTCTCTAACTTTTCCGTCAACAATATGTTTTTCAAATTTTGCAATATTATGACAGACATCATAAACAACGCCCACTTCTGAATTAGGAAAAAGATATTTTACTTCTTCTCTGACCCAGTGAGTTATTAATTGCCTGTTAGCAAAAGCAAAATTAACTGCGCAGCACATTGCAGAATAATAATCTTTTCCAAGCGGGCTTTTAATTGGAGCATTAATCAATTGCCTGTCAGGTAAATCTTTAAATCCATATTCGCTCTCCATTTTTTTAATATAATCAGACGCAACCTGATGTCCAAATCCCCTGCTTCCGCAATGAATCAAAATTACTGCCTGATCTTTTTTTAAATCAAATGATTTTGCAGTTTTTTCATCAAAAATTTCATCAACAAATAAAATTTCTAAAAAATGATTGCCGGCGCCGATTGTTCCCAACTGGCCAATTCCTCTTTTAATTGCCCTGTCTGAAATTTTAGAGGCATCAGCTCCCCTAATGCAGCCCTCTTCTTCCGTATGCAAATAATCTTCTTTTTTTCCATATCCTTTTTCAACTAAATATTTTGAACCGCCTTGCAAGATTCTTTTCAATTCATCTTTTGTCATTTGGAATTTGCTTCCTCTGCCGACGCCAGAAGGAATTTTTCTGTCTAAAGCTTCTAAAACTTCATTTTGTTTTTTTAAAATATCTTTTTTTGTTAAACTTGTTTTTAGAAGTCTAACGCCGCAATTTATATCAAAACCAACGCCTCCAGGACTTATTACTCCAGAATCTAAATCAAATGCAGCAACTCCGCCGATGGGAAAGCCGTAACCGATATGCATATCTGTCAATCCTAAAGAATAACCGATAATTCCGGGTAAATGCGCAACATTAGCAACTTGTTTTAAGGAATCTTCTTCTATATTTTTTATCATTTCTTTAGAAAAAAATACTCTTCCAGGGACGAGCATTCCTTCTGACTTTGGCAATTCATAAACTCCCTCTGCAATCTTTTTCAAATTTTCTTTATACATCTTGTTTTAAGATTTTTTCAGTTTAAATGTATTAGGTATAATATTTAATTTAATTAATCTTTGCACTTCCTTTTTTTTATTAATATCTAATTCATAATATCTATTTCCAATTCCATTCATCCTTGAATATAAAAGGGAATTAACCTTAAAATATTTTCCTAAATGTTCTTTAAGCCTTTCTAAATTGATTCTTTCTTTTGAAATAATTCTTATATACTTTTCGTGTTTTATTTTTGCTTTTTCATGCATAATTTTTTTAACAAAATTCTTTACCTCTTTTTCATGTTTAGGAAAATTCCATATATACACCATGAAATCTTTTATTGTTTCTTTAATTTTTTTGGATTTGTCTGGATGTAAAAAACCGATTTCTTCTTCGAATTTATTTATATTTTCCTTTCCATAAATAAAAACTCTATACATCTTTCTCTTAAAATTAATCTTCTTGATAGTTTTAATCCCAAGATTATTTAACATTTTTATAATTTCATTTAATCCTTTTTCATTTACTGAATCAAGCCCGATATGCCTATTTTGATGTGTTTTACAAAAAACCCACCCTTCACAATCAAAAAAAGATCTTAACCATGTTTTAGATAATTTTTTACTAATTTGAGGAGCAGTCCATTCATATGAATAAAAACTTCCAAATTCTTTTGTTAATTTTTCATAAATTTCTTTTGATCCAATCTCACATCTTTGTCCGACGGCTAATCTTGGTTTAATTCTAAACACCTTTTCAAATTTTTCTTGAAAATCTTTCAACAAGACAGCATTTGTATTTCTAAAACCAATCCGATAATATTTCTGTTTTTGAGTTTTAGGATTTTTTATAACATAACCGTCGGCGCATAAATAAGCATGAATAGAAACGAAGTTTTTATCAAATTGCATTAACAATAAATGAACCTGGCTATATAAATTCTACCTTATGTTTATCTGGTATAATTAAACTTGAACATTCATTTTTCCTTCTTTTGGAATTTCATAAATATTTTCTGAAATTTTTTTTATTTCCATTTTAAACATCCAGCACAACTTGACTTGTCCAATTATTTTTAATTTTTTTTATAAACATTTCATTATAAGTTACTGCCTTAACATGCTCACTTATATTATAATTTTCAGCGTCATCTCCAATAACTTCTGCTTTTATTTTAAGATTTTTTTGATCAAATTTTAAATTTGTTATTTTAGAAGGCAGAAAATTTTTGCTGTCAATTAAAACCAAAAACTCTTCTAAAAAATTGTACATTAAATTTTCCAAATCTTTTCCTTTAACAGAAATTTTGAATTTCTTATTTTCTGAAATTTTTTCATCATAAATTATATTAAACAAAGCCAAAGCAGAATTTTCAAAAACTTTTTCAAGAGTTTTTCCAAATGCCTGAAACTTTCTGTCTGCTGTGTGAGGGAGAAATTTGAATTTTCTATTTTTAATATTCATTTGCAAAATTATAAATAAACTTCTTTTTATTTATTATTGAATTATAGTCGGTTAAAACAAAAATTTCAGTATTATCATTTTCCTTAAAATTATTGATGTATAACCCCTCCCCAAGAACTTCCAGCAAACAATTCACGCACATCTCTGGAGTTTTTATTTCTTCCTCAACAAACCTTGCAACAGCGTCGTAAACAATTCCCAATCTCACAGGAACTTCTGAATTAAAATCTTCAATTTTAGATTTTGAATCGCCTTTTTGAATTGTCAGAGGATAATTCATCTCAATTAAAACTCTTTCAGGTTCAATAACAACTTCAGGAGGAGTTATTTTGCCTTTTGTAATTTCATATTCATTTTCAAAAAATGTGAAGTCTTCAATGCAAAAAAATAACTCTCTTTCAATTCCTCTTGAAATTTCTCTTTCAATATCTTCTTTGCTTGGCATTAAATTTTTATTATTTTTTATATAATAAGGGACTTCTAAAACAGGAGTTGAAACTTTTGGAGGAAAATAATATCCTCCATTTTCTCCAACTTTGAAAACAACTTCTTCAAGGGAATCATCCAAACATTCCTGAACAAAATTTTGAATTTCAGCTGTTTCAGGAGAGGCTGGTTTTCCTGGTAGCTTAAGATTTCCACGCAAACTAAAAAACAAGGCAACAACAGCGACGATTAAAATTGCGATTATTATGAAAATTGTAAGCTGGGCTCTTTTATTCAGCATCTAAATTTCAATAAGAAAGGATATATAAAAATTCACTTAACATAAGTAGTCCCTTAAAAATTACACAAAAGTAATATTTATAAGCCTGTCCTTGTATTTTATACGATGGGAAAAGGTTTATTGAATAAATTGAAAATCGGTTTTGCTGGATTAAGTTTAATCGGAGCTTCGTATTTTAATTCTGTTAATGCGATTAAAGCTCAAGAAATTGTTTTCAATCCAAACCAAGAAACATCCAATTATAAAAAATCTTCAAAAAATTATCCTACGCTAATTCACAAATTAATTGAATTTGAAAACGAACCTTTAAATGGAGAAACAACTTGTTCAAGTTTAGAGATAAGTTCTTTGGATTATGTTATTAAAAATATGGGAAAACACGTTCCAAAAAAGCCGGCTTCAGAACTATCAAAAAAAGAGGCTCAAAAAATATTTGTAAAAATGGATTCTTTAATGTGGGGCCAAATTTGCAGAATAAAAGCAGAGTGTTATCAAACAGCATATATTTATCATGCCGTCGGAGATTTTTATAATTTGCCTATTAATTTAGTCATAACCCCTCCGTACATTGGAGAGTATCACTTTTTTGTTCGTTGGGATGCTAAAGAAGATGGGCACGATGCATTAAATCCAGACAACCCGATTAATAAAGGAGACTTTAACTGGGATAATGAATCTCATCTTTGTTTCAAAAAAGGCTTCCCGCTTAATGATAATGATGAATATTTTATTGAAGAATTTTTCATTCCTAAAGAAACTATTGAAAAAGGAATTTATATGAAAAATTTAAATGAAAAAGAAATGTGGGCTCAATCTCACACTATAAGGGCGCAATTTTTAACTTATCAAGCAAGGGGGTTGCATTTGGGGGTAGAAAATGAAAAAAAAGCCGCAGGAAAAATTTACACTGAAGTAATAAATCTTTTAGACAAAGCAATACAATTAGATTCTTTATACATGCCTGCTTATTATCTTAAAGCGCATTATTTAGGAAGATGGATAAGGAATCCAAACCATAATTTTAAAGAAGCGCTAAAAACAGTTGATAAAGCATTAGAATTAAACTCAGAACCAGAATTATGGGAGCTCAAAGGAATGATTCAGGGAGGATCTATTAGTTCTCTTTATCAAGAAACTAAAAAGCAAGAAAATTATTCTCTAATTGAAGAAGCCATAAAATGTTATGATAAAGCCATTGATTTGCTTGAAAACTATAGAAAAATAGAACTTTCTAAAAAAGACAGGCCAGTTTTTGGGATTAATTATTCAAAACTAAATCTTTTGATAGTTCAAGAACAAGGGTATTTTGGTTATAAAGATTTTGCTTACAGAGATTTGGAGCCGCATTTTCAAAAAGAGAAAAATTTAGAAGAGAGATATAGAAAACTTAAACAAAGATCTAAAAATCTTGAAAAATGGGACAAATTAGAAAAAGAACAAGAATTTTACAAGAAAGAAATTTATAAAACTCATGGAAAATTTTCTCCTTTGTATAATCCATTTAAATATAATTAAAATTCAAGCGCTTCAATCCAAGTTTTTATTGGAATTGATGTATCTTGAAACATAAATTTAGGACCGCTCACAATCCCTGTCCTTTTCTGGTATAAATCAAACGCTTCTTTGAAATTGACCTTTTCATCTTTTATTATTTTGTCTATTCCTGCAATTTCTTTAGCTCCTAAAAAATCATATTCACTAAAAGGAACATCAACTTCTCTTTTTCTTAGTTCATAAGCTAAATTTGAAATATCTCTAACATATCCGACAACTTGTTCAGGAGCTTTTACTTCAGGAGGCGGGCCATCGTTTTCTAGAATTAGCTTATTAATTTCTAAAGTCTTTTTATTTGCTGTAAATGTCGGATTAGTAACTATATCTTTGAGATTATTATAATACTTAGTTCCTTTAACAATTCCATGTTCCTTTTGAAAAGCTTTTAAATAATTATCTCTTTCACTGCTCTGAAATCTTTCTAATCCTTTATCTGCTGTTTTGTAATTTCGTGTTAAAGTCATTATTGGTTTGTCATCAAATAAATTAACATAAGACTTGCTCATCTTAATTTTTTCGGAAAAGATATCCGGAAATAAAGGCAGTTCTAATGAACCAGAATATCCGCTGACGCTTCCTTTGGTTAAATCTCTGACAGTCAATGGCTCTCCACTTTCATGATTTGAAGTGAAAAAAACTCTGCCTTTATTATCAACAACACTTCCAATCTTGATGGTTTCAGACATCTCTGAAATGGAGATTATCTCAACAGCGCCTTTATTTTTTCCCGGGGCATAATCTCTTAAAATAAATTCTCCATTTCTTTTCTGGCTTTTTTCAATTGGTTCAAGTCTTATTCCATCGTTTAACATACTAACACTGCCGGAAGTTTTTATTGACGGAAGATATTCAATTCCATTCTCAACAAATCCTTTATTAATAATCAAATGCCCTTCTTCTCCCAAAGCTCCGCCGGTTAAACCAAATAAATCATTTTCTTCAAAATTGGACAGATAGGGATTTTTTTCTCCAAAACTAACTTCAAATGCTTGGGTTTCTTTTCCGATTTTATATTCAAAAATATTTTCATCTACTACAACATAATTGGTTTTTCCGGAAAATTTTGCAGTTTCAGAATTAAAATAAACATAAACATTTTCTTTTGGAGCTCCGGTTATTGAAATATCATTAATGTTTGCTTTTCTTGTTGGTGCTACAAAAGCATTGCCCCCTTCATCAAAATTCAAAACTCCGCTTACTTTATTTCCTTTATAATTTATGATTTCATCACTCTCAATTTGAATCCCTGGCTGAGCTTTTACAACTTCAGCTCCATCTGGAAATTTATATCCCCCGTCTTCAGAAGGATAAATAAATTCTTTATCTCCAGGAACATTAAACTGATTTCCGTTAATATTATAATCTCCTCCTTTAGAATTTGTTGTAAATTTTGCCTGGCTAATTTCTCCAGTATTTTGATTTATAACAAGGTTTCCAGAATTTATATTTGAAAGAGTTTCATCACCTATTTTAAATATCGCGCCAGATTTAGCAACGGAAATTTTTCCTGATGCTGGATCATATTTTACTCCTTTAGTTAATTCAAGAGCTATTGCTTCTCCTACTTTTGGAGTAACTTGTATTTTGCAATTATCAAAACCTGATTTACATACAATTACCTCTCCCTGAATTTCAACATTTTCTCCTTGATAAGTAAAATCTTCAGAACTAATTCCTTCAATTTCTGTAAGCTGGGCTGATAAAAAACTTTTTCCAGCGAATACAAAAGCTAAAGAAATCAAAATAATTACAAAAACAAAGATTTTATTTTTAGTGTTCATCTCTCCCAACACCACAATTTTAATTCTTTAGGAATATAATCTTCTCCATTTGTAGTTATCATTACAGATTTAACAAAAACATCTTTTTCCAGAATTTCGTCAAGATTACACCCTTCATTTAAAACACAGATTTTTGCTTCACACTTTAAATAATCAGGCATTGTATCTTTTATTGAATCATTTATTTCTCGGCTTAAATCATTATTAAGAACACTTGCTCTCATACTATTATCCATCTGAATAATTTTTAAAGTAAGAGCTTGGTCTTTGTAGATTTGCTCGCTGAGTTTTGGTTTCTGAATTGCGTTGCTGTTTACTACTGCAACCATTATTCCGGCAATTAGCAAAATTGAAACAAACACTTCAATAACTGAAGTCCAGCCTTTTTTATTTTTTATTACCATAAAATTACCTTGATATATCCATTTTCTATTTCTAAATTTTCGTTAAAATAAATTATTGGGATTAATTCAGCAAGAGTTTCTGTTGAAGGGATTTCTTTTTTAAATTTTGATTCAGTTATAGGAATTTTAGAATCATCTAAAAAACTAAACTCAAAATCATTTGTTTCCGGAATTCCAAACTCGCTTTTAAGAGTTTCATAATCATCTTCATAGCTTTGATTTAATTTTAAAATTTTTGATTGAAAAATATATTTTTGTGTTCGGATTAAACCAACCTCATACTTTTCATTTGAACAAGAAAATTCTAATGAAGTAAATTCATTTGATAAATATATTTTTTCCAAGCCATTATTCTTTAAAACTACATTCTCTTTACCATTAATTATTTCATTTTTTATATCAAAACAATCGTTACTTCCTCCAATTTTTTCAATTACAGAAATAACCTCAACATCTTCAGCAACATTCTTAATTATCTCATTTTCCAAGTGTTTTAAAAGAGAACTCTTTCCTGATTCTGTTTTTTCAAATGGCTTAATAACGCCAATAAAAAAAATTAGAAAACTTATGAATAATATAAATGAGATAATAAAACTTACATGCGAGCCTTTACGATTTTTTTGAAAAAAATTGCAGTTAAAAAACGCATTTTTTTGTCTTTTATTTTTTATCATTATGAAAAACTCCTGTTTTTTATCATTCACCCTCCAAAAAGAGCATTTGAAATTGTAGAAATTAAAAAAGCAGAAATCATCAAAATAAATGAATGTTTAACTCCATTTTTTATGCTCCCTTCTGCAAGTTTTCCGATAATTAATCCGCTGAATAATCCCTGCATTAAAAGCAAATCCAAAAAAGCATCTGAGATTTCTTTTGGGTCAAATCCTGCTCCGCTGGTTTCTACGCCTCCGATGCTGACTGTACCGGCAAGACCTGAAACAAGAGGCAAAATTTGAAACTGCATAACTAAAACAATTATTATGAAAACAAAGAAAATAATATATCCCTGAACCATTAACGCAGAAATCGCAGCTTTTCTTTCTTTTTGTAATTTATCAGTTGTGCTGACAGCTTCTGCAACAGACTCTAAAATTTTCCCAATATCCCCGCCCGCTCTTTCAGCCTGCCGAATTAATGTTATTGCTTTTGATATTTTTTTGTTATGAATATCTTTTGAAAAAGTCTGCATTGCAATATTTAAAGGAATTCCCATCGAAATTTGGTTTGCTAATTTCCAGACATGTTTATTTAAAACTTCATAATTTCTCTTTTTTAATAGCAAAATGCTTTTACTTATTGAAGAACCCATTTTTACGCTTTCCACAAGGTTTCTTGCAAATTCCAAGAACATTTCCTCTTTTTCTCTTGCAATTTTTGTTTCAGTAATGGTTGAAAAAACAAAAGGCAAAATTCCGATAATAATTCCAATTCCAAAAATTAAAGAAAAGACAGGACTTCCCTTAAATAAAAAAGCTCCTGCTATAATTAAAACTGCCAACGCAATTCCTATTTTATGCTGTTTTTCAAATTCCATTATGCAAAACTTCCTGTTTTGTATTCGCAGTTTGCGAGGACATTAAAAAATTTATTATTTTTTATTTCCATTTTTTAACCGGTTTTTTTTAAGTGCAAAAAAATCAGGAAAAAAACATTAATTATAGCAACGCCTCCAACCATCATTAAAGTTATAGTTGAAGTAGGAAGAGAGATTCCTAACCCGCTTATCTTCATTATCATTAATAAAAGCATAAAAATCATCGGCGCAGCAACAACAATGCTGATATATAAATCCATAAACGTCTCAGCCGTTTTTGTTTCTTCTTCTCTTTTTAGTTTATAGTCAAAGAATAAAGTTTCTGCCCGCTTTTCAAAAAATTCAGTTAAATCTCCTCCGGAATTTATTGTTGTTGACAAACCACTAAGCAATTCACTCATTTTTTTGCTGGGAGTATTATATGAAATTGCTCTTAGAGCATTTACAACGCTATCACCATGAATATTTATTTGATTAATTAATTTTATAAATTCTTTTTCAACATTTGGAAATTCTCCTGAAGAAATTATAATTTCAAAGATTTTCACCGGGTTAATAAGAGAACCGGAGATGGCCGCCATATTAATTGTTGCAAATGGAAGTTCATAATCTATCTGCGCTTCCGAAGATCTTCTTTCCAGAGAAGGATATACATAAGAAATAAGAAATCCTGCAATGGGAAAGGCAATTAAAATCCAGATTAATTTCAGCATTCTTAAACCAACATCTGTTGCAGGTTTTATAATTGGAAGATGAGGCTGGATGCTAAAAAATATAAAAAAAGCAAAAAGAATTAATCCGGCAGCCGCAGCCAAAAGAGTTGTAAATAAAATTATTGAAATATAAGTCGGGAAAAGATACATTACATTTGATTTTTCCAAATCTACTTGAAGCGCTTTAAAAGAATCTTTTTCAATTAATTTTTTTGAATATTTTGAAAAAAGATTGTTTGCTAATCTTGCATACACATCTTCTTTTACAGCTTTTTTAAATTCTTTTCCTTTTTTTATTTTAGTTTCTTTTTTTAATCTGTTTAGAGTTTCTTTTTCTAATTCATCGGGTTCAAAATTTTTTTCTTTTTTTGTTAAAAGTTTTGACGCGCCAAAAAGATGCCAGGGAAGAATTCTCGGAGTAATAAAGTCATGAAGTATTCTAGAAATTTTTTCATTTAATTTATTCAATTCTTGCGTTAATTCCCTAATTTGCTGAGAAACTATATTCTCATCTTCTAAATGTTTTATTCCATAAAGTCTTTTAATCTCTGTTAAAATATTTTTCTGCTGCGCGGCTGTCTCTTTAAGGCTGTTAATTATCCCATTCATTTCATTTGTTTCTTTACCGGCAAAAATTGTCATTTTATTTTATTTATACCCTTCCTTAGGGTATTAAAACTTTAATTTTCTTCTGAATTATAATAAGGTTATTTTTAGTTTCATTAAATTTTTTTAAATCTTTTAGAATAAAAAAATGCTCTAAATTTTTAATTTCATGCTCAAGCGCATTTAATTGAATTTCTATTTCTGAAACCTCTCTACTCGAGACCTCACTCGGACTTTTCAAATTTGACTTCGTGATGAAATCTCGTGAAATCTCTCGCCCCTCTATTTTCATATTAAAAAGAAGTAAATTTGGTTATTAAAAGTTTTGATTAAGGTCAGAACCAAATTATTAATAAAATTGGAAAAAGATAAAAACGGCTCTGTTGAAAAAATTTTGAGTTCGTAACTTTTTTTGGCAATTTATTATAAAACAAAGGGTGGGTGCTTGCCTTTAGGCAAGCTTTAGCGGGAATTTGAATTCAAAACAAATAAAAAATTAAGATTAAAAAAATAATTCTAATAAATCATTTAATACCAAATCTCTTTAAAATCCCTTCAGGATTTTATGAGATTAAAAAAATAATTCAATTCAAAATCATTTAATACCAAATCTCTTTAAAACCCCTTCAGGGTTTTTATGATATTCATTAATTATATCCTGGACTTCATGAAATCCGTATTTTTTTTGCTGAACTAAAAAATATAAAAATTGAACTCTCTTTCTAAATTCTTCTTCTATTTCTTCTCTGCTTTTTCCGGACCTTAAAGAAATTTTTTCAAAAATTTTGCTTGTTTTTTTAGAATAAAATTCATCATCAATAGGATTCCAAATAAAAGGAGTATTTGTTAAAGCTGTTCCTGATTTATCAACATTTATTATTTCTATAATTTCCTTTAATTTTCTTGTGTCATGTTTTTTAATCATAGCTGAAGTCATTATACATACGCAATCTAAAACATTCAGCAGCGTTGGAGATAATTCAATTGGAGGCGATTCAAGTCTTTTTATTACTGTCTCAACAGATTCAGCATGAATAGTGCTTAGGGAGGGATGTCCTGAAGCCATTCCCTGAAACAATACAAATGCTTCTTTCCCGCGAACTTCTCCAACGACAATATAATCGGGGCGCTGTCTAAAAGAAGCTTTTAGCAAGTCAAACATATCAATCTCGCCGAATTCTCCTCTGCCTGTTGCTTCTCTTGAAACCTGTGGAAGCCAATTTTCTCTTGGAAGATTTAATTCGCGTGTATCCTCAATTGAAACGACTCTGGATTCAGAAGGAATAAAAAAAGCAAGAACATTCAATAAAGTTGTTTTTCCCGAACCAGTCCCTCCTGCAATAAGAATATTCATTTTATATTCAATCAGCATCCATAAATAAGCCATCATTTCTAAACTTAAAGTTTTAAACGAAATTAATTGAGGAGGAGTCCAGGGTGTTTGTGTAAATTTTCTGATGGTGAACGTCGGTCCTCTGCTTGTTATATCTTTAGTATATGTTGCATTTACCCTTGAGCCGTCCTGCAAACTACCGTCGAGAATAGGCTGAGAATAAGAAATATGTTTTCCGCATCTTTGAGCAAGTTTTTCGGTAAAACTTTCAGCTTTGCTTAAATTTTCAAATTCAATATTTGTTTTGATATTTCTATAATAACGATGAACAATATAAACCGGAGTGTCAATCCCGTTGCATTCAATATCTTCAACAAAAAAATCTCTTAAAATTGGCTCAGTTTCATTCATTCCGACAAAATCCCTGCAAAGATAATAATATATTTTGTTGTAACTTTCATAAGATAAATTCATTTCCAGTTCAAATGCTAAAATTTTGGATCTCTGATGAATATATTCTAATAGAGAGTTCAAATCTTTTTCAATAACCACATCAAAATTAATCATGCTTTTTAAAGCGTCTATTAATTGTTCTTTGAATTGTTTTTCTTCTTCTGTTAATTCCGGCTCTTCTACTTCATAAGCAAGCTCATACTCTTTAGGATTCCAGTAAATGTGCACATAAGCATAAGGAGCGATCACACAATATCTTATATCTATTTTTGTTTTATCTTTTATTTTTTTAAGCGGTGGAATTTGCGGAGAAAAATTTATGTCCGGCTGGGGATATTTCAAAATGTTTTTAATTTGGTTTTCAATTTTTTGAGGCATTTTATGAAAGTTCAAAATTTATTTTTATTAAATTATTTTCTTCGCCCTCATTTGAAATAAATAATTTATAAGGCGCTGATGATTTAGCTAATAATTCTGATTTGTCTTCATCATTTAAAGTAAAATTATATTTCCCCGCATAATTTACTGTTGCATTAATTTTATTTATTTTTCCAATTTTATTATTATAAATTTCTATGCTTCCTTTTTTAATTGTTATTCCGGGCTCGCTGTAAGCGTATTGGCTTTCTATTTCAAAAATTATTTGGTCATTTGGAGCATCAATATTTAATGAACCCTTTTTTATGGCCAATTCAATTCCTCTTTTATTTCCTGAAACTGTCTGAATTTCTTCAATTGTAGCATCTATGTCTTCAAGCATTCCTATTGATTGTTCAATAATTGATTTATCCTGAAGCTGTTCTATTTTTGGCTTTGCAAAACCTAAAATTGCGCCGAGGATTGCAAAAGCAATTAAAGTATAGACTACAGTTTCAATCCAGACTTGCCCCTTATAATTTGAATAAATTTCCACCATCTTTTATGGAATAGTTAAGGAAAATTTATATTTAAATCTAACTAATAACAAATTGTTTTATCTATTTTTAGCGCAAAAAATCAAGACCAAAAACCAAATAAAAAATCAAGAGAGATTGCTCCTGCGCCAAGGAATAAAACAGCAACTGATGCGCCAAGCAAAATCAAATCAAATTCCCATCCCATTTTGTCCATTGCAGAGAATGGAATTTTCCATTTAGAAACTTTATAATAAATAGCGCCGAGCATTACCAAACCAACGAGCAAAGCGCCAATTTCCGCATAAAATCCAAAAATTAAAGCTAAACTAGAGATGAATTCAACAAATCCTAATAAAAATACAGAACTGCTGGACCATCCCATTCCTTTTGCCATCTTGCCAGATGCAATTAATTTAGGAATGCTGTGATAAAAGAAAATAGCTCCTAAGAAAACTCTTAATACAAGCAATCCCCAAGAATCCAGTCCATTAGCTAAGAGCATATTCTAATAAATAAAAAAGATTTTATAAATGCTTCTAAAAAATCCCAGTCTGCTCGCAAGGAGTTATTTCATAAAGCGAATCTGCAACCTCGCACTGTTCTTCATTAATCACAGGAATAATTTTAATTCCAATAACTTCTTTATCAAAACCTGTTGCAATATATGTTCTTCCTGAATTTTTTGCTGGAAGCATCACTTTATTTCCTTTAAGAGTTCTACCTTTGTCATATGGATACAAATTATCAATATCTTTTTCCACTTCACTAAGTTCAATTTGAATTACATCTGTTTCTGTTTCTATTGCAATTATTAATTTATCTAATTCTATATCTTCTCTATTTATTGAAAAAACAATTTCATTAGTTGCAGAGTCATAACAAACATATTCAGAATTTATTGAAAGTTTGCCAATAATATCCGGTCCGCATGCTTCTGATTTTTTTATTTTTTCTTCAACTGTTTTTTTCGTTGTTGTAAATACAATTGCAGAAATAGAAATTACAAGCGCAATCATCACAACCATTACAACAACTCCGGAAACAGCTTTTTTATTTAGCATTTTATATTGTAATTTGAATTTCTTTGCCTTGTCTCTCGTCACATGCCTGAGTTTTTTGCTCTCCATCTTTATTAACTCCCAATAAAATTGGAATTAAAATTATTTTTGTTGTGCTGTCCGGAATAGAAAAAGAATCTGAAAATACTCCGCCCTGACTTAATCTCTCTCCAAAATCCAAATTTTCTTTTAAATTAATAGTATCATGACCTCCGGGATATTCTGTTTTAACATCAAAATTATAAATTGGAACATTTCCTGAATTGGAAATAGTAAGAGTTCCAGCAGAATAACTTGCATCAAACTGAACATCGTTGCAAACTAATTCAATATTTGTTCCGTCAAATTTTGTTACAGCTTCTTTTGTAAATCCTTTCATCCACTGAAAAACAATTAATGCAATTATAACAACCAACGCTATAAGCAAAATTGTTGCAATGACTGGGGAAACCGAGCGTTTGCACGAGACAAACTGATTAGAATAATTGTTTAAATAATTCCGAGTGCGGATGCGAGTAGAGCGTTTTTGCGAAGGTAAAATATTTTTTATAAATTGCTGAGCGGGGGCGCGAGTACCTTTTTTATTATTCATTTTTTTCTAAATCATGTTTTATTTGTTTAATTGATTTTTTTAATTCTGGGATCTTTTTTATTAAATCCCTGACAACTTCCCTTAAAACAATTTTGTATTCGTGGCTTACTTGGTTTCTAAACCATTCAAAATTTTCCCATTTCACTCCTGGAGATTTTTCTTTTAGTTTTTTAGGAATTTTTTTTAAATTTTCTCCAATGACCTGCAATCTCATCAAAGCAGCATCCCAAATATCTTCATTAGTTAATTTATTAATATCTGTTTTTTCCAATCTTTCACACATTTCTCTTACTAAATTCAAATAAAGTTCATATTTTGACATATTTTGCTTCCTTTTTAACATAATTTAATTCTTTTCTTAAACTATTTATTTCTACAATATCAACTTTTCTTCCAAATAATTTTTCTAAAAAGAATAAAAGACCAAAGAAATTGTCTGCTGAAATATTTTTAAATTCTACGAGAAAATCAATGTCGCTTTTTTGTTTTTGTTTATTTTTTGCATAGCTTCCAAAAAGCCCAATTTTTTTTACTCCCTTTTCTTTTAATTCTTTTTTTTCTTTTTCAATTTTTTCAATAATTACTCTTGAAGTCAATTTTTTATTTGTCATATTTTAATTAATGTTTTTTAATTTTTAAATGTTTATCAAGCATTTGGGATGGGTTCAGATTCCGGTTCCCCCCCTTGGGAAACTTCCAAATCCAAAATCTTTTTTGTTTTTGCATTAGCGCAGCTTACAAGCGGTATTTTGTTTTTTTCTTCCTGCCATCTTATTGGAGTTATTTCAACTGCATAAATTTTTTTGTCAGTTAAACTACTAATATCAAAAATAAGAACTTCATCTTCTCCGCCAGGCTCAAATAAATTTGGATTATCTTTATCTATTGCTAGCGTTCCAAATCTTACGCCGGGATTAAGATATTTATTTTTTGGAATTATCCATGGAGATAAATCCTTAGGCGCAATTTCTTGGCTTGAACTATTTGAATAATAAATATAAATTCCGCCGACGCTGAATTGCCCATTGTTTTTTAGAATTAAATTTAATTCGTTTGTTGCGTCTTTATAATTATAATCTGAAACATAAATACTGACGCCGTCTGGACATGCAAGCCCCTCTTTTGGAACATAAGTTTTCAGCCACTGATAAACAACTCCGGCAATAACAATCGCAAATGTAATTAATAAAATATATCCTATCATCGTGCTCACAGCGACTTTCTTTTTTTTATTAAGCGTTGGTATAAACATATTTTTCTCCATTTATTTCTTTAATCATTATAAAATAAAAATGTTTGCCTTCGGGATATTTTGTAAAGTAGTAGGAATTTTTGTTAATTGTTGCATTAATTGGATTTTTTGAAGCATCAAACTTATTACACTTAGAACAGGTTAAAATTCCTGATTTTTCTGTTATGAAATAAACATCTATATTTTCTTTTTTAACATAATCTGAAACATCATCAGTAAAAGTTTCTATTTTATTCTCACTGTTTATTAAATCATAATCCATAACTTTTTCTGATTCAATTTGAATTTCTTCTGCAATATATGGGAAAGTTGAAAATTCTGTTTTTTTTGAAGAATTGTGAACCGTGATAAGCGCGCTGACAATCGCAATAAAAATCACTGCTGTAATTAAGAATGCCTGCCCCTTTTTCATAAAAAAATATAGAGGAAGAGGTTTTTATATTTGAGCATTTTCAGTGTAGACTCGGAGATTTGCTTCCAGAAAACTGAAAAAGTTTCCTTCATTCCTCCTCAACTCTGTGGCCTGCTAAGCACCTTAACAAATGTTTAGGGCTGCTCCGATCAAGGCCTGACCCAATTCGCATCTGCAAGATCAAAACAGACAAAGTCTCAACGTTAGAACAAAGACTTCTTCAACATTCCAGTCACGCTTCTCCTCGCAGTCTGCCATAAAGCCCATTTGCAAGCAGCAGAGGGCTAACCTGCCAACCTAGTCTACATAAAAGATAAGAAATAGCAATTTAAATAATTTTTGTTTTTAGGTTTTTTTAAGTCTGCATTAGTTTAGTGTGTTTCCCAAAGAACTAATTTTCCCTCGCTGTCTCTTAAGAACAAAGTGTCGCCAGTTTTTGTCCAAACATACTCTTCATTTTTCCAAAATAAAATTTTAGAATTATCTTCTTCCTCCCTAACCTTTACAACAACTTCTTTTTTTGAATTTAAATTAAAATTAGGAAAAATAAAAATTTTTCTGCCTTCATCTTTAATTTTCCAGTTATTTAGATTGCAATTATAATTGCAAGAATTATAAAAAATAGCTTCTTGAGAATCATAATTAAGCTCTTTTAATTCAATGCACTCTGCGCAAACATTAATTGATTTCTCGCAAAGAGCTTTATTTTCTTTTATGCAATTTTCCCAAGCTGACTTGAAATCATCATAATAAATATCTTTTCCAGAAGGAAAATAATAATTTGCAAATCCCTGTTCCACTTGCTTTAAATTTATATTTTTATTATTAAGAAAAACATAAGCAAGTGTTCTGTTATATCTGTCTTTTTTATCTTTTCCATATTCAAGCCTGACTGTTTTATTTAAAATTTTTTCATTGAGAGAATCTTTTGCCTCTTGATAATATTTTTCTTTTTTTTCAGGAGTGTTAATTCCAAGGAGTCTTATCTTTCCAAGCTCAGTTTCAATAGTGTCTCCATCAACAATTCTTTTAACAATTGTCGTGTCAGAATCAGAAAAAGAATCTATAACTAAGCCATCCAACCAGGAATAATTTACTGCGATAAGAAAAATAATCAAGAAAATTAAAATAATGGTTTCATTTTTTGTTAATTTCATACATTTTAGTATAATAATTAATTTAAATAACTCTTTATAATTTTTATTATGGATAAAATGATTTTGTTAGCAGATAGAAATTCTAATGCTTGGGACTTTTCTAATAAAATTCAAAAATATATAGAGGAAAAATATAAAATTAAAATTCCTTTAATGGAGGTTGAAATAAGTCATTTTAGAAATAGGGAAATTTATATGCATATCCCAATGAGTATAAGAAAAAAAGAAATTTATTTTATACAAGATTCAACAAAAGATCCTCAAACATGGTGGGTTGAACTTCTGTTGCTAAAAGATTTATTATTAGGGGCTTCTGCTGAAAGTGTAACTTTGGTTTTACCGGATATGTATTATAGCCGGCAAGATAGAAAAGATAAACCCCATGTGCCAATTTCAGCGAGAGCGCTTGCGAATTCAATTTCTTCAGATTTAAAAAAAATAATCACAATGGACTTGCATGCAGCGCAGCTTCAAGGATTTTATCCTCAAAATATCCCGGTGGACAATCTTTATAGTTTTCCGGAAGTTGTCAGACATTTAAGAGAAAAACATTCAGGGGAATTAGAAAAAATGGTTGTTGTTTCTCCGGACGCAGGTTCTGCTCCAAGAGCTAAAGCTTTTTTAAAAAAACTTGAAAAAGCCCAAAAAGAGGATAATAAAAAACAAGAATATTCCATTGCATTAATAGACAAGACAAGATCTAAACAAGGAGAGATTCAAGAGATGAAACTTATTGGAAATGTTAAAAATAAAAATGTTTTTATTCCAGACGATATAATAGATTCCGGAAATACTTTGTGCGGGGCAGCAAAACTCCTTAAGAAAAAAGGCGCTAAAAAATTATTTTGTTACGGAACACATGGTCTTTTTACAGAAGGTCCGGAAAAAGTTTGTAAATATTTTGATTTTGTTATGACCAGCAATACTCATCATCAAAAGTTTTCCGGCTTAGAAGTTATTGATATGAGTCCGCTTTTTGCAGAAGCAATTTACAGAGCGCAAAAAGGACTTTCTATTTCTGAATTGTTTGAATGATTTTTTAATTAAATTAATTATTTTTCTCGGGAAAGTTTTATAAGCAGAATTATATTTTTGATGTTTAAGCGGGAGTGTCGGAGTGGTCAAACGAGCAGGACTTAAGATCCTGTAGCTTAGTGCTTGCGCAGGTTCGAATCCTGTCTCCCGCATTATATTTATTATAGAATTCTTTTAGAATTAAACTTTTTTATTTCCCTTATTCTTGTTTTCTCGCTTGTATCTTAACACCAAGCTCCTCAAGTCTTTTAATATGCGCCTGCATAATTCCCTCAACATTCTGAATCATTTTAAACAATTCATTTCTTTCGTTGATAAGTGTGTTTAAAGCTCCCTGATGAAAAGCAATTTCCTGCTCTCTTGACATTTTAGGGGGCTCGGGTGTTTTTTTATTAAGGGCTTTTTCAAGATTTTCTTCATTTATTTTAGACATAAATTATAAAAACTAAATATCCTTATAAACTTTATGAAAAAAGTGATTTCAAATTTATTGCAAAAGACTATACAAAAATCTTTTAATTTAAAATTAACAATTCAGGAAATTGATAATAAAATTGAAATTCCTCCGGATTCTTTAATGGGAGATTTTGCGTTTCCGTGTTTTTTTCTCAGCTCAAAACTAAAGAAAAATCCAAATGAAATTGCAATTAAAATGAAAAATGAAATTAATAATTCTTCAAGAGAAATTTCTGAAATAAAAACTGCCGGAGCATATCTTAATTTTTTTGTCAACAAAAAAATTCTTGCTGTTAATTTAATTAAAGAAATTTCAAAAAATAATAAAAAATATGGAGAGAATAATTCTGAAAAAGGAAAAAAAACTTCAGTTGAATTTCCGTCTCCAAATACAAACAAGCCTCTTCATTTAGGACATTTAAGAAATATAGCAATTGGCGAGAGTGTTTCAAGAATTTTGGAATTTTCAGGAGGAAAAGTTTTTAGAAACAGCTTGAATAATGACCGGGGAGTTCATATATGCAAATCAATGGTTGCTTATGAAAAATACGGAAGCAATAAAACTCCGGAATCAGAAAAAAAGAAATCGGACCATTTTGTCGGAGATTATTATGTTTTGTTTTCTAAAAAAGAAATGTCTGAAGAGAACGCGCAGGAAATGTTAATAAAATGGGAAAATGGAGACAAAAAAGTTCTTGCTCTTTGGAAAAAAATGAATAAATGGGCTTTAGACGGATTTAAAGAGACATACAAAAAATACGAAATTAAATTAGATAAAGAATATTTTGAAAGTGAAATTTATATGAAAGGCAAAGAGTTTGTTGAACAAGGATTAAAAAAAGGAATTTTTAAAAAAAAGAAAGACGGAAGTGTATTTATTGATTTGAATAATGAAAAACTTGGAGAAAAAATTGTTTTAAGAGCAGACGGCACTTCTGTTTACATCACTCAAGATTTGTATCTTGCTAAATTAAAATTTGACGAGCTTAAAATTGATAACTCAATTTATGTTGTCGGCAATGAACAGGATTATCATTTTAATGTTCTTGTTGCAATCTTGAAAAAACTGAAATTTGATTTTGCAGATAAAATAAAACATTTGTCGTATGGAATGGTTGTTTTGCCTGAAGGAAGAATGAAATCAAGAGAAGGAAAAGTCGTTGATGCAGATGATTTAATTGAAGAAATCCAGAAGTTAGCAAAAAAAGAATTAATTTCAAGGAGCAAACTTTCAGCAAGAAAATTGGAATCAAGAAGTTTAAAAATTGCTTTGGCTTCTATAAAATATTTTCTCCTTAAAACAGATATAAATAAAGATATGCTTTTTAATCCTGAAGAATCAATCAGATTTGACGGCGATACTGGACCATATATTCAGTATTCTTATGCGCGCGCAAATTCTATTTTGGAAAAATCAAAAATCAAAAATAATTTAAATAAATTTGAAATTAAAACTCTTCATCAATCAGAAATAGAATTAATAAAAAAACTTTCCCAATTTAAAGAGGTTGTTTTAAAATCCCGTGAGACTCTTAATCCGTCTTTGATTGCCCATTATTCTTATCAGCTTGCGCAGAATTTTAATGAATTTTATCATTCCTGCCCCGTTGTTGATTCAAAAGAAGAGGAATTTAGATTAGCTCTTGTCAAATCATTTATGCAGGTTTTAAAAAATTCTGTCTGGCTTTTGGGAATAGATATTTTGGATGAGATGTAAAACTAACTCATCAAAAACCCAAACCAAAACATATTTAAATAAAAATTTCCTAAATTATTCATCTGAAAAAAGGGGTGAAAACTCTTTATTTCAATAGATTTAATGAAAGAGGAATAAAAAACAAGAAGTTTTTTAACGCAAACGCGATAAAGATATCGCATTTGAAAGGAGGTGAATTAATTTAAATTTAAGATGGCAAAAACAAGAGGAGTAGATATTGTGGGAAAGTGGGCGTTTCTTATCGGTGTAATTCTTGCAGTAGTTCTTGGATTATTTGACCCTGTAATGGGAAATTGGGCAATAGTTCTTGTAGTTATCGGACTTATTGTGGGATTGCTTAATGTTACTGACAAAGAAGTCACACCTTTCTTAATGTCCGGAGCAGTGTTAATAATTGCAAGTGCTCTCGGCGGCAGTTTAATGAGTGACATGCCTTTCGTCGGAGCAATTCTTGACGCATTGCTTGCAGTATTCGTGCCAGCTACAGTTATTGTAGCAATAAAAAACGTTTTTAGTTTAGCGCGAAATTAATTAAATTTTATTTTTTTTATATATTTCTTTTTATTTTTTTATAATTTATTAAAGTGAAAACATTAAAAATCCAGTTCACCTAATTTTTATTATGGACTCAAAAATAGCATTAAAGCAATTAAAAATTCTTGATAAATATGGAAAAAAGATGCGTTTGGCAGCGGAAAACTGGCAGAACAAATTTCAAACTTTAATTTCTATAATCCTCTCAGCAAGAACAAGAGATGAAACAACGATAAAAGTTGGAAACTTATTATTTAAAAAATATTCAACAGCAAAAAAAATTTCAAATGCCCGACTTAAAGAAATTGAAAAAATAATCAGACCGGTAAATTTCTATAAAAATAAATCAAAAAATATTTTAAATTGCGCTGAGGTCTTGGTTAAAGAATATCACTCTAAAATCCCTGAATCTATTGAAAAATTAATTGAACTTCCGGGAGTTGGAAGAAAAACAGCTAATGTTTTTTTGGCTGAAATTGGAAAAGATACAATTGGTGTTGATACTCATGTAAGCCACATTTCACAAAAACTTGGATGGACAAAACACCAAAAACCAGCGCAAATAGAAAAAGATTTAGAAGCTCTTTTTCCTAAAAAATATTGGAAAAAAATAAATGAAACACTCGTGCGTTTCGGAAAAACTTATATAAGCAGGAAAGAAAAAGATGATTTTTTGGAGAAAATAAATAAATTAAGATTTTTCTAAATGGTTCTGTTGAAAAAGTTTTAAGTTCGTAATTTTTTTGGCAATTTATTATAAAACAAGGGTGGGTCTCGTTTGAAAGACGAGGTTGAGTGCGAGCGTTTGCGCGAGACAAACTTAGAAAATTAAAATCAATAAAAAGAAATATTACAAGAGCAGACGGGAGTGGGAATTTGAACTCAAAACTAAAACAAAAATTAAGATTTTCAACAGAGCCCCTTCTAAATAAAAGTTTTTAAAACACGGTCTTTAAAAGAACGTCATTTTTGAATAATAACATAATCGCAAGATTTATAAGGGCTTATTTGTTTAAGGTTTAATAAACCAATATAAAAAAATGCCCCTAGAAAATATTCTTAAAACAGCAAAGAAAACTGCGCTAACTTTAGCTGCAAGCGCGATGTTTTTTACAGGAATAAATTATCAAAATAACAACGCTTACTCCCAGTCAGTTAAAAAGACGAAAACCCAGCCGGTTCAAGAGGTAAAAAATTCTAAATTCCCTGAAAAAGATTTAAAAGTAGTTGAAATTCCTTTCTGGAGAATTGTATATAGTGAAGGAATCCCTGCCGAGGTACGCATTTCAGGAAACAATAAAGTTATGGTTTTTGAACACAGACAAGAAGAAAAAAGTGATATTTTTTTGGCGAACATTGGAAGCGAAGAAGCTATAAAACTGGATTTGGGGTCTGGTTTTCATAGAGAACCTTCTATAGACTATAAAGGAAGAAATATTGTTTTTAGTTCTGAAACAGATACTTCTAAAGGAGAAATTTGGCTTGCAGATTTGGATAAAATGAAACTTATAAATCTTTCAAATCATCCAGATGCAGATTTTCAGCCAAGCATAGATGACAATGGAGAAAAAGTTATTTTTACAAGTGAAAGAAATAAAAAATCAGAAATTTATCTTGTTCAGCTTAAAAAATCAAAGCCGGAAAAATTGATTAATTTTTCAAATGATAAAAAAAGCTGGTATTATTTTCCGCAAATTAGCGGCAACGGAAAAAATGTTGTTTATGCCAAAGAAGACGCCAGACAAAGTATATGGGTAAAAGAAACTGAAAACCCGTATGGAGAAAAAATGCTGGAAGAACACAGCAACTATTGGTATATGGATCCGCAAATTAGCCGAGACGGAACCAGGATAGCCTGGACCAGGGTCAAAAAACAAGAATCATCTAATAAAAAAAAGATTTTTCTGGCAGACATTGTTACAGGAGATAATTTTGAAATTTCCAATGGAGAAAATAGCGAAAGACCGAGCATAAGCGCAAACGGCGAATATTTAGCTTGGCTTGAAGGTTCATCAATTATAGGAGAATATAAAATTAAAGTGCAGGATACAAAAACAAGAAAAATAAAAAAATTAGGAATCTCCCTTCCTTCAGGGCTTTTAGAAAACGAGTATCTTTCAAGAGACGGAGTTAATAGCACAAATCACTTTTTTAGAATATCTCCTGATGGAAAGTTTCTTGGCATTTTCTTACCGCATGAATCAGGAGCAATTTATGGAATAGGAAATCCGCATGAAGAACCAGGACTAATGTATACAGTAGATGAAAAAGAAATTAAAAATCCAAAAAAGAAAGAATCTTTATATGGGAACGATAAATAAATTGGGTAATTAGATAAGTTTTGAATCTAAATTTCCTATTAATTTTTGTTATTAAAATAAATTTTTTAATGGTTCCCAATAAAACCATATGGTTTCCAAAAGATTTATATAGTTTCAGATAATACTAATAAAATGGAGAGACAAACAGCATCTCAAAAGATTTTGCATTTATTTTTTGATTTTCCAGAAAGAGAATTTGGACTTAATGGGATAGTAAATTTAACAAAAGTTTCAAAGAAAAATGCAAATAAAATAATTAATTTTCTGCTAAAGAAAAATTTTTTAAAAAGAAAAATAGTGGGAAAAAGCTGGTTAATAACTTGTAATCTGCTGCATGAATATAATAAAACAATAAAAAAAGCATATAATTTAGAAAAAATTTACAATTCAGATATAATTAACAAAATAAAACAAAAATTTCCGGGATATAAATCAATAATTCTTTTTGGAAGTTATAGAAAAGGAGATGATACTGAAAAAAGCGATATTGACATCGCAGTAGAAATCTCAGGAAATCAAAAAATTAAAATAAAAGAATTTGAAAAAATAAAAGAAATAGGATACAGAAAGAGCATTCCGATAAATTTGCATATTTTTTCAAGACAATCTATAGATAATAATTTATTTTCTAATATTGCAAATGGGTTCATACTTGACGGGTTTCTGGAGGTTAAGAAATGAACAAGTTCCCAGATAAAGACAGAGCAAGAAGTTTAATGCAAAATTCCATTAGAGATATGAAATACACTTTAACCTTAAATATTTCTGAAGAATCAGCTAATACAATTGTAAGGAACATCTATGAATCATTCAGAATGCTGGGAGAAGCAATATTATTAAAAAAGGGCATAAGACCAATAGACCATATAAACTCAATAGATGAAATTTTAAAATTAGAACTAAAAACTTCAAAACCATTAAACATATTAGAAAATTTAAGAAGATTAAGACATAATATAAATTATTATGGATACAAAGCAAATATTTACGACGCAAAAGAATCCATAAGTTTTGCAAAAAATTGCTTTAATGAGTTGTTAAAAAAAATAAATAAGATAATTGAAAATTAAAATGAAATCCCTAAACATTCAAAAATATCTCTCTTTTGCAATAAAATTAATCCTGATTTTATCAATAATCAATGCTATAAATAACCAATTTTGGTATATAATGTCCACAAACATTTTTCTGTTAATTTTAATGTTTATTCCCCAGATAGTAAAAAGATATCAGATAAAAATTCCTGCTGAATTTGAGTGGACACTGCTGGTTTTTGTAATTTTCACACTTTTCCTTGGAAAAATCAGCGGGATTATTGTTCCAATATTTTTTGGAATTGCAATCGCCATGATAGGATTTATGATTCTGGCAATTCTTTATTCAAATAATCAAATAAAAAAAGATTATTTTTTAATAATTTTATTTACATTCAGTTTCACAATAACTTTCGGATTTCTCCTTGAACTCTTGAAATATTATCTAAAAATATTTTTAGGAGATGAGATAAGCCTCGGAATTTACAAGTTTTCTATGCAAAACATGACTTTTGTAATAATCGGAGCGGCAATAGCTTCAATAATGGGATACATTTATATGAGTTCAGAAAAAGGGATGATTAGACAGGCTGTAAAAAAAATTATAGAAAAAAATCCAAAATTATTTTTAAAGAAAAATAATTCTTCAGATGAAATTTTAGAGTTAATAAAAAATAAGGAGAGCGAAGAAATAGAATTTAAATCAACTTTAAGAACAAATCTTCATACAAATGAATTTGATAAGAAAATGGAATTCTCTGCATTAAAAACAATTACCGCTTTTCTAAACTCAAATGGCGGAACTTTATTGCTCGGAATTACTGATGAAGGCAAAATCTTGGGAATAGAACACGATAAATTCCCGGACACAGATAAATTTAATTTGTATTTAATAAGCATGATAAAAGAAAGAATTGGAAAAAAACATTTTCATTTAATAGAAATCCAGAATAGCGTGATTGAAGGCAGAACAATTGTAAAGCTCAGCTGTAAAAAAAGCAAAAATCCTGTTTTCCTAAAATCAGATTCAAATGAAGAAGAATTTTATGTAAGAATGGGTCCGTCAAGCGTTCAATTAAAGGGAAGCGAGCTGGTGGATTATGTAAAAAGGAAATTTGGATAGAATTCTATTTTAACTAAATTTATAAATTCTATTTATTTTTATTATTTATGAAAATCTCTGACAAAACAATTCGCGCTTATGCTTTAAAAAATGCGCTTTCTTATAATGGAAAAGCTCAGCAAGGAGCAGTAATTTCTGCATTATTTAATGAAGGAATGAAAAAAGAAGAAGTTAAAGAATATGTAAAAAAAATTTCTGAAATTATAAACGAAATTAATTCGTTTTCTCCTGAAAAGCAGGAAAAAGAATTTGAAAAATTAAAAAATGAAATTTCTGAAAGAGAAATTCGCGAAGGGCTTTCAGAACTGCCGAATGTCCCAAAAACAGGCGTTGTAATGAGATTTAGGCCTGCGCCATCAGGACCATTGCATATCGGGCATATTATTTCTAATATGATAAATTCTCTTTATACAAAAAAATATGGAGGAAAGTTTTATATTATTATTGACGACACTAACCCTGAAGAAACTCTTCCTGAAGCTTATAAAAATATAAAAGAAGATTGCGATTGGATTTTTGGAAATGTCTATGAATATCTTAATGCTTCAGATAGAATGGAAATTTATTATGAATATGCTGAAAAATTAATTAATAAAAATTCAGCTTATGTCTGCGCTTGTTCGCAGGAAGAATTCAAAAAATTTGCAGAGCAAAAAAAAGAATGTCCCTGCAGAAAAAACTCTATTAAACATAATTTAGAGAAATGGAAAAAAATGCTGGATAAAAATGGTTTTTCAGAAGGAGAAGCTGTTTTAAGATTCAAATCAAATATGCAGGATTCCAATCCCGCAATGAGAGATTTTCCTTTAGCAAGAATTAATCTTCATAAACACCCTTGGCAAAAAAAGAAATATCGTGTTTGGCCCTTGATGAATCTTTCAGTAACAACAGACGATATTGAATTGAAAATAACCCACATAATTCGGGGAAAAGACCATGCAGATAATGCAAAAAGGCAGGAAATGATTTACAAAGCTCTCGGACTTGAAAAAAAATTTCCCTGGACATTTTTCATGGGAAAAATAAAATTCACCGATATTGCATTGTCTAAAAGAAAATTAAATACTGCAATTAAAGAAGGAAAATATTCGGGAGCAGAAGATGTCAGACTTCCAACAATTACTTCATTAAAAAAAAGAGGATACAAGCCGGAAGCATTTGCAAAATTCGCAGAGCAAAGAGGGTTGACAGACGTTGATAAAATAATAAGCCAGAAAGATTTTTTTAAAGTAATAGATACTTTTAGTGAAGATTAATATATTAACTTTAGAATAGTAATGTTTAAAAAGGCAAAAAATCTAATACTTTCAAGATGTTAGCTAAAAACAAAAAAGGAATATCTGAAATCGTCGTAACTATAATTATAATTCTATTAGCAATTGTAGTTTTTGCAGTTGTTTCAGTTGTTGTAAAAGGGACTGTTTCAAAAGGCGCAGAAAATATTGAATTAGCAAGCGCTTGCTTAGATGTTGAAATGCATGCTGTAAAGATTGCACAAACAACTCAAAGCGAGATTAATCCAACACCTATTCCAGATTCATATGATATTACAGTTTCAAGAAGTTCTTCGGGAAAAAACCTTGATGGAGTTAAATTAATAGTTGAAGATGCAACAAAAGATAAAAGTGTTGGAAGTGAAAATATAATCGAATCAATTAAACCATTAGACAAAAAAACATACACTGTCTCTGGAATTGATTTTACTCCAGCTCAGGTAACAGTAGTTCCTTTCTTTATGAAAAAATCAGGAGAAGTATCTTATTGTGATAATTCTCAAACTGATGAACTGGTTATTGAGGCTTAAAGCTTAATTGAATTTTATTGATTCTTACTTTCTGATTTGTTTAACGAGTAAATGAAAATAATAAAAACAACTACATGGAAAAATAAGAAATTTTTGAATTTATTTATTAAACAAATGTTAAGTAAATCTCCTTTGGACCCATGGCCCGTTATCAAAAATTCTCCCTTGTTTGTATTATACAACCCTCATGAAAATAAAGAAGTTTCTTATTGTACAATAAAATCATGGAACAATCTTTTTGAATTGGGAAATGTTTTAACTGAAAAAAAATTAAGGGGTAAGGGATATTCAAGCGAGTTAATAAATAAAGTGCTAGAAGACTATAAAAAAATATATGTTACTTGCGAAACTAATCTTGAGAGTTTTTATAAGAAATTTGATTTTGAAAAAATAAAATATTCACCTTATCCTATAAAACAAAGAGTTGGATTTGTAAATTTCTTTAGTTTTCTTGGAACAAAAAAATATATCTGTATGGAGCGTTCGATTTAAAATTTTTTGCTGCATATAAAACGGCTATAGTAGTTTTTTTGTTTATGGATTTTTTTAACACTGAAACTAAAAATATAAAAACTATCATATTTTCCCCCGAGTATGAATAAAAAAGGGGTTAATAAATGGATTATATTTTTTGCGCTTTTAATTGGAATAATTCTTATTTATTATTTATTTAAAAAATATGGATTGCCTTATTTAAAAAACAATGCAACAGACAGCTATACAAACACTTTTGAGAGCATTGCAATATTTATTGTTGTTGTCATATTAAGCTATTTCTTTATAAAATTCAGTTCACAATTATTAAAAAGTTATTTAATCAGCAACGGCGAAAAAAGAGATGTTAAATTAGTGCTGTCTGTTTACAAATATTTTATGTGGATTTTTATTTTATTTATTACTTTTTCATTGTTGTTTAAACAAGTAGGCTCGCTAATTACTTCATTGGGATTAATCGGTTTTGGAATAACCTTTGCATTGCAAAAACCAATCTTAAATTTTGTCGGCTGGCTTACAATTGTCTTTAATAAAACTTACAAGTTAGGAGATGTAGTCTCAATAAATAATACAAATGGAAGAGTTTATGATATTAAGGCGATGTACACTAATGTATCTGAACTTGACAGCATCGGTGATCCAACGGGTAAATCAATTTCAATCCCAAATGAATTTGTTTTAACAAGCTCTGTAACAAATTTCACAAAAGGGACAAATTATATTTGGGATGAAGTTGCGATTTATTTAACCTATCAAAGCAATTGGAAAAAAGCGCAAAAAAAAGCTGAAAAAATAATTCAGGATTATTATGACAAAAATATTAAAAAAGAATTAAAGAAAACATTTAAAGAAGAATTTAACGCGCAAAATGAAATCGTTCCAAGAATATCCATTAATGAAAAAGGAGTTATTTTAAGATTCAGATATCTGGTGGATTTTAATTCCGCGAATGAAACCAAAGGCGCAATGATTAAAATATTACTAGATAAATTAAAAGGCAAAGATATTATCTTCGGCAAAATTGAGAATATTACTAAAGCGGATAATAAAAAATTTTTAAGTTAAAATTATTTTAGATAATTTTCAGTTATTCTACTGATTAACTTAATTAATTTTTCCGGTTTAATCGCACTCCCGCTTAATCTCGGGCTCCCGCCGATTAAATCACTTCCGCCCCATTTTTCATTTTTCTTTCGCTTGACATTCTTGGAAAGCGAATGGAAACTTCCTGTTTGCTTTTTTTCAATTTTATTTAATTCAGCATAAATTTTTTCTAAAGGAAATAAAACAAATGGATTGGTTTTTAATAAAACATAATTATAATTTTCATTTCTTTTTTTAACTAAAATAATTTTATTAATTCCGTTTTTTATAAATTTCATTCTTGCATAAGGCCCTATTTCTTCAATCATGTGGATATCTTTATTAGACTGAATTAATTTGTATTCCGTATCTAAATCAGTCATCTTGCATTTACCTTGAGAATATTTGTCTATTCTTGTTAATACTTCTTTAATTAAAATTTTAATTTCCCCATTAGTCATTGTATAAAGTTTATTTGTATAGCGTGATTTAATATAAGGCTCAAATACCCAGGCAACTTCTTTCATAATTTTAGAATTAGTATCAAAAGGATAAGTTCCTCCAGTAATATCTAATTTGTCTTCTATTTCAACTAATTTTTCGATTAAAGGCTCATCATTTTTCATTATTCTTTTATAATTAAATAACAGCCATAACGATAAGCAAACATCCTGGTCAGGATCATTTACATAGACGTTGATTTTTTGATTGTCTGAATTAAAAAAATTTTTAATCATTCCTTGTTTTATAAAAAAATAAATTTGGGCAGAAGTGCTTTTTGTAATCAGCCTGTTAACACCTTCGTGATGATTAATATTTAATCTTCGCCCGTCTATTTGATGATTAGTTGGTCCGGAAACATAACCATCTAAAGCAATGGAAAATCTCGGACTTTGAGAGATAAAATTTTTCCAGGTTTTTGTGACTCCTTTTTCAACTATTAATTCAATCATAAGAAGATAGAACAAAGTGGATTTATAAGATTTATTATAAAAATTTGCGAGAATTACCTGCTCGTTTCATTAGACCACACTTGGGTGAATGCGTCAAAAATTTCCTATTTTTGTTCCTTTTTCATTCGCAAAAATTAAGAAGATTGCCACAACAACAAAGTTCAATAAAATGAATTAATCAATTAAAATAATTAATAATTATAAAAGCTGTCTGGGCTGGTGGAGGGGGCGAGCAAGTTCACGGAGGACAAATTATTTTTTATAAATTACCGAGTGAGCTTGGGAGTAGAAGTGCTGGCGAGTGATTTCGCGAGACAAACTTATTTTATTTACTTGCATTAATGCGAGCGGGGTCGGGAGTTGGGTGGAGCAAACGATGGTGCGAGCAAGTTTACGAGATAAACTTCCTTTTAAAAAACCTTATAAATAATTTATTCCTGCAATTATCATGGCGGTTGTAGTATAATGGCAGTACGTGCGGTTGTGGTCCGCAAAACGGGAGTTCGATTCTCCTCTTCCGCCCTTATGAAAAACAGAAAGCAATTTGCGGAATTTGACAAAATTCCAGCCTCTGCCATTTAGAAAGAAGAAAGCACATATCAAAAAGCTTTTTCTAAGACAAAAGAAAAGTTTATGAAGATAAGAAATAATAATTAAATAACAAAAAATGAACTTCCAATTTTATTTAGAAAAATTATCTAATTCGGATATTTTCAAAAAATTTAAAAAAGAAAATAAAGGAGCGTATCTATGTTCTGGATTTTTTTCAATTGATATTCAGGGAAAAGACAATCAACAACATTTAGATTTTTATTCTTCTTCTAAAAATAAAATGGTCAGTTTTCAACTTGAAAAATCTCTTGAACCAGTTCCTTTAGAAAATTATGATAAAAGAGTCCCTGAAAAATTAAAAGATAATTTAGATTTTGACTTTGATGAAATTGAAAAGATGATTCTCAATAAAATGAAAGAGGAAAATGTTAATAAACAAATCCAAAAATTATTATTTTCTTTGCAAAATATGAAGGGAAAAAACTTCTTAATTGGAACAATCTTTATTTCCGGAATGGGAATTTTAAAAGTCACAATTTCTTTAGATGAAAATACAATTGTTAATTTTGAGAAAAAATCTATTTTAGATATGTTTAAGATTATTAAGAAATAATTGACAAAAATTATTAATATAAAGAGATTACCTGTTTGTCAAAAATGTAAGGGAACCAAGTTTCCCTTGACAATCAACCTTCCTTTGATAGTTTTGTTCCTTTTTTGTTTTTATAAGGAATTTCTTTACTACAAATTATTTCAGAAAGAAATATGTCTTTGTTAGAAAATCTCCCTTTTATAGAATATACCTTTTGTATATAATTTCTTGATTCTATTGCTGATAATCCAAAATCCCTCATCTTTTTATATAATGGACCTTTCTCCAGATTTATTTTCATAGGTTAAACAATCCAAACAGCTTTAATAATTTTATGGTTTTTCAACAACAAAGTTAATCATCATTTCTGAATTGTGCGTTGAAATAATTTTAAATCCGATTTTCTTGAATAAATCATGGATTTCTTTTTCGTCGTATAAATAATAATACCTCTCCCCTTTATCAGTCCATCCAACATATTTTTCTTTTCCTTTAATATTTTTAAATCGTTTTGATTTTATATTCCACACTCCAATTTCAGCTTTTGCTTTTGGCTTTAAGACTCTATACAGTTCTTTAACAGCCTTTTCCCTTTTTTGTTTGCCCTCAACACAATGCAACGCTGAAATGCAGATTGCAAAATCAAAAAATTCATTTTCATAAGGAATTTCCCAAATATTTGCCTGTTTAAATTCTGCATTAATTTTTTCTTTCTTTGCTTTTTTTTCTGCAAGTTTGAGCATTTCTTTTGAAAAATCAATTAAATATATTTTTCCATTTTTTATATTCACAAGATGCCTTCCGCTTCCGCTTCCTAAATCCAAAACTTTGCCGGATTTTTTTTTCAAAAATTTAATTGTATGCTCTGCTGGAATTGTTTTGTATTCGTGCCATTCTGGCGCGATTTTATTCCAAATTTGTTTTTGACTCATGAATTAATCTAGAAAAACAAGGTTAAAAAATTAATCTATCTTCTTCCTCCTCAATAAATTAGCGTTTGCGACAACAGTTATTGACGAGAGAGCCATTGCTATTTCTGCTACAACAGGATGCAAAACTCCGGCAATAGCCAAGGGAATTGCAATTGTGTTATAAGCAAAAGCCCAAAATAAATTTTGTTTTATTTTTTTAAAAGTTGCTTTTGAAAGATTAATTGCTTGAACAACTCCATTTAGCGAACCCTTTGCCAAAACAAGGTCTCCTGATTCTATAGCAATATCTGTTCCTGTTCCAAGTGCAATGCCGACGTTACTTTGTTTTAAAGCAGGCGCATCATTTATTCCGTCTCCGACAAAAGCAACCATCTTTTTTTCTTGTTCCTGTAATTCTTTGACTTTGTTTGCTTTTTCTTCCGGAAGAACATTTGCCAAGATTTCATAAATTCCAACTTTTTCTCCAATTGCTTTAGCAGTAGCTTCATTGTCTCCAGTAATCATTATTGGTCTTAATCCAGCTTCTTTTAATTTTTTAATTGCTTCAACAGAATCTTCTTTAAGAGCATCAGCAACAGCAATTGCCCCTAAAATAATTTTATTTTCAGAAATAACCATCGTGGTATATCCGAAATTTTCAAAATTTTTTATTGTTTCTTCAAATTTTTTTAATGAAATTTTTCTTTCATTCATCAATGTTCTGTTTCCTATAACTATGCTCTTTCCTCTGATTTTTCCTTCAATACCTCTTCCTCTTAAAATTTTAAAGTTTTTCACTTCTTTATATTTTTTCAATCCAATCGATTCTGCATATAAAACAATTGCTTTTGCAATAGGATGTTCAGAATTCTTTTCAAGAGAAGCAGCAATTTCAAAAAGATTTTTTTCCTTTTCTTTTGGATAAACTTCTGCAACTTCCGGCTTGCCTTTTGTGATAGTTCCCGTTTTATCCAGGACAATTATTTTAATTTCTTTCATTGTCTGAATTGCTTCTCCTTTTTTTATTAAAATTCCCCTTTTTGCACCCATTCCGGAACCAACCATCAAAGCTGTCGGCGTTGCTAATCCTAAAGCGCAAGGACAAGCAATTACAAGAACAGCTATTCCGATGCTGATTGACCTGCTTAAATCATTAGAAAAAATCAGCCAAGCAAAAAAGGTTAACAATGCAACAACTAAAATAATCGGAACAAAAATGCTTGTAATTTTGTCTGCAAGTTTTTGTATAGGTATTTTTTCACTCTGTGTTTCTTCAACTAATTTTATTATATGCGCAAGAAAAGTGTCTTTTCCAATTTTTGTTGCTTTAACATACAAAATTCCGTCCTGATTTATTGTAGCGCCAATTACATTATCGCCCTTAATTTTATCTCTAGGAATTGATTCTCCTGTAACCATTGACTCATCCACAGAAGATTCTCCTTTTACAATAATTCCATCAGTTGGAATTTTTTCTCCAGGTTTTATAATTAATATATCATTCACTTTAACTTCAGAAATGTCAATTTCAATTTCTTGATTATTTTTTAAAATTCTTGCTTTTTTTGCTCCAAGTTCAAGAAGTTTTTTAATTTCCTGACTGGCTCTCCCTCTTGCAACAGCTTCAACATATTTTCCGGTTGTAAAAAAAGCCATAATCATTGCAGAAACTCCTGAATAATCATCTACAATTCCTGTGAAACTTAAGAATCCGGTTAAGTATGCAACAATGGTTCCGAGAGCTATTAAAGAATCCATATTAAAATAAAATGTAAACAATCCGCGCATTCCACTTTTAATAGTATCCCATCCAAAAATAAAAAGAACAGGAAATCCCAAAACCAATAAAATAGGGACCATCCAACTTTCTGGTAAAATCTCAATGCCAAATAGTCTTCCTGAGAACATGAAAATAGCTATTGGAATTGTAAAAAGCCAGGAGAAAATTAATTTTTTCTTCCAGATTTTAATTTCTTCATCTTCTGCTGGTTCGTCGTGTTTTCCGTGTTCGTGATTCATTTCTTCATCTCCTGCATTTCGTGGTTTTCATGCTTGTGTTGCATCTTTATTTTGTTCCATAGGTAAGGGTAGTAAATAACCCAACCTTATTTTGTTTAATATTCCTAAATTTATTTATTTCAAATAGGTACTTCATTTCTTCCGGAGAATACATTTTATTGTTACCGGGCTCAATTTTTTGGAATATTTTGTTTAAAGCAAGACCAAAACTCAAGTCAACAACCGCTAAGGAACCATTTTTCTTTAATATTTTATAAAAATTTTTCATGACTAAGTCGGGTTTTGAATAATGGTGAAATGCATCCACACTAAAGACATAATCAAATGAATTATCCTTAAAGCCCATTTTTTCAACAGACTTAATTTCTAATTTAGGCTTATTTAATTTTCCTTTCGCAATTCTTAACATTTCTCTTGATATGTCAATCCCATATAAACTGAGATTTTTTTTAGAATTTTCCAGTATTTTTAAAAAATTACCTGTGCCGCATCCCGCATCGAGGATTTTAGAATTATCTTTTATCTTAACAACGTTTATCGCTTTTTTTTGGGTCTTTCTTATCCAATTTCCAAAAAAGAAGTCATAATACCCTGCTATTAAATTAAAAAACTTTACATTTATTTGTTCTAAATTTTTCATTTTTAAACTTTATTCCTTTTCTATATTTGAAATTTTATATCCTGTTCGCACAACAGCTTTTTTAATTTCATCTTCTGAAACAGAATCTTCGCATTCTGCTGTTCCTTTTTTTAGCATTAAACTTACATTTGCATTCTTAACTCCAGGAACTTTTTTCAAACTTTTTTCTACATTTGATGCGCAGCTTGCGCAATGCATTCCGTTTATAGTAATTTTTATTTTTTTCATTTTACCTCCTATTTTAGTTTTTCATTTTTAATTGAGTGTTTAGTTATTTCAATATTGCATGATTTATATTTCTTGCACCATTCTTCGCATTTTTTAGCGAATTTTTTTTCTTTATATTTAAAATTGCATTCTTTGCATTTGTATATTTTTTTCATTTTCTGTCCCTCACCGGAGTTTGCAATTGTTTAATTAACCATATTATAAATAAAACCAAAGCCACCAAAATTAAAGCCATAAATAAAAATCCAAAAATCCACATTCCTGAAAAACTATAATTTCCCATCATGCCTCCAAAACCCATCATCCCAAATCCGCTGAATAAAAATAATGCCAAGATTACTACGATTACAATTATCAAAATATTATATTCATTATTTTTGTTTGTCATTTTAATCTTTACTTTTCATTTCATTTAAAATATGAATGCAATTTTTAGACATGTGTTTGTCAATCAAGAACATTAGGGGCTTGATTGTCTCTTCATTTAATTTATAATATCTGAATTTTCCATTTATTTCATCTAAAACAAAACCGCACATTTTTAATCTGGCTAAATTATGCGACACTGCCGTCTGGTCAAAATTTAATTCTTTTATTATTTCAGAAACATTTTTCTTGCCTTTTCTTAATAAATTAATAATTTTTAATCTTGGTTCAGAAACAAGAGTTCCAAAAAATATTTTGTATGCTTCGTATATCTGTTGTTCATTTATTTTATGAGGGTGTTGTAATATGGACTTGTTTATCATATGAAAGATACATACATATGACTATTTAAATGTCTTTAATTTTTTATTTATTCTGCAATTTCCATTCATTGATTTAGTTATAAAAAATATAGAGACAATTAATAATAAAATACCAAGAATTTGAATCTCCAATCCTTTAAACGGAAAATACATTAATGCCAATGGAGCCCCAATTAATCCAAATAAAAAAGCTCCGCAAGTAGGACAGCCGACTCCAAATGCTCCGATTATTCCTCCAAAAAATCCAAATACTCCTCCTTTTTTTGTGTTGATAAATGAAAACTTAAACACCACTAAAGAAAGATATATTCCGAATAGGATTGACATTATTGTTATTAATAAAACAGTTAAATAAATAAAATTGACGCCAGACATCATTATCGCAATCTTTAAACTATTGTTGGCGACAGTTGAAACCATAAGATAATATAAAATCCCAAAAAAAATCAAAGCAGTGATCCAGGTTATAATACGAAATTTTTTATAGGAAAAAACTTTTATTAAGTTTATCCAACTTTGTTTAATATCTTTTTTAAAAGTCATTTTAATAATTCTTGTTTATTTTATGAATTCATCTATTCTAACTTCGCTATATTCTTCAAGAATTTCAATTTTATTGAATTTTGTCAAAGCAATTTTTGCGTCCATCTTTTTGAAGGGAGCAACATAAACATTTGCAGGATATTTTTCTGCAAAAGCTTCAAGATTGTCTATTAATCCTTCTTCACAAACATAGTCTTCACAATTATAGTTTATGATAATCCCTGGAGGACCGGAACCATCGGCATGCTCAAGCATATGTTTTTGTACGGTTATCTGCATCTGCTCTTTAAGAACATGAGATTCGGGAGAAACTTCAATATGTCCCTGCATGTCCGTTGGAGGAAGGATTTTAACACTTGAAATTCCCCAGACGATTAATCCGACAATTACTCCAATAATAATTAATGTAATTGTCCAATTTTTTATTTTTTTAATTGGGATTTTTTTCTTTGGTTCTTTAATTAATTCAGAATGTTTTGCTGCATTATGCGAGGCTAAACCATCTGCATTTGCAAAAGTTCTATCGCAAGCTTCACATTTATATATTATTTCTTCCGTCATTTTTATTTATTTTTTAAGTTAAACATTCTTTATAAATGTCAGGATGATGCCCCATGTGTTCTCTCCAGGATTCTTCTGTGTAACCTGGCTGAAGAGAGCATTTATCTGTCCCAGAACTTCCAGAATCTTTAACTGCATAAATTATCCCAGGAAAAAAAGTCAAAATTAAAAGTCCGACTATTAAAATCCCAAGAATAATGTAAATAATTATTTTTTTATTCATCCTAACACATTCCTTTTTTCATTTTTAATTTATGATTAATTAAAAAACTTATTCCAATAATATTTGTCAGAATTCCAATTCCTAAAAACCATTTTTGATAAGACATTAAAATCATTGCAATCCCGGAAATTCCGGCAATAGGAATTAAATTAAATAAAAAATGAGAACAACAAGCAACCATGCTTCCTGCAGAAACCCCGCCTGTTCCGGCGACGGTTCCTGTCACTGCTGCAGTATGTTGTATTGAACTATAAAGTCCGATTTGAATTCCAAATCCTATTGCAAGAGGAAAGATAAAATACCATAAACTTCTCAAATTCAAAAAAGCAAAATTAATTCCCTGAAAAATAGAAAGCACACTAAGATAAAAAACCAAGATTCCAAATCCAGCTAATAAGCCGTATAAAACTGAATTATCTTTTCCAGTCATTTTTTATTTACCATTTCTTGCAGCATTCAATAAGTTTTTTTGCAACTTTGCTGAATTTTTTATTATTTCTGAATAAATAAATTAAATAAAAAATCGTCCAAAGCCCAAGAATAAGAATCAAACTATTAAATTCAAAATTTTCAAGAATAGCATAAATAATAAAAATAAATGTTAATAGTAAGGGCAGTCTGAAAATTTTAAATTTTTCTCTGACATTTTTTTCCCATAAGTAAAATATGCCTAAAGAGGTATGGCCCATAAGAATTGCTATAATAATTTTATCTGTGAAAGTTTTTGTTAAAAATAAAATTAAGAGGGCAATCCAAGTTAAACTAACTGAAACACATAAAGCGCAGAATTTTTTCCAATTAAATAAATTTTTTAAAATTAATAAAATAAAAAATAATCCAATAATTCCAATTATTGTATAAAATAAAAATTCCATTTTAAATAATTTTTCTCCCGGATTCTTCCCAGGCAGTCATCCCTCCATCAAGCTCATAAATTTTTTGATAGCCCATTTCTAATAATTGTTTTGATGCATCTGCAGACATTTTCCCGCTTCTGCAATAAACAGCTATTGGAACAGAAACATCCATAGGCAATTTTTCCATATACTTGCCAAGATTTTCCCAATCTTCAATTATTTCATCAGTTCCGTTAATCTCGCCGGAATAAGGAATGTGAACATTTAATAAAAAAACACTTTCATTTTGAATAACTTTTTCAAATTCTTCCGGAGGCAAAAGTTCAATTGAGCCTGAAATAGTGTTTTGATTTTCTCCTGAACCCCCTAAACTAATCTGAATTAAAATTCCGACGATTATTAATAAAATAAGAGTTAACAAAGTTCCCTGAAACGGAAAAGTTTTGTAATTTCTTTTTTTAGTGATTGCTTTGCTTATTGAAGGAGTTGACAAAACAATTATTCCTCCAAGAAAACTGCTTGCTAAAGAATAATTAAAAACATAAGTTGTTCCATAATCTCCTATAAAAGAAAGATATAATGGGCCAAGAGCCTTGAATAAAGGCATTAAAGGCAGAACAGTTGTAAAAAATATTATTGCAACTATGAGAAAATTTTGAAGCGGAATATATTTCTTTTTAATTATTCTTGCAAACCACATTCCCATTGACATTGCAAAAGCTCCAAGAAAAAGCGTAACAACAACTTTGCTTACTCCAAGCCACATTGCAGCGGCTCCGGCAGCTCCTGCTCCGACAACGCAAAGAGGGCAGTGAGCCATTACGCTTTTTGATAAAAAAATAATTAATGGAATTGCAAATAATAAAGAAAAAAGTTTATTTAATTTCATATTATATATAAAGAAATTTCATATAAAAGGGTTTGGGTGAAACTGGTTTCAGGGAAGAAATTACTTATTCATTCAACAATCAAAACCCCTTTCATAGCCTCGTGTCCGCTTCCGCAATAAATATGGCAAGAAAAAGAAAAATTTCCCTTCTTTTTTGCAACAAATTCCCCCTCGCCATGAATATCTATTCCAAACTCAGGAATTGAAATAGCATGCTCTACATCAAGATTATTTATTTTAATTCTTACTCTTTCCCCTTCTTTAACTTTTATAACATTTGGATTAAATTCAAATTGTTTCGCATTAACAGTTATCTCTCTAACATTTCCATTGTCAATAACTTTGGCACTAGTAACTGATTTAAAATTAAAAATTAATAAAAAAATTAAAATAATAAAAATAAACAAACTAACAAAAATAATTAATTTTTTATTCTGCATTTTATTATATTTTCATAAACTCGCTGGAAGTTCCGTCGTTATTTACTGCATAAATTATAAATTCTCCCGATTTTGGTCCAGGCATTCCAGGAGAACCAGAGGGCATTCCAGGAAGCGCGATTCCTTTTATGTCTGGTTTTTCTCTTAAAAGTTTTTCAACAGCTTCAAGAGGCATGTGCCCTTCAATAAAATAATTTCCGATTATTGTTGTGTGGCAGGATTGAAGTTCAGAAGGAATTCCGTATTTATTTTTTATTTCATTTGGGTCATCAACACTAAGAGAATTTACTTTAGGAGAAACTTTGCCATCAATATAAGTCACATAAGTTGAACAGCATCCGCATGTCAGAGATTTGTGAATATCTATCTCTCCTGGAATTGCATTTATATTTTCAAAACTACTTGCTTTTGAATTTTGCGAGAAAATAAATATTCCTGCTAAAATAATAACTGCTGCAATTATTAAAATTAATAAACTTTTCTTCATTTTCTTTTTCCTGTTTGTTTAGTTAATTTAATAATCCATAAAATAATCAAAACTATTAATCCAATTAATAATATTAAATAAAGAATATTCAAAAAATTCCAGTATCCAAAATTAGAACTTCCCATCATTCCTGAACCATAACCTCCATACATCATACTCATCATGTTCCCGCCCATCATTCCATAAGAAGAAACATTTTCATTGCAGTAAATAGTTTTTGCCATATTGATATGAACTGTTTTCAAAGATTCAGAACCTTCTCCGCCAATCATCTCATCCATTAATTCGTGAGCTTCGCCAGGATGCATTTGCTCCATATAATAATCTCCTATTGCTTCAAGTTGTTCATCTGTAAGTTTATCACAACTAATTCCCGAATCAATAAGTTGTTTTGTCTCAGTAAAATTATGTTCGTGGGCAAAAACTGAACTAAGATTGAGTAATAAAACAACAATCAGAATAGGAATTATTTTTTTACTGGTGATCTTTAAGTTATTCATTTTAACATCCTCCGACCATTGCGCTTGATGATGCTGAACTTACTGCAGAGGCTGTTTCAGAATTTACATTTTGAGTTGCAATGTTTCCGCTTCCTGTCTGGAATACAAGATACAATGCAAACAAAAATAAAATCCCTATAACAACCCACATTATTATTTTTTTATCCATTTTAACCTCCTGTTTTTATTTTAATATGCTGAAAACGAGTAAACTAACTATTAGCAAAATAATTATTAAAGCAACCCAAGAAACTCCTCCTCTTTTTTCTTGAGCATTTGCTTCTGCATGATTATGTCCTGCTGAGCAACAATCCATTTTAACATCCTCCGACCATTGCGCTTGATGAAGATGAAGTTGCGCTACCTCCAGCTCCTGCTGGAATTATTCCATGCATTTCATAATTCATTATTTCATCTTCTGTCCAGCCAGTTGTATCTATTTTACTATTAACCGATTTCCCGGCAATGTTTGCGCTTCCTGCCTGAAATACAAGATATAAAGCAACTAAAAATAAAACTCCTATAACAACCCACATTATTAGTTTTCTTTTACATTGTAGCTTTTCTTTTTCTAAAAGAAAAACCCATTTTTTATCCATTTTAACACCCTCCGACCATTTCCCCGCCAGATGAAATTTGCCCCTGCTCTGCTCCTCTGTATAAATTGCTTGCAAGATTTACATAATCTGTAGAATCTATTCCATTTGCTTCAAGAACTTTTGCTTTTTGTTCGTGAATTCCAGGGAAAAATAAAACTTTCCATTTTCCTAATTCAGATAATATTTCATAGTCAGACATTTCAGGATTATTAATAAGAAGATATTTAGCCAGCCCTCTCATTGCATAACTATGCGCGCATCCGCAGGCTGCCTGACCGTTTGGAAAAATTATTGCATCAGCGCCGCAGCAATACTCGCAACTTATTGCGCTTCCTATTTTAATATATCTCGCCATCTGCTCGCTGTTCAGCTCCTTGCTTTCATATGAACTTAATTTTTGAATTACTTCATTAGCAAGTTTAGGATTGCTTGCAGAAACATCGTCGTAGCTAACTCCTAATGCTGAACCATAAACTGCAGGAACTCCTGTTGGAATTATATCTGAGCTTAAAATAGTCGCTCCAGTAATTCCGGCGTCGCCGCTAATATTTGCTCCCGGATTTCCATAAATTTTGCCAGCAGCAAAAACTATAATTAATGCCAATGCTGCAACTATTCCTATTTGAATATAAAATTCAACATCTGTTTTTTTTGTTTGTTGACTTGCACTTTCCATAATTTTTCAAAGAATTAATCTTTTATAAATGCTTCTGTGAAACTAGTTTCACTGGGAGTTTAGCAAGTTTTTTAAATCCAAATTTCATAAAAAGAATATGGAAAATAAAAACATTGGATTTTTGCTCATTGGAATTTCAATTTTAATAATTGTTATAATCTTTTTATATAGTTCTGCTTTAAAAGAAATAAGCGCGGGGTCTTGTTCAATGGAAGAATTTAGCTGTCCTATGAATAAATCTATAGACAATCAGACATATATTTCTCTGGGAGTTGTTGCTTTGCTGATGATTGTAGGATTCATTTTAATCTTTTCAAAACCCCAAGAAAGAATAATTTTTAAAACCAGAACAATAGAAAAAAAATTCCCAAAAAAAGAAATTAACACTCAGGAACTAAAGCCGGAAGAAAAAGAGATATTAAGATTAGTTCAAAATAATAAAGCAATATTTCAGGCAGAGCTTATTGAAAAAACCAAGTTTGGAAAAGCAAAAGTAACTCGTATTTTAGATAGATTAGAAGGAAGAGGATTTGTTGAGAGAAAAAGAAGGGGAATGACCAACATAGTTGTTTTGAAAGAATAAAAATTATCAGATATGATTTATTATAATAATTTATGTCAAACAATTTAAAAAGTTCTTCTAAATAAACAATTATATGTCAACTAAAGATAAAATCGAGCGATTTCGCGGAGGACAAAAATTAATTACAAATAACCGAGCGAGGTCGGGAGTAGAACTCGGACTTGGAATAAAAAAACCAGTAAGAAGCATTTCAGGAGTAACTCCTTTAACTGTTGTTCTCGCGCCAAAAAAATGCAGCCACGGAACTTGTATTTATTGCCCTGGAGGAGAGCATGTCCCTCAAAGTTACACAGATAAAAGTCCGGCAATTATGCGCGCAATGAAATTAAAATATGATCCTTACGAGCAAGTAAAAGTCAGGCTAAATGTTTTGAAATTAATGAAACATCCAACTGACAAAATTGAAATAATAATCCTCGGAGGAACATTTTTGCAATATCCAAAAAATTACAAATATAATTTTATAAAAAAAATTTTTGATGCTCTAAACAACAAAGATTCAAAAAATTTAGAAGAAGCAAAAAAAATAAATGAGAAAGCGAAACACAGATGTGTAGCAATGTGCATTGAAAATCGCCCGGATAATTGCGCCGATAAAGATATTAAAGAAATGCTTAAATTTGGTTGCACAAGAGTTGAAATCGGAGTTCAGATGCCCGACGATGAACTTTACAGAAAAACAAACCGAGGACACAATGTTCAAGATGTTGTTGAAGCAACTGAAAGGTTAAAAAATGCAGGATTTAAATTGGGATATCATATAATGCCAGGCTTGCCCGGAAGCGACAAAGAAAAAGATTTAAAATTATTTAAAAAAATTTTTAAAGATGAAAAATTCCGCCCGGACCAGCTAAAAATTTACCCCTGCCAAATAATTGAAGATTCACCTCTGGCAAAAACCTACAAATTAATTAAATATACTCCATATAATGAAAAAGAAACAAAAGAAATTTTAATAAAAATGATGAAAATAATTCCTGATTATTGCAGAGTTATGAGAATGATGAGAGAGTTTCCAAAAGAAAAATTAATTAAAGGAACTGAAAAATTAGATTTAAGAAAAGATATTGAAGAAGAATTTAGAAATAAAGGATTAAAAATTAGGGAAATAAGGATGAGAGAAATCGGCTTTAATAAAAAGACTCTTGATTTAAACGCTAAAATAAAAATAATTGAATACCAAGCTTCTAATGGAAAAGAATATTTTTTGGAATTTATAAATAAAGAAGATATTTTATTTGGCTTATTAAGATTAAGAATTTTTGATAAAACAGCAATAATTCGCGAGCTTCATGTTTACGGACAGGCATTAAATTTAGGAGAAGAAGGAGCTGAATCACAGCACATTGGTCTTGGAAAAAAATTAATGCAAAAAGCAGAAGAAATTGCAAAAGAAAATGGATTTAATAAATTAAAAATTATCTCTGGAGTCGGGGTAAGAGAATATTATAAAAAACTTGGATATAAATTAGATGATGACAGGGTTTATATGATTAAGAAGTTATGAAAAAACCTGCTTACAAGCTCACTCGCGAAGTCGCTCAGATTTTTTAATAAATTGATTGTAACAGCTTTTTGATTATTAATTGCCGGGATTAATTCAACTTTTTGAGATATTACGGTGATAACTTTTTTCTTAGCATAGAAATCTGCACTTGTGCGATTTCGGAGCAAATAAATTCATTTTTCCTTTGGAAAAATGCAAATTTAAAAAATCTTAAATCCTAATCTCCCCAGTCTGCCAATCTCTTAAAATATGTCTTGCTGTTCTGTCTTCATCAACAAACCCGCCTTTTTTTAAAAATCCTTTTTTTCTTCCAAGTTCTTCAATTAAAATTTCTGAATCTCCGTTGGTTTGAATATCATAAAATTTTTCTAAAATCTGAGGATAGACGCTGATTAATTTTGCAACTACAATTTCCGGATCTTTTACCTGGCTAAATGAACGGCCTCCGGCTATTGTTTGTTTTGATATTTTGTCTTTTTCAAGGTGAGTGTATTGTTCTTCCGGAATTACTCCCGGGCTGTCAAGTATAAAAATATTCTCATCTAATTTTAATTTTTGAATTCCTTTTGTAAATCCCGCTTCTGAACCGACTCCTGCTGAACTTTTCCCAATTAACAAATTTATCAAAGAACTTTTGCCTGTATTTGGGTAGCCAATTATTCCAACAAGAATTTTTTCTCCAAAAGGTTTTTTAATTTTTTTAGATAAAATTTTTATTAAATTCCTTAATTTTTTTATATCCCTCCTTTCTTTACAGGAGATTAAAATGCTCGGAAATAAATTAATTTTCTTTTCTTTTTTATTTAATAAAAGATCTGATTTATTTAAAACATAAATCAATTTCTTATTTTGTTTATGCCCTTTATGCAAAATTTCCTGTTTTGTATCTTTATGCCCTTCCTTAGGGTATTCCTTAGGGTATTTTTTTATTTGCTCTTCAATTTCAGGGTTTCTGGTTTCTTCAATAAATCTTGCATCAAGAATCTCCAAAATTATATCTGAATCCCGAATAATTTTTAAAATAAGCATTGGATATTTCCCGCGTTGTTTGTTTATATTTTCAGTATGCCTTGTTCTTCTTGAAGAAAAACTGTATCTTGGTTTCATTTGATAAACTTCCTGTTTAGCGAATGAATACAAAAATTTCTTGTTTCGCTTGACGTCTTCGGAAAGCGAATGAAAACTTCCAGTTTGCTTTTTGCTTTCATAGATAATTGATGAAAAAGCAGTTTTTAAAAATAGCTGGTTAAGAAAACCCTTAAGATTCAAAAATTTATAGAAAAGTATTTAAAGAAAAGTGATTTTTTCTATTTAAATTTGTCATTTTTGTATAAAGACACAAACTTTATAAATAAATTTAAGCAAAATATCTAAAAAACATTAAAATGAAAGAAATAGATAAATCAAGAGCAGAGGTATATAATCTAAGTACTTTTAAACCTGAACAATGCGGAATTGCTTCCTGGACAGAAGACAAAATAAATTATTCTCATGGAATTGATCCCTCTTTTAGAAATAGGGTGATTGCTGTTAATGGATTTAGAAATAAAAACGAGTACTCTGATTTTGTTGATTTTTGTATTGACAGAGATAATTTAAGCGATTATAGGACCGCAGCCAAGTTTATTAATAATAATCCAAATGCGAAAGTTGTAGGAATTCAGCATGAATTTGGCATTTTTGGTGGAAAAGAAATTAATGGGAAACGCACTGGAGACTATTTATTAGAATTTATAAATCACTTAAAAAAACCAATTGTTACAACATGCCATACTGCTTTAGACGCCCCAATTAATGAAAAAGAGATTTCAATTTTTAATGAAAGAAAAAAAGTTCTTAAAGAAATTCTCTATAAATCAGATAAAGTTATTGCGATTTCTAATACTGCAAAAGAAATATTGATAAAATATGGAATTAAGCCAGACAAAATAGAAGTAATTCTTCATGGAACCCATAAATTTAATGAACTGCCAAAACATTCAAAAAAAATTTTGGGGCTGGAAAAAAAATTTGTAATGTCTATGGTTGGATTAGTTAGACAAAAAAGAGGCATAGAATATGTTATTAAATCTTTACCACCGGTTATTGAAAAATATCCTAATTTTTTATTTGTTATTTCTGGAAAAACGCATCCAAAAGAGTTTATTGGAGATAAAGAGCCGTATAGGAATTTTTTAAAAAGTGAAGTTTCGAAATTAAAATTAGAGAATAATGTTTTATTTGTAAATAGATATCTTCCTCTGAATAGTTTATTAAGATATATTCAAGCTTCAGATTTATGTATCACTCCCTATACAGATCCAAGACAAACTTCAAGCGGAGTATTAAGTTATAGCATTGGATTAGGAAAACCAGTTATTTCAACACCCTTTAATTATGCTAAAGAGTTACTTAGCGACGGAAAAGGAGTAATCTTGCCAGATTTTAATAATCCGGATTCTATGTCTAAAGCAATTTTAAATTTATTAAACAATCCAGAAAAAATACAAAGTATAAAAGAAAAGATAGCTCCTCTTAAAGAAGATATGCTATGGGAAAATGTTGCTAAGAAGTATATAAAAATAGAAAAAAGTTTAATTTCTTAATATGAGTTATATAAATTTTTTGTTAAAAAAATTTCAAAAAGAAAAAATTATTAGATATAATAAATTAAATTTTAAAGGAGTTGGGGATTTTAGTGTTTACAATCCTTCTGCATCGTTTAATTATTTAGGCAGAGAATATATCTTTGGAAGAGTTGAAAAAAAAGAAGAAAAAAGTAATTCTTGGGTAATATTATTTAAAAAAATCGATTCTTTTTGGGAACCTGAATTTAAATTTAAAAGTTTAAAACTTGAAGATCCATTTATTGCATTTATAGATAATAAATTTATTTTAGGAGGAACTGAAGTTAAAAAAAGAATTTTTTCTAAAAAAGTCAAATTCAGAGGAGTTTTTTATTCAGGCAAAGATGTTTTTTCTTTGGAAAGATTTTTTGAAGGTCCTTGGGGAATGAAAGACATACGATTAACTCAATTAGATTCTAATAAGATCGGAGTTTTTACAAGACCTATGGGGGGAAAATTCAAGAGAGGAAGAATAGGATTTAATGTGATTAATTCCCTAAATGAATTAACGATTAAAGCAATCAATGAAGCAGAAATCATAAAAATCCCTTTTTCAGAAGATGAATGGACGGGAGTAAATGATATAATAATTTTAAATAAAAAATTGCTTGGAATATTAGCGCATGTCGCTTGTTCTAGGGGAAAATTTAAAGAAAAATTTTATTATCCGGCTAGTTTCTGTTTTGATATTTCTGAAAAAAAAGCATTTAATTTCAAAATTCTTTTTACAAGAGCTAATCTCCCATTTGGTTGGTCAAAAAACCCTCTTTTATATAATGTAGTTTTTCCTGGAGGAATAACAAAACAAAAAAAAGAATTTAAAATTTCGGCAGGTGTAGGAGATTACGAAGCATATGAAATTGTTCTAAAAAATCCTTTTAAATAAAGAATTTAGAGATATACGCCCCGTCCGAGATTCGAACTCGGGTCACCGCCGTGCTTTCTCGCTTCACTTGAAGTTATCTCGTATGACGAGCTGAAAGGGCAGCATTCTTGGCCACTGAACTAACGGGGCAAATTATACAAATTATAAAACTTTAAGAATAAATCAGTTTTTAAAAGTAACTTTAATAAACTTTAAATATAATCTTTTCCTATTTCTTTAATGAATGAAGAGGTTAAGATAACTTTTGGGGGATGGTATCAGAGAACATCTTTGCATTTGACTGAAGTTTATGATTTTTTATCTAAAGGTGAATCACGATTAGAGTTGTCTAAGAATAAATTAAAAGAATTTCACAAGGATTTAAATTTAAAATTTGCCGTGAAAGAAACAGGAAATCTTGATTTTATTAAAGCAGAAACTAAAAACGGAATAGAAATAAGATATTATGAAGACGGGCTTTATATTCTGGAAATTAAAAAAACAAAAAATATAGAATCATCTGTAAAATTAGTCAAGAATTATTTTGAAAATTATTTTAATCCTGCAATAAATTATCTTTTTTCCTTGGGGGCTCCGACTCCAAAAATTCTTTCAGATATAAAAGAACCGCACCAAATTGTAATAACTAAATTTGACGAAAAACATTCTGAATTTGATGTACTGCAAAAATTTGGAAAAGTTTACAGCAAAACTACTTCAAAAGAAATTAGTGTCTATAAAACTCCTGAATATATTTTTGTAATTGGAGCAGGAAATGAGGAAGTTCTTGCATCAATTGTTGAGACGCAAATTTTTTTTAGGGAATTTAAAAGCCAGCTTCATAGATATTTGAGCATACATCGGGAAATTTGGGAAGAAATTTCTGAAATTAAAGAAAGAAAATTTATCAAGGGAAAAGATGTTGAATTTTACAGAGTGCAGTTGGAAATTTATAAAAAAACAATAGATTTAATTAATAACAGAATTAATCAAATGCCGAGCTATGCGCGTACGAGGGCTTCTTTAGCAAAAACTTTAGAGATAGAAAAACAATTAAATGAACTTTTTCAGTATAAATTTGAAGATTTATTTAATACTCATTCTTACATCAAGGAAATTTGGAGCATGACTAAGGATTATGTAAATTCTGCAATCAGCGTTTTAGTTGAAGTTGCAAATAAGGCAAATGTTTCAGGCATCAGATCAATCCAGATTTTAGCGTCTATTGGAGTTTTTGTCGGGATAATCGGTTATTTAACAAAAGATGCTCTTCCAAAATTCTCAAAGACCGGGCTATTTTATTTTTTAATTTTAATCGGCGCAGTTATATTAATTGACCTTTCAATAAAGTTTTTTGCAAAAAATAAAAAGTATGAATTGAAATTTCCTGAGAAGAAATGAATTAGTTGTGTAAATTAAATTGCCGTGGCGGCGTCAGTTTAGGGCGTTTTCTATGAAACTGAAAGTCCTATTCATTGAGGTGGGCTAAATATTTTAAAGCGTACCTCTACATATTCATCGAAAATAGAAAAATATATAAATATGTAGGGGCATAGTTATTCTATGATTATAAGAAAAAAGACTAAAGGCAATAAAACATATTATTACCTTGAACACAGCATAAGAAAAGAAAATAAAATAATAAAAAAAGAGAAATATCTGGGGACTTCTATTCCCAAAAATATTGAAAAAGTAAAAGAAGAATTTAACAGAAGCTTAAAAATTGGCATTTATGATAAGTTTGAAAAAATAAAAAATAATTTTCAAGCCGAATGGAAAAGAATTCCAGAAAGTGTGAAGGAAAAAGAACTTGAAGAAATATCCATCGCATTTACTTATAATACAAATGCTATAGAGGGTTCTACAATAACTTTAGAAGAAGCAAGAGAGATTATTCACGATAAAATTTCTCCAAACAAACCATTAAGAGATGTCAGGGAAATAGAATCTCATAGCAAGGTATTTTTAGAAATGTTAAAAAAAAGGGAGAAAATTACAAATGCTCTTCTTTTAAAATGGCATAAAGATATTTTTGGGCAGACAAAAACAGAGATTTCCGGTAAATTTAGGGATTATCTTGTTAGAGTGGGTCCTCATTTGGCTCCCGACTGGCAAGATGTTAAGAATTTAATGAAAAAATTTATAGAATTTATAGAAGAAAATAAAAAAATGAATCCGGTGGAACTCTCTGGAAGGGCGCATTATAAATTTGAAAAAATACATCCTTTTGGTGACGGCAACGGTAGAATTGGGAGACTTCTAATTAATTTTATTTTATGGAATAATGAATGCCCTACGATTATTATAGAATATAAAAAAAGAAAATCATATTATAAAGCATTGCAAAAAGATGAAGAAGGTTTTGTTTCTTATTTTTTTAGAAGATATCTTTCTATTCATAAAAAAAGATATAGCAAATAATTCCACCTTCTAACTGCCGCGCTTTTTTTAATCCGTGAATAACAACTTCTAAAAAATATTAAAAAAATAAAAAAAGAAAAATAAAAAATAAAAGAATAAAAAAGAAAAATAAAATTATCTTCGTTTTCTTGTATCCTTCCAAGCAACAAAGCCTAAAATAATTAGAGATGCTATTCCTGCTAATCCTCCTAATAAAGGAATTATTCCTGCAAGAGGAACTAATGCCAGCCATCCGGGATAGTTTCTAATTTCAAAAATTCTCCAGCGCGCAATTATACCCAGCACAGCGAGAATAGCCCATCCGACAATAGGAATTAGCCATAAGAATGCCCACGCCCAGTGGAATTTTCCTAAACTAAGAACTAATCCAGTTCTTGCAAAAGGAATCCAGGCAAGCCAAGAATTTTTATGTTTTAATTTTTTTCCAATTGTTGCCCAAGCAAGCGAAGTATATATCCAAACTGCAATAAGAATTATTACAAAAAGAACAATTGCTCCGATAATTAATGCTCCAAGAACGCTGCCAGTAATTGCATCTGTAATTGCTTTTGATAGTGTTTCTGTTAAAGTCATTTTTCACCTCCTTTCATTTGAATTTTTTCCTGAAATTTAAATGAATGAAAATTTTTCCTGAATTTGCTTTCAATTCTTTTTAAGATATATATTAAAGTAATTTTGTCTTTTTATATCTTGTGAAAGAGATTTTTACAAAATTTTAATGAGCCTACCAAGATTTGAACTTGGGACCCCTGCCTCTCTTAGAGATTTATTCCAGAGAGAAACAATCCTTATGGATTGCACTCATATAAGAGCAGTGCTCTACCAGGCTGAGCTATAGGCTCGTTGTTGTTTTTGTTATTTTGCCTATAGCGATCCAATCGCTTTTAACTAGAGAGGAGGTTGATTGTCAAGGAACCCGGGGTTCCTTACATTAGCTATAGGCTCATTGTGTTATTTATTTATTTTTGAAACGAGACAATGTATTTAAATGTTTTTTCACAACTCTTTTCATGTTTCCAATGAAAAAGTATAAGGTGTTTCGTTCCGTGGGTTTTCAAGAAGAAATTGTTAAATATGATAAAAATATTCAAGACAGAGAGAAGAAATAGAAAAAATAGTTAGACAAAACAATCTGCAAAATAAATAATTAAAAATTTATTTTACTCTAATTACTCTGCCTTCTTTGATGTCCTTTAAGCTTCTGACTAATTGCTTTAATAAATCTAAGTCTATATCTGCCTGCATTTTCAATCTTTCATATTCGTCTTTTGATATTTTTATCATTTCCATATTTATAATAAAGAGAAAGAATTTTTAACTCTTTCGGTTATCTGATTCTGTACATTGAAAATATATTTAAAGGTTTTTACATCAGTCTTTTTATGTTGCTTGGACTTGTAGGAAAACCTTCGTGCGGAAAATCAACTTTTTTTAAAGCAGCGACGCTGGCAGAAGTTGAAATCGCTCCTTACCCGTTTACAACAATAAAATCAAATCACGGAATAGGATATGTCCGGATAGAATGCATTGACAAAGAATTTAATGTTCAGTGCAATCCCAACAAAGGTTTTTGCATTTCTCATCAGAGATTTGTTTCTATTGAACTAATGGATGTTGCAGGTCTTGTTCCCGGTGCGAGCGAGGGAAAGGGTTTGGGAAACCAGTTTTTAGATGAACTAAGAGAAGCAGACGCTTTTATCCATATAGTTGATGCTTCGGGAAAAACAGACACTCTCGGAAAACAAACAGAAGGCCATGACCCATGCGATGATGTAAAATTTTTAGAAGAGGAATTAGATGCATGGTATTATAATCTTTTATTGAAAGTTTGGAAAGGCTTTTCAAGAAAAGCAGAATTAGAAAACACAAAATTTTCAGAAGCTGTTGCAAAACAATTTTCTGGATTAAAAGTCAAGGAAGAGCAGGTTAAAAAAGTTCTTTTAAAATTAGCTCTTTCTGAAAAGCCATCTGGCTGGAATGAAAAGCAATTAAAGAATTTTGCATCTGAATTAAGAAAAATAAGCAAGCCAATGATTATTGCTGCGAATAAATGCGATGATGAAGATGCTGTGAAAAATATTGAGAATTTGAAAAATAATTTCAAAGAACATTTAATTATTCCGTGCTCCGCTGATTCTGAACTGGCTTTAAGACAGGCAGCGAAGTTAGGTTTAATTGAATATATTCCCGGAGAAAAAGATTTCAAGGTTTTAAAGCCTTCAGAAATAAAAGGGAATGAGAAACAGGAAGTTTCTCAACAAACTCACCCAAGTGTGGTCGAGTTAAAGACAATTACGGGACAGCAAAAACAAGCTTTAGATAAGATTAGAAAAAATGTTTTGGATAAATTTGAATTTGGAACAGGAATTCAGCAGATTTTGAATACCGGAATTTTTGATTTATTAAAATATATTGCAATTTTTCCGGGCTCTCCAAATAAATTAAAGGACAGCAAAGGCAGAATTCTTCCTGATTGTTTTTTATTGCCTTCTGGAAGCACCGCTTTGGATTTTGCATATCATCTTCATACTGATTTTGGAAAGAATTTTATCAGGGCAATTGATGCAAGAACAAAAATGGCTTGGGGCAAAGACCATGTTTTAAAACATCGGGATATTTTAGAGATTATAAGTCGGTAATTACAGCACATCTTTTTTTAAAATAATGATTACAGCACAAGATTTATATAATTACAGCACACATTTATTATGTAAAAGATGGTGTATAAGAGATATATTAAAAGAGATGGCAAGACTTTTGGTCCGTATTATTATGAAAGTTACAGAGATGATAAAGGCAGAACGAGGACAAGGTTGGTTAATGCTCCTAAAAAAAATAAATTTTCTAAATTAATTTATGTTTTAATAGCTTTTTCTTTAATTTTAATATTAGGAATTTTTATTTTAAACAATAATTTTGAGGGAGGCTCACCAGAGTCATCCTTTGAGGAAAAATCAGACATTAACCTTGAAAAAACCCCCTTTAGTGAATCAAAAATCCTTGGAAGTTTTATTAAGTTAATTGGTTTTAATATTGAAAATATTGAGGAACAGCAAGAGGTTGTTGAAAATACTCCTGAAACAACAGAATACCCTCAGGAAGGGCATAAAGAAATTATTGAAGATTCTCCAGAAATAATAGAAGAAATCCCATCCGAAGAAAATCCTCCTGAAAATATTGAAAATGAGTCCACACAAGAGAATATTTCTAAAAATATCACAGATTTTACAACTGAAATTAATCAAACACAAGAAAACACCACAACTGAAACAAATGTTTCATCAGAAAACCAGCAAATAAATGTTACAGCACAAAATATTTCTGGACAAATTTCTGAAAATATCAGTTTAATTAATGAAACCTTGCAAAATGTTTCTGAAATTATAGTTTTGCAGGCAAATAATTACACAATTAGTGAATCAATAATTCAATACAGCGCAAAATTAGGAGAGCCGGTTAAATGGAAAAAAACACTAAAATTCGACGCTGGAGAGAATGAAACATTAAATAATTTAGAAGTTACCCTACCAAAAACAGCAGGAGATGTTTCTGTT
>Ga0209211_10000966_pt1 | contig 56710 bp, 51 predicted proteins | sample RifGroA2_FD_183992 | JGI IMG/M metagenome (GOLD analysis project Ga0209211, IMG submission 183992) | Groundwater microbial communities from Rifle, Colorado, USA - Groundwater A2 (SPAdes) (version 2) | ecosystem: Environmental > Aquatic > Deep subsurface > Groundwater | place: Rifle, Colorado... | reverse complement strand
AGGAAATACTCCTGATGGAAGAAAGAAGGGGGAAGCCTTCGCACCAGGTGCCAACCCAATGCACGGAAGAGATCGATCAGGTGCCCTGAAGTCCTTGTTATCAGTTTCCAAGATTCCTTGTGAAAGTTGCCAGGATGGCATTTCAAATACCTTCACGCTTGTTCCACAGGCATTAGGCAAGGGGAGCGGAATCGAATCCGCAGATGGATTCACCTATGAAGGAGACATCAAAGTTGAAAACCTAGTTACCATCCTTGACGGTTATTTCATCAGCGGCGGTTATCACCTGAATGTCAATATCTTTACCAGAGACATGCTGATTGAAGCCTATAAGAATCCCGAAAAATATCCAAACCTGACCATTCGTGTTTCGGGCTATGCAGTTAACTTCTCCAATCTGACTGACGAACAGAAAAAGGAAGTCATTTCAAGAACATTCCATGAATCCTTCTAAAGAATTATACGCAAACGTACACTCGATTGAGACCTTAGGTGCATTTGATGGTCCGGGAATACGTTATGTACTCTTTTTACAGGGGTGCCCCTTCCAGTGTCAATATTGTCATAATCGAGATACCTGGAGCACAAGTAACAATAAGTTGATGACTGTTTCTGAAATTCTTTTGGACTACAAAAAATATGCGCACTTCTATAAAAAAGGCGGACTGACGGTAAGTGGCGGAGAGCCGCTGCTTCAACTTCCATTTTTGGTTTCACTATTCAAAAAAGCCAAAGAGATGGGTATCCATACCTGTTTGGATACATCAGCGGCATGTTTCAATCCCAAACAACAGGATCAGTTCAAAGAGCTGATGAACTATACAGACATCGTTCTTCTAGATATCAAACACATTGACCCGATCAAACACCAAAAATTGACAGGCAGCACCAATGCTCAGGTTTTAGAGTTTGCAAGATATCTTGATGAATTGAGAACAAAAGTAATTATTAGACATGTTTTGGTACCGACCATCAGCGATTCAGAAGAAGACTTAACGAAACTGAGATCCTTTTTAGACACGTTAACCAACATTGTCGGGATCGAAGTTCTTCCCTATCACACGAAGGGAATTCAGAAATGGAAACAAATGGGATTGGTTTATCCGATACCAGAAATTAAAGAACCAGATCAAATGATGATTGAACGCGCTGAACACATCCTCAAAAACGGTTACCTTTTCTGTAAATAAAATATATGCTATAATCAAAGTATCTGAAAAATGATACTTTTTTTATCATCGGGAGAAAACAATGGAAAAAATTACTTCTTTGTGTCAAAAAATGGGAGTTGCAGAGGCAGAATGCATTCCTTACGGCTTTGACAAAGCCAAGATTGATTTAAAAGTTTTAAAGAGATTGGAAGACAAACCAAACGGAAAATTGATTTTAGTCACTGCAATCAATCCTACACCGGCAGGTGAAGGAAAGACTACTGTTTCTATCGGATTGACCCAGGGATTGAAATATATCGGCAAGCATCCGGTTTTAGCCTTGAGGGAACCAAGCTTGGGACCTGTTTTCGGTTTGAAGGGCGGGGCTACCGGCGGAGGAAAAGCAAGTGTCGTTCCATCGGATGACATCAACCTTCATTTTACAGGTGATCTTCACGCCATCACATCAGCAAACAATCTTTTAGCTGCATTAATCGATAATCATATCTTTCAAGGAAATGAACTTGGTATTGAAACAGTGACTTGGAAGCGTTGCATGGATATGAATGATCGTGCGCTCCGCGAGATTGAAACACCGACAAGAAAAGATGGATTTGTCATCACTGCTGCAAGTGAAATCATGGCAATCCTCGCTTTATCAAGCGATTTAACAGACCTTAAGAGTAGAATTAACAGAATATTGATCGGATATACAAAGGAAGAAAAACCAGTCTTTGTTTCAGACTTGGGTGGAGCAGATGCGCTTGCTTTATTGATGAAGGATGCGATGAATCCAAACCTGGTTCAGACCATTGATGGTGTTCCAACCTTCGTTCACGCAGGTCCTTTCGCGAACATCGCACATGGATGCAATTCTATTGTCGCAACCAAGCTCGCTTTAAAACTTGGTGACTATGCAGTGACAGAAGCTGGATTCGGGGCTGATTTGGGAATGGAAAAATTCCTGGATTTAAAGATGCCTTATCTGAAAAAACAGGTTGACACCGTGGTCATCGTCGCTACCTTAAGAGCACTCAAATCCCATGGCGGAGCAGAAGCTTATGGCGAAAAAAATATGGATGCGCTTATTGCCGGACTTCCACATATCAACAAGCATCTTCAAAATATCAAGAACTTCGGACTTCCTTATGTCATCGCCTTGAATCATTTCTATTCTGATGATCAAGAAGAAATTGAATACATTATGAATTGGGCAAAATCCAATCACCATCCAATCGCACTCAGCAAGGGATTCGCCGAGGGGGGAGCAGGCATGGTCGATCTCGCCAACATCGTAGTTGAACTTGCTAACAAAAAATCAACATTCATCCCACTCTATGACTATGCTGATGAACCCAAACTAAAAATCGAAAAAATAGCTAAAAACATTTACGGAGCTAAAGAAGTTGTTTTCACCAAGAAAGCGTTAGCTCAGCTTCAATCCTACAAAGAATTAGGTTGGAACTTGCCGGTCTGCATGGCGAAAACCCCATTATCCTTAACAGGAGATCCAGCAATCCACGGATTACCTATCGACTTTACATTGACCATTCAAGAAATCAGACCTTCACTAGGCGCTGGATTCTTAGTTGCATTGACTAAGGGCATCATGGTGATGCCAGGGTTAAATAAAACACCACGTGCATTATCCATGTTCATAGACAGCGAAGGCAGAATTCTAGATAATGAGGAGTGATTTCATGATTTTACTAGATGGTTTCAAGGTTGCTAGTGAACGCAATCTTGAACTGAAGAAAAAAACTGAAGAAGGCTTTGCTTTATATCATCGCCCACCCAATTTATCCATTATCTTGATAGGAAACAATGCTGGAAGCGAATCTTATGTCAAGGGTAAGGCGAAGGCTTGCGAGATTGCAGGCATCAGCCACCAGCTTTATCGTTTTGAAGAAACCGTCAGTGAAAAGGAAGTTGAGGATCTAATTCAAAAATTGAATCATGATTCCTCAGTCGACGGCATGATTTTACAACTTCCAATTCCAGATCATTTGAACGAAAACAAACTCATAGACCTAATCTCAAAGGATAAGGATGCTGATGGATTTCATGTCATCAATCAAGGAAACCTCTATCAAAAAAGAGAAACCATACATCCCGCTACACCAAAGGGTATCATGACGCTGCTCAAATCCTACGACATCAATGTATCAGGAATGGATGCAGTTATCGTTGGTAGAAGCAATATTGTTGGATTCCCAGTAGCAAGACTGCTGATGGATCAGGGAGCTACCATCACAGTATGCCACAGACAGACCAAGGATTTAGCATCCCATACCAGACAAGCGGACTTGCTGGTTGTAGCATCGGGAAAGCCCAACCTAGTTACCAAAGACATGGTCAAACCGGGTGCGATTGTGATTGATGTCGGAGTTAACAGAGTCGATGGAAAACTTGTCGGTGATGTTGATTTTGAAAATGTCAAGGATATCGTATCCTACATCACTCCGGTACCTAGAGGCGTAGGTCCGATGACCATCAATGCGCTTTTAGAAAATACCTATCAGCTTTACCTGAAGCACGTCGTTAAAAACTAAGAAACAAAAAGAACTAGAAAAATTACCTTTACAAATCAAACTGTATGTTGCTATAATAGGAATGTATTTAATTATCGTATAAGTTATCTAATACGGAGATAACGTTTCTACCGTGACACCACAATGTTACGACTACGATTATTGAAGCACGTAGGGGTTGTTTGACTAATTCGTAGCCTTTATACGAGGTATTTAAATACACAATAAGGGACACATAGGGGATAGGTAGCATTTGTATCTGCCAAAGTATGTGTGACTAAGAAGACACCCACTTTTATAGGGTGTTTTTTTTCTGTGAAAGTGTTAAAATAGATATGTATATAAAAAGGAGCACAATCATATGAATATATGGCATGATATCAGCAAATCGAGAATTCAACCTGAAAAATTCATCGCATGCATTGAAATATCAAAAGGCAGCAAGAAGAAGTATGAATTGGATAAAGAAACAGGCATGATTATTCTAGATCGTATTTTGTTCACGTCCACCCACTATCCTGCGAACTACGGTTTCATACCTAGAACTTATGCTGGTGATAATGACCCCTTGGACGTACTTGTTCTCTGTCAGGAAGATATCGAACCATTATCCATCGTCGAGGTTTACCCGATCGGCGTGATGAAAATGATCGATTCAGATGAAATCGATGAAAAAATCATCGCGATTCCATTTGGTGATCCATCACTCACTCAGTATAAAGACATCAGTGAATTGCCAGGGCACTTACTGACTGAAATGGGACACTTTTTCGAGGTTTATAAGTCACTTGAAGGTAAGAAAACATATATTTTAGATATTGAAGGTGCAGAATCAGCTAAAAAGATTATTGCACAATGCATAAAAACATACGAAGACAAATTTGGAAAATAAAAGGAAGATAAAAAATTATGGGAAGAGCGCATGAAGTAAGAAAAGTAGCGATGGAAAAGACTGCTGCTGCAAAGAGTAAATTGTATTCCAAGTACGGAAAAGAAATTTACATGGCGGCGAAAAGCGGTACACCTGATCCAGATACGAACCAAGCATTAAAAAAAATCATTGAAAAGGCTAAAAAAGAACAGGTAACAGCCGACATCATCAAGAGAGCGATTGAAAAAGCAAAAGGCGGATCTGAAGAAAGCTATTACGATGTCAGATACGAAGGATTTGGTCCAGGGAATTCAATGCTGATTGTTGAATGCTTGACAGACAATGTCAACAGAACGATTGCTACCGTTAAGAATTGCTTTACGAAAACCGGCGGAAAACTTGGAGTGGGCGGATCTGTGCTTCATCAGTTCACACACAATTCAGTATTCACTTTGCCAGGAGTTACGGAAGATGAAGTTCTAGAAATCTTGATCAACAACAATCTTGATATTTCAGATATCGAAGAAGATGAAGAAGGTGTGACTATTTTCGGAGCAGACAACGACTTCAACAACATCAGAACCGCAATTTCTGATGCTAAGCCAGATCTCAATCTGACGACCGAAGTTATCATGTGGCTTCCAATCATGAAAACAACGCTCGAAGGTGAAGATTTAGAAAAGTTTGACCGACTCATTGCCATGCTCGATGAACTGGACGATGTGCAGGATGTATTTCACAACGTAACACTATAAAAGAGAAATTCTAAATTGAAAAAAATAACATAAAAAAACGATGAAATTTTAACAAAAGACAGGTTTCCAAATCACAGAAACTGTCTTTTATTTTGGTGCTTATTATGTTATAATAATACGAGATGTACTCGAGGAGGATAGAATGAACTTAAAAAAATATGATCCAATGATCGATGAAATCATCCAGAAAGAAAAAAACAGACAGGAAGAACACATCGAATTAATTGCTTCTGAAAACTTTGTTTCAGATGCAGTATTGGAGGCTCAAGGATCGATTTTAACGAACAAATACGCTGAAGGATATCCCAAAAAGAGATATTATGGAGGCTGTGAGTTTATTGATGAAATAGAAACTACCGCGATTGAAAGACTTAAAAAACTATTCAATGCGAAATTTGTAAATGTTCAACCTCACTCGGGTTCTCAAGCGAATATGGCTGTGTATCAGGCACTGCTTAATCCAGGGGATACCATCCTTGGCATGTCCTTAAGTGAAGGCGGACATTTAACCCATGGATTCCATCTCAACTTTTCTGGTAAATTCTATAAAACTGCGTTTTACGGTGTTGATGAACAAACAGAAATGATTAATTATGACAAGGTTCTTGAGATTGCGAAAGAAATCAAGCCCCAGTTGATCATTGCTGGAGCAAGCGCTTATTCAAGAATCATTGATTTTAAGAGATTTAGAGAAATCGCCGATGAAGTCGGCGCTTATCTGCATGTCGATATGGCGCACATCGCCGGGTTGGTTGCAGCCGGAGTTCACCCTTCACCACTTCCATATGCGCATGTCGTTTCATCCACTACGCATAAGACTCTTCGTGGTCCTCGTGGTGGTATTATCCTAACAAATAATGAAGATGTTGCTAAGAAAATAGACAAAGCAGTATTCCCCGGCGTACAAGGCGGCCCATTGATGCATGTAATTGCGGCCAAGGCAGTTTCCTTCCTTGAAGCACTCAGCCCTGAATTTGTTGAATATCAGACTCAGGTTGTTAAAAATGCACAAGTACTCGCTGAAGAAATGAAGAAACGTGGATTCAGAGTGGTGAGCGGCGGAACAGACAACCATCTCATGCTGATTGATGTCAAGCAACGCTATAACATCACAGGCTTAGATGCAGAAAATTTACTGCATAAAGTCAGCATCACTTGCAATAAGAATGGATTGCCATTTGACAAAGAAAAACCAGCATATGCGAGCGGAATCCGCATCGGTACTCCTGCGTCAACAACTAGAGGATTTAAAGAAAACGAAATGAAATTAATTGCTGAATTTATTGATCAAGCGTTCGCAAATCGTAATGATGAAATAAAATTAGCTGAAATCAATAGAAAAGTCATCGAACTGACACGAAAATTTCCATTATACAAGAAGGGAGTATAAAAGATGATTGCAAAAACGAAGTATATTCCAGACGGGAAAAAAGAACTCAAAGAACTTCCCATCATCCATTATCTTGATGCTGAATATGTTTATTATCCAGTAACCAGCGCACGTTGCCCAGAAGGCGAAACCTGCGTTATTGGTGGTCAATTTGTCAAAGTCGGAGAAATCATTGGAACAAGAAAGGGTGCTTTCTTTGAACAACCGATGCACGCCACAGTCAGCGGCGAAGTCGTAGGGAATGAAAAGCATATCGATCAGAGCGGCAAACTTGTCGACTGTCTGATTGTAAAAAATGATAAAAAATACACGATGCATTCAACAATCGTTGAACGTTCAGATGAAGAAATCGATCAACTGACTAAAGAAGATTTCATCAAGATTGTTAAAGATGCAGGATTAGTAGGTTTAGGTGGAAGCGCATTTCCAACCTACATCAAGCTCGAAACCAAGGATACAATCGATGTTGTCATCGCGAACGGTGTTGAGTGCGAACCCAACCTGATCAGCGACTACGGTTTGATGATGACCGATCCAAGATCCGTGATTGAAGGCCTTATTTACGCAATGAAAGCTTCTGGAGCAAAAAAAGGCGTCATCGCGATTAAAAAGAAATATTCTGTGATTGAAGAAAGATTGAACTTCTGTCTTCATTCATTTTCTAATTATGACATTAAAATTGTCAAAGTCGGCAACTACTATCCTCAAGGATGGGAACTCGCCATGATCAAGAATGCTTTGGGCATTAAAATTCCGCAGGGAGAATTGCTCTCAAAGTATGGGGTATTGAACTTTAATGTCTCAACGCTTCAAAGTATTTATAATGCAGTTAAAAAGAGATTGCCTGTACTCGAAAGATTATTTACAATCAGCGGAGACGGCATACACAATAAGAACTTCAGAGCGCGTATCGGCACATTGGTGACTGAATTGATTGCCCTCGCTGGAGGATATAAAAATCCCGAACAGCCCAAAGTTATGATTTTAGGCGGACCGATGATGGGTACGAATATCATGAGAGACGATGTTGTCATGACACATACGACAACGAGCTTGATCGTGATGAACGACAATCCCATCAAAGAAGAAGCATGCGTACATTGTGCGTCCTGCGTCTATTCATGTCCTGTTGAAATTCAACCTGTTCAAATCATGAATGCGTACAAGGTTAAGGATAAAGAGATGCTCAAGACTCTTGAAGTCAATAAATGTATCGAATGCGGATTATGCTCGTATGTCTGCCCATCCAAGATTCATTTGACAGAATATATGCGTTTAGGCAAACGCTTGGCAAAGTAGGAGGAAAAAATGCAAACTATTAAACAAACAAGTCCCTATGTTCGTAAAGCAGTTTCAACCAAACGCATGATGATTGATGTCTTAATTGCATTGATTCCAGCGGTATCTTTCGCTATTTACCGTTTCGGTTTTGATGCCCTTATCCGCATTATTGTTTCACTCATTGTGATGATTGGGTTGGAAGCAGTTGCTTTCGGCATGATGCATAAACCAGCAAAAAGTGAAAAATTCAGTGAAAGATTAAAATCAAGATACACAGACTATACCATCAACAACATTACCGCACCTGCAGTCAGTGCAATCATCTTCGCGATGATCATTCCTAGTCAACTTCCAATATATGCCGTCGTTGTCGGTGCTGCTTTTGGTGTGATCATTGTTAAAATGCTATTTGGTGGTCTTGGATCTAATATATTCAATATTGCAGCAGCAGGCCGTATCTTTATCGGACTCGCATTAACCAATATGTTCGCTGGAGCTTATGTTGGTATCGACTTCATCGCCGGAGGAACAGCATTAACAACGATTAGAAGCGGATTGCTTTTCCCACAAGCTTTAAATAGCTACTCAATTTCAGATTTATTCTTTGGTAATATACCTGGTTCAATGGGTGAAATCAGTGCGCTTGCCATCTTGATTGGCGCAGCATACTTATTAATCCGTAAATCAGCAGATTACCGTGTCATGCTTTCATCTACACTCACGTTTGTCATCTTGATGCTGCTTGTCGGATTGAAATTATATCCTGATCAGGCATTCACTTATGTCGCATATCAATTATTTGCAGGCGGTCTTCTGTTTGGGGTTGTCTTTATGATTACGGATCCAGTCACTTCGCCTGTTACCAGACCGGGTCGTTGGATTTATGGATTGATGGTTGGAGCGCTTGTTGTGCTCATCCGTTTATTTGGAGCTTATCCTGAAGGATTCGCTTTCGCTCTACTATTTTCAAATATGTTCGTACCGCTCATTGATTATCCAAAATGGGCAACCAATAAGATTAAACCAGCATTCATCATTGGATACGCTGTCGCACTCATTCTACTCGGATTGGTTGTATTCTTTGGCGTAGGAGGTGTTGCATAATGAAAAAACTATTTGAAAAACCTTTATTTCACTACACCTTCGTTTTGACCGTAGTCGCACTTGTCTGTGGTATTCTCATTGGCGCTGTCAATGCAATCACTTCACCGATTATTCTTGAGAATGTCAGACTAGCCAAGGTAGAAGCTTATGAACGCGTTCTAGAAGGCATTGATTCATTCGTGGAACTTGATACTGCAAACGATCCATCAACAATCATCAGCAAAGTCGAAGGCAAGAATTCGAGCAGCGCTGTCATCGGTTACATCTATGAAGCTTATACAACAAATAAGTTTGGTTACATGAGACTTGTTATCAGCGTCAATGCAGCAGGAACTATTTTGGGGGCTGATTTCATCGAAATCAATCAAACCTACAATGTTGAAGGCACAAAAACAAATTTATCATTATATGTTGGAAGTTCGATTTCCGACTTATCACCATCTGGTGATTTAATTACCGGAGCTACGGGAAGTTTGACAGCTCTTCAATTGTTATTGGCAGATGTTGCTATTGCGCATGCGAATACAGTCATCGCCCCAGCTGACCCCTATGAAGCATGGTTTGGCGCAGGATATGTCATGGATGCCGAAGTGGATCCAACATTCACACCAACAAGCAATATCTTATCCAAATATTTAGTAAGAAATGCCAGCAATGAAATCATTGGTTCCTTCTATCACTTAACAGGAAGTTCTGAGTATAACAGCGAAGAAGGCAGTGTTGGAGCTATCCATCTCTATGTTGGATTAAGCACCGATGGAACAATCTTAGGTCTAGACTTGCCAAAAGAAGAATATGGACATTCTACAACCAGTGCGTTCTATCCGAAGGTAGCAAGTTATGTTGCATCGATTGTCGGTGACAACATCGAATCATTCGATGGTCAAGACGATCTATCCGCAGGAGCGTCAAACTCTAGAACACTTGTCGATACATTACTTACACTTTTAGGAGGTAATTGGGAATGAAAAGAGAAAATTTATTCTTAATCGTTAACTCAATCATCTTATTGGCTATAGGTATTGGAGTCATCATTGCGTTTTCGCTATTCGTCCCTAAAGATCCTGAAGATTTATTGTTTGGACAAGCCGTAACGCTTGGAGAATCTGAAGTGGTTCAAAATGTGCCAGCATTCGGAAATTATTCCATCGTCAATACAGTTCAGACTGCATACTCCGTTTCAGGTGATGAACTTGGTGTTGTCTATACAGTGAAAGCTGTTTATACATATTTTCAAGCAGATCAACCAGGATATATTGAACTCCTTGTCGGCATTGACAATAACAATAAGGTAACCGTTCAAATCGTCGATTTAGATCAAACAGTAACTTATAACTCAGGTATTCAAAACTATGTTTACGAATATTTTCAGGGTTTTGGTACTGATCAATTAATTCTAATCCCAGTCATTAATCTTGAAGATTTGGATGCGGGAGTTACAGCTTCACGCAGCACAGGCATGGTGAAAGAACTCGTAACAAAAGCGATTGAATACCATGTCAATCAAACATTAAGCATAAGTGAGGTGAATCAGGGATGACAGAAGTTAAAAAAGTTCCAGCTAAAAAAGTAGCAGAAGACAAAGAACAATCCCTGTGGGAAGTTTTCACTAAAGGCATCCTCAAGGAAAACGGAATATTCGTCATGGTTCTCGGACTTTGCCCATCACTCGCAGTTACTTCAACATTTGAAGGCGCCCTTGGCATGGGAATCCTTGTTATCCTCGTTTTAACGCTCACCAATATATCCGTTTCATCCATCAGAAAGCTTGTTCCTGATACGGTGCGCATACCAGTTTATGTCATCATCATTGCTACCGAAGTTACGATTCTTAAGATGCTTGTTGATGCATTTGCTCCAGCGCTTGCTCAAGAACTTGGCGTGTTTATCGCGTTAATCACTGTAAACTGCGTTGTATTCGGTCGTGCTGAATCGTTTGCGTCAAAAAATAACGTTGTCAGATCAGCTTTAGACGGATTCGGAGTCGCAATCGGGTTTGCGTTATCCCTTGTCATCATCGGATTCCTTCGTGAATTCCTTGGTACAGGCATGATTGTCTTAGGTAGAACATTACCTCTAGGATTTGAATACACTTTATTACAAAATGCAGGGCTTGAGAAGTTTGCGTTTTCAATACTGGTTCAACCTCCAGGAGCATTCCTCGTCATCGGCCTCATCTTGGCCGGTATCGCGGCTTATCGTCAAAAGAAGGGAGCTAAAAAATAATGATGAACCTACTTGCTATCTTAATTTCATCCATGTTGGTCAATAACATCGTTTTAATGCAGTTCCTTGGTCTTTGCTCATTCTTTGGTGTTTCAACAAAGATGAAATCAGTTGTCGGCATGGGATTGGCAGTCATTGTTGTCATCTTCTTGTCTGCACTCATCACATTCCCGTTATATAATCTTGTTTTGGTACCGCTTGAAATTGCTTATATTGATACCATCGCGTTTATTTTAGTCATTGCTTCGCTTGTTCAATTAACAGAACTGGTGATTAAAAGATTCAGTCAAAGTTTGTATAAGGCGCTTGGTGTTTATCTTCCATTGATTGCTACAAACTGTGCTGTTTTGGGTGTTGCTCTAACCAATATTGCAACTCCACAATCATATCCCGAAGCATTAATGTTTGCATTGGGATCCGGTTTAGGGTATGCTTTAATTATCATAACATTTACAGCTATACGCTTACGCTTAGATACAGCAAACACGCCAAAAGCACTTAAGGGTCTTCCAATCGCGTTTGTTACAGCAAGCTTGATGGCGATGGCGTTTATGGGATTGGCAGGTATCATTTAATGGAACTACTTATCTTAATCTTAGTGTTGGGCGGATTTATCACGCTCTACATCTTAACCATGAAACTTAACGAAAAGGTTGCTGTTCCGGAAAGCTGCAAAGCGGCTTATCTTGAAGCGCAATCCTGCGAATCCTGTGGCTCAAAAGGCGATAAGGAAACCAAAGGATCCTGCGGTTTCAGCAACACTCTTGAATTTTTGAAGGAGGTCAAATTATAATGGACGTCCTTTATCCATTCATCGTTTTAGGATCGCTTGGCGTTTTGCTTGGCGTTGTCCTTTCCCTCGCAAATCGTTATTTGACAATTGAGGAAGATCCAAGAATTGATGCGATTGAAAAATTATTACCTAATTATAACTGCGGAGCGTGTGGAACCCCAGGTTGCCGCGCATTTGCGACCGGAATTATCAATGGCGAAGTTTTAAATATCTCCAGATGCAAGCCGGGCAAGCTCGAAAAACACTTTAATCCCATCTTAGAATATCTAAAGGATCATCCAAATCCAGATGGAACAAAAAATAACGTAAAAGTTTAGGACATTTATTGTCCTTTTCTTTACGCATTATGTGATATAATAATTTAGGATTTCATTCTGAGGTATATATGAAAAAATTATTGACACTTATTTTCTTGTTGACCACACTCATCGGTCTATCCGCTTGTCAAAAACCTGAAACGTACACGTTCAGTTTTTTTGATTACATGGATACATACATCAGCATCAATGTGATGGCTGACAGTGAAAATCAGGCAAATGAATTCAAAAGTGAAATCGAATCCATTTACCAGATGTATCATGTGCTTTCCACAGGTTATGAAAATCTTCCTGCAAACTCAGGATATCTACAAAACATTTACACCATCAATCAACAAAACAATATCAAGTTAGAAATTGATGAACCGCTCTATGATTTAATATTTGAAGCTGAACGCTTAAGAGAGTTGACTGACGGCTACTTTGATATTTCAATGGGCGAAGTCGTATCGATTTGGAAAACGGTCATTCTTGATGAAGAATCAGGATATTTGTTTCAAGAAATACCCACCAATGTTTTTGAATCCATCATGACCCAAATCAATGCCATTGTCCTAGAACAGGACGTCATTGAACTGACAGAAGAATCAGGAAAATTCTATATTCAAGTAAAAAGCACGCACGCGAAGCTTGATCTTGGCGCAATCGCCAAGGGATATGCAACCCAACGTGTTTACGAATATCTCCGCGAACAAAATGTTGAGTACTTTTCAATCAGCGCAGGCAGCAGCAGCATCGCTTTAGGTCAAAACCCGAATCGAGAAGGCGGAGTCTATAATGTCTCTTTGGCAAATCCCGTTCGAACCACAGCAACTGATCGTACCTATGGTATGATTTACGTGAAGGATATAAGCGTGACAACCAGCGGAAACTATGAACAGTACGCTTTATATAATAGTCTTAGATATCATCATATTATTTCACCAATGACAAAAACTCCAGCACATTATTATCACACACTGACGATTTTAGGCGATGACGCAGGTGTTCTAGATGCGATTTCAACAGCACTTTTTTCAATGTCACCAGAAATCATGAATGCATGGCTGCTTGAGCATCAAACAGAATATCAGTTTGAAATCATCCGGTACAACTACGACGGAACTATCACTACCAATTTAACCTCTACTGTATTTGAGGAGAATGAGGAGAATTAAGATGGATGCCAAAAAAAGCGTTCAAAACAAAAGAGACTGGATTTTAGCGACCCTTCTTTTTGTTTTGCTGGGAGGACTTTTTATTGCATTTAGATTGTTCGCTTTTGCAGATGAAGCCTCACTTGCACATGTCTATTACGGCAATTCAGATGAGCCCATCGTCACCATCGATTTTATTAATTATCGAGTCATCAGCAATTATGATCAAAATGTTCCAAGCGAATATGATGATATCTACCCAGTCATCAACGAAGGACAACAAACCATTACATTGCTTGGTGATTATGAAATCAACGGTGAACGTCAAATCGTTGTCATCCGCTATGATTATGGAAGAAAAAGCGTTGAAATTATACAGGAACAAAGTCCAAACAACATATGCAGCAGAGAAGGAGAATCAACAGGCTGGCCGCTCATTTGCCTACCCAACAGAATCCGTGTTGAGTTTGAAACGAATGATGAGGATTTCACTGTTTAACATGACATGATCAATACACGAAAAATGACTTTGCTAGCCAATTTCCTAGCCATCGCCATTGTACTGAACATAATTGAATCTGCGATACCGATCATTCCCGTTCCTGGCGCTAAGCTTGGGTTCGCGAATGTAGTCACACTCATCATTATCTATGTCTATTCATTTAAAGATGGTTTCGCATTAACTATTCTCAGAGTTCTTTTGGTAGCTCTTTTAAGCGGGAAATTATTAGGACCCATTTTTTACATGAGCATGAGCGGAGCAGTAATTGCTACACTTGCCATGGGATTATTTCAAAAACTAAACTACTTCGGTATCATCGGGGTGAGCATTCTTGGATCCATATTTCACTGTATCGGTCAAATTGCAGCAGGCATATTCGTCATTGGCAGCATCGCTGTCATCGCCTACCTTCCGGTAATGCTATTTCTGAGCATACCAGCTGGAGTTCTGACGGGGATTATCGCGAAGCGGTTTCTCGTCATTTGGCAGACTTGGCACAACGAGACTGCTTAATTAATTAAATTATCACGGTTATCACTTGATTAATCAATTTTTGAATGATATAATAATTGAGCAAAACTTACTATGACCCAAAGGTTATGGCGGAAGGAGAAAAGAAATGAAGACAGGAATTCACCCAAAATATATCGTTTCCAAGGTTAAATGTGCAACTTGCGGATTCGAACATGAAGTAGGATCAACAGCAAACAACTTAAGAATCGACACTTGTTCCAATTGTCATCCGTTTTACACAGGACAACAAACATTTATCCAAGCAGCTGGACGCGTTGAAAAATTTAATAAACGCTATGGTCTTAACGAAAAGAAATAAGGCAACAACTAACGTGATCAAACATCACGTTTTTTATTAAAAAAATCGAGATAAAGGGGATTTTGACATGTATCATACTTACAAAAACGGATTTATCGAAGTTGTTTGCGGACCGATGTTCGCAGGTAAAACGGAAGAGTTGATCAGACGCATCAGAAGACTGGAATACGCAAAACAAAACGTACTCGTTTTTAAACCAAAAATTGATACACGATATGCTACAGATGAAATTGTTTCGCACAATCTAAGTAAAAAACCTTCTTTAATTATCGATAAAAGCATTGAAATTTATAACCATGTTAAATCCGATACAGATGCAGTTGTTATCGATGAAGTGCAATTCTTTGATCACGACATCATTCAGATTACAGAAGATTTGGCAGATAGAGGCATTCGTGTGATTGTTGGCGGCCTCGACCGTGATTTCAGAGGAGAACCGTTCGGACCAATGCCCGAGTTGCTCGCCAGAGCTGAATTCGTAACTAAACTCACTGCAATTTGTGTCAAAAGCGGGTTGCCTGCAACCAGAACCCAACGCATCATCGATGGCAAACCGGCGCATTACAATGATCCAACTATATTGGTAGGTGCAAACGAATCCTATGAACCAAGATCAAGACATTATCACGAAGTCCCAGGAAAACCTAAAAAAATATAAATTCATGGTCTCAGCCCTCAAACAAGCAGAAAAGGCTGCACTTCAAAACGAAGTTCCAGTCGGCGCTGTTGTTGTCTACCAAGACAAGATTATCGCAAGAGCATATAATAAACGGGAACAAAACCAAGAAATCCACGCACATGCTGAATTTCTCGCGATGATGAAAGCAGCAAAAAAGATTGGAAGCTGGAGATTGGAAGATTGTGACATTTATGTTACAATGGAACCGTGTCCGATGTGTGCCGGAGCGATGATTCAGTCGCGGATTAGAAATCTCTATTATGGAGCTAAAGATCCCAAAGCCGGAGTCGCTGAAAGTTTAACGCGCTTATTTGAACTTTCATTCAATCATAAAGTACATGTTGAGTCTGGAATGATGGCTGAAGAAAGTCAAAAGATATTGAAATCATTTTTTAAAAAATTACGTAATAAATGAAACAGAATTCCCCATCAAGCATCATCATTCAATAGTAACTTGTGAACCTGGTCAGGTCTTGATTGAAGCAGCCATAAGCATTTCTACTATGTGGGTGATGATGCTTGATGGGGATTTTATATGTGAAACATGTTTTACCATAATGACAAAATAATCGATTATAAGATGTTATAATAAAAATAATGGAGGATTAAACTATGAAACTTAATGCAAGAGTATACAATCAATTAACAGGAGAACCATTTGACACTCAAGTCATCGATGGTAAAATCGTTGAATTTCATTATATGAACGATACACCATTTTTATTTCAGTATGCATCCAAGGGAAGATTCGCTATTTGGACGTCAGATGGAAAGAACTACAGAGTGTTAATCGAAAAGATGTATTACGGATATTTAAAGGATTTCTATCAACCCGAAGTCAACGCAATCTGGTTGGGGTTCCTTGAAAAAGTCAGTGCAATCAGTAAAAAAGTCAACATGTGGTTCATTATACCAACATTGGCGCTTTACGCGATTGTCGCATTCATCGCAACCGTCTTTTTCCCTGAACAAATGCTATCCATCCTGCTTGGTCTGATTGTTTTGGTTGTCATCAGCAATATGTTTCAAAGCAGAGTTGTCAATAAGCGTGTTCGTGATGAAAATCTTGCTGCACAAGGAAGAATTCGTGAATTCTTAGGAAATGAAGAATTCGACCAACTGATCAAATCCCAGGAAGTTCATTATCAGGAATATTTCAAATTTGAAGAAGAAACACCCGTTGAACCTGTCGAAACGACTGAAACACCAGCTGAAAAACTAGAAGAAAACAATGATCAAAAGGATGATAAGAATGAATAGTATACAAAATCAAGCAATTAATGCCATTCGATTTTTAGGAGTCGATGCTATTAATAAGGCCCAAAGCGGACACCCCGGCATTGTACTGGGTTCTTCACCAATGGCTTATCAATTATTTACCGAACATTTGAATGTAGATGTCAAGGACACGAAATGGATGAACAGAGACCGCTTCATTTTGTCTGCGGGTCACGGATCCATGCTTCTTTATGCTTTGAACCATCTCATTGGATATAAACTCAGTATGGAAGATTTAAAGAATTTCAGACAAATCGGAAAAACACCAGGTCATCCTGAATTCGGGCATACAGAAGGTGTTGAAACGACAAGCGGTCCGCTTGGACAAGGTATTTCCAACGCTGTCGGCATGGCGATTGCTGAAACACATCTTGCACAAAGATTCAATAAAGAAGGATTGAACATTGTTGATCATTATACATATGTCATTTGCGGCGATGGAGATCTTCAAGAAGGTGTTGCACTGGAATCCATCAGTTTGGCTGGCCATCTAGGACTAGGAAAGCTCATTGTATTGTTTGATTCAAACGATATTCAATTGGATGGCAAGGTTTCCTTGGCATACAGTGAAAACCATAAAGCGAAATTTGAAGCCATGGGTTGGCAGTATCAGCTTGTTCAAGATGGAAATGATCTTGTTTCTATCAACAAGGCAATCAACCGTGCAAAAAAAGAATTAAACAAGCCAAGCATGATTGAAGTGAAAACTATCATCGGTTATGGCACCTCACTCGCTGGAACAAGCAAGGTTCATGGAGCTCCTATTGGTGAAGATGAAGCGACTATTCTTAGAAAAAACCTTTCATGGAATAATGCACCATTTGAGATTCCTTCAGAAATCTACGACCATTACCGTAAAAAAGTAACTTTAAGAGGACAGCGTGCACACCGCAAGTGGAATCAGCTAGTTCTAGAATATAAAGAAAAATTCCCACAAGATTATGCATTATATGAATCTTTCATCACGAATAAAATTCAAGTGAATTTAGCTGATTTTGCATCCGATATCGAGGGATCCAAGGAAGCGACACGCAATACCAGCGGTAAAGTCTTAAATAGATTGTCTGCTAAATATTTAAACATCATCGGCGGATCTGCTGACCTCACAGCTTCAACAAAAGCTAAAGGCGCAGATGGTCACTACAGTAAAGAAAATCAGTTAGCACGCAATATAAATTTCGGTGTCAGAGAACATGCCATGGGAGCAATCGTCAACGGCATGGTACTTCATGGCGGATTAAAGGTATTCGGCGGAGCATTCTTTGTGTTCAGCGATTACATGAAACCCGCAATACGACTTGCAGCAATCATGCATATTCCATCCATTTTTGTTTTCTCGCATGATACAATCGCTGTAGGTGAAGATGGTCCAACCCATCAGCCAATTGAACAACTTGCTGGACTTAGAGCAATTCCAAATCTGAATGTCATCAGACCAGCTGACGCTAGAGAAACATTAGCTGCATGGAAGGTTGCAATTGAATCAACATCCACACCAACCGCCATCATTTTGACGCGTCAAAATGTTGCAAACCAACCTCTTTCATCTTATGAAGGGCTCATCAAGGGTGCATATGTTATTTCTCCAGAAACTGAAAATCTCGATGGAATTTTACTCGCTTGCGGATCTGAAGTTGATTTAGCTGTTCAAACACAAAAAGTTCTTAAAGGACTTGGCAAGGATGTACGGGTTGTCAGCATGCCTTCGCATTTAATGTTTGAATTGCAATCTGCATCCTATCAAAAACAAATACTTCCCAAACGTACGAAAATTCTCGCTATTGAAATGGGTAGCAGTCAATCTTGGTATAAATATACTCAAAATGTTTATGGAATCGACACATTTGGTATTAGTGCACCAGCAGAAAAAGCACTTGAGCACTTTGGATTTACTAAGGAAAAGGTAGCTGAGTACTTTTTAAAGAAATTGGCTTAAAGAAGAAGTGAATTGATGATCTATGATGGTATTGTCGTCGGCGGAGGGCATGCAGGTATTGAGGCCGCTCTAGCGATGGCACGTATGAATAAGAATACAATATTGATTACAGGCAGCCTGGATAAGGTTGCTTCTTTACCTTGCAACCCCTCTATCGGAGGTCCAGCCAAAGGTATTGTTGTTAGAGAAATTGACGCATTAGGCGGTCAAATGGCCAAAAGCGCAGATATGGGACAGATTCAAATCAAAATGCTGAACGCATCGAAAGGACCTGCGGTCCGTGCCGTGCGTGCTCAAATTGATAAACTGAAATACCCCAGAATCATGCTGAAGGTTTTAAAAGAAACGAAAAATTTAACCTTGCTTGAAGCACTTGTAGAACGTATGATTGTGGAAGATGATCAAGTTTATGGAGTCATTCTTCAAGATGGGACATCGGTTTATGGAAAAACTGTGATTTTAACCACAGGGACTTATCTAAACAGTAATATATTGATAGGTTACGAAAAAACTACCGGAGGTCCATCCGGGAACCCAACCACTTTTGGGATCAGCAAGCAACTCAAAGAATTAGGTTTTGATGTTGTCAGACTGAAAACCGGAACTCCCCCAAGAATTGCCAAAGATAGCATCGACCGTGAAAAAATGGCTGTTCAACCTGGTGATCTTGAAAAGTATACGTTTAGCTATGATGATATTTACTACGATGAAAACCCTAAAGAAGTATGTTACTTAACGCATACAACGCTTAAAACACATGAAATCATCAACGAACATCTCACAGAATCCGCAATGTACGGTGGAATGGTGGAAGGCGTCGGACCAAGATATTGTCCATCAATCGAAGATAAAGTGGTGCGTTTTTACGACAAACAAAGACATCAAGTGTTTATTGAACCAGAAAGCATGGAACTCGATGAACTCTATGTGCAAGGGTTATCTACAAGCATGCCCAGACACGTTCAAGAACTCATTTTAAGAAGCGTTCCCGGTTTAGAAAATGTTCGTTTCATCAGATATGCATACGCAATTGAATATGACGCGATCAACCCTCAACAATTATATCCCTCATTAGAAACCAAAAGAATTAAAAATCTTTTTTGTGCTGGTCAGATCAATGGAACCTCAGGTTACGAAGAAGCTGCCGGACAAGGACTGATGGCGGGCATCAACGCGGCATTGAAGGTTTCTGATCAAGAACCGCTCATTTTGCACAGACATGAAGCCTATATCGGCGTCATGATTGATGATTTGGTCACTAAGGGAACGGTTGAACCCTATCGTCTTTTAACATCTAGAGCAGAACACCGTCTCTTGTTAAGACACGATAATGCAGATTTGAGACTGAGAGATTACGGTTATAAGATTGGATTGGTCGACGAAAAGACTTATCAAACCTATCTCGAAAAGAAACTCAAGTACGATGATTTATTTGAATCTGTTTCTCAATTCAGGATTATGCCAAATAAAGAAAACAACAACTATCTCGCATCAAGAGATTCCGCCCCTATTTACGAAGCGGTATATCTAGCCGATCTCTTAAAACGTCCTGAAATGAATAAGGAAGATGTTACATTCTTTACGAAAGAATCCTATACCGATGATGCTTTGGAACAGCTAGAAATCAGAATCAAGTATGCGGGATATATCCAAAAAGCTCAAAGAGAAGTGGATAAGATGCTGAGACTTGAAGACAAAATCATCCCCGAACACATCGACTATAAATCAATTAAAAACATATCATCTGAAGGAAAAGAAAAACTCAACAAAATCAAACCCAAAACACTTGGACAAGCTTCTAGAATATCAGGTGTTAATCCATCAGATATCTCCGTATTACTCGTCTATTTGGAGTCAGGAGCCCTCAATCATGAACTTTAAAGAAAGTCTCAAGGATCTTAAAATCGAGCTGACTGACGAGCAATTACGCATGTTTGAGATTTACTATACATTTCTAATAGAGTATAATCAAATTACAAATCTAACAAGAATCACGGATTGCGAAGAAGTCTTTATTAAGCATTTCTACGACTCATTAACGCTTGCCGATGCAGTTGATATGAAAGAAATATCAACATTTTGCGATATGGGTTCTGGTGCTGGATTTCCAAGTCTTCCGCTCAAAATCATTTACCCGCATTTGAATATCACAATCATTGACTCCCTGAATAAAAGAATCAAGTTTTTAGAACAACTTGTAATAAAACTGAATATGGAAAATGTCACATTGGTTCACGACAGGGTTGAGGTTTATGCTCTCAATCACCAAGATTCATTTGATTTGGTTACTGCGCGAGCATTAGGCAGCATGGCATTGATTGCTGAAATGGGTCTTCCCATGACGAAAAAAAGCGGTAGATTCGTCGCGTACAAAGCATTGCAGTATGAGGAAGAAATAGATGCATCTAAAAATGCGCTTAAAGTACTCGGAAGCGAGATTGAAAGTATCAAGCACTTTGATTTGCCGAATGCATTTGGCAGCAGAGTATTGATTATAATCAAGAAAAACAAGTCTATACATGGATATCCTAGAAGTTTCGCAATCATGACCAAGAAACCTCTATGAAACAGCTTTTCCAAGGAGAGCAAAATGGGTAAAATTATCGCAGTTTCAAACCAAAAAGGCGGAGTTGGCAAAACAACGACAAGCGTCAATCTATCCGCCGCACTCGGCGAACTGAACAAGAAGGTTTTATTGGTAGACTTCGACCCGCAGGCAAGCACGACAACCAGCCTGGGAATCAATCGGAGCATGCTGTATTCAACCATTTTTGATGTTCTGTTAGGCGATAAAACCATTGAGGAAACTATTATTCATTTGTCGGAAATTAATGTTGATGTCATTCCTGCAACTATCGAACTTGCACACATCGAAGTCAGATTGGATCACGACGACCGTGAATATATTCTTTCTCATAAACTAAACGAAATTGCCCATTTATATGACTATATTGTGATTGACTGCCCACCATCCTTAGGTCTATTAACATTAAGCGCGCTTTATGCGTCAAACTCGGTATTAATTCCGGTTCAATGCCAATTTTTAGCCATTGATGGTTTGACTCAATTACTCAATACAATTCGCATTGTTCAAAAGAAACTCAAAGTTAATAACCGCAGATTAGAAATAGAAGGTGTTTTATTGACCATGCTGGATAAAAGAACCAAAGCGGGTTGGGAAATTGTTCACGAAATTAAGGACTACTTTAAAGAAGGTGTCTTTGATACCATCATCACAAGCAATGTTGCAGCACAAGTCGCTCCGACATACGGACTGCCTGTACTCTCATTCGCTCCTAAATCGCCAGCTGCGAAACTATACAAATCACTTGCAAAGGAGATTGTAAAAAACAATGAAAGATGAAATAAAAGCTAGGACATTTTCTGATTTATTATCTGAACATCATGTCGATGATGTTTTAGAGGGTGAAGTCATTGATGAAATTCAACTTTCAGAGATCAAACCCAATCCTTTTCAGCCAAGAAGAATATTTGACGAAGACAAGATCAATGAACTTGCTCAATCTATCAAGGAACATGGTGTTTTTCAACCCATCATCCTAAAAAAGGTTAAACAGGGCTACATCATTGTTTCAGGTGAACGCCGGTTTAGAGCTGCACAAAAAGTAGGGCTCAAATCTATCCCCTCAATTGTCAGACAATACGAAGAATCAAAAGTTGCAGAAATTGCTTTGGCAGAAAACCTGCAAAGAGAAAATCTTACGCCAATTGAAGAAGCGGAAGCATATAAGATTGTTATGAATAATCTGCATCTCACTCAAGCCGAACTTGCATCAAAAATCGGGAAAAGCAGATCACACGTAACGAATACATTAGGCTTGCTCAATTTACCTCAGGAAGTTCAACAAATGCTTCTATCCAGCCAGATCAGCATGGGCCATGCCCGCGCCTTATCAAAGCTTGAAGATGATAAAAAAATCATCAAACTCGCGCACTCCATCGTCGAAAAACAACTCAGTGTGAGACAAATTGAAGAGCTCACAAAAATTGAAGTCAAGACCAATGAAATCAAGCGGATCATTCAACCAAAATACGTTGTACAAGAAAAACAACTTGCTGCTTTATATGGTCAAAAAATAAAGATTGATGATAAAAAAATCGTGATTTACTGCAAGGATGACAAGTTGATTGAAACCATCGAAAGACTGCTCAAAAAATGAAATACAATATAGGCGATCACATCATCACCAAGAAGAAACACGTTTGCGGATCAGATGAATGGGAAGTCCTGAGAATCGGTGCTGAAATCAAAATTAAATGCACCAATTGCAGTAGAGAACTGATGATATTCAAAGCAGATCTGGACAAGAAAATCAAGACGATAAAAACCATCAATACAGGCACTACTCTTTAGTGCCTTTTATATTATATATAAGAGAAATAACAAAATTTTTAATACTGAATATCGATAATGGCTACATAGACACTTTTATAGTGCAAAAATATTAAATTGTACTGAAATTGGTTGCAATTTTTAAAATGATAAGATAGAATATATAAGCAAGCCAAAAATCGGAGGGGTAGCGAAGCGGCTAAACGCGGTAGACTGTAAATCTACTCCCTACGGGTTCGGCAGTTCGAATCTGCCCCCCTCCACCATTCTATCTTGCAGACCTTGTAATAAAGTGAGTGAAACTCCCTTGAATATATTGACAAGGTCATTTTATAATGATAGAATGTAAAAGCACGTTAAGATTGGTGTGCAAGAAGGTCTTTGAAAACTGAATGATGATGAGTGTATCGAAAGATAAAAAAAGTAGTAAAAAATAAGAGCTATTAACAAACAAAACATAAATTTATGGAGAGTTTGATCCTGGCTCAGGATGAACGCTGGCGGCGTGCCTAATACATGCAAGTCGAACGCACCATTTCGGTGGTGAGTGGCGAACGGGTGAGTAACACGTAGGTAACCTGCCCTTAAGACGAGGATAACCAAGGGAAACTTTGGCTAAAACTGGATAGGAACATCGAAGGCATCTTTGATGTTTTAAAAGACCTAGCAATAGGTATGCTTAAGGAGGGGCCTGCGGCGCATTAGTTAGTTGGTGAGGTGAAGGCTCACCAAGACGATGATGCGTAGCCGGACTGAGAGGTTGAACGGCCACATTGGGACTGAGAAACGGCCCAAACTCCTACGGGAGGCAGCAGTAGGGAATTTTCGGCAATGGGGGAAACCCTGACCGAGCAACGCCGCGTGAATGACGAAGTACTTCGGTATGTAAAGTTCTTTTATCAGGGAAGAATGGCTAGCGGAAAAGCTAGATTGACGGTACTTGATGAATAAGCCCCGGCTAACTATGTGCCAGCAGCCGCGGTAATACATAGGGGGCAAGCGTTATCCGGAATTATTGGGCGTAAAGGGTGCGTAGGTGGTTGATTAAGTCTTTGGTATAAGTGCAGTGCTTAACGCTGTGACGCTAAAGAAACTAGTCGACTTGAGTGTAGTAGAGGCAAGTGGAATTCCATGTGTAGCGGTAAAATGCGTAAATATATGGAGGAACACCGGTGGCGAAGGCGGCTTGCTGGGCTATAACTGACACTGAGGCACGAAAGCGTGGGGAGCAAACAGGATTAGATACCCTGGTAGTCCACGCCGTAAACGATGAGTACTAAGTGTAGGGGAAACTCTGTGCTGTAGCTAACGCAATAAGTACTCCGCCTGAGTAGTACGTACGCAAGTATGAAACTCAAAGGAATTGACGGGACCCCGCACAAGCGGTGGATCATGTTGTTTAATTCGATGATACGCGAAGAACCTTACCAGGTCTTGACATCCCATGCAAAGCTATAGAGATATAGTGGAGGTTATCATGGAGACAGGTGGTGCATGGTTGTCGTCAGCTCGTGTCGTGAGATGTTGGGTTAAGTCCCGCAACGAGCGCAACCCTTATTGCTAGTTACCATCATTAAGTTGGGGACTCTAGCGAGACTGCCAGTGATAAACTGGAGGAAGGTGGGGATGACGTCAAATCATCATGCCCCTTATGACCTGGGCTACAAACGTGATACAATGGCTGAAACAAAGGGCAGCGAAGCAGTGATGTGAAGCGAAACCCAAAAAAGCAGTCTCAGTTCGGATTGAAGTCTGCAACTCGACTTCATGAAGTCGGAATCGCTAGTAATCGCGAATCAGAACGTCGCGGTGAATACGTTCTCGGGGTTTGTACACACCGCCCGTCAAACCACGAAAGTTTATAATACCCAAAGCCGGTGGCCTAACCGCAAGGAGGGAGCCGTCTAAGGTAGGATCAATGATTGGGGTTAAGTCGTAACAAGGTATCCCTACGGGAACGTGGGGATGGATCACCTCCTTTCTAAGGAGAAAGGCGAATGCATAATCGCATTCAACATATTTCCACACTCATCATATTCAGTTTTGAAAGACTTTATGTCTTTTAGTTTTTAAATAAGTGAAGGATCTTTGAAAAGTAGATAAATTCTGTCGTAAAAGAATTGTAAGGTTAAGGAATGAAGGGCACACAGTGAATGCCTAGGCACTAAGAGCCGAAGAAGGACGCAACTAACGGCGAAACGCCACGGGGAGCAGTAAGTACGCGACGATCCGTGGGAATCCGAATGGGGAAACCCACCACATGGAAGATGTGGTATCCAATTTATTGGAGGGAAAACGCAGGGAACTGAAATATCTAAGTACCTGCAGGAAAAGAAAGTAACAACGATTCTGGTAGTAGTGACGAGCGAACCCGGAAGAGCCAAACACCATAATAGTAAAAAAACTTCTGATTAAGCGAATGGCGTGGGAAAGCCAACCGAAGAGGGTGAGAGTCCTGTAGTTGAAAATCAGAGGACTAGGGTGTTAAAAAGTACGGCGAGACACGAGAAATCTTGTCGGAAGATGCGAGGACCATCTCGTAAGGCTAAATACTCCTTAGTGACCGATAGTGAACCAGTACCGTGAGGGAAAGGTGAAAAGAACCCCGGGAGGGGAGTGAAATAGAACCTGAAACTGTGTGCTTACAAGTAGTCAAAGGCCGTTAATGGCTGATGGCATGCCTTTTGTAGAATGAACCGGCGAGTTACGGTATCTGGCAAGGTTAAGCTTTAAGGAGCGGAGCCGAAGCGAAAGCGAGTCTGAATAGGGCGTTAAGTCAGGTGCTGTAGACCCGAAACTGGGTGAGCTAGCCATGAGCAGGTTGAAGTTTGGGTAAGACCAAATGGAGGACCGAACGAGGGATTGTTAAAAAAATCTTCGATGACTTGTGGCTAGGGGTGAAATTCCAATCGAACTCAGAGATAGCTGGTTCTCCCCGAAATAGCTTTAGGGCTAGCGTCGGCGTAAAGTTTTGTGAAGGTAGAGCACTGAATGTGTGATGGCCCCACCTCGGGGTACTGAGCCCAATCAAACTACGAATGTCACAAAATATAGCCGGCAGTCAGACTGTGGGTGATAAGGTTCATGGTCAAAAGGGAAAGAGCCCAGACCGCCAGATAAGGTCCCAAAATTGATGCTAAGTGGAAAAGGAAGTAGGGATGCACAAACAACTAGGAGGTTGGCTTAGAAGCAGCCATCCTTTAAAGAGTGCGTAAAAGCTCACTAGTCGAGTGACTCCGCGCCGAAAATGTACCGGGGCTAAGCATCATACCGAATCTGCGGATTTAAAGAAATTTAAGTGGTAGGGGAGCGTTCTTAGGGCGGTGAAGGTAGATCGGAAGGACTACTGGAGCGCTAAGAAGTGAGAATGCCGGTGTAAGTAACGAAAAGACAGGCGAGAATCCTGTCCGTCGAAAACCCAAGGTTTCCAGGGGAAGGTTCGTCCGCCCTGGGTAAGTCGGGGCCTAAGGTGAGGCTGAGAAGCGTAGCCGATGGATAGCAGGTAGAGATTCCTGCACTAGTTAAGTAACTGATGGAGTGACAGAGCAGGCTAACGTCCGCCCCTGAGTGGATTGGGGACAAGGGATCAAGGTTTGTGCGTAGGCAAATCCGCGCACTATAAGACTGAGATCCGGTAGGTAAAGGATGATGACGTCATACTTTCAAGAAAAGCTTCTAGGGTTAATTATTTAACTACCCGTACCGTAAACCGACACAGGTGGGAAGGTAGAATATACTAAGACGCGCGAGAAAACCCTTGTTAAGGAACTCGGCATAATGACTCCGTAACTTCGGGATAAGGAGGACTTTTAATGAAAAAAGAAAGTCGCAGAGAAAAGGCCCAAGCGACTGTTTATCAAAAACACAGGTCTATGCAAAACCGTAAGGTGAAGTATATGGGCTGACGCCTGCCCGGTGCTGGAAGATTAAGAGGAGATGTCATGAAAAGAAGCATTGAATTGAAGTCCCAGTAAACGGCGGCCGTAACTATAACGGTCCTAAGGTAGCGAAATTCCTTGTCAGGTAAGTTCTGACCCGCACGAAAGGCGTAACGATTTGGGCACTGTCTCAACAAGGGACTCGGTGAAATCAAGCTGCCGGTGAAAACGCCGGCTACCCGCGACAGGACGAAAAGACCCCATGGAGCTTTACTGTAGCTTGATATTGACATTGGGTGTAAGATGTACAGGATAGGTGGGAGACTGAGAATCTAGAACGCTAGTTTTGGAGGAGTCGACCTTGGGATACCACCCTTCGTGCATCTGATGTCTAACCCGCCTGAGTGGATCAGGGGGAACAGTGTCTGGTGGGCAGTTTGACTGGGGCGGTCGCCTCCCAAAGAGTAACGGAGGCGCCCAAAGGTACCCTCAGAATGGTTGGAAATCATTCGTAGAGCGCAAAAGCATAAGGGTGCTTGACTGCGAGACCAACAAGTCGAGCAGGGACGAAAGTCGGGTTTAGTGATCTTACGGTACCGCATGGAAGGGCCGTGACTCAACGGATAAAAGCTACCCTGGGGATAACAGGCTTATCGCTTCCAAGCGTTCACAGCGACGAAGCGGTTTGGCACCTCGATGTCGGCTCGTCGCATCCTGGAGCTGGAGAAGGTTCCAAGGGTTGGGCTGTTCGCCCATTAAAGCGGCACGCGAGCTGGGTTCAGAACGTCGTGAGACAGTTCGGTCTCTATCCGTCGTGGGCGTTGGAGATTTGAAGGGAGCTGCCCCTAGTATGAGAAGACCGGGGTGGACATACCACTGGTGCACCAATTGGCCTACCAGGGCCACAGTTGGGTAGCTATGTATGGAAGGGATAAACGCTGAAAGCATCTAAGCGTGAAGCCCACCTTAAGATGAGATCTCCCAATTTAGTAAGACCCCTTATAGACGATGAGGTTGATAGGATAGGTGTGGAAGTGCGGTGACGCATGAAGCTGACTATTACTAATAGGTCGAGGACTTAACCTAATATATACAATTTGATTACAATGCGCAGAATTTATCTAGTTTTGAGAGATGTCTGGTGACGATGGCGAAGTGGACACACCTGTTCCCATCCCGAACACAGAAGTTAAGCACTTCAGCGCCGAAAATAGTTCTAAGGAGCGAAAATAGGTCGTTGCCAGGCAAACCTCACTTATTTAAAAATATATTAAGTCGCGTCACCCCAATAAACTGCCTACATAGCTCAGTTGGTTAGAGCACCTGACTGTTAATCAGGGGGTCCCAGGTTCGAGTCCTGGTGTGGGCGCCACTTAGACTTTAAACGGCCTTGCCGTTTTTTTAATGAGAAATAAACCATATGAATCACGTCTGGTGATGATGGCGAAGTGGATACACCTGTTCCCATCCCGAACACAGAAGTTAAGCACTTCAGCGCCGAAAATAGTTCTAAGGAGCGAAAATAGGTCGTTGCCAGGCAAAATATGAAAAAGAGAACATTAACCTGTTCTCTTTTTTGATTTTAAAAAGTTGTATAGAAAATCTGGATTCTTCTATCGATACAAAAACTTTAATAAAGGCTCTATTTCATTCAAGATTGGAACGATAATCAACGAAACAATGCTCATAAGCTTGATTAGAATATCCATCGAAGGTCCTGCAGTATCTTTAAATGGATCCCCTACAGTATCACCTGTGACTGCTGCTTTATGCGCTTCAGATCCTTTACCGCCAAGATTGCCTTCTTCAATATATTTTTTGGCATTATCCCAAGCCCCACCTGAGTTCGCCATGAAAACTGCAAGCATAATCGCCGAAACAAGTCCACCGACAAGCAGTCCCCCCAAGCCTTGCGCACCAAGCAGTAGTCCTGCAGCAATCGGTGAGAAAACTGCAATCATGGCAGGAAGAATCATTTCTTTAAGAGCTGCCTTTGTTGATATATCCACACATCTTGCATAATCAGGCAAAGAAGTGCCTTCAAGAATTCCTGGATCATTCTTATATTGCAGTCTGACTTCGTCAATCATTTTATTTGCAGCCTTGCCGACAGATTTAATGACAAGCGCGGTAAATAGATAGGGAAGCATCGCACCAATGAAAATACCAATCATGACACCAGGTTGGAGAATATCGATACCCTGTCCATCCGATAGACCTGCTGATTTTTCAAAGGCGAAGAATAGCCCGATGGATGTTAATGCTGCTGAACCGATGCAGAAGCCCTTGCCGATTGCTGCTGTTGTGTTTCCTACTGAATCAAGTTTATCTGTAATTTTCCTGACGCCTTCATCGAGCTTGCTCATCTGGGCGATACCGCCAGCATTATCAGAGATTGGACCATATGCATCGACAGAAATCGTGATACCAGCGGTAGATAACATCCCTACAGCCGCCAAAGCGATTCCATACATGTCATTTGTGAATAAAAATGAAATAATGATACCGCCAACAAGGATGACGACTGTTAAGAAGGTGGATTGCATGCCGACTGCAAATCCAGATATAACGTTTGTCGCGTGTCCGGTTCTGGATTGATTGACAATCTCTTTGACGTGTTTATAGTCACCTGAAGTGTAGTATTCAGCGATAAATCCAACACCGATACCGACTAAAAGACCTGTAGCTACCGCACCAAACAGTCCCCATGCGCGTGCTCCATCAAATAAGATATGACTGAAAATCATGCTGGCGATCAACATGATGACGGCGGCTAAATAAGTAGATATGCTTAAAGCACGTTGTGGATGGTTCCATTTTCTAAGCCTGATGATATAAACAGCAATGACTGCTGCAACTGCTCCCAATCCGGAGATTAGAAGCGGAAAGATGACTGCTGCAACCAATCCCGATAATATGCTTGTGTTCATGATGATGGTTCCATCTATGACATCAGCAGGTGTAAAGGTGACGAACGCGTATAATCCGAGTGTGAGAGAAGAAATGATAGATCCGACATAAGACTCTGTCAAATCCGAACCCATGCCTGCGATATCACCGACATTGTCGCCGACATTATCTGCGATTGTTGCTGGATTTCTTGGATCATCTTCAGGAATTCCTGATTCAACCTTGCCAACCAGATCTGCACCGACATCGGCAGCTTTAGTGAAGATACCACCGCCGACACGGCCGAATAATGCGATTAAAGATGCTCCTAAGCCATAACCGGTTATGGTATTGACAGCGTGTGTTAACGCTAGGTATTGTTCCTTTGGATCAGAACTAGTTCCGCCAAAAACAAAGTAGAAGATCATGAACAAAATAGTCAGTCCAAATAATCCCAACCCTACAACAGTCAGTCCTAAAATAGAACCTCCAGAAAAAGCGACTCTCAAAGCAGCAGGCATACCTTCTGTATTCGCTGCTTGTGTGGTTCTAGAATTGGCTTTCGTTGCTGCATGCATGCCGACCCAGCCAGCCAATCCAGAAAAAGAAGCTCCAACGATAAAAGAAATCGCTGCTTTCCAACCAACACCTTCCGCTCCGCTGAGAGATGGAATAAGTTCTGTCAAGGCCAGCAAAGAACCTACACCGACTGAAAATATAATAATGATTCGGTACTGACGTTTCATAAATGCCATGGCACCCTGATGAATATACGAAGCGATTTCTTCAATGCGAGCATGGTTGACTTTGATTCTTTTCAACTTATGATATAGAATAAATGCATAAAGCAGCGCGATGAGCGCTGATATTGAAGCGATTCCCACAAATAGTGCTGTTGTTGAAAACTGGTTGAATGTCATACATTTTCTCCTTTTTCCTATCTTGCATGTTTGTTTTGTCTATTCAATTGTCCATATCTGGTTGTATTCTTTATTTTTATTGTAGCATAGGTTCATGAAATTGGAATACTGCATTTTTATATAAAAAAAACGGGATTCCGCAGAATCTCGTTTTGTTTGTTATTTAAGTAGCAATCTCAAACTGTTCAAAATGACCAATATTGTTGATGTTTCATGCGCTACAACTCCGATTGTAATATTAAATCCAGAGAACAAATCGATGTTGAATGCTCCAAAAATATTGCTTAGCATCAGGATTGTAATGACTGTGATGGAGAAGACGACGTTTTGAATCGTAACCTTGCGCATTCTTTTCGCAAGTCGGATTACCTTTGGAAGATTTTCCAGTTTATCATTCATGAAGACGATATCGGCGGTTTCCAAGGAGACATCTGTTCCAGTTCCCATCGCTACGCTGACATCAGCGATAGCAAGCGCTGGAGCATCATTGATTCCATCACCAACCATCATGACCTTGCCGACACTTTGTTGTAAAGCTTTAACGCGGGTTACCTTGTCTTCAGGAAAGCAGTTCGCTTCAAATAAATCTATTCCAGCTTCTTTAGCGATTGCAGCAGCAGTATATTTATTGTCACCGGTCAAGAGTACTGTTTTAATACCTTGAGCATTGAGTTCAGACATAACTGATTTTGCGTTGTCTCTGATGGTATCCATCAAAGCAACAAATCCGACAATCTCTTTATCTTTGATGATATAAACCATACTATGGCCTAAAATCGTGCAACGATCCAACTTCTCTTGAATTTCATCAGATATTCTTGCTTCAAATCTACCGATTTTCCAGGATGCTCCATCAATGATTGCTTCCATACCTCTGCCTGAAATCTCAGTCGTTTTAACGCCTTCTAATATATATTTTGGTCCTAAGTGATCGGTAATCGATTTTGCCAGCGGATGACCAGATTGTTTTTCTAGTGTATATAATATAGATAAAACTTTTTCTTGTTTGAGCGTACTGATAGTTTCAACGCGTACGACTTTAGGGATTCCGGTTGTGATTGTGCCTGTCTTATCTAAAACAACAGCTTTAAGCCCGATAAGATCTTCTAGATGCTTTCCACCTTTGATCAAGATGCGATGATGTGCCGCATTGGATAGAGCTGAAAGCATTGCTGGAGTGATGGATGCGACCAAAGCACAAGGAGATCCGACCACTAAAACGATGATTCCTCTATAAAATGCGTCAGACCAAGATAGCCAGTTGAACAGTGGAGGAACCAACATGAAGAGGATTGCGATGAGGATGACTACATAAACATATGTTTTTTCGATACGATCGATTGCGGATTGTGATTGGGTTTTATCCTGTTGCGCTTTTGCAACGAAATCAATGATTTTTTGAACAACAGACTGACTGGGATCCTTTGTTGTTTCGACGATGATGGAAGATTCGATGTTGATTGAACCCGCAAATACGGATTCTCCCTGCTCTCTTGAGACAGGAACAAACTCACCGGTAATTGCTGCTTGGTTCAATGAGGTAGCACCTTTTACGATTTTCCCATCGACAGGAACCATCTGGCCAACCTTGACGATAACTTGATCTCCAACCTTAAGATTTGCAACTAAAACTTCTGATTCCTGATCATCAATCATCAATAATGCAGTCTTAGGAGCTAGTTTCAGCAAGCTTGTTAAAGCTTTTTCGCTTTTTGAAGTTGCATAAGATTCAAGAACACCACTGATTGAAAAGATAAGGATTAAAATGGCACCCTCAGAATAATTTCCAACGATGAACGCACCAAGTGCGGCAAGTATCATCAAAATTTCAACATTAAGCGATTTATTCTTAATGGTTAAATGTATACCCTCTTTAGCTTTTGCGAATCCACCGATTGCAAAGGAAAGACCGAACAGTGTAACGACATACCATGGTTGAGAACCTTGAATACCGCTGAGTATCATTGCTGTTGTAATAAAGATGATGGATATTAAGACTGAAACTGATTCAATAACAAGTTGTTTTTTAGACATTTAAACCTCCAAAATAATGAATTTCTACGATGATATTATAGCATAAAAATAGTTGATATTATAAATAAAAGCTCTTTTTATTATAAATAATAGTTTTAATTATAAAATAAATAATTTTTATCACATCTTGTTTATAATCATTTTAGTCTAAAGATGCAATATGTGAAATATATGTTAAAAAACTGGAATTTTCTCAATTTCGATTATTTCAACCTTTTCTAATTTTTTAAACCATTAAAACGTTTAGAATTCATTCATTTTTGATATACTAAAATAAGAGGAGATGATTGAGATGACTTTTATATATGAACAACATAAAATATACGTGCAGGATGAAAATGGAAAGATAATTGTGAATGCGACATTTCCATTGATTAAGGATGGTGTCGTTGTTATTGATCACACCTATGTTGATCCGTCTTTAAGAGGTCAAGGCGTGGCATCCGAATTGATGCATCATGTCTATAAACATATTAAATCCCTAGGATTTCAAGCAGTAGCAACATGCCCTTACGCTGTAGTGTGGTTTAAGAAGCATCAAGAATATAAGGATATCATCAACGAAGAGGTGCAGACACATATGGCACCAGAATGCCAAATTTAACTGGGGGTTACTACACATGAATAAGCCTTTATTGATTTTAGTTGCAGGAGGATCTGCATCAGGAAAAAGCACGGTTGTCCAAGAAATTCTGGATAAGGCAGGACTTGATGACGTATTGATTATCAAGCATGATGACTATTATCTCGATCAAAGCGATTTACCGCTTGAGGTCCGTTATCAGACAAACTATGACCATCCAAATTCACTAGATAATCAACTGCTTTTTAACCATTTAACTGCTTTGATGCAGGGGTACTCCATTGAAAAGCCAGTTTATGATTTTGTTCAACATACGAGAAGTCAGAAAATCGAGCATGTTGAAGTTAAACCAATTATTATCGTTGAAGGCATATTGATTCTTGAGAATGAAAAAATTAGAAATTTATCTGACATGAATCTGTTCGTAGAACTAGATGATGATACCAGATTTATCAGGAGAATGCTCAGAGACATGAGAGAACGAGGAAGATCTTTAGACAGCATCATCCTCCAGTATGAAAGTACAGTCAAACCCATGTTTCATAAGCATATCAAACCTACAAAGCGGTTTGCTGATGTGATTATTCCAAATGATAGAAAACACGACATCGCAGTAGATTTGATTGTAACAAAAATTAAACAAATATTAGGAGAGCGCAAATGATCCTAGTTGTTGCAGCAATGAAAGAGGAAATTAAAGAAATCATCCAAAATGAACTTCCTACGGTTAAAGTGATTTTATCAGGCATTGGCAAAGTCAATGCTGCACAATCTCTCGCAGAAGCAATCGCGAAATATCATGTGGATGCAATCTATAACTTAGGATTTGCAGGAGCGACTTACCCTTATCAGGTTGGAGACGTCGTCATGATTGAAGAAGCAGCATATCATGATTTTGATTTAACACTTTTTGGATATGCGAAAGGGCAAGTGCCTGGATATCCAGCTTCATTTTTTTCAGATGACAAGCTTAAAGAACTTGTTAGATTGAAATTTCCGAATATAAAATCAGGAAAACTGTTTACAGGGGACTATTTTATGACAGAAGTCAAAAAAGAGTCTTATCTTGCGGATATGGAAGGAACAGCATTATATCAGGTTGCACATAAGAAGCAATTGCCAATCATCAGCATCAAGATCATTTCTGATGTTATTGGCATGGATGATCATTATCAAGAATATAAAAAATTCGAATCATCAGTTGGTGCGATTGTTCTTAAAAATATATTTCTAAAATTATTTTTGGAGGTACAAGAGTGAAAGGGTTACTAGTGATTAGCAATGGAATTGAAGATGGGGAAGCTTTAGCGACAAGAGCGCTTCTCAGAAGAGCTCAGTTGGATGTTGTCACCATCACTTACGAAAGTACGCTTGAAATAGAAACTGCTTTCGGACTCAAAGTTAAAGCTGATTATTTTGCTACCGATGTTTACTTAAACGATTATGAATTTGTTGTCATCCCTGGTGGAGGATACGTATCTAAAGTCGTTGATCAAGATACCAATATCAAAGAACTTGTTAAATATTTTGACAAGCAAGGAAAACTGGTTGCTGCGATTTGCGCTGGTCCGAGATTTCTTGGTCAAGCTGGACTTTTAAACGGCAAATCATTTACAGCCTACAAAGGCAGTGAAAAAGATATGCCAAAAGGAACCTATCTGCCAGATCAGAAGGCTGTAAAAGACCGTAACATCATTACTGCAAGAGGTGCTGGAGCCATTTATGAGTTTTCTTATGAGATTATCAAGTATCTCCTTGGAGAAGAAAAAGCAGAAGCATTATTAAAAAACATCTTGTATTAAATACATCATAGATTGAGGGTTTACATGAAGACAAAAAGAAATTTCAAGTCCATATTTGTCGCAACATTTGTTGAATTATTTTTCTTCACGATGATGGGGACAATCGATGCAATCATGCTAAGCAATCTGAATGACCATGCTGTTGGTTCCGTTGGGAATGCCAATACGCTCATTCAGATTTTTGCTGTTTTGCTTCTAATTGTCACCAATGGAGTTGCGGTTTTAGTCTCTCAATATATTGGAGCGAATAGAAACGAAAAAGCGCGTCAAGTCATTGGTTCAGGTCTCCTTGTCAATCTATTGATTGGTCTTGCATTGGCAATCATCATGCATTTTTCTGTTACTTTTCTGCTCACCCTCATTCAAACAGATTCCAGTCTCATGGAAGATTCTAAAACTTATTTTCAGGTGATTGGATACTCATTTGTGTTTCTGGCATTCAGCGCAGTCGCTGCGGGTTCTCTCAGGAGCTATGGCTACGCTAAATACATCACGATCGTCGCGATATGCGGGAATGTATTGAACATATTCGGAAACTACGTATTCATCAACGGTTATCTTGGATTTCCGAGATTAGGGGTATTTGGAGCTGCAATTTCAACCTTTGGAGTTCGTGGCTTAATGATGATCACCTACTTGATTATTCTAATGATTCTTGTCAAATTCAAGCTTTCAGATCTGAAAATGGACAAGGAAAGCAATAAAAACATATTTAGAATCGGTCTTCCAAGCGCAGCGGAAAGCTTTAGTTATACGGCGATGCAGATTATTATTTTAGGGATGATCAACAGCCTTGGTCCTGATTTTACAACTGCTAAAACCTACATGAATATCATCTTAACCTACATCTATATTTTCAGTCTTTCTTTTGCAACTGCAAATGCGGTGATGACTGGTTATTATATTGGAGAAAGAAACTACGACAAAGCACATCGGGAAACGAACAAAGCAGTATTGAGAAGTTTCGTGACCGTATTATTGGTAACACTGATTGTCAATCTATCTTCAGGTCTGATTATCAATATTTTTACAGAAAATGTAGTGATCATCACGACAGTCAGAAAGGTACTTTGGATTGCACTTTTACTTGAGTTTGGAAGAAGCATCAACATGATAACACTTCAAGCGCTGCGCTCTGCTGGAGATACGACTTATCCGCTTATCATCGCGGTTATGAGCATGATGGGCATCGCTGTTCCTGTAGCGTATTTCTTTGGTATTTATTGGGGATTCGGACTGTTTGGAATCTATATCGCATATACATTGGATGAGCTGATTCGAGCTGGTTTTGCAGTATTCAGGTGGCATTCCAGAAAGTGGGAAGCAAAGAGCAGTTACTTAGAAAAAGACGTGGCAATCGGGTTGGAAAAAGTGTGATTTTATATAGTTGACGAAAGATGAAAAAACAATTTATTTTGTCTTGACAATTCATAATAAATTGGTATAATTATATATGCGCTTGTACATTGGCCCGTTGGAGAAACGGTTAACTCACATGCCTTTCACGCATGCATTCAAGGGTTCAAATCCCTTACGGGTCACCATTATTTTTTAATTAGACGCGGCGCGTTTATATAGAGTTTGTAGCAGAAGTAAACTCAAGAGTAGTACCCATAGCTCAACTGGATAGAGCGTTTGACTACGGATCAAAAGGTTGGGGGTTCAAGTCCTCTTGGGTACGCCATGTTTCGGGAAGTAGCTTAGCTTGGTAGAGCGCCTGGTTTGGGACCAGGAGGTCGCAGGTTCAAATCCTGTCTTCCCGACCATTTATTTGCGGGTGTAGTTTAATGGTAGAACCCCAGCCTTCCAAGCTGATGACGTGAGTTCGATTCTCATCACCCGCTCCATTCGATATCAAATCCTAGAGATAGGATTTTTTTTATAGGCATCGGTAAACTTTGTTTATCTATAATAAACTATTTTCATTTATAATAGAGATAATAGACTTAATACAAGGAGTAATTCACATGGCAGACAAAGAATTGCGTAAAAAGTTAGCTTTTGCATCCGCGGATATATTTGGCGGAGGATCATTCAACATCATCAACTTCCTTTATCCTGGATTTCTAGCTTTGACTGTTGGGATCAATCCGTTTTGGATAGGCTTCATCATGTTGGTTGCCAGAGGATGGGATGCTATTACGGACCCCTTGATGGGACATATTTCTGATCGAACCAAATCGAAACTCGGCAAGCGCAGGATTTATCTTGTATTCGCTTCCCCATTCGTTTTGATTTCGATGTATTTCTTATTCTTTCCTTATGCATTCTCTGATGCGACATTAAGAATCATCGCTGTTTTACTATCATATTTGGTATTCACAACAGTCCAAACAAGCGTCATGATTCCTTATTATTCATTATCAAGTGAAATCACTTCGGATTATCAGAAGCGCGCTTCCTATAATTCATATCGATTGGCATTCAGCATTTTCTCATCAATCCTCTGCGTTGCAGTTCCGGGAATCATCGTGTCGATGTATGCGGATGCAGCAATCGGATATCAGGTGATGAGTGTTTCGTTCGGTTTATTATTCGCACTCAGCGTTTTATTTACCGGCTTGTTCGCGAGAGAAGAAATACAGACTCCAATCGTTGAAGCCAAGCTTTCTGTCAAGGAATTGGTTAAACCCCTGTCCTTACGTCCATTCCGTCAATATTTAGGTATGTTTCTAGTGCTCCAAATGTCGATGGCGATCATGAGCGGATTATTTTTCTTTTATGTTGATTTTTATATCACCCAATCTGAAACTTTAGCGGGACAATCGACGATGGTCGGACTCATTTCAGCGGCATTGATGTTTTCCATGCAAATTGTCGCACTTCCGATCTATATCAAGATTATTTCCAAAAAAGGAAAAACATTTGCGTACCGGATTGGTGCGTACTTATGGATCTTCACCGCACTTTTCATTTTGGTCATTCCACAAAACGTGTCACCGGTTGTCATTTATTTGATTGCGGCATTGATGGGATTCGGTATCAGCGGTCCTGGTTTAGTTCCTCACACGATGTATGGGGATGTTGTTGATGCAGGTCAAATTAAGTTTAAAGACCGCTTAGACGGTCAAATGAGCGGATTTACCAACTTCATCAATAAGATTGCCCAAGCTGTAGGTCTAGCTTTGGTGATGTTCATTTTAGGTCTTGCTGGATTTCAGGAAAAAATTCCTGGAGGTGAAGCGGTTGTCAGCCAGCCTGATAGCGCGATGTTAGCGATTAAGATCATCATGGCGCTCGCCCCTCTCATCTTCATGAGCATCGGTATCTATATTTCATTCAAATACCGGATTGATGCTAAAAAGCAGCATGAAATCACCAATGCGATTCAAAACAAGCTGACCAATCAGGAAGAACTTATTGAATCATTGTAATCACACATGAAAAGGCCAAACTTAATACTCTATGTCTCTTTAGGATTTTTGGTCAAGATTTTCGCGTTTTTAAAAGGACAAAGAGTCACAAAGAAAGTTAAGATTGCAAGACCGGCAATCATTTTATCCAACCATACGTCATTTTATGACTTTATTTACACAACTGCGGCGATGTACCCGCAACGTGTCAGCTATCTGGCTGCGAATAAAATGTTTTATGATCCGCTTTTAGGATTCTTTTTGCATCTGGCAAGAGCAATTCCCAAGAGTCTTTTTCAAAGCGATCCAGCAGCAACGCTGAAAGCATTCAAGATACTTAAAAAAAATGGAATCATCTCCGTATTTCCTGAAGGTCAGATTTCGCCCATCGGAAAATCCCTAACTCCATCTTTTTCCATAGCTAAATTCATCAAGAAGGCTAGAGTTGACGTTTATACGGTTAAGCATCATAATGCCTATTTTGTGAATCCCCCGTGGTCAAAGAAATCATTTCCTGGCCGCATAGAAACAACAAAAGAACTGATTATCAAAAAGGAAAACCTTGAAACAATGTCATTGAATGAAATTTATGACGTTGTAGTAAAAGAGATATACTTCAATTCAGCGGCATTCAATGAAAAGAACAAGTTCACCTATCGCTTGAATCTAATCGATAACTTAGAGAATGTCATCTATCAATGTCCAGATTGTTCAAATGAAGGTCTTGAAGCGAGAAAAACACATTTATTTTGCCCGAAATGCCAACATACATTTATTTATGACAAGTATGGACGGATTGGAAATCACGGAATTGACCAGCTTTGGAGCAATCAGGAAAATACTGTGCAACAAGAAATCCTTAAGGATCAAAATTATCAGCTTTCAAGCGATGTTAAACTGGAAAGCTTCAGAAATGACCGGGTGGTCGAGGTTGGATTCGGCAGGTTATCATTGAATAGAAAAGAATACCAATTCAAAGGCATTGTCGACGGTGTTGAAACGACATATTTGTTCGATGTCAAAAATACACCGACGCTTCCATCTGATATCGGAAGAAATGTTCAAATATATGAAGGATACCAGATTTATCAGTTTGTTTTTGAAGAATCCAAGATGCCGACGAAGTTTGTTCATGCAGGAGAATTCATGTATAAAATGTCAAAAGAGAATACCTGATTCGTTATCTTTTTGAAAAGATAAAATGGGCGATTTATTTATAGCCAAAATCAGATATTCTATGTATAATATAGTGTGAATGGTGCTGCGGCTGTGGCGAAACTGGCAGACGCGCTATCTTCAGGCGGTAGTACTTCGGTATGTGGGTTCGAATCCCATCAGCCGCACCATTTAACAAGCATAGGTTTGATACAATCGTATCAAGCCTTTTTTCTTTGCAGAAAGGGAGATTTCCCCCTATCTGCCAATTTCCTAATCACTTTTTTGAACCAAAATCGGAGTTTATTCTGGACTGATATCTTTCTCCTGACTAACCTTTTAACGATTACCTAACCATTAACACGATTACCCAAAATAATAAGAAATGTTATCAAAAAGCGCACTTAATCCGCCAATTTCCACCAGGTGAGATTTCAACTCCTCATACAAAAATATCACTAGAGCGATCTCTAAGTGATATTATTCTTATATAGTGTTAATATTTGACGTTTACATTTCCATGTGTCTTGTTGTAGTCAAAAACAGAGTTTTTATTGGTCTACTTTTTTATCGATATCCAACCTTTTAACGATTACCCAACTATTTACACGTTTTACCAACATTATAACGATACCATAAAACTACTATTTAGATTGCACATAATCTATGATTCTCGAAATTCAAAAATATCACTGATTGTTAGATGATAGAATGTTTCTTCCTAATATTCATCAAGATTCATATACACAAAATTCTTGACACTACCCAATCTTTTGATAGTCTAATAAAAACTTTGCATCAATCATTGCTTATGATATAATTAGGTTATAAAAAATAATGGAAATTAATTGGGGGATGGATATATGTTAAGTAATTCTAAAAAATTATTGCGTAAACAGTCGGAAAAAATTAATAGTTTATGTAAAATTAAATTCTTAAAATGTTTAATTGTTATATTAATCGTGTTTCTAATAATTTTCTTAAATAGCTCAACTCAATTATTTGCAAGTAATTTGGTGAAAAGCTATGAGTTAATTGAAATGAGAAGCAAAAATGTAAAAGTATTCAAAAATGACGATGAAAACTATACCTATAGAGTTTCAGCAACACCTGTTCATTATTTAACCATTAATGGTTGGAAGGAAATTGATAATTCATTAGTGTTAGCGAATAATCAATTCGTCATAAGTGATTCAAATTATAATGTTGAAATTCCTGCTCAGCTAGGATTGCTGCCTATTGATTTATCATATTTCGACTTGTTTTCCATGAAAATTTTTACTACAAACCCAAGTGAGATAAATTTCTCTGCAATTATTGATACGCATAGTTTTGAGACAGTGAGGACTTTTTATGATGAAAAGAATAGTAACCTTGCTGTATCTAGTAGCGTTAGTTTTACAAATGAAACGGAGATTTTTTCTGTTCAGAGTAATAAATTTTCTTTACTGACAAGCGTAAGGGAGTTATATTTTGAATTAGAGAATCTATCAGTATTAAATGATGAGTCTGTGTTGAAGTTTATTGATGAAAATGGATTTTGTATCTATAGTATTAATACTGGTTTTCTAGAACTAAATGGTTACAAAACGGTTATTGAGAAAATAGACGGAAACCTCTATAGTTTGAGTTTAATTGAACTCAACATCGACGATTCATTACAAACTGAGACCTTAATACCGATTCAACTTGATATTATCCAAAATATAAATGCAGATAGTAATGATTTCCAAGATAAATATGTTATTGAAGGTAGTACTAACTTGTATTTTGGATCATATGTAAGAATCGGCGAATCTGAGTATGGTATTTTAGATCCTTTTGGTCAAATCTATTATCCTGTATATAAAGGAATATATGAGTTAAACTTCCCATTCCCTCCTAATGATTGGATAGTGACTAATGCTGAGTTGTCAGTTAGGAAAATGGAATTCTCAACTTTGGACACACAGTTAGGATATATTACTTCAGAAATACCCTATGAAAATATCAATGGTGTTACTTCATATACCGTTGAGGATTATGTTGATGACCAATTTTCATCTCAATACTTGACATATGACATAACCGACATCATTAATGATAGACTTCAAAGCAATGAGGATCATCTAATATTTGATATAACGAGGAAATATAACATTTCACAGTATGCCCGATTTTACTCTGCTGAATCTAATTACAGTCCAATTGTTGAGTTCACTCTTAATGGAGCAGGTTATGGTGAAACACAGTATGGGACGGCGACTATTTACACTGCAGTTAAACCGTATTTATTGAATGATATAAACTGTTTTGGATATGCAGTGAATGTTAATGATTGGCTTGGTTTATTTGACACTCCACAAGAATACTCAGCAGTTACAGTATCAAATGAAACGTTGTATACATATTATTTACCAGCAGTATTATCCACTTTGGATGAGAATAATCTAAATGGTAGAATTCTTAATGATATTGATTCGGCTATATTCAATGTTGAGAGAAGAATAGCATTCAGAATTGGTTCAGTTAATGATGAAATCTGGAGAGATTCTCATTTTATGAAACAACATTCTAATGGAAATTGGTCTCAGAAATTAGGTCCGTTAAGTAGTTATCAGTATCCAAGCGGACAAACACCTAACACAATTAATTGGAATGATTGGTTATCTATTTATGGACAACAATATAATACATATTATGACAGTTATGTGGTATATATTGCTATTTATAATGATGTTTAGGGGGGGGATTATATGAAGGTATTATTTCTTTTATTAATGCTAACATTGTGTTTATCTGCATGTACTTTTGATGAAAATGATATTGATTATACGAAAATGGGATTTCCATATGACTTTAATGAACCATATCAAATTGAATATACCGATTTGTTTTTAGAAGATTTTTGGAGAACTGATGGTACTTTATATCCATATGAAAATGATCAGATAAACTTCATAAATTGGTCAGATGAAGAATTGATATCTGTCAGAAGCAATATTGAAGGATATCTACAATACTTTGATTCTAATGTTTACAATATATACTCAAGAAATGAGATTGATCAACAGCAAAGGTATTATACAGATGTTGTAAAAATTGAAGATAAGTATCAAGTAATCTTTTATCGTGACAATCAGAATACAATATTTTGGAACATTAGACCTGGTGATTATATTGATGTCATTGAATCAAATGGAGTATACAGTTATGTACTAAATAAGAAATATTTAGGTTATGATGAAATTGACAATAGAGAACATAATTTTAGAGTTTTCTATGCAATTTACCATTCGATTGATTTTCCATACATAGTATATTTCAATGAGGACTATATATTTTTCATTAATAGAAGTTCGTCATTTTCAAAGGATTGTATTACACAATTTCATAGTGATTCAGACATAATACTGTTCAAAGATTGAAACAGTATCTTGGCTGTAAATGGTTTGGACTGTATAGGGTAAATACAACAGTCATTTTCGACAGTTGACCCTTTGTTGAGCCATAACTTAGGGGTGCTAAAAATCTACACGATTTGGGCTAGGGTGCTAAATTATTACACGATATGAAGCAAGGGTGCTAAAATTGTATTATAACTATTTACCTCACACATACAAGAAATCATAGGTTTGATACAAAAGCGATTTACCAATCGCTCAAGTATCAACCTTTTTTTGCTTTAATAAGGGTTTTTCTCAATTTATACACTATTTTTTTGATCCAAAATGTAGATCAAATTTAGGGCAGCATTATGTGGTAAAGTATACGTTGTAAAAAGAAGTGTTCATCTTTTATGAGGTTTTTTGATTATTCTTTTCTTTAAATTGAACCAATACCATTTTCGGACTTTATCTTTACTTTCGCGATTTTTTACACTATAATGTGGCTGAAACAAAGTCTCGGGAGGTGATTTTTTGAACTCTACAGCTCTTGTATATTGCGAAGGTAACTTCGGATTGATGGATGGAAAAACAGCCAATGGACTGATTCGCCGCTCCCATAAATATAACATTCTCGGGGTCATCGACAGTACCAAAGCCGGAGGGGACTCCGGAATATATCTGGACGGTAAGACCAACGGCATCCCGATCTATTCCAGCCTAAAGGACGCTATCCGGATCCTCGGATCTGTTCCTGATTATTTCATCTATGGAATGGCCCCTGCTTCGGCTTTTCTGACGCCACCGGATCGGGAGATCTTTTTGGCAGCCATGAAACAGGGAATGAATATAGTAAATCCGCTGTATGAACTGCTGAACGAAGATGAAGAGTTCGTCAAAAAGGCCAAAAAATATCATGTGACGATCGAGGATGTCCGCCGGACCCCGCCCCGCAAAGATCTTCATAACTTCACTGGCCGCATCCTGCAGATGAATACCCCGGTGATTGCCGTCTTGGGAACGGACAGTGCAATCGGAAAGCGGACTACAGCCGTGCTTCTGGAACAGACTTTCCTCAAAAAAGGGCTAAAGCCCATCTTCATCGGCACGGGGCAGACGGGAATCATGCAAGGGGCGAAATATAGCATTCCTCTGGATTCAATTCCCTCCCAATACGCCATCGGTGAAATCGAAAACGTCATCATGACGGCTTATGAAGAGGAACACCCCGATCTTTTCATCATTGAAGGCCAGGGTTCCCTCAGCAGCCCGGCCTACATCAGTTCCTGCATCATTCTCCGCGGAGCGAGGCCAGCCGCCGTCATCCTTCAACATGCACCAAAACGAAAAAAACTGGGGGATTTCCCTTTCATGAATATGCCCTCCCTCGAAAGCGAAATCCAGCTTATAGAGACGTTTTCCCAAGCAAAAGTGGTTTCCATCACCCTGAACCATGAAAGTATGTCTGAGGCCGAAATTGGAGAAACGATTTCCCTCTATGAAAAAAATCTTGGCCTTCCCGCGTCTGATGTTCTGAAATACGGATGCGACAAAATCGTCGCGTGTTTGATGGAAAAATTCCCTACGCTGCAAAAAGCGTTGCCTCCCCAGACAAAAAAGACCATGAAACGGTGACCGGCCAGACAACAGACAAAGCCAAAGAAAGTGGATAGGTTATACTAAATTGCCCAACAAAGTCTAACCTGCCCACAAGATGTTAAAAACCATTTTGGATTAGTGTTGTTATGTAAAAGCAAAGATAAAGAGATAGTAATTGCAGATATTGACGTTTTTTTGAAGCATATGGATAGAAGGCATAGATATCATCAAATACATCGATATTTATGGCAAGCTCAGGGGTGCCAATTTGTATTAAAAATAGGTAGCACTTCACATATTGAAAGCATAGGTTTGATACATAAGCAAATTTGTTGTTTACCCTAGTATCAACCCTTTTTTTATTAGCAAGAAATATTTTTCTATCTGCAAAATATTGATAGATTAGTGTTGCTAAAATCGAGTTTTTCAACCCTGCTTTTTACTTAATTTCACCAATTAAAGATTACTGCTTTTCGAATATTTTTATCAAAAGATATTTAGATTATGATATGAATTAAAACTTTTCTATTGCAGTTCGCGCAATGGACAAAAAAAATTAATCAAAACATCTTTCACTTAATGTTATTCTAATATATATCAAGTCTTTTTATTCAACTTATCTAAAAAAGCCACAATCATATGGCTGAAGAAGGATTTACTTGAAATATCGCTACGAAATGACTATACTATGGGTGTAACCAAGTGGTTTTGGTTATACTGATACGAATAGGTCAAATCATTTTTGCACAGGGTGAAAATGATGCGTAATAGTTTGGTGGTACAAGCTATTACAGAAGCGTAGTGATGCTTATTTTCGCTACGCTTCTTTCTATAGTAAACCAAAATGGGGTTTTGAGGATTCACTCTAGAAGATATTCTGATGATTGCAGAAACAATATTGAATAAAGCTTTTCTAGCATGCTTATTACCACGTTTAGAAATGTGTCCATGGTAGTCAATAGATTTACCGGATTGAATGATGGTAGGATCTAGTCCACATGCAGCAGTGAGTTTTTTAATGGTTTTATAAGAAGATAAATCTTTGAGTTCAGCAACCAGCAAAGCAGCCATGTAGGAACTGATACCAAAGATTGAAACAATCTTATGGAAATCCGTTCTAGTTTGAGCTAAATCAATGAGTAGATTCTGATGATGCATAATTTTATCATCGAGGTCTAAAATGAGATTTGAGAGCTCAACGAATTCATCTATGACAACATCATCTTTTGAAACAGAATAGAGTGTCATCTTTGCAAGATCTTTAATCATCTGAGCAGTCTTCAAAAAGCGATGATCCATCCGTTTATGCATAGAAGCGAGTACTGTAGCAAGCCTGTCAACTCTCTGATGGATAAGCAGTTCTGGATGAGGGAACGTCTTAAGTAAGGTCATATGGTCTGATTTGAACTTAACCTCATTCTTCAATGTGTATTCATACAAAGGAAAGATAAGTTCTAAAAGCTGATGATATCTATTCTTATAACGAACCATACTTTCATTGAGGGTAAAGATGTGCCTCGAGATGCTCTGCATTTGATGATAAATGGGTAAGTGTTCCTTTTGGAGGTTGAATTTCTTTTCAAAATAGATAGCAGCGAGGTTGACACAATCGATGAGATCTGTTTTCGTTTTCCTAAGATTTCTTTTATGCTCTCTAGAAATGATAGGGTTCAGGATGATCACGACAAATCCCAGATTTTTAAAGAATGAAACAACAGGATAGTGATACATTGATGTTGATTCTAAAATGATTTCAGTCTGACTGATATCCAATTTGGATGCAAGAGCGACAAACTCTTCTTTGACATGATGAATCTCATAAGGGACAATCAAGGGTTCTAACCGGCCGTTGAAAAGTTCAACCACTGACTTTCCTTTGGCAATATCAAAAGATAAGCAATACATGATAAAACATCCTTTCTTTGAACAACAACGCCATCTGTCTACAGGCAACTTGATCATGCAGTTGATATGGATTCAAAGACCCGATATTCTCAAAATAAATATAGCCTTAGGAAAGATGAAAAGCCAGACATTAGTATGGATTCGAAGACCCCTGTTATAATCTGGCTTAATCAAATCGCTGTTCGCTTCAATTATAAAACAGCTTACAAAGATAGTAAACCTACTGAAAGCTTACTATCTTCAAATATATAATACATGTTATAATTAAGCCAAATAAAAAACAAATGGAGAATTGTATGCGATGTGTGAAATGTAAGGCAGTGATTAAGGATAATGTCAATGGTTGTCCTGAATGTGGTTATAAAGAGTTAGACGATTTATCAAGTATAAATTTGGGTGGTATTTCTAGTCTAAAAAAGGAAAATGAACAAATTTTGCCTAATGGATACCCACGTCATTATTATCATCATGAAGGTAAAAGAGGAGTATTTGCAATTTTAGCATTATACAAAAATATAGTGAAATTTACTGGAGTATCAGATTGGATAGAATATTGGACTCAATCATTATTTATGATCGCGATAACCATATTTGCTTTTGAAATTCGTGAAAGAATGATTCTTGCACAATTGAATCCTTCCTTAACTCTTAGAAATCTCTATTTTTTTACGTTAGTATTATTTATGGTAACAATACTTGCATATTCTACTGCTAAAATAAGAAGACTGCGTGATGCTGGATTCTCCCCTTGGTTTTTTCTATTGGGTGGCATTAGTGATATATTAACATTGTTCAAGTATACGAGAAATGAGCATAACAGAGCATATGAAAAAATGCCTACTATTAAAGTAAATTATGAAGAAAAGATTTCATAAAGATAATGATTAGGGAGAAGGATTTTTTAGAATCTGAGAACAATCCATTGAAAAGATGTGTATAAAGTGGAAAGTTCAAGCCATGCGATTCAGTGGATTGATGCTAAATGAGTTTTGGATTCCTATCATACATATTTCTCAAGAACAAAAACTGTATATTTTAGAGTATATGAGCAAAAAAAGAAGAATTGAAAAGTTGCTGTGCATTCAGTTTAAAAAAATAATTGTTGGAAAAAATGAAGCTATTGACATAGTCAGTGGTTTTTATTTATGTAAAAAAAAGGAAGTCGATTTGACTTCCTGCTTCATACGTTCGTTTCAAGCATCCTTTAAAACTAATGTTTGAGCTTGTACAGTTTTCTTTTGATGTTTTTAATCTGAAAACCAAATTTTTCTCCCATCTTTTTTTTAAGTGATTTGAGAAAATCGTAAAGAAGAATCCATATCACATAAAAAAGAAGCAGAAAATGAATAACCCTGACTGACATGCCTAAAACTTCATCAAAAATTGGGCTTTTAAATAGGTAAAGTGTCACCATCGCCAATATTGCGATTGTTCCGACGTTTTTCATAAGAACAAGAACCCCAGAAGACCGAATATGAATAGATAATAAAAATTCGCGATGACAGTCTTCTTAACCTTAACCTGAAATTCCTTCGGTAGCGTCAACCCAGCATATTTTTTGATGGTTAGCACTACAAACCAGATGATGTTGACGATAATCCAGAAAATGGTCAATCCAATGAAAATGTTAGCGATCATGCGGAACCACCTCCAAAGATCATTCTATACAAACGGACTAAATAAGCATATGCATTCTCGAAAAAATCGATGATTTGATCATAATGGATGAATGCCTTGATGATATTGAGTTTTTCTTCAAAATTAATCAGTATGACCAAATCACTTAACTGATGAATTTGGTTTAGATTGACGTAATAGATCAACGCAATAATCAATAAAGAAACGATGGAATAGTTGAATATCATATTGGCATTGAGCATATAATGTACGAGACCTTTTTTATACTCAAGAATGAATTTTCTGACAGTTTTATGCTCGCTTTGATCAGGTAGAGCGCAATATGGACATTTGGTAATGCTCACATGATAATAATGAAACTCGGAAGTTTTGCATTTCTTGCTTTCGAAGATCATGCGTTTGATGATTTTTCTCCATTCAGAAGGAGAAGTGCGATTGATTTTGAGCGGATATTGAACGTATAACGCTTTTTTCATGGCGTTTTGATAGTATTTGGGGAATAATTCAATAAGTTTAGTTTGATCACTGATATCTGCGTTTGGAGTAAATTCCTTATGGAGATAACTGTTTTTTTCCACGAAATAGGAGATTGGTTTTTCACTATGGGAAACAGTTCCTTTAAAGGGATGTCCCTCATGTAAAATCGTATGAATGATGACAGCGAGAGCGAACCTGATGGTTTGTCTCTTTCTTGGATTATAAGATTCAAACTTCAAGGGAATGACTGGGCCTTGCACTTTATGTTCCATTTCTGAGATGGAACCAAGTGATTTTTCAAAAACAAAGTCCTCTTCCTTCATTACGCTAGGACTGATTTCAATTTTTGCTTCTTTTTCCTTTTCTTTCACCTTGACAGGCTTTGGATCGAATGGGGAACGGATAAGCTCTAAATCTTTTCTTCTTTGTTCTTCAACTTCTTTTCTCTTGATTTCTCTTTCTTTCTCGAGTACAGCTTCGATGTCGTCCAGATATTTCTTGTATTTTAAGTAATAGTAATATTCCTGAGGCAGATATTCCTCTCTTTGAAAGACCATCTGTTTGATGGTATCATCAAAGGAACTCATGAAAGATAAATCCGGAATCATTGGATTCAGGTTCTTATCGATATAGATTTGATTGATTTCGACGTAAAGATTATGTTTTTCTAAAATGGAATACATTTTCGCTATTTTTTCAGCGACAACCATCTTCACTTTATCAGTGATTTTAAGCTTGCCAAGCCGATTATTCTTTAAGAAGTTCTGCAATCTGTATAAGACTGGCATTTCATTGGTTGTGTAACCGATTGTCTTTCCCTGTTCGACAATCAAATCGATCGGAGCGGAGAAGTAACGTGGAATTTTTGGATAATAATTTTCTTTCCTGATGTATTCGATTCTAGTATCCAGCCGGTATTTATCAAGCATTTTCGGATTGAAAAAAACAGCTAATTTTTTACTGCCTTTCAACGCATAGACCTTGCTGCCTATGGTTTCGTTATAGACATGATTTTCATCGACGATGATGGGTTTATCACTGGTTTCATATTTAACATATTTTCTTGAAATGGTCTTAAAGTATTCAAGCAAATAATCGTAATCCTTTGAAGCTTCCCTTGCGCAAATTGGACATTTTTGAAAGTGTGCTGGATAAAAATGTGTTTTATCTTTTTTACACTTCTTGATATTGTCCTTAATGGTTCTGAGTCCGGTCACCCATTCTTCAGCGGTTGGTCTTGTATGGTTTTCACTATTCTTCTCAAATGCTCTTGTAAATAAGTCCTGGATGTTCTTCGGGAAGAATGAAAAAGGCATTGCGTTCTTTGGAGGAATAATGTTGTTATTTCCTGTCGAATAGGGAAAAATCTCATGCTCCATATTATAGTTGATGGCATTCCCATCGAATCCCATCACACCTTTAATGCGTGCAGAGAAGGGGTGAACCCCCATCATCAAAACTTGGAAAACTAGAATTGCCAATCCATAATTGTCATGATTGGGTATTCTCTTTACCTCAATGGAAGAACGTTTCTTTTCTTCAATGACTTCAGGTGGTGTGTAGTCAGGTGTGAACACGACACATTTATAAAGTCTGTTTTGTGCTGTGAATTGAAAACTATCTGTATCCACCACACCGATTTCAAATCCAGGATAGACAAAGAAGTCGCTGGTATTGATATCACCGACAACTGTATCATTTTTATGGATATAACTCATAACCTTTGCTAAATTGATTGAAATGACCAAGCGATCGTACCAAGTCAAGTTTGGAAACTTATTTTTTTGCAGTCCAGGTGTGATAACGTGAGACAATTGGTTTTTTGCTTGGACTCGTTTCATCAGATAACCGACAAACTTTTTATGATCGTCATATACCACATAAGATGGCCATGCGATGATGGTTAAACCATTGTAATCTAAAAGACCTGGTTTCTTGGATACCATCGCTTTAATCTTGTGTTCAATCTCCGGCATTCTTTCCAGTGCGCGATCCGTATAGATCTTTACAAGGATGTTTGGGTTTTTGGCGAGTTTAAAAACACTGCCCTCGCCACCGCTTCCGAGAGGTTTTTCATCATCGATGAGTATTTTTGATCCGTCTTCTAGATAGTACTTTTTCATTCATCACTCACTTGGATAAAGAGTAGTGTTTTATCATCATCTGTTTTTTTATTGATACGCTCAGACTGTAAAAAACGTTCCAGAGATTTTTGAACCTCTGCCTGATTATAGTTTTGATGGGAAAAGACCTTGAAAAATGGGTCAAAGAAGAGTGAACTGACTGTTGAGTCCTTGGCAGATACACTAATCGATTCAACACCATCGCTCATTAATGCGACCATTGGATAAAACCCATCACATTTCTCATATAGTCCATTTTCAATGCTTTCCATATTGCAGATGCTGAATGTCGCATTCGCATATTCTCCTCGTTGCTGGGGAACAAGCACTTTATAGGTGTCACCAGATTTGCCGATTGCCGTACAATCTCCGACCTGTCCGAAGAATTGACGATCTTTTATGGAGATATAAACGAGAAGCGTCGCATTTAAATCCCTGACGTTCAGTTCATGTAGTTCAGCTGTTTCTTCTAATAGATGATTGACTTGAACATATCCTTCCTTGATCAGAAGGATGACTTCATCATCAGTTAATCCAGGATGCAGTTTTTCTTTTAGAAAGTCAACGATAAAAAGCGAAGCTGTCGAACTTCCTAGTTCAGCATTTGATGCGCTTCCCATTCCATCTGACACACAAGCGACATATCCCAAATCATCAGAAAGAATCCGGTATGTATGCGCGTCATGACATGGTGTTTCAGTTGTAAGATGCGAGGTGCCAATCACAGAAGCACCATATAATTTTATCAAGATCAAACCTCGAATTCAAAGACATCGTCGCTTGGTTTTTCAAGTTTCAATGTATCACCGACACGGCTGGAGGAAACACTGGATAGTGAAGAAGAAACCCATTGGAACAGTTCCTTGAAGTTTAAGCCGTTCAATTTGAATACACGTTCTTTAGATCCTGATATTTGTCTTAGTCTTTCAATATTGGCATTTTCTACACCGATACCGAAGAAGATAACCTTTTTGCCACTGATTGCACTTTGAAGCATACCACTCGCTTCCAATACATTATCAGTCGGTTCGCCATCTGTGATGACAAACAACCAAGGCCGGTAGTATGAAATACCTGCATTTCTATATTCTGCTTTTCTGTTTTCGATATTTTTAAGTGCGGTAACAATCGCTTCACCCATCGGTGTCATGCCATTGACCTTTAGTTCGGGTGCCTGGCTTTCTGATACGGTAGCGAAGTTTTGGATGGTGGATACAGTTTGCCCGAATGTGATGACGCTTAAATCAACACGCACACTGGCAAGATCATCATCACGAAGTGCAGCATACAATGCATGAACGCCTTCGTTGAGCTGGTTGATAGGATTTCCTGACATGGAGTAAGATGTATCAAGCAAGAGTACAACGGGACAGCGCGGTTCTGGATTATCCAGCAATGCTTCATCGACAACTTCCTTCTCAAATTCAAATTCATTCTTTAAATCGTTCATCTTAATAACCTCTTTTCTCAATCTATATTTTTATAGGATAAATAAAATAATCAAGGATAGGAACAGCGCCTTCAAACTAAACTTGGTTCGAATATATACAAGGAAGGCAAAGATGATATAAAGTGCGCCGAATCCCAGTTGAATCCAGTTGAAGCCATCAGGGGTCGCACCCAATGATAAACCAAACAAATACAAGATGACACCTATTCTGACGAGCATTGAAAATGATAAGTCCAAATTCATTTTTTTGATTTGATAAACATAAACCAGGATACCTGTAATATAGATAGACATTAAAATGGTTGAAACTGAGTAGAGTATATATATCCAATTGGAGGGGCTTTCAAACATTTGAGCTATATTGGCATTTCCGGATAAATAACCGATTAGACCAAAATGAAATGGCAGATCGAAGTAGATGAGGATGGATTGAACGATGAGAACAAGTAAACTCGAAAAGATGACAACCTTGAAGAATTGATCAATGCCGAATAAACTATATTTTTTCCCAATCGTGTAGTGAAATAGGTTGAATGATAAGAAAAAGAAGAAAACTATCTGGATCACATAGAGAAAAACATAACTGTAACTGTTTTGAAAAAGTTGTCCAAACAGGGAAGAAGACCATGTTGACTCGTTAAAGAAAACCTGAATATAAAAGACACCCCAAATGAGCGATCCGATAAATATTTTATTGAGATTGCTGTTTACAGGATTCTGAGTCATATATCCCCCTCAACATGAAATACTTGTCATCATTATAGCATGTATCATTTGATAGTAGGGATAGAGATGGTGAAATTTCATCGAAATGCTTTGCAATAAATATGGGTTTACCTTCGATTTGTATCTGCAATTTCGATGAATAACTTCTAGTTTGTAGTTTTTTAAACGAATAGAGATTGCTTATTTTATTGCTGAGTATCGTGAATGCTTTATATAAAAAGTAGAGATTATGCCATTTTTTAGGTCAAATTTAAAGACATCATGTATAATCTAAACCATAGAGCGCTTGCTTTAATTAGAGCAAGCCCAATCAATACTTCTAGATTCAATAGATGAAAATATTATAGAAATATAGGGAGGTTTTATCTATGGAGCTTGTTACACAAAGACTGTTGTTAGTTCCTATTTCCATGAAATTCAAAGTTGATGTTTTCAATAATTTCAATCATGAAGTGACTCGTTATATGATGCCGAAACCAGCAAAGGATATTTCAGAAACTGAGGCTTGGATTAAAAGCACTATCAAAAAATATGAAAACAAAGAAGAAATCGTATTTGCTGTATTGCTCAAGGATTCTCATGAGTTCATCGGATGCATGGGTCTTCATCATATGGATACGGATACGCCTGAGCTTGGCTTATGGACGAAGATGTCCGCGCACGGACATGGTTACGGCATAGAAGGGATGAAAAGTATTGTTGAATATGCCCAAACCCACTTGAATATCAAATATCTGATATACCCAGTGGACAGAAAAAACTTTGCGAGCAGGAACATACCCGAAACACTTGGGGGCATCGTCAAAAAAGCTTATAAGCAAATCAATCAGTCAGGTATAGAACTTGATACGATTGAATACTGGATTTATTCAGAGGATCAAATAGATACGCCTTACCCAATCATGTTGTTTCAAGGCGACAGTGTCACAGATTGCAACAGAAATAGAAGAAGCCTCTATGATCTTGGAAACGGGTACGTCAAGAAATTATTAGGAATGGCGAACAATATCCTATTGGTCAATCGAGGAATCAGTGGGAATAGAACCAATGATTTGCTTGCTAGATGGAAGGAAGACACCATTCAAGTTGCTCCAGATTTTATATCTATCCTGATTGGAATCAATGAGGTTTGGCATCATTATAAATTTGGTAATGTGCTCACCCCTCAGCAATACAAGGAAAACTATATCAAGTTACTCGAAGAAGTCAAGAAAAAGCTTCCAGAAACAAAGATTCTCTTAATCGAGCCCTTTGCATATCCAATTGGAGAGTATGAACCCATCTGGCAAAATGATTTAGATGAAGAAATTCAGATGGTGAGGGAGCTTGCCAAGACATATGCTGATTATTTCATACCGATGCAAGATGTCTTGAATGATTATAAAAAGAATTACGCCATGGAATCCATACTTGCAGATGGAGTGCACCCAACTGATTTAGGACATCAGCTGATTGCAAAAGAAGTTGCCAAGGTTATTAAAGAATTTCTAATCGATTATCAGCTTAAGCATTCTAAAGTTGATATATCATAAAAAAACACATAGGAGGGATTGAAAATTATGTTTAATCGAAAAAGACTCATTATTGGTTTGATCATGGGAGCATTGCTTGGAGTTTTTTGCATTGTTGGTGCACAACTTAGATCCGGCTTTGAAAGAGAAACGCTCTATTTGTTTGCTTTTTGGTACAATAGAGTGCTCATTGGATTTGCGATTGGAATCGCTTCACGCAATCCCAATCTTAAAATCACATTGCTAAGAGGTGCTTTGATTGGCCTTCTTGTATCATTTGCATTTTACAGTGCGACTGGATTCGATGATGTAGTCGGCTTTATCGCTGGAATAGTCTATGGAGTAATCATTGAATTTGTTGCTTACAAGGTGATTAAATAGTATCTTCATTTTGTATTATTATAAAAGTCTGACTTTGTTGGACTTTTTTTATTAAAGCTATCCATCATATGACTTTTATCGTTCTTTCATGTCCAAATTCATTTATTTTTGATACAATATGATGGAAGAGCATGTTTATTTACATCAGATGTATCCATTGAAAGAAGGTATTCTATGAATAAAAATCTATTTACAAAAGAAAAGCTGATGCAATATCTTTTAATTGTGTCCATTATTTCCATATCATTTATAGGATTATACTACCTTCAGCTCCTCACCTCACCTGTATTAATCAATATATTCAATGCGATAAAGGCAGTTTTAATTCCCTTCCTGATTGCTTTCTTTTTAAGTTTTCTGATTGGACCATTCTCATTGTGGATACAAAAAACTTTCAAACTGCCAAAAGGAATTTCCATCATTATTGCTATTTTATTTGGAATCCTTTTCATTTTTGGCATTTTGATTTTAACTGTCGGGTTTATTCTTTCTCAACTCGGTGGCATCTTCTCAAGCTTGCTAACGATGATTGACAATGTCGCGTTTGAACAAATCATCACCGATATCATTGCTGCAATCACAGAGTATTTGAATGCTACAGGCATCAACGATATCATTACTGAAATTTCTGAAAATGGTGCTTCCATTGAACGATTATTCGCATTCCTTGGTTCAGTTTTACTTATCTTAACCGGCATTGGCAGCAGCATCCTCAATGCAATCGTCATTTTAGCGTTGACACCAGTGTTTATGTTCTACTTGATTAAAGAAAAAACACTCATTTTCGGCTCGTTGTCAAAAGTCGCGCCTAAGAGTATCAGACATCATGTCGTTGAACTTGGTATCAGAAGCGATGTCGTCATAAAAAATTACTTCAAAGGTCAAGGTTTGATGATTTTGATTGTCACAATGATCTTCGTCTTTTCTTTAGGAACTCTTTCTTTATTTATCCCGAATTTTTCCTTTCAACATGCCATCATCTTCGGTATCATCATGGGTATGGTGAATATCATTCCCTATGTTGGAGCTTGGATTGGCATATCGGTACCGGTCATTTTCCTGCTCTCCTTGCACCTGCAAAGTCAGCAATTATCACCCCAAACCAATATTTATCTAGTGGCAATCATCGCGGTGCTTGCAATCAATATTGTTGAACAAGCGCTTGAAAGCAGCATTATTCAGCCGAATATTTTGGGTAAACAGGTTCATATTCACCCGCTTGCTATTCTTTCAAGCTTTATCTTCTTCGGTGGAGTTTTCGGATTCGCTGGTTTTCTTTTAGCTGTTCCGATTGCGGGTACGATCAGAGCTTCTTTACAGTACTACAATGAACAAAGCGTTTTGTATGAAGCTTCTGAGGCTGTTATCGTTGAACCGGAAATAATACCGGTTGAACCTCAAAAAAAATCCAGAAGTGCGAGATCAAAGAAAAAAAGCTGCTAAATAAGCCAAATTATAACACAAAACAATGAACTGACAACAGACAGGATAACTATGACAACAAAGCTGAAAAATTTGATGAACAATAAAATATATTTTGCAATATTCTTAGCGATTCTTGCAGCGTTGCTCTATGGATTTTCCACGCCTATTTCAAAGTTGCTCTTGGTTGAGCTCTCCCCGTTTCTGCTTGCTGCACTTCTCTATCTAGGTGCTGGTTTTGGTATGTTGATTGTCAATTTCGTACAAGTGCTATCTAGAAGAAAAAAAGTAGAAGCCAAATTGACTAAAAAAGAACTACCTTTTGTATTAGGTATGATATTTCTAGACATACTTGCACCAGTC
>Ga0209211_10000965_pt1 | contig 56718 bp, 52 predicted proteins | sample RifGroA2_FD_183992 | JGI IMG/M metagenome (GOLD analysis project Ga0209211, IMG submission 183992) | Groundwater microbial communities from Rifle, Colorado, USA - Groundwater A2 (SPAdes) (version 2) | ecosystem: Environmental > Aquatic > Deep subsurface > Groundwater | place: Rifle, Colorado... | reverse complement strand
GATCTCGGTGGCCGCCGTGCCGAGGGTGAATGCATTCTGGCGATTGGCATTGGGACCGCCCATGATGTAGTGCGCCGCGGCGCTGCCTTTCCTGAGCACCACCAGCATCATCGGCACATCAACCTGCTGGATCGAATAGACGAGGCTGGAGCCTAGCCCGAGCAGTTCGGCCTTTTCCGCCGCATCGCCCACGTCTATGCCGCTGGTATCCTGGAGCCAGATCACCGGAACCCGATCGCGTCCGCAGTGGGTCACGAACTCGCTCATCTTGATCAGTCCCTGGCGGTACAGTTTTCCGCCGATGCCGGGATAATCGCCATATTCCGGATAACCCTGCGGCAGCAGGCCCTGACGGTTCGCAATCACCCCGACCAGCATGCCGTCGATCTTGACCAGTCCGGTGTAGATTTCCGGTCCGTAAGTCGGGCGGAATTCCATATGCTCGCTGCCGTCCACCAGACGCGCCAGAATGTCTTCGAGGACGTAGGTTTCCTTCTGGTTGACAGGCAGCAGGTGGTACAGATCATCGCCCGACAGCACCGGCTCGGCCGGTTCGGCAACCCGGAAAAACATCGGATCGTAGGCGGGGATCGCCTTCATGTAGGTCTTGATGCCGTCCAGAACGCCCTTCTCCTCGTCGCAGACGTGAGTGAAAAAGCCGGTCGCGTTGTAATGGGTGTCGACACTCCCCGGCGGACGCTCCTTGAGATCGCGCGTAACGGCGATCAGTTGTTCGAGTCCTTCGGCATCGAAGCCGCCGCGCGGCGACATGCCCGAGACAATGCCGGCGCCACCCACGGCGATGTTGGCGTCCTTGTGGGCAATCAGGATCGTCGGCGTGATGCCCTGATAGCCACCGCCGGCCGGATTGGTGCCATATATCCCCGCCAGCACCGGGATGCCGGCCTGCTCCAGTTCGGCATGACGGAAAAAGGGAGTGCCGGAACTGCGGCGGCCGGCGTAGAACTGCTCCTGATCCGGAAGCTTGACGCCGCTGCAGTTGACCAGCCATACCAGGGGAATATTCAGCCGCTTCGCCAGGTCGGTGACGCGCAGGATGTTTTCCGGTTGCCCGGCAATCCATGCACCCGCCAGCACTTTATTGTCGAAGCCGATGATGACTGCCCAACGCCCCGCAATCTTCCCAAGTCCGTCGACCACGTTGGTCGTACCTTCCTCGTTTTCCTCGGGGTTGTAGAGACTGTGCAGCGGTTGCCAGGTGCCCGGATCGACCAGATATTCAAGCCGTTGCCAGATCGTCATCGACCCTCGTTCGTTGATCTTTGCGGCCGGGATGCCGACGTTTTCCCTCGCCTTCCTGAGTGCCGCGAGTTCGGCCTCGATGGCCTCAAGCTTGGCGCGACTCTCCTGCGAGCGGGCGATGCGATTTTCCTTGAGGGGTTTGCCGAAGCCGGGCATTTTTTCAAAGTACGGTCTCACTGATCTCTTCCTCTGCTGTCTGACAACACTTGTGAAAACGGGGATGAGCGGCCTCGCCCCCGCCTGCTCTGCCGGGCCTTATTCGCGGTTGGGGGTGAAGCCCAGCGCCATGCCGGAAATGATGACCTTCTGGATGTTGGAGGTGCCTTCCACCACCTGCAGCGACTTCGCATCGCGGTAGAAACGCTCGGCCGGATACTCGGTGGAAAATCCGTAGGAGCCGTAAATCTTCATGCACTCGTTGGCGGCATGTACCGCCGCTTCGGACGCGGCATACTTGGCGACCGATGTCTCGTACTGGTTGGGTTTGCCCTGATCCTTCAGCCAGGCAGCGCGATAGACCAGCATTTGCGCCGCCTGGTGCTCGACCACCATCTCGGCGATCTGCGCCTGAATCATCTGATGCTGCGAGATCGGCTTGCCGAACTGGGTACGTTCATTGGCATACTGGATGGCCAGGTCAAGCGCCCCGCCGGCAACGCCCAGCGCACCCGCGGCACAACCCAGTCGGGTCTGGTTCAGTTGCCACATGCAGATGCGAAAGCCATCACCGGGCTTGCCCAGCACATTCTCCTTCGGTACCTTCATGCCATCGAAGGCGAACTCGCCAGTCGGCGCGCACTTCAAGCCAAGCTTGGTCTCGATGGCGCGGGCCGTGCATCCCGGCATGTTCTTCGGCTCGATGATGAAGGCGGTCATGCCCTTGTTGCCCTGGGTCTTGTCGGTATAGGCATAGAGCAAACCGGCATCGCCGACATGCGCCTGCGAAATCCACATCTTGGTGCCGTGAACCTCCCAGTGGTCGCCCTTGTCGATGGCATGGGTCTTCATGCTGGATACATCCGAGCCGGTATTCGACTCTGTCATGGCGAAGAAGCCCAACTGGGTGCCGGCGACCCAGCCCGGAACATATTTTGCCTTTTGCGCCGCGGTCCCGAACTTGCTCACGGTCAATGCCGGGCCAAGGTTCTGCATGTTGAACGGCAACCGCCACGACGCCGACACCTTGGCAATCTGCTCGGCCATCAGCACCGATTCGGCGAAACCCATGCCGCTGCCGCCGAATTCCTCGGGCACGGCGCAGGAGAAAAATCCCAGGCCGCCCATCTTGGCCACCCGATCGGCACGAAACTCATGCTTGCTCTCCTCCGCGTCGAGGGTGGGCGCAATTTCCTCTGCGGCGAAGCGCTTTGCAGTGTCCTGGATCAGGCGCTGTTCTTCGGTCAATTCAAAGTTCATTTTGGTCTCGCTTTAGTCGATGTTGATCACAATAACCGGGTCGTTCAATTTCATATTCGTCTGGTACGGCAAGCATTCCCGCATCTCGAACGCAGGCACCCATCTCAGCGCAGCAACGTAACATAGACTGCGGCAATGATGGCCGAGGTAATCACGCCGCAAATGCTTGCGCCCATTGCCCAGGGAAGTATCACGGCAAACTTGCTCGCTTCGCGCGCTTCCTTCTGCGCCACCTTGGCCGTGGTCGGAATGCAGGAAACGCCGGCGATGCCGATAACCGGATTGAAGCTGCGGCCACTGGTCCAATACACGATATAACCGCCGATGATTCCGCCTATGCCCGAGAGCAGCAATGCCGTGATTCCCAGGACCAGCAGCAGCAGGACTTTTGGGTTGAGAATCGTTGCCGCTTCGCAAAGTACACCCAACAGCAGTCCGAGGAAGAATGTCGCACCATACAGAACCGGGCCACTGATGAAGTCGACGAAAGGCTTCACGCCCGATTCACGAATGATGATGCCCAGAAAGAAGGACATGAACAGCGGCGCCGCGACGGGCAAGAGGAGGCATAGCAGGGTGTTGATGATCACCGCAAAGGTCATCTTTTCGGCTGACGACACATTCGGAATCTGCTTTGGATCCATCTTGATCCCTCGCAGATGTTTGGGAATCATGATCCGGATCAGGTAGGGATAGCCGGCATAGGTCAGGCTTAGATAGAGATAGGCTACGATCGTGATCGGCACGAACAAATCCTTGGCCAGTATCAGCGAGGTATAGAGCACCATGGGGCCGTCTGCGCTACCCACCATTGCAATTGACGCCGCCTCCTTGTAGGTAAGTCCCATGGCGACCGCGATTGGAAAGGTGAGCAGGGTGCCAAGCTCCGCCCACAAGGCGATGAACATGCTGCGAAAAGGAGCGATCAGCATGTAGCCGATGTCCGTGATCACGCCGATGCCCATGAAGACCAGGCAGGCGATCAGGCCGTTGCTGAAGGTAAAGGTATAGATGGGCTGCAGGAAGTTGATCTGCAGGACGTCCATGAGTTGGGTCGGTTCGCTCGCCATGGGATTGAGGAAGATGGTGCCCATGGTCGATCCGCCAAGGTAGAGCACCCCCGCATTGACCGAGGACATGCCTATCCCCATCGGAATCATGATGAGGGGCTCCAGCGTTCCCTTTGCGCCCAGATAGACAAAGGCAATGCCCATCAGGATCAGTACGATCCTCGCCGCAGCAATAAGCGGATCGGAGGCGACCAGCGTCGCAATGCCCTGGAAGATGAACAGAAGATCTATCTCGTGCATGATCAGCCGGCCTTTCCCGGCTCGTTGCCGGCAGGCCGCGAGGCAGGCTTGGCCTCCGCGTCACCTGATGTCGCGACGGCAGCCCTGCGTCCCCGAATGAAAGCGAACAGCAGCGTAATAACCCACGCCACCAGCATTGAAATGAATGCGCTCAGCGCGGTGGCGATCAGCATGATCTTGACCGAACCCAAAAAATATTCCAATTCGCTATCCTCTCCGGTGCTGCGTGTCCGCAATTCCAACGACGTCCGTTCGCCCGATGCAGAGGCGAAAGCGACGCCGAATCCGCTTATTCGATGATCAGCAGCAACTGGTTGGATTCGACCATGGCGCCCGCCGCGACCTTGATTTCGACGATCTTGCCGTCGACAGGAGCCCCAATCGGGTTTTCCATTTTCAGGGCTTCGAGGATCATCAGTTCATCTTCACAATTCACCTGATCACCTACTTTGCACAAGACTTCGGAAATCCTTCCCGACATCGGGGCGGTAACATCAGTAGCCATGAACTTCTCCTTTGATTAATCGGTCAGGGTACCGAACTCGGCACCCTGGCGTGTAGTTTCCATGCTTGAATTCTATTTCGACAATTGCTGATTTCGGGTGCCATGCTCAGTTGAACGCGGCTATGCCGGTCTGAGCTCTTCCCAATATCAAGGCATGAATGTCCTGCGTGCCCTCATACGTATTCACCACTTCCAGGTTGACCAGATGCCGAATCACGCGAAACTCGTCGGACATGCCGTTGCCGCCGAGCATGTCGCGGGCCAGGCGCGAGACTTCCAGCGCCTTGTCGCACGAGTTTCGCTTCATGATCGACGTAATTTCGGGAACGGCAATGCCCTCATCCTTCATCCGACCCAGGCGCAGGCAGCCCTGCAGTCCAAGGGCGATTTCCGTCTGGATGTCGGCTAGCTTCTTCTGGATCAACTGGTTCGCCGCCAGCGGGCGGCCGAACTGCTTGCGATCGAGTACATACTGGCGCGCAATATGCCAGCAGTCTTCGGCGGCACCCAGCGCTCCCCAGGAAATTCCGAAGCGGGCAGAATCCAGTGCGGTGAACGGTCCCTTGAGACCCCGAGCGTCCGGCAACATGTTTTCGTCGGGCACGAAGACCTCGTCCATGACAATTTCGCCGGTCACGGACGCGCGCAGGCCCACCTTGCCGTGAATGGCCGGCGCGGAGAGACCCGGCATGTCCTTTTCGAGGATGAAGCCGCGGATCACGCCATCGTCGGTCTTGGCCCAGACGATGAAGACATTGGCGATCGGCGAGTTTGTTATCCACATCTTCGCGCCCGACAGTGAATAGCCGCCGGATACTTTCTTCGCCCGCGTGATCATGCTACCGGGATCGGAACCGTGATTGGGCTCGGTCAAGCCGAAACAGCCGATGAGTTCTCCGCTTGCCAGCTTGGGCAGGTATTTGCGCTTTTGCGCTTCCGAACCGAATTCGTGGATCGGTACCATGACCAGCGAGGACTGCACGCTCATCATCGAGCGATAGCCGGAGTCGACGCGTTCGACTTCGCGGGCAATCAAGCCATAGCAGACATAATTCAGGCCGGCCCCGCCGTACTCGGCCGGAATGGTCGTGCCCAGCAGACCCAGGGCGCCCATTTCACGGAAGATTTCCGGATCGGTTCGCTCGTGCCGGAAAGCTTCCAGCACGCGAGGTGCAAGCTTGTCCTGGCAATACCTCTGCGCGGTGTCGCGCACCATGCGCTCTTCTTCCGACAACTGCCTGTCCATCAACAACGGGTCTTCCCAACTGAAGCTCGGCTTGCCGCTCATCAAAATCCCGTCAATGTATGGTCATGCCGCCGTCGGCGGCAAGAATCTGTCCTGTAACGTAGGCCGACGCATCCGAGGCGAAGAATATGAACACCGGCGCAATCTCCTCCGGCTCCGCCCAGCGACCCAATGGAATGCGATCAAGATACTTGTCCTTGAAACGCTCGTCTGTGCGAATCACCTCGGTCATCGGCGTCGCGGCACCCGGTGCAATGGCATTGGCGGTGATGTTGTAGCGCGCCAGTTCCTTGGCCGTGCTCTTGGTCATGCCCAGGATGCCCGCCTTGGCCGCGCTATAGTTGATCTGGCCGATCGTGCCTAGCACGCCTGCCGCAGATGTCACGTAGATGATGCGTCCGTACTTGCGCTCGATCATGCCGCCCACCACCGCCTGCAGGCAGTTGAAGGCTCCGGTCAGATGCACGCCGATCACCTGCTGCCACTGCTCGATGGTCATCTTGTTGAGCATCGCCGTGCGAGTAATGCCGGCGTTGTTCACGAGGATGTCGATGCGACCCCAGGCGGCATTCACCTGCTCCGCAGCCATCTCGACCTGAGAGCGATCCGAGACATCGCAAGCCACGGCCATCGCCTCGCCGCCGGCATCGGCAATTTCCTTGGCGATGTGGGCCGCGCTGTCCAGGGTGAGGTCGATCACCGCCACCTTGGCGCCCTCGCGGGCATAAGCCTTTGCCACCGACGCGCCGATGCCCTGCCCGCCGCCGGTGACGAAAGCTACTCTGTCCTTTAATTGCATGTTCTGGCCTCGATCAAATACAAAAAACATTAGCCACAGAGGTCACAGAGAACACAGAGAGAGGCAAGATATGCATCATGGTTTCTCTGTGCCCTCTGTGGCTGCTTTTGGTTTTCAGGACTTCGGCTTGGCTAGCACCTGCTCGGCGAACTTGTCGTCGAACAGCGCGCCTTCGGCCACCAGCTGGCGGAACTTGATGAAGTCGATGACGTCCTTGCCCGTGGTCTTCTTTGCGTCGAAGGCGTTGAAGCCGAGCCAGGCCTCATGATTCATGTTGGCGGCGAGCCAATGACGGTTCGGCAACTTCGCCTGATCCCAGAAAAACTTCTTCTTGGCGCGAATGCCGTCGATGGAAGTAATCAGGCAATTGGGGAACAGGTTGGAGAACTTCCACACCAGGCGATTGACTTCGGCGTCGAGCAGTTCGAAATCGGTCTTGCACTCGGCAATCAGCGCCTTGGCTGAGGCGATCTTGTCGGCAGCTACCGCTTCACCGTAAACGATTTCGCCATCGTCGACGAAGGTATCGGTGCGCACCAGCGGATTGCGCACCCACTGGCCGTCCTTCTTCAGCACCGGCACCACCTTGGTGACGAGACCCTTGGACTTCATCTTGTAGGCACTCCACGTCTCGCAGGAGATGCAGTTGTACATCGCGTCTTCCATCGACAGGAACCAGGGCAGGAAGTCCGTCGATCCGCCGACCGGCGCCGAGCCATGCTTGGGTCCGGCCTGGCCGTAGATCGCCAGATCGGAAGAAACCGTGATGTCGGTCGCCATGCCGATTTCCTGGCCGCCGGCGACGCGCATGCCATTGACGCGGCAGATCACCGGCTTCTTGCAGTTGAGGATGCCGTCCACCATGGCGTTGAACAGGTCCATATACTCGCCGTACTCGTTGGGACGCTTGGAGTAGTAGGACGAATACTCCGCCGTGTTGCCGCCGGTGCAGAAGGCCTTGTCGCCGACCGCGGTGAACACCACGGCGACGATCTTGCGATCGCTGGAGGCACGCTGCATTCCGGCGATGACGCCCTTGACCATGTCCGTGGTGTAGGAGTTGTACTGGCTCGGATTGTTCAGCCAGATCCAGGCCGAGTACAGGCCGGACACCGCGGCACCCTTTTCGTCCAGCACCGGACGCTCCTCGTAGATCACCGTCGGCGCTTCCGTGCCGAAGTGGCTGTTGTCGATAAGCTGGTGATCCTTGAGATCGTTTTCCCTGCGTAGCCATTCCAATGCCATGTCATTTCTCCTGGTAAATATCAATCAAAACCGAAATCAGCCACAGAGGACACAGAGGGCACAGAGAAAGGCACTTCAAAGTTTCTCTCTGTGAACTCTGTGTCCTCTGTGGCCAATAGGGTCTAAAAGTCCGGTGTCAAAATCACGCGCCGCTTGAGCTTGCCGTGGTGCGCTTCGTCGAAGACCTGTTCGATCTGGCTCATGGGTCGCGTTTCGACAAAGGGTTCGAGAGCTATCCGGCCGTCGACGCACATTTCCAGCACCTTCGGATAGTACTCGGGCAGGCAGCCCCAGGTGCCGATCAACTCGGCATCGAAGGCCATCAGCTTGGACAGCATGTAGGCGGTCTCGTCAGTGCCATAACCCACCACCATCAGCAAGCCGGTGAAGGACAGCAGCGAGAGCGCCAACTCCTGTCCGGGCTTGCTGCCGGTGACTTCGAATATCTTCCAGCCGTAGTTGGAAGGCAGGCCTTTCTCCTTGCAGAAAGCCTTGAACAGCTCCTTGACTTCCTTGGCGCTTTTGCCGCGCGGATCGATGGTGAAATCGGCGCCGTAGCCTTTCATGAACTCGAGCTTCTCGGCATTGATGTCGATGCCTATCACTGAAGCGGCGCCCATGCCCTTGGCCACCTGGGTCATGAAGCTGCCGACGCCGCCGGCCGCGCCGATGATGATGACTCTGTCGCCGGGCTGGAGCCTGGCGCGGATGGCGGCCTGGTACGGCGTAGTGACCGCGTCGGCGATCACCGACAGATGCTCCAGCGGAATATTGCCGCGATTGCCGACGATGCACAGATCCTGCGCCGGCACCGGAATGTGGGTCGAGAAGCCGCCATAGGTGCCCATCGAGTTGCCCGGCATCTTCTGCGCCAGACAGCGGTTGCCGCGTCCGGTCTTGCACAGTTCGCACTTGTTGCAGGGCAAAACCGCCGGAATGATGACCTCCTTGCCAAGCACGCGCGCATCGCCAGCGACCACCACGCCCGAAATCTCGTGGCCGAGGGACAACGGCCCCTTGTGCACGGTCGGCACGCCCATGTAGAAATAGGACAAATCGGTATGGCAGACGCCGCAGCCCGCGATCTCCACCAGCGCTTCGCCCGCCTGCAACTCTGGCATGGGTATTTCGGTGCGCAGCAGTTTGCCCGGTTCGGTCATTTGCCACGTCTTGATGATGCTCGGAATCATTTGTTCTCCCAGATGGTAATTCAAAAACTTTCTTGGCCACAGAGGACACAGAGTTCACAGAGAACAACCTGGAAACAAAGCGGGTCCTTCGCCTTTCTCTGTGTCCTCTGTGTCCTCTGTGGCTAATGGTTCTGCCTCACTTGTTCTTCCAGACCGGCTTGCGTTTCTCGATGAACGAGTTCAAGCCTTCCTTGGCGTCCTCGGTGGCCATCAGATCCTTGAGGTAATGCTGTTCGATATGGAACAGCGCCTCGTAGAACGGACGCGTCGCCGCTTCCTTGACCGCCTTCTTGGTGTGGATCAGCGCAACCCGGGACAGCGAGGTGAACTGCTCGAGGAACGTCGCGGTGTCCGCGGCAAAGCTCTCTTTCGGGAACACGCGATTCACCAGGCCGATGCGATGGGCTTCCTGCGCATCGATGATGCCGCCGCCGAGCAGCAACTCCATCACCTTGGTCATCGGAATCTGGCGCGGCAGCAGGATCGCGGCAATCGGCGGGAACACGCCCAGCTTGATTTCCGGTTGGCCCAGCTTGGCGCTTTCCGAGGCAAGCACCATGTCGCAGGCAATCGCCAGTTCGCAGCCGCCGCCCAGCGCCGCGCCATTAACGGCGGCCACGGTGGGTATCGAGACCTGCATCAGGCGCTTGAGGATGCCGTGAAACACCTCGATCATCTTCACCACCTTGTCGGGAGTGTGGTCGACCACGTCGACGCCGGAAGAAAAGGTCTTGTCGCCGTTGCCGCTGATGACCAGCACCTTGGCCGTGGTGTTTTCCATCGCCAGGTCGAGTGCGGCATTCATCTCTTCCATGGTTGCGATGTCGAGCACGTTGTAGGGCGGACGGTTGATGGCGATGCGTAGCGTTTCGCCATTGTCTTCGTAGGAGACGAACTTGAAATCTGCCATGACTGTCCTTTGGGAGTTCAGTTTCTTGCGGTTAGAAAAAATCGTCCACGTCGTTGGCGCCCACTCGGGGCAACACGCACTTGTATCCCCCTGCTGGATGCGGGATCCCCACTTGCGGATCGGACATGGAACTATTGTTCCTCAAGTCAGTTGGAGCCCACATCACAACGCGAAGTATCGTTCAAAACAACCCTCCAGTCAATGCAAGCATGCAATATTATTCAGCCCTGTATCCAGTCCCGCCATATCTTTATCACTCAATGCCTTAGCTAATTATTTCTATATCAGATACATTAGGTATGAAGATAAAGTTTCCCGTAGATGCAAAACCTGTACTATATTGCATGCACTGGCTGAGCAGAATTTTTATAGGTGAGCGGGAATGCAAACCACCGAAAAACCCGAAATGCCCATCGTTGCGCGCTTCATAGACGAGACGGCCGACGCCGAATTCATTCAGGCGCTGGGGCTTCGTGTGCGCGAAGCGCGTGCGCGGCACGGCATGTCGCGCAAGATGCTGGCGTCGAACTCGGACGTATCCGAACGCTATCTGGCGCAAGTCGAAAGCGGCGAAACCAACCCGTCCATCCTGGTCCTGCGGCATGTCGCCCATGCTCTGGGCATCTCGCTGATCGAACTGCTGGAACCGCAACAAAGTTCGCCCGACTATCGGCTGATCTCGCGCTTCCTCGAACAACTCTCCCCCAACCGCCTGGAAGAAGCGCTGCTGCGCCTGATTCGCGACTTCGGCGACGAAGACGCTTCACGCAGAAAGCGCATTGCGCTGGTCGGCCTGCGCGGTGCGGGCAAGTCGACCCTGGGCCGCGCGCTGGCTGGCGAACTGTCCCGGCCCTTTGTCGAACTTAACAGCGCCATCGAGACGGAAGCGGGCATGAGCCTTAACGAAGTGTTCATGCTCTACGGCCAGCCCGGCTTTCGCCGCCTTGAGCGACGCTGTCTGGAGAACTTCATCGCCCAGCATGAAAGCGCCGTCATCACGGTCGGCGGCGGAATCGTTTCCGAAGCGGAAACCTTCAATCTCCTGCTGATGAACTGCTTTACCGTCTGGGTCAAGGCAACGCCGGAAGAACACATGTCGCGCGTTGTTGCCCAAGGTGATTTCCGTCCCATGGAGGGCAATGCCGAAGCCATGGAAGACATGCGCCGCATCCTCCTCGCTCGCGAGTCCCTGTATTCGAAAGCGGATTTCACGCTGGACACCACCGGGCGGCCACCCGAAGATTGCCTCATGCAGTTGCGTCAAGCGATTACCGCACTGAAATAGACCATTACACAACACGGAGAAGCGAATGACTTATCCAGAAGCCCCCCCGCAGACGATTACCTACGACACGCATCCCGATCAATACAGGCATTGGCGTCTGACGTTCGACGGACCAGTAGCCACTCTCCATCTCGATATCGACGAGGACGGCGGCATCAAGCCAGGCTACAAGCTGAAACTGAATTCCTATGATCTCGGTGTCGATATCGAACTCCACGACGCACTGCAACGTATCCGTTTCGAGCATCCCGAAGTCCGCAGCGTCGTCGTTACCTCTGGCCGCGACAGAATCTTCTGCTCCGGCGCCAACATCTTCATGCTGGGTGTTTCAACCCATGCATGGAAAGTGAATTTCTGCAAATTCACCAACGAGACGCGCAATGGCATCGAAGACTCCAGCCGCCATTCGGGACTGAAGTTCATCGCCGCCTGCAACGGCACCACCGCCGGCGGCGGCTATGAACTGGCGCTTGCCTGCGACGAAATCATCCTGGTCGATGACCGCTCGTCCGCCGTCAGCTTGCCCGAAGTCCCGCTGCTGGGCGTGCTGCCCGGCACCGGCGGCCTCACCCGCGTCACCGACAAGCGCCATGTGCGCCGCGACCACGCCGACATCTTCTGCACGCTGACGGAGGGCATCCGCGCCCAGCGTGCCAAGGAGTGGCGCCTGATCGACGACTATGCCAAGCCGCAAGCCTTCGCCGAGAAAGTGAAGCAGCGTGCCATGGAACTCGCCGCGCAAAGCGACCGTCCCGCTGATGCCAAGGGCATCGCCTTGCCCGCCGTCAGGCGCAGCAGCGACGAGGCCGGTTACCACTATGAGACCGTCGATGTGGTCATCGACCGCAAGGCGCGCCGCGCCACGATTACCGTCAATGCCCCGGCAACCAAGCCGGCGAGCGAGCTTGACGGCATCGTCGCTTCCGGCGCCGACTGGTGGCCGCTGCTGATGGCACGCGAACTCGACGACGCGATCCTGATGCTGCGCACCAACGATCTCGAAATAGGCACATGGGTGCTGAAGACGCGCGGCGATGCCGGGCATGTCCTGGCCGCCGACGCGGCGCTGGCAGAGCACCGGAAGCACTGGTTCGTGCGCGAGACCATCGGCATGCTGCGCAGAACTCTGGCGCGGCTGGATGTCACGTCGCGCACCCTGATCGCCATCGCCGACCACGGCGCCTGCTTCGCCGGCACCCTGGCGGAACTGCTGCTGGCGGCGGACCGCAGCTACATGCTGTCGCTGCCTAAGGACGAGCAAGCCGAAGCCAAAGTCACGCTGTCCGCGATGAATTTCGGCAGCTATCCGATGGTCAATGGCCAGTACCGCATCGCCGCCCGCTTCTATGGCGAGGAGGCCCCGGTCGCCGCCGCGAAGACGTCAATCGGCAAGCCGCAAGGCGCCGCCGCCGCACTGGAACTGGGCCTCGTCACCGCGACACCGGACGACCTCGACTGGGACGACGAAATACGCCTGGTCCTCGAAGAGCGCGCCAGCCTGTCGCCGGATGCGCTCACCGCAATGGAAGCCAACCTGCGATTCGGCCCCGGCGAAACCATGGAAACCCGCGTCTTCGGCCGCCTTTCAGCCTGGCAAAACTGGATATTCATCCGCCCCAATGCAGTAGGCGAAGCCGGCGCACTCAAAGTCTTCGGCAGCGGCAACAAGGCCAAATTCAACTGGGAACGCGTCTGACGTTTCCGGACACAAAAGCACCCCCGACCCCAATCAGGAGAATGCCATGAGCATCGATTACAACCAGAAAATACCCAACAACGTAGATCTTTCCGAGAACAAGACCCTGCAGCGCGCCCTCGAGCACTGGCAACCGGAGTTCATCAACTGGTGGCAGGACATGGGGCCGGATGACTCGCAGAACTTCGACGTTTACCTGCGCACCGCGGTCAGCGTCGATCCCGGCGGCTGGGCTCACTTCGACTACGTCAAGATGCCCGACTACCGCTGGGGCATCTTCCTCAATCCGGCCGAACCGGATCGCAAAGTCAATTTCGGCGCCCACAAGGGCGAGGCCGCCTGGCAGGAAGTTCCCGGCGAATACCGCAGCAACCTGCGCCGCCTCATCGTCACCCAGGGCGACACCGAACCTGCCTCGGTCGAGCAGCAGCGCCACCTGGGCCTGACCTGTCCCTCGCTCTATGACATGCGCAACCTGTTCCAGGTGAATGTCGAAGAAGGGCGGCATCTGTGGGCGATGGTCTACCTGTTGCACGCCTACTTCGGCCGCGATGGCCGCGAGGAAGCGGAAGCGCTGCTCGAACGGCGCTCCGGCGATACGGACAATCCCCGCATCCTCGGCGCCTTCAACGAAGAGACGCCGGATTGGCTGTCGTTCTTCATGTTCACCTACTTCACCGACCGCGACGGCAAATACCAGCTCTGCTCGCTGGCCGAATCCGGCTTCGATCCGCTGGCACGCACCTGCAAGTTCATGCTGACCGAGGAAGCGCACCACATGTTCGTCGGCGAGTCCGGCGTCGGCCGCGTCATCCAGCGCACTTGCGAAGTCATGAACCAGCTGAAGACCGACGATGTGGCGAGAATCCGCGCCGCCGGCGTGATCGACCTGCCGACCATACAGCGCTACCTGAACTTCCATTTCAGCGTCACCATGGACTTGTTCGGCGCCGATGTTTCGTCCAATGCCGCCACCTTCTACAACACGGGGCTCAAGGGCCGCTACGAGGAAACCAAACAGGACGACGACCATCAGCTCAACGATGCCTCCTACCCGGTGCTCGAAGTCGCCGACGGAAAACTCCTCACCGCCCAGGCCCCCTACCTCAACGCGCTCAACGAGAGGCTGCGCGACGACTATGTGACCGATGCAAAAGCCGGCATTGAGCGCTGGAACAAGATCATCCAGAAGCAGGGCATCCCCTTCGTCCTCGCGGCCCCGCACAAGGCCTTCAATCGCAAGATCGGGCCGCTGTCTTCAGCGAAAATCTCCCCTGCGGGCACGGTGCTCTCCGAAGCCGAATGGACGCACCACCACCTGCAGTGGTTGCCGTCGGCCGAAGATCGCATGTTTGTCGGCTCGCTGATGGGCCGAGTCGCCGAGCCGGGAAAATACGCCAACTGGATTGCGTCCCCGGCGCGCGGCATCAACAATCAGACGGTGGATTTCGAGTACGTCCGCTTCAATTAGACAACACCATTAGCCACAGAGGACACAGAGTTCACAGAGAAAGGAAAATCAAGCTTCTCTCTGTGTTCTCTGTGCCCTCTGTGGCAGAGATGAGGTTTTTATGAACGCGACGAAGAGCACGACGACCATCATGCGCCAGCATCTGATCGATCCGGAGATCTGCATTCGCTGCAACACCTGCGAAGAAACCTGCCCGATTGACGCGATCAGCCACGACTCGCGCAATTACGTCGTCGACGCGGCGAAGTGCAAATACTGCTACAACTGCATCTCGCCCTGCCCGACCGGCGCCATCGACAACTGGCGCCATGTTCGGGCGGACACTGCCTATCCGCTGGCCGAGCAACTGCTGTGGGATACGCTGCCGGCGCAAGCCGTTCTCGACGAAGGCCAGAAAGTCGGCGCTGGCGACACGGCGGCGCCTCTTCCCGACGACGTCGAACGGATTGCCGCCGCCTCCACCTCCGGCCAAGGTGGCGTCGCCCCACCGCCCTGGTCGGCCGCGCATCCCTACGTCAATCTTTACTCGATCCAGAAACCTGCGACGGCAACCGTGAGCGGCAATTTCCGCCTGACCGCCGAGGACGCTTCGAGCGATATCCGCCACATCGTGCTCGACTTCGGCAATGCCTCGTTTCCTGTCCTTGAAGGCCAGACCATCGGTATTCTGGCGCCGGGCCTCGACGCGCTGGGCCGTGCGCATCACGTGCGCCTGTACTCGGTCGCCAGTCCGCGCGACGGCGAGCGTCCGCGCTACAACAACCTGTCGCTGACGGTGAAGCGGGTCACCGCCGACCACGATGGCGCGGCGGTTCGCGGTGTGGCATCGAATTTCCTTTGCGACCTGAAGAAGGGCGACAAGGTCGACGTCGTCGGCCCCTATGGCACCAGTTTCCTGATGCCCAACCATCCCGGCAGCCATCTGCTGATGATCTGCACCGGCACCGGCTCCGCCCCGATGCGGGCGATGACGGAACGCCGGCGGCGCAAGTCGGTGCCCAAGGAGGACGGCAAGCTGATGCTGTTCTTCGGTGCCCGCACCCCCGCCGAGCTGCCCTACTTCGGCCCGCTGACCCGGCTGCCGAAGGAATTCATCGACATCAACCTGGCCTTTTCTCGCGTCCCCGACCAGCCCCGGGCTTACGTTCAGGATCTCATTCGCGCACGCGGCGAAGAGGTCGTGCGCCTGTTGCGCGACGAGAATACCTATTTGTATTTGTGCGGCTTGAAGGGCATGGAGACCGGCGTTGATGAAGCCTTCAGCGACATCTGCGGCCAGCACGGACTCGACTGGAAAGCACTCCAGGCGGAGCTGCTGCAACAGGGGCGCTACCACGTCGAAACTTATTGAGCGTGAGGCGAAGCGGAATCGCCTGTCCGCAACAAACGCGCGCAAATTCACCGAAGGCGGCGCTGCAAGGCATCGAAGAGTCGGCGCTGGCGGTACGGCGCGACCGATCGAACGGTAGGCGCCCAGCTTCGGCCCGGGGCTCACTGCCGAAAACCAAGGCGACCAACGACGCGGTCCGCTCGTCGGCCAAGGCAGCATCAGCTTGCGGCGTTCACCAAGGTGATCTGGTCATTCAGCGTCCAGTAATCGTAGAGGTAGCCGATTCCCAGAAAGCCGAGCGTGCAGAAGTAAAGGACGCCGGTGATCCACTTGCCCATGTACATCCGATGCACACCGAAAACTCCGAGGAAGGTCAGCAGAATCCATGCGATGGAATAATCGACCTTGCCCGAGCGGAATCTGAGATCGGCCTGACGGTCCATGGACGGAATCAGGAACAGGTCGATCACCCAGCCGATGCCGAGCAGGCCCAGCGTGAAGAACCAGAGGGTTCCGGTTACCGGCTTGCCGTAATAGAAGCGGTGTGCGCCGGTGAAGCCGAACAGCCAGAGGACATAGCCGACGGTCTTTGAATGGGTATCGCTTGCCTGCGTCATCGCCTGGCTCCTGGGTTGGCCGATGTCAATTGAACATCTGTAGCGAGCTTACGCTGATAAATGCCTGGCGCGTGCTCGTCGATCGGCAAGGAACACCGGCAGCACCTGCAACGGGCAAGGCATTGCGCTTTGGTTCTGCAGTCGCCCTTTCATCGAGCACGGCTATGCGCGCTGGCGTACATACCACGCTCCGGAGTCGCGCTATAAGGACTTTCTTGCACGCGGATCCATTGGCAATGGCCATGATCGGAAAATTGGCCGAAGCGCCAACATGAAGGTCGGCGGCAGCCGGCAGAAGACAGGAGACGACACATGCGGCTAGTCTTTCTGATGTTGACGCTGGCTCTGGCCGGCGCGGCACATGCCCAGGAACTGACCCTGTTCGCGGGCGGGCTGGAGGACACAGGGACCCGGCAGCGCACCTCCGCCTGGGCCTTCGAATATCAGCATCCCCTGGGCGAGAACATCGCCGCCAGCTTCGCCTGGCTGAATGAAGGACATGTCCCCGGCCATCATCGCGATGGACAGGCGATCCAGGTCTGGGGCCGCGGCAATCTGCTCGACCGGCGCCTGTCGCTCGCCGCCGGGATCGGCCCCTACCGGTTTTCCGATACCACGCCGGCCCCTGCCGGCGGCTATGCCAACGTCCATGGCTGGGGCACCATCGGCAGCGTGGCGGCGACCTATTACGCGGACAGCCGCTGGCTGTACCAGTTGCGCTATAACCGCATCGTCACCCCCAACAGCATCGACACCAGCGCACTGATGTTCGGCATCGGCTACCTGCTGGAACCGGTGTCCGCGCGTGGGCCGCATGTATCGGTGCCGCGCCAGGCATTCCGCACGACAAGCGACGAAGTCACGCTGTTTCTCGGCAAGACGATCGTCAATAGCTATGAGTCGGAGCTTGGCACGGCCCGTTCCATCGAATACCGCCGTGGCCTGGCGCGCCATGTCGATGTCACGCTGGCGGTGCTGAACGAGGGCGATGCCCGACTGATCCGGCGCACCGGCGTCACTGCCCAGATCTGGGGAGTACGCGAAGTGCTCGCCAGCGACCGGCTGGTACTGGGGATCGGTTTCGGCCCCTACGTGGCCGTCGACCGGTATCGTGCGCCGGAGCCTGGCGAGGGTGGCGAGAGCAAGTTCTCCTGGATCTTCACTGCGACCGCCGCGTACCGACTCAGTCAGGAGTGGGCGGCAAGAATTTCCTGGAATCGCGTCAACACCAACCATCACCGCGACACCGATGTCATTCTGCTGGGGGCGGGCTATCGTTTTTGACGCGCGTCGACGCGCAACTGGACGGATCAACAAGCACGAGCCGCATTGCGGCGATTCGATGAGCAGCCAGGTTGCCCTGCCTCCTGGCTGGCACGGAGACTTGGCGTCGGAGGAGAAAGCTGTGCTCCCGTGACCGAGGAGGAGTATGCAAGGACACAGCTCGAACTCGTGCAACAAGCAGGCTAGAATCAACGCGGTGTAATAGCGCAGGCCGGCGTGCCTGCCTGACATGCGGGTTCTCCAATGATCTCGCCCATTAGTCGCAAATAGGGAGAGTAGCCGTGACCATACTTGTAGCCTATGTACCCCGCCCGGAAGGGCAGGCCGCCCTGGATAAGGGCATGGAAATCGCTCGTCGGCGCAACGAACGTCTGGTGGTGGTCAATGCCAGTCCAGGCGGCAGCAAGGAAGATCCATCGATGGCCGATGTACTGGATGTCGAGCGCGTCGAAAAATTGCTGTCAGAATCAGGAATCGACGCAACATTCAAGCAGTTTGTTCGGGGCAAGAGCGCCATCGAAGAAGTTGAAGAAATGGTCGACTCGCTGCAGATATCCCTGCTTATCATCGGCCTGCGCAAACGCACACCGGTAGGAAAGCTTTTTCTGGGCAGCGTGGCCCAGGAGCTGCTGCTTTCGGTTCCCTGCCCGGTATTGGCAGTGAAGACCAAATGATTTCTGTTTCATGGAATCGAAGGGTCCGATCGGCGAGCTGTCTGTCGTGATCCACGTCTTCGCATGGGCCGCGCAGCGGACTGACGCCGAGTGCCCATGTCCCGGGATACTGCTCCCGGCCAAAGGGACGGGAGCATAAAAAAAGCCCGCACCAGGCGGGCTTTTTCTTCAGTCGGACAGACTCACTTGGCGATGGTCCAGTCACCATTCTTGATTTCCAGCATGATGAAGGCGGATTGATCCAGGCCCATGTGATCGGTCGCCGACATGGTGACCTTGCCGCCCGTGCCGATGTAGCCCTTGGTGGCTTCGATGGCATCGCGAACCTTGGCCTTGTCGGTGGAACCGGCGCGCTTGAAGGCTTCGACTGCCATCATCAAGCCGTCGTAGGCATGACCGCCGAAGGTCGACACATCCTCTTTGTAGCGATCACCGTAGGTCTTGCGGTAACCAGTCACCACAGGCTTCTGCGGATCGTTGGCAGCCAGTTTACCGGCCACCAGCAAAGCGGCGGCAGGCAGGCGAACGCCTTCGGCTGCGGGTCCCGAAAGCTTGATGAACTCTTCGGAGGCAACACCGTGCGCGTGATAGAGCGGCAAGCTGAGGCCAAGTTGCTTGTAACTCTTGTTCACCAGTGCCGGTCCCTGGCCGAAGCCGAAGACGAAGATCGCCTGCACGCCAGCCGCGCCCTTGATCTTGGTCAGTTGCGGCGTCATGTCGGTGTCCTTGGGCCCGTAGGTTTCATTGGCCACCAGGGTGATGCCCATCTTGCCGGCGAGCGCCTCGGTCTCCTTCTTGCCCGACATGCCAAAACCGCTGGTTTCGGCAAGCAGGGCGACCTTGGTCAGATTGCGCGACTTCATGTCAGTGAAGACCTTTTCCGCCGCCATGCGGTCGGTATGCGGCGTCTTGAATACCCATTTCTTTACCGGTTCCACGATTACAACCGCGCCGGCCAGAGAAATGAAGGGAATTTCCGCCTTCTCGACCAGGGGAACCATCGACATGGTGGAACCCGTGGTGCTGCCGCCAACGATGATGTCTACCTTGTCATCGTCGATCAGGCGCTTGGCGAAGCCGTTGGCCTTGCCGGCGTCGCCGGCATCGTCGTAGTGAATCAATTGCAGTTGGCGTCCGAGCACACCGCCTTCCTTGTTGATCTTTTCAACATAGAGTTGCAGAGTCTTCAACTCCGGGTCACCAAGGAAGGCAGCGCCGCCGGTGACTGACAGAACCGATCCGATCTTGATGGGGTCCGCGGCAAAGGCGGACAGGCTGACACCGACTGCAACAGCGGCAGTGGTGGCGATCTTGAGTAACGAGTGTTTGACCACGGTTGTTTCCTCCTAGGTGTAATTTGAATAACAGCAATTGCTACAGGGTGATTCTAATGAACATCTTCAAGCTTGCAACACGACGCATCCAACCAAATCAGATTCCCAGATAAGCTGATTTCACTTGCTCGTTCACCAGCAATTCGCTGCCGGTCCCCGAAAGCACGGTTTCACCCGTCTCGATCACATAGGCATGGTCTGCAATCGAAAGCGCGGCCTGGGCGTTCTGCTCGACCAGGAAAACGGTCTTGCCCTGCTCGCGCAGACTGATGATGGCATTGAAAATTTCCTGGATAAGCAACGGCGCCAGGCCCATCGACGGTTCGTCCAGCAGCAGCAATTTCGGCCGGCCCATCAATGCCCGCGCCATCGCCAGCATCTGCTGCTGCCCACCGGACAGGGTTCCCGCGGACTGTTTGAATCTCTGCTTGAGAATCGGGAACATCAAGTACATCTGTTCCATGTCGTCCTCGATCGACGCCTTGTCGCGGCGCGTGTAGGCGCCCAGGCGCAGGTTGTCTTCCACCGAAAGCGGACCGAATACCTGGCGTCCCTCGGGGACCTGGCAAATGCCCAGCCGCACGCGCTGGTCCGGGCGGGCATGCGTAATATCCTCACCGGCGAAACTGATGGCGCCGCCGGATACCTTCTGCACGCCGGAAATCGCCCGCAACAGCGTCGTCTTGCCTGCACCGTTGGCACCAACCAGCGCCACCAGTTGGCCCTGCCTGACTTCGATCGTAACGCCGCGCAATGCCTGTATGCGCCCATAACTGCTGCTCAGGTCGTGGATCGAGAGCAGCACCGGACGCTCTTCCGCCGCCGGCTTCAGCTCCGTTACGAGGCCAAAGCCTATCGGCTCGGGCGCCTGGTTGACGATGCGCGACATCAAGGCGCGGAACTCGACAAGCGCACTTTCCCCGAATAAGGGATCGTTGCGGTCGCCAAAGGCCGTATTGATTTCGTCCCAGTCCGCGGCGGTCAATATCCCGCGCGCCAGCGGGAAGAGATCGCTCTCCTCCTTCATGATGTGGCGCCGCATCATCGAAATGTACTCTTCGACAGCCTGCTGAAACGCGGCAACCCCTTCGGGATAGTTGCGCACGACAGCGTCCAGTTGGCAACGCAGCCGCGCCAGAATATCTGGAGTGCTCGCATGCTCGCGCGTAAATTCAGCAATCATTTCCTTGCCTTCACCGGTGCGCTCGAGCACGGCCTTGTAAAGAAAAGCTTCCTCTTTCGGTTCATGCACCCGCTCGACGTACTGCTCGATATAGTCGAGGATCATGCCGAACAACTCTTCATCCGGCCTTTGCTCCGGCTTGCCGAGCTGCTTGCACAACTCCTCAAGCACCACCGTCAATTGCCACATGCTGCGATGCTCGTTGCCGATGATCTGCAGCGCTTCCATTACAGAGTTCTCCCTGGAGCGCGGTTCATACATTGCTGCCCAGATACGCGGCGATGACGTCGGGATTTTCCCTGACTTCCCTGGCCGTCCCCTCGGTCAATTTCTTGCCGTAGTCGAGCACCAGAATGCGATCGGAGATGTTCATTACCATTTTCATGTCGTGCTCGACCAGTACCACGGTGACATCATTGTCGGCGACCTTGCGCACGAGTTCATCGATCTCGGCGGTTTCCCTGGCATTCAACCCCGCCGCCGGCTCATCGAGGAAGAGTATCCGAGGTTTCGCGGCGAGTGCGCGGGCTATCTCCAGCCGCTTCAGCGCCCCATAGGGCATCGAACTGGCACCCAGACTCCAGTAGCTCGCCAGGCCTACAAAGGCCATCAGCTCTCGCGCCGTGTCCTTCAATTCACGGTCGCGCCTGGCTATGCCGGGAAAGCGCAGCATGGCCTTGACCAGATTGCGATCCAGTTGCAAATGCGCCCCGACCATGACGTTCTCCAGCGCCGTCATGTTCATGCATATCTGAAGATTCTGGAATGTCCTGGCCATGCCCTTCAACGCCAGCTCGTGCGGAGCCATGCCGGCGATGGATTCTCCGGCGAGCCGGATTTCGCCTTCGTTCGGCGTATACACGCCGGTGATCAGGTTGAACAACGTGGTCTTGCCGGCCCCATTGGGCCCGATCACGGAATACACCAGCCCCCGCTCAACGGCAAAGCTGACGTGCTGCACGGCCGTGACGCCGCCGAACGCGATGGAAAGATTGTCGACTTCGAGCAGAGCCATCAATCGCCCTCCGACTCTCTGCCGCCGAAACGCCGCGCCAGGGTCGGCACCAGGCCCCTGGGCATGAAGATCATGCAGAACATGAGAATGGCACCAAAAACCACCGTCTCCCAACCTTCGAAGGTCGATAGCGCCTGAGGCAAGGCTGTCAGCAAAATCGCACCGACCAAAGATCCGTAAATGGAGGCCATGCCGCCGATCACGACCATGGTAACGAGTTCGATGGAGTGGAAGAAGTCGGCGATATTGGGCGTGACGAAACCGATGTAATGGGCGGTGACGCTTCCCATCAGGCTGGCAAAGAAGGCCGACAGAACGAAGATGGCGACTTTGTAGCGAACGACATCAACACCCATCACCTGCGACGCAACCTCTGAACCGTGCAGTGCCCGCAGGGCGCGCCCGAAAGGAGAATCGATCAGATTCCTGGCGGCCCAGAAACTGAACAAGAGAGTTGCGGCAAGCACCCAGTACCATTTCTTTTCGCCCGAAATCTCGAAGCCCATCAGCGCCAGCGCGACCACCGGCATGCCGTCCGGCCCTCCGGTATACGCCGCCTCGTTCTTGATCACGATCGCCGTGATGATACCCAGGCCGAGGGTTGCCATGGCCAGGTAGTGCCCCTTCAGGCGAAAGATCGGCCGCGCCACAATCGCCGCGATGGCGCTTGCAATTGCAGCGCCGGCCGCCATCGCGAGCAGTGGATGCCAGCCGAAGTGAGTCGGCAGGATCGCCGAAGCATAGGCGCCGATGCCAACGAATCCGGCATGGCCGAGACTGATCTGGCCGGCAAAGCCGATGAGCAGATTCAGACCAAGCACAAGGATCGCGTTGATCGCCATGCGGATCACGATGTCGTAGTAATAGTTGTTGGGCAACACCAGCGGCAGCAGCAGCAGCACCGCGGCCAGAATGATGAGTACGTAGTGCCGTTTCAATGCACTCATACCCGCTCCGTCACTTTCGCGCCGAAAATTCCGCGCGGCATGAAGAACAGAATGAACAGGATGAGGATGAAGGGAATTGCATCCTTGTATGCAGACGAGATGTACCCGGCCGCCATCGCCTCGATGACGCCGACCAGAAGCCCGCCGACCACGGCGCCCAGGCCGCTACCCAGCCCGCCGACGACTGCGGCGACAAAGCCTTTGAGACCCAGCATGATTCCGACGTCGTAGGAGGTCAGGGTGATCGGCGTCAGCAGGACGCCGCCGATCGCGCCCAATGCCGCCGAAAGAGCGAAACTGACCAGCAGTACCCATTGCGTATCGATGCCGACCAACTGGGCGGCCAGTGGGTTGCATGAGGTGGCGAGAATGGCCTTGCCGGCCAGTGTGCGGCTGAAGAAGTACCAGAGTGCGACCACCACCAGAGCCGTGATGCCAAGCACCCAAAGGCTTTGCGGCAGCAGAGTGGCGCCACCGATATGCAGCGGCTCGCTGCCCGAAAAGGCGGGATAGCTGTGCGCGCCCTTGCCCAGCCAGATCTGGACCAGACCGCGAATCACCAGCGAAGCGCCGATGGTGATGATGATCAGCGTCACCACCTCGGCATCGCGCGCCGGTTCGATCGCCAACTTCTCGAGCGCAATTCCGACCAGTGCCGGAATCGCTATCGCCAGCAAAATCGCCAGCGGCATCGGCAACCCCGACTGCATGAAAAAGAACACCAGCATGCCGCCCAGCATGATGAACTCGCCCTGGGCAAAATTGATCACATTGCTGGCGTTGTAGATCAGCGTGAAGCCCAACGCCGCCAAAGCGTAGGTGGCGCCGACCGTGATGCCGGAGAACAGGAACTGCAGGAACTGCGACAACATATCGTCTCCCGACCCCTACTTCGGTCGCCGGTCTATCACTCGCCGCGCCTTGCCCACCAGTGTTCTTTCGACCTTGTCGGTTTCGACGACATGCACCTCTGAACTGACTCCCACCAGAGCCTTGATGTGATGCTGCACCTCGGCACCGATTTCACGTCGCCTCGCTTCGTCGATGGATTTCGACAGTTCGGCGCGAACCTCGACGTAGACATCCAGCTTGTCGAGGTGGCCTTCGCGCGACACCTGCAATTGGTACTGGGCGCAGAGGTTGGGGTTCTTCAGCAGGAGTTCCTCGATTTGCGTCGGAAAGACATTCACGCCGCGGATGATCAGCATGTCGTCGCTGCGGCCGGTGATCTTCTCCATCCGCCGCATGGTCCGCGCCGTGCCAGGCAGGAGCCGGGTCAGGTCGCGGGTGCGATAGCGGATGATCGGCAAGGCTTCCTTGGACAGCGAGGTAAACACCAGTTCGCCCATCTCCCCGTCCGGCAGCACTGCGCCGGTTTCCGGATGAATGATCTCCGGGTAGAAATGATCCTCCCAGATGTGCGGGCCATCTTTGGTTTCGATGCACTCGCACGACACTCCGGGCCCCATGACCTCCGACAATCCGTAAATGTCTACGGCATCGATGCCGAGGCGCTCCTCTATCTCGCGGCGCATTTCGTTGGTCCAGGGTTCCGCACCGAAAACACCCACGCGCAAGCTGCTCACATTCGACTTCATGCCCTGCTTGATCATCTCGTCGGCGATCGTCAGCACGTAGGAGGGGGTGCACAGAATCACGGTGGGCTTGAAGTCCTGGATCAGCTGCACCTGTTTTTCGGTCTGGCCGCCGGACATGGGGATCACCGTGGCACCCAGGGCTTCGCCGCCATAGTGCGCGCCCAGGCCGCCGGTGAACAAGCCGTAGCCATAGGAATTGAGAATGATGTCGTCGGCCGAGCAACCTGCGGCGCGCAGCGAGCGGGCCATCAGATTCGCCCACATCGCGATGTCGTTCTTGGTGTAGCCGACCACGGTGGGCTTGCCGGTGGTGCCCGACGAAGCGTGAACCCGCACCACATCGCGCATCGGCGTCGCGAACATGCCGTAGGGATAGGTATCGCGCAAATCCAGCTTGGTGGTGAAGGGAAATTTCGCCAGGTCCGACAACTGCTTGAGGTCGCCCGGGTGCACTCCGGCGGCATCGTACTTGGCTCGATAGTGCGGTACGTTGTCATAGACATGCTGCAACGACCACTTCATGCGTTGAAGCTGCAAGGCCTGCAATTCATCTCGGCTGGCCTTTTCGATCGGTTCCAGGCTGTTTTCTGGCAAATTCTTCTTGTTCACGTGACTTCTCCCTATACGCTTGCTCGATGAACCATTTGTTTGACGAAAGCGAGATTCTCCACGACCTTGCCCTGAATGTGTGAAATCTGATCAGGGCTGAGATGGCGGAAGCGTCCCATCGCCCTGAGATATTCGGTGACCGGCAGCGGATCATCGACCGGCCGCGTGAAGCGCACGCCCTCGCCCGGCGTGTATTCCCACAGCATGACAAAATTGGTTTCGACCGCCTTGCGCGCGACTTCCATGTTCTGATCGGTCGGAAAGCGCCAGCCGGTGGTGCAGGGCGAATAGACATGCAGGTAGGCAAAGCCGACCTTCGAGGCCTGGATTGCCTTGTCGAGCTTGTCGTAGAGGTCTTCCATGTAGGCCGTTGATGCCGTGGCGACATACTCGCAGCGATGATTGACCATGATCAGCGGCAGATTCTTGGCATCCTGCGTCTTGCCTTGCGAGGGCATGCCGCGCGATCCCTCGCCGATCGGCGTGGTCGATGTCCAGGCGCCGTAGGGCGTGCAACTCGAGCGCTGCATGCCGGTATTCATGTAGCCCTCGTTGTCGACCACCATGAAAAGTATCTGCTCGTTGCGCTCGGCGGCGCCGGACAAGGACTGGAAACCCACGTCCGAGGCGCCGCCGTCACCGGCAATGGCGAGTGCGGTGACTTCGCGGCCGACGCGCCTGTACTGGCGCTTGATGCCGGCCAGCATGGCCGCGGTATTGGTCAGCAGCGGATGGAAGACCGGAATCTTGGTCCCCGTGGTGCCGTTGAAGCCGACCGAGCCCATGCCCGGCACGCAGCCCGGCGGCGTCGCCAGCACGGTATCCGGCCCCACCCGGCGCAGGGTGTGGCGCATCAGCAACTCGGTGTTGCAGCCCTGGCAACCGGCGAGCCCCGGAGCGAACAGGTCCTCCCAGTCGCCGACTTCGTTGTAGATGCGCGAGGTAGTGATATAGGTCAGCGCATCGTGCGGACAGGCGGGCACGCAGGCCGGAGCGCCATCACACATATCGCACTTGGCGACGTGCCCGGTGCCCGCGTCGAGAGCGATGCCGGCATAGGCGCAACCGACGGTGCACAGCAGGCAATCGACGCACTTCGCCGCTTTCCAGCCGATGACACCGCTGGTGCCATCCTTGGTCAGCGCCCCGGCCGGACAGACCGTGACGCACTTGGGATCGCCGCACTGGCGGCATAGCGCAAGTTCGAATCCGTCGTCAGCGCTACCCACGACCTGGATGCGTGACCGCGCCGTGTCGCCAACGCCGACTTTCGCCGTCGCACAAGCCGTCATGCAGTCGCCGCAGCCGTCGCACTTGGCGGCATCGAAGGCGATGGTGTTGTAGCTTCGTCCCATGATCGTCTCCTAGCGCCAGAGCTTCGACATGAATTCGCGGCCGACGGCCAGCGGATTCGCCACGAAGCGTTCCTTGACCGCCGACAGATCGACCTGCCGCAGGATCAACTGGCACATGACGCCGCCGTCGAAGAACTCATTGACGCCATAAATTCCCAGCAGGCGACCCTCCATGAAAATCACCTTGAGATAACGGCCATTGGCTTCGTCAAAACGCGTCACCACTTCGGCGCCGGCGGGAGCCTTGCTGCTGCCTACCGAAATCGCATGGCGGCCGAAGAAGTGGTAGGTATTCAGCGGCACGCCGCCCGGATATTGTTTCAGGCCGGGGTCGCCGGCCATCGCCATGCCGGCAATGCGGCCCTGCTCGGTGGCGTCGGGCAAAATCGCGTTCATCACCTTGGCATCACTGAAGAATCCCCTGGCCTGGGCGCAATCGCCGGCAGACCAGACATTGGCGACGCTGGTCTGCATGGTGTCGCTGACGAGTATTCCGCGTTCGTGCTCGACCGGACTGCCCGCCAGATAGTCCATGTTCGGCTTGACGCCGGTGGCCACCAGCAGCAGATCGGGCTTCCAGCGTGTGCCGTTTTCGAGTGTCAGCGTGGCGCCGAGTGCAGAAGGCGCAAGCTTGACCACGCGACTGCCGGTAAGTATCCGCGCGCCGTTGTCGGTGAATGCCTTCTCGATCAATCCCGCCGCCGTGGCATCGAAATAGCCGTCGGTCAGTTGCTTGGCCATTTCGACGATGGTGACCCTGGCGCCGGCCTTGACCAGATTCTCCGCGGCGTGCATGCCGACCAGTCCGGCCCCCATCACCACGGCCTGTTTCGACTGCTTGATAGCGGCGTTCAGCTTCGTTGCATCATCGAGCGTGCGCAACACGTGATACGCGACCTGATCCAGACCGGGAATCGGCGGGATGGCCGGCGCCGCGCCGGTGGCGAGCAGGATCTTGTCGTAGGCGATCTCGCTGCCGTCGGCGAGTTCGGCGGCATTGCGCTCGGTGTGCAGAGCCTTCAAGGCCTTGCCGCGCTTGAGTGCAACGTGATTGTCGGCAAAGAACTTTTCGTCGCGCAGAAAGATGCCATCGGGTGCGGAACGGCCGGACACCACATAAGGCAGGACGGTCGGCGAATAGGGCAGATGCGTATCACGGGTGAGCAGGGTCAGGCTGCCCTCGGCATCATGCATGCGGATCGCGGTAACGGCTTCGAGCGCGGCATGGCTGCTGCCGACGACCAGGTATTTGGTATGTTCCATGGCGTGGTTCCTCAGTCCTTCTCGTTGAGCCAGACCGGCTCGGTCGCCATCGTGACATTGGGACCGGTCATCAGCTTTTCCGTGGCTTCGATGACGCGATGGAAATGCCCGACCGTGATGTCTGCACCCGCCAGCCCGCCGATGAAACTCATCGAAGGTATGTGCCGTCCGAGGCGATACAGGGCGCCCATGGTTTCCTGGTACATCGGCCCGCAGTTCCAGCGAAAGCCGACCGAGCGATCGACCACGCCGAGCGCCTGAACATTCTTCAAGGACTTGAGCAAGGCCTCGACCGGGAAGGGACTGAAGGTCTTGAGCTTGATCAGCCCGACGCGCTTGCCGGCATCGCGCGCTTCATCAATTGCATCCTTGGCCGCGCCGGTCATGCTGCCGAGTGTCATGATCGCGTAGTCGGCGCCATCCAACCGGTATTCCTCGACCAGCGGCGCAAAGCGGCGACCGAAACGCTGCGCCCACTCCTCGTGAATTTCCTCGATGACCCGCAAGGAATTCTGCATGCCGCGGCACTGCCCCTTGCGATAGCGGACGAAAGTCGATGGTCCCTTGCCACCCGAACCGCCGGTCAGCGGATCGACCGCCATCGGCCGCAACGGATCCAGCGCCACATGCCAATTGACATCCTTGACGCCCATGAAGGCATCGACTTCCGCCTGACCCGGCAGTTCGACACGGGAGGTGCCGTAGGAAAGATAGTTGCCGTCGAGGCAGACATTCACCGGCAGCATGACATCGTGATGCTCGGCGATCTTGAAGGCCATGACAGTGGTATCGAGCACTTCCTGCACGGTCTCGCAATACAGCTGCACCCAGCCCACTTCGCGCACCGTCATCGCATCCTGATGTCCGCCCCACACCGATTGCGGCGTGATGCCGTCGCGGGTGACGATCGACATGACGATTGGCAGGCGCATGCCGGAGGTGCGGAAATAAGGCTCGAACATGAAGGCCAGGCCGGGACCGCAGGTCGCGGTATAGGTCCGCCCGCCGGCCAGGGCCGCGCCTTGCAGCACCGAGAGCACCGAGTGCTCGCCTTCGGCATCGACGATGTCGGCGTCCATGCGGCCATCGGCGATCAGTTTGGCGACGTGCTCGACCAGGGACGACTGCGGCGTGATCGGATACACGGCGACCATGTCGGGACGCGCCAGCGCGACGCCCAGCGCAGCGGCCTCGTTGCCTTCGCAGAGGATGACCTTTTGCTTGGCCGGCGTGGTCTTGCCCGGCGTTTCGAGAGTGGCGGTAGTCATGGTGCCTCCCCGATCGAAGCAAAGGGACAAGAGTCGGCGCTGGTGACACGGCGGCAAAGAGCGCTCATGTCGCCTCCGGAATCATGATGATCGCGCGCTGCGGGCATTCATTGGCGCAGATGCCGCAACCCTTGCAGGTTTTCAGGTTGAAATCGAACCAGGCCGGCTTTTCCTCGACGCACTGCACCGGGCAATACAGCCAGCACACGGCGCACTTGACGCATTTGTCACGATTCACCACCGGCCGCATGCTGCGCCAGTCGCCGGGCAGCATCGGACTGACCTCGGTGGCGACCGGACACAGATCATCCGGCACATTCGCCTTGACCAGGTCGAACAACGGGTAGCTGTCGTGCCTCATGCCGCCGCCCTCCGCTCGATGGTGTGCACCGTGGTTTCGTTGTAGCCGCGTTCCAGCGCAATGAGATTCTGGGCGAGACCGGCGTCGCGAAAATCCGAATCTTCCAGCGAGCGCTTCAGCGCGTCGAGCGACACGACTCCGGTAGTCTTCGCGAAGGCACCCAGCATCAGGGTATTCGTGATCGGACGCTTGAACACTTCCAGAGCAATGCTGATTGCATCACACAGGCCGACCACACCCACGGCGTCGGAAAGCACGACTTCGGACAAGGGTCGGTGCGTCGCTTGTACCAGCGTGCCGCCCGGCTTGAGGCCGCTGAAGATGTCGACCGATTTTGCCAATGAGGGATCGACGCAGATCAGGCAATCCGGCGTATAGATATTGGTCAGTTGGCGAATTTCGCGATCACTGCATCTCATGAAGGAGACTACCGGCGCACCTCGCCGTTCGAAACCGAAGGACGGAATCGACACCGCGTACTTGCCTTCTTCAAGCAGTGCCGCCGCGAGCATGGATGCCGCCGTAACGGCACCCTGGCCGCCGCGGCCGTGAAAGCGAACTTCGTACATCTTGCCTCCTCCAGTTTGACGGAAATCTTTGCCCCGTCATTGGTTTCCTGCCGTGAACCTATTATCCGGCTTTGGCGCCCTGAACGGGTTTCCATCCGGGCTTGACGGCTGGCCCCGCCGGCCCACCGCCTCGTACCGGTATGCGCACCACTGCCAGGCCCTGGGTAAATGCCGCGCGGCGCACCAAGGTGTATTTCAGGAACCAGCCGCTGGCAACCACCATAGTCCCGGCCGCGAACATCAGTGCGCCGCGCCCCGGCATCCCGGCCAGCGCGGCCAGGACCGCAAATCCCGGGAGAACATGGCCGAACAGGGTCAGTCTCGATGCAATCTCGTTGAGCACCCGCAGGGCACTTTCGGGAGCACCGTCGGCCGTGAGTCCGGCGAGATAGCCGTTCCAGATCAAAGCTCGAATCGCAATCAGCGCCAGCAGCACAGCCGCTTGCCAGAAACCAATCGTCGCCCCGGACAGAAACGCCACGCCGGCGAGAAAACCCGCGCCTTCGGCGAGTCCCGTCGCCACCATCAGGGGCACGCTGCGCGGATGCCGCCACGCCGGAATACCCTTGTTGGCCGCAAGAATGCGCGCCTGGCTGTAGAGGAACGCCAACCCGGCGGCACCGGCCAGCCAGGCCAGCAGGGGCTGGAACAGAAGCCAGGCCAGGCCGCCCGTGGCGAACACCGCCAGCGCGACAAAAGCCTCCCGCGTCATCCATGATGTGGCGATATGCCGATATACGTTCAGGGCGCGCAGGGGCCGGCCGATTTCCAGCCAGACACAAGTCAGTCCGCAACCAATCAGGACCAGCGCAAGCAGGATGGCCATGCGGGTCGGCGCCGGCTCGAAGCCGCCTATCGAAGCAAGAAACAGCAGGGCGCCACCGGCGCCGCCGGCGATGAAATTCGACGCCGCGCGCCAATCCCAGTTTTTCTGCGGCTTGGGTGCCGCAAGGCTTGAAGCGCCGAGTAGAGGTTTCTTCATGACTGGTTCCATATGTAATACACGCCGGGCTCGGTACCCAGTTCCTCGTGCATGCGGAAATGCTTTGTTTCCGCCAGCAACTGGCTGACATTGCTTTGCGGATCGTTGATGTCGCCGAAGCCCATGGCACCGGAAATACACGAATTGACGCAGGCCGGCGTCACCTCTGGATCCACGCCGGGTGTGCGACCGGTCACCGCGGCCGCATCGATGCGGTCCTTGCAGAAGGTGCATTTCATCGAAACGCCGATCCGGCCCGGATCGAAGCGTTTGGCCTCGGACGTCATTTGCGATTCGCCATAGGCAAAGTGCTGTTCGTGGACGATCGAGCGGGCGTCAAAGGGACAGGCCATGACGCAGTTGGCGCAACCGATGCAAAGCTCGTAATCAATCGCCACCAGACCGTCGTCCCGCTTGGTCGTGGCCTTGGTCGGACAAACGCTTTCGCACGGAGGATTGCCGCAATGCATGCAGGCGACAGGGAGAAAAGTCCGCCGCACGTCCGGATACTCGCCGGTTTCGAGGTCGAGCACGCGCCGCCACTGAATCCCCGGCGGCGTCGCATTTGCGCTCTTGCACGCGGCCGTGCAAGTCTGGCAGCCGACGCAGCGGCGCAGGTCGATGGTCATGACATAGCGCTTCATGCCGTGCCCTCCACCTTGCGCAGAGCCACCCGCACGATGTCCGCGCCGGAGCCCGTCGCATCCGTCAGATCCAGCGTCATCGGCGCAATCGTGTTCAGGCTCGGTATGCCCAGGTCCTTGGCGAAAGGCTGGGCCCAGTGGTCGAACTGGCCGATGATGACCAGCGTATCGGGCCGTACGCCCTGCATCAGGGCCGCCTTGCCATAAGTGGCGCCGATGTGGGAGCGAACCTCGACTCGATCCCCGTCGGCAATGCCCAGCCCGGCAGCCGTCTTCGTGTTCATGATGACCCCGGCATGGCCTCGCAGGTTGAGCGCGACCTCGTGCATCATCTCGATGCCGGCATTGCCGCCGGCGTGGTATTGCATGCTCTTGCTGGTCAGCAGCCAGAACGGAAAGTCCTCGATTCTGGCCCCCGACTTCTCAAGGTTGCGCACCCAGCGGGCCGGCACGTCGTGCCATTCAGGCAAGGCCGAATACTCGGAAAGCTGCTCGTCCCACCAGTTCATGTTCTTCTCGTGCAGCCGGTTGCCCAGTTCCCGGCCGGTACGCAGCAGGCGTTCCTGATAGGGCAGTTCGTAGCGCAGCCCGTGCTTTTCCATGGTCGGCGTCAAATACCACTCGAGCCGCGACATGGGAACGGCATAGAAGCCGTGCTCGCGGAACCAGTCGAGGCCATGCTCATCCTTGCCCTCGGAGAAGCTCAGCGTGGCCGCGCGGCAAACCGAATCCCAGATGTGTTCGGGTGCAAGATCGCCGGTCGGGTCGAGGCTGAAGTCATATTCCTTGCCCTTGAGCGGGGCGACGCCGGAAATTCCCTTGTTGATCGCGTTGACATAGGGTTCGAGCACACCGCTACGCTTTGCAAGTTCGGTGGTGATCCACGTAAAGTCGCGCGCATCGCCCTGCGGTTCAACCGCCTTCTGGCGCAGCACGACGCCCTTGTAATCCCAGAACTGCTCCATGTACTTGGTGCCGCCCATGCGGATCATCTGCGTCGATTCGAGATCGGTGGCCTCGGGCAGCAGGATATCGGCCATGTAGTTGGTCTCATCGACGGTGTAGGCCACGCAGGCCATGAACGGAAACCGTGCCGCCACCTCCGCCAGGTGCGTCGTATCCCAAAAGGAGATCGACGGATTCGAGCGATACACAAGCCACACCTCGGGCAGCGTCGGCATCGGCATCGACCAATCGTCGGGTCGCTCGCCCTGGAACATCCATGCCAACTGAGTCGGACCGAGCGCCTGACTCCACGCGCCGTTGTGGCCGACGATGGGCACCAGCGTCTGATGCAGGTTGCGGGTGGCCGGCGTCGTTTGCCATTCTTCCTTGGTCGTCGGATTGAAATACTGGACCATGAAGCCGTCCTCGCCGGGCGCTACGCCCAAGTGGCGGTTGTCCCGCGACTTGTTGAGCCGCACCGTGGTACCCACCAGTCCGCCGGGGTTTTCCAGCGCGCCGACCAGCACCGCCAGCACGGTGCGCGCCCAGCAGCATTCGTAGGCGCCCCAGCCGTTGTTGACCGACTTGCCGAGGGTCACCGCCACCGGCCGCAGGGCCAGGGTCTTGCCGTCGATCTCGATGGTTTCGCCGATGCCGGCGTTCTCCAGGTATTCGTTGGCGATGCGGCGTATCGTGTCGGCGGGCACGTCGCAGATTTCGGCTGCCCATTCCGGCGTGTACTTGGCTATGTGAGCAGCGAGCATTCCGTACGCCGTCTTGCCTTCGACGTCGGTGTATTCCCGGCACTCCTTGTCGGCATCCACCACCACGGCATGAGCGATTCGATAACTCCCGGCCACGGCAGGCTTCGCACCCGGCGTATCGTGAGCCACGGCGGAGCCCGAAACCTCGTCCCAGATCAGCGGCTTGCGGCTCTCCGGGTCGCGCAGGTAAAGGCCGTCCGGCGCCACCAGGTAGGGCGACGCCGTGCGATCGCGCAGGAAGGGGATGTCGAGCTTTTGCAGGCCATGCTCGCACACCAGGACATTGATCAGCGCAAACAGGAATGCCGGATCGGTCTTGGGCCGGATCGGCACCCACTCGGCGGAACAGGCCCCGGTCACGGACAGGTGCGGCTCCACCTGAACCCGCTTGTAGCCGCGTACCCGCGCATCGGCATGGCGGATCACCGCACACGGCCCCCCGGTCACGTCGACGTTGGCGCCGACCGCAATGACATAGCGTGCGTTCGGCGTGTCGGACGCGACCGTGAAGCCGCGATGCCAGAACTCGCCGTACAGGTGCTCGGAATGCACACACTTGACGCCCTGCCCCGAACCGAAACTGTAATCGACGGGGCCCCAGGCGGCGAGAAACGCCGGAAAGGTGCCCATGTAGTTCGACGGCGTGCCGCCGTGGCCGAGGCTGACGGCGAGCCTTGGCAAGCCGGCCTCGTCGACCAGACCCTTGGCGCGCAGGGCATTGAGCCTCTGCGCCACGGTGTCGAGCGCCTCGTCCCACGAAATGGGAACGAAGCCGGGATCCTCGTTACGGCCCTTCTTCGGATTGGTCCGCTTCATCGGCTGCTGGATGCGGTTCGGGTTGTAGGTCTTCTGCACCAGCCCGTAAGCCTTGACGCACGCCCGGCCCTTCGCTGGATGCACCTCGGCGGCGGCGAAATTGGGTTCGATCTCGGTCGCCACCCCGTCCTCGACTTTCACACTCAGGAAGTCGGGACCGGAAACGCAGTTGTAGCAGATTGTCGGAACGTGCTTGACTGACTTGGATTGGACTGCTGCCATGCTGATTTCCCTCGACTAATGAACACGCTCAGGATGCGAATAGACGCAGTGCCGCTCGCCCCGGACAAAGCCGATCAGCGTTACTCCCGAGTCAACCGCCACCCTGACCGCCATGCCGGTAGGCGCGGAAACGGCCGCCACCACGGCAATCCCCACCGCCGCCGCCTTCTGTACGATTTCGTAACTGGCGCGACTGGTCATGAGGACAAAGCCGCCGTCAAACTGCTTGCGCTGCGCCGCCAGCGAACCGATCAGCTTGTCGAGCGCGTTGTGGCGCCCGACGTCTTCCCGCACCAGATTGATGCCGCCGTTGAAATCGCACCATGCCGCCGCATGCACCGCACCGGTCAGATGGAACAGATGCTGCATGTCCTGCAATGCGGACAAGGCGCGCGGCAATGCGCCCGAACTCAGCACGGCCGACGACTGCACCGTCGCGGCGCGCTTGGCCAACTGGTCAAGGCTTTCGGTGCCGCACAGGCCGCAACCGGTGCGCCCGGCGAGGGTTCGCCGATGCTCCTTGAGGACATGGGCGCGCTCTGCGGAGAGTTGCATATGCACTTCGATGCCGTTGTCGCGCTCGAATATTTCGAGGTCGTGGATTTCGCCGGCGCGGCCGACAATGCATTCGCTCAGGCTGAAGCCCAGCGCAAAATCTTCCAGGTCCAGCGGCGTGGCGAGCATCACGGCATGGGAGATGCCGTTATAGACCAGCGCCACCGGTACTTCTTCCGCCACCGTCTCGTCCGAATGACTGACAGCGCCGCCCATCCAGCGATAGGCGCCGTAACTGTTGTGTGCCTCGATGACCAGACCTGTTTCGTGTTGCATTGCCCGCCTCATTCGAAAGTGCAGGGATCAAATCCGACCTGACTTCCGTTACGATACACTTTATTGAGTTTTTAAACAATCTTTTTGTATCACATTAGAATTGTCTTATGCTGCATACTGGATACACTGGCATCCAATACAATGTCCCTTTGCTCAAGTGCGGCGGAGCGGCGTTCAGATCAACCCGTTCCACGCGTTGCCGAAAAGCGCAGACCTTTCAACTGGAAAGAATGTGAAGAGCCGACATATCAGTCAGTGGATCAACGACTTCCTGGATCAGCATCCGACTCGCGCCAATTCGCTGATCATCACGGTCTATGGCGACTTCATCGCACCGCATGGCGGCACCGTCTGGCTAGGGAGTCTGATTCGCCTGGTGCAGCCGCTGGGCATCAACGAGCGCCTGGTGCGCACCAGCGTCTACCGCCTGTCCGAGGAAAAGTGGCTGGTTTCGGAACAGCTCGGACGCAAGAGTTATTACAGCCTGACCACCTCCGGTCGACGCCGCTTTGAACATGCCTATCGCCGCATCTATTTCGCGCCGCAGGACACCTGGACCGGAGAGTGGCAACTGGTCATGATGCCGTCCTCGCTGAGCGGCGCACAGCGGGATAGTTTGCGCAAGGAACTGGCCTGGGCCGGCTACGGCATCCTGGCATCGGGCATACTCGCCCACCCTTCGGCGGACACCGAGGCGCTGCTCGACATCCTGCAGGAGACAGGGGCACACGACAAGGTTGTCGCCATGAAGGCCGTCAATATCAGCGCCCTTTCCAGCAAGCCGCTGCAGGAACTGGTGCATGAATGCTGGAACCTCGATGTCCTTGCCGCCAAGTACCTCGACTTCATCGAACTGTTTCGTCCGGTATTGCGCACCATGCGTACGGCCAGCAACCTTGACCCCGAGCAGTGCTTCATGGTCCAGACCCTGCTCATGCACTATTTCCGGCGGGCGTTGCTGCATGATCCGCAGTTGCCCCTGCAATTGCTTCCCGCCAACTGGAGCGGCGACCTCGCCCGCCAGTTGTGCCGCGACCTCTACGGCATCACCTACCCGCTCGCACAGCAGCATCTGCTTTCCGTCTGCACCACGGCGAACGGTCCGTTGCCCTCGGCTGCCCCCTATTTTTACGAACGCTTTGGCGGACTGGAAGCACCTGCCGTACCGCCCGACCATCGTTCAAACACTAATTGATGGATATCAATCGATACATATCTAATCTTTTTTGCTGATATTTCTGTATCTGTTATAGTCCGCCCCGGCACCATCCCCGTTGATCGAGCGGCACCCAGGGAGTCGATAGCATGCAGAATCCGTCACAGTCCAGGACCCACGTCACTTCGAACAATCAGGCCGCCACGGAACTATTCCGCGGGGCCGCCGCCGCGCGCGACACGCTGAACCAGGCCGAACTAGGCGCACTGCTGTCCAGTCTGGGCATGACATTGACTCCGGATGCGATGCCGGCACAGGGGCAGCCTACGATCGAACTTCGTATCAGCCTGAACAACACGCGCGAATTCGGCATGGTCATCAGTGCCGGCATGGGCGGCCTGGATGCGGAACTCGATGAAGGCAATTTCAAAAGAGACCGCGCCTCGGTTTACGCCGCCACCGAACTGACGGATGCCGAAGATTTCCTCTGTCAGTTCAAGCGCACGTTGGCCTATCAAAGACTCGCCGGCATTGCCCGACGCAACGGGCTGGCGCTTCCCGACATGCAACTCCGGACCTGCTTCGAACAGCTTCTGGCGCTGGCAAAGGGCTTTGCTCCGGGCAATCCCGAGGCCCCGTTCGCACTGCGCAGCCTGGAACTGAATCCCGCCACAGTCATCGCTGAGCGGCTGATCGTCCAATCCGCCCGCTGCGAATTCGGCCTCCCCGCCCCCAGCCGCCTGCCGCGCCCCATTCACAAGATCGACAAACTGATTCATCCGGCTTCGATCGGCATCATCGGCGTTTCCTCCAGCAACATGAATTTCGGCCGGATCATTTTGCGCAACCTGATGGGCAGCGGCTACAGCAAGGAGCGCCTCTGCATCATCCGCCCCGGCGAAACCGAGATCGATGGCGTCAAGTGCATCGAGAGCCTGAAGGCGCTGGAGCACAAGCTTGATCTGCTGATCGTTGCCGTGGCCGCCAGCGCGGTCTACGAACTCGTCGATGAAATCATCGAAACCGACTCGGTGGAGTCGGTGATGCTGATTCCCGGCAGCCTTGGCGAAACCAAAGCCAGCCGGGAGCCCGCCGCCGCACTGGCCGGGCGCATCAACGCAGCCCACGCCAAGCCGGGCGGCGGTCCGGTCTTCCTCGGCGCCAACTGCCTGGGCGTGGTCTCGCATCCCGGCTCGTACGACTCCTGGTTCATCCCGCTGGAACGGCTGCCGAAACCGCAGAAGAAGCCCGAAAGAAACTCGGTCATGCTGAGCCAGAGCGGCGCCTTCATGATCACCCGCCTGAGCCAGAATCCGTGGCTCGATCCGCGTTACATGCTGGCCATCGGCAACCAGACCGATCTGACCCATGGCGACATGCTCAGCTATTTTTCAGAGCGGCCCGACATCGAAACCATCGGCATCTACGTCGAGGGCTTCAAGGACCTGGACGGCCTCGACTTCGCCCGCGCGGTGCGCAAGGCCGTGCTGAACGGCAAGCAGGTGGTGGTCTACAAGTCGGGCAAGACCGCGCCCGGTATGGGCGGTGTCATGGGTCATACCGCATCCATCGCCGGCGGCCCGATCCTGTTCGACTCGGTGGTGCGCCAGGCCGGCGCCATCGTCACCGAAGACTTCAACAGTTTCGACGATCTGCTCTACATCGCGGGCGCCCTGCACAACAAGAAAATCGGCGGCAATCGCCTCGGCGCCATCAGCGGCGCGGGTTTCGAAGCCGTCGGCATGGCCGACTTCATCGAGTCGGAAAGCTTTGCCATGAAGATGGGCGAGCTGACCCCGGCCACCGTCAAGCAACTGGAAGACGTCCTGCTGGCCAAGAAACTCAATGCGCTGGTCGAAGTCAGAAACCCGATCGACATCAATCCCGGCGCGGACGACGAAGCGCATTTGCAAATCGTCGAGGCTTTCTTGCAGGATCCGGACATCGACGCGGTGGTGGTCGGCCTCGATCCGACGGCACCCTCGGTGCGGGCGCTCGAAACGAGCAAGCTTCGTCCCGGCTTCGACCTCACGGATCCGAAGAGCACGGTACACCTCATGCCACCCATCGTCGATCGTTGCGACAAGCCCATCGTCGGCATCATCGACGGCGGAACGCTTTATGACGCGATGGCGGCGAAGCTGATGGACCAGGGTGTCTGCGTGTTCCGCAACTGCGCCAGGGGCACCAGGGCGCTGGTGCGCTACTTCGAGGCAAGGCTGAATGCCGAAAGCCTCATCAAGCGGAATCGCTGAACCCGTCATTCGTCAAAAACTCACACACACAGGACCCACCATGAGCAATGCACTGATCAACGACATCTTCCGCACGGCGCACACCGAAGGGCGGTCCGCGCTGTTCGAGCATGAGGTCTACCGGCTGCTCGCCGCGGCCGGTATCGCCTCGACGCCGAAACACGAAGTGGTCGCCGGCGGGGCCGAGCCAACGGACGATCTTCTGGCGTCGTTCCCCGGCAGCCGGGTGGTGGTGAAGATCGTTTCCGGCAGCATTGCCCACAAGTCGGACGTGGGCGGGGTCGTCGTCGTGGCCAAGCAGCCGGCGGCGGTGCGAGCCGCCTGCAACAGCATGCTCGCGCAGCTGTCAGGATGGGACGTCGCGGGGGTGATGCTCACGGAGTTCGTCGAAGCGGACGCCGCGGGCGCCGGCAGCGAACTCCTGGTCGGCATCCACAACACGCGCGAGTTCGGCATGATCCTCAGCGCCGGAATTGGCGGCGTCGACACCGAGCTCCATGCCGGCAGCGCCCGTCGCGGGCAGGCGGTGGTGTCGGCCTCGACCGCGCTGACCACGGCCGAGGAATTCCTCGAAATTTTCAGATCGACGATTGCCTACCGGAGGATCGCCGGACAGACGCGGGGAGGCCGCCGGCTGGTGGCGGACGAAGCGCTCCTGCAGTGCTTTGGCGCCTTCATCCGCCTCGCCAACGACTGCTCGACCGGCAACCCCGAGACCGACTTCGTCATCGAGGAGTTGGAGGTCAACCCCTTCGCCTGCTCGGCCGGCGCGCTTGTCGCACTCGACGGATTGTGCCGCATCGGCCGCCCGCAGAAGGTCCGCCCGCCGCGGCCGCAGGGCAAGATCGACAAGCTGCTGCACCCGGCTTCGATCGGAATCATCGGCGCCTCTGCCACGCGCATGAACTTCGGCCGGATCACCCTGAAGAACATCATCGCATCCGGTTATGACAAGTCGCGGCTGTGCGTCATCAATCCCGACGGCCAGGAAGTCGATGGCGTGCGCTGCGCGCTGAACCTGGGAGCGCTGGAGCAGAAACTGGACCTGCTGATCCTCGCGGTGACCGCCGACGTCGCCTTCGGCATCATCGACGAGGTGATCAGGACCGATGCCGTGGAATCGGTGCTGCTGATCCCCGGCGGCATGGGGGAAACCGAGGCAAGCCGGGAGCCCGCCCGGCGCATGCTGGAGACGATCGACAACGCCCGGCGGGCGACAGGCCGCGGACCGGTATTCGTCGGCGCGAACTGCCTGGGCATCATTTCGCACCCCGGCAACTACGATTCCTGGTTCATTCCCGAAGAACGCCTGCCGCGAACCCGGAAGAAAGCGCAACGCAACTCGGCGTTCATCAGCCAGAGCGGCGCCTTCCTGGTCACGCGGCTGAGCAAAAATGCGTGGCTCGACCCGGCCTACATGGTCGCCCTGGGCAACCAGAACGACATCACGCACGGCGACATGGTCGAGAACTTCGCAGCCAACCCGGACATCCGCGTGATCGGGGCCTACGTCGAGGGCTTCAAGGACCTCGACGGGCTGGCCCTGGCGCGGGCCGTGCGCAAGGCGACGGCGGCCGGCAAGCAGGTGGTCATTTACAAGGCCGGGCAATCCGCCGCGGGCGGGCGGGCGGCGATGGGCCACACGGCCTCGATCGCCGGCGACTACGAGGTCTGCCTGTCGGTGCTGACGCAGGCCGGTGCGCTGATCGCGACCGACGTCAGCGAATTCGCCGACCTGTTCTACATCTCGGACTGCCTGTGCGACAAGGTCGTCAGCGGCAAACGGCTCGGCGCCCTGGCCGGCGCGGGCTACGACACGGTGGCCATCGCCGACAGTATTCAGGTGGGCGACTTCGCCATGTCGCTGGCCGCGATCGGACCCTCGACACGGGAACGGCTGGTGGCGATCCTGAAGTCCAAGAAGCTCGATGCGCTGATGGAAGTCCGCAACCCGTTCGACATTAACCCGGCGGCGGACGACGAGGTTCACCTGCTGTGCACCGAGGCCATGGCCGCCGAGCCGGACGTCGACTCCGTAGTCGTCGGACTCGATCCGACTTCGCCCGTGGTCAGGTCGCTCAAGAAGAGCGCGCGGGAGGGCTACGACATCGACAGCCCGGAGAGCATCGTGCAGACGCTGCCGGCGCTGGTCGCCTCCTGTCAGAAACCCATCGTCGCCTTCATTGACGGCGGCCCGCTCTTCGACCCGATGGCCGACCAGCTGATGGCGCAAGGCGTCTGCATCTTCCGCTCCAGCGAGCGCGCAACGCGGGCGCTCGTCCGCTATACCGAGGCGCGGCTGCGCGCAGCGCACCTGCGTGGCGAGGCAGCGCCCGGCAGCTAGTCGGCCGGCGGTGGAATCTGGCCGTCGAACAGTTCTTCTATGAAACCGAAGCGCCGGAAGTCGCGTATCCGCATCGGGTACAAAACGCCGTCAAGATGATCGCACTCGTGCTGCACCACCCGTGCGTGAAAGCCCTCCACGGTGCGCTCGAAACGCTGGCCGGCTTCATCGAAGCCGGCGTAACGCAGGTGTCTCCGGCGCGGCACCCAGCCGCGTAATCCAGGCACGGAAAGGCAGCCCTCCCAGGCTTCTTCCTCGTCATCCGAAAGCGGCTCCAGTTCCGGATTGATCAGCACGGTGTCGGGGACCGCCGGCGCATCCGGGTAGCGGGGGTTAGAGAAGCCACCGAAGATCACCACGCGCAGATCAACGCCGATCTGCGGTGCGGCGAGTCCGGCACCATCAAGCTGCGCCATGGTGTCGCGCATGTCTTGCAGCAACGTTGCCAACTGCGGTGTAGCAAACTCCCTCACCGGCTGCGCCACGCGCAGCAAGCGCGGATCACCCATGCGCAGAACTTCCCTGATCATGCTTCGCAAACCCCTTCGATGATCCGACGCACACGCGCCATGGCCTGGTGCAACGCCGCTTCAAGGTCGTCGAATTTGATGCCGTGGGCCGAATCGGCCCGTCCGGCCGCCCAGTTGGACACGACGCACAGCGCCGCATAGGGCAGCTCCAGTTCACGCGCCAGCCCGGCCTCCGGCATGCCGGTCATGCCTACAATGTCGGCACCGTCACCCTGCAACCGATTGATTTCCGCCGCCGTCTCCAACCGCGGACCCTGCATGGCGGCATACACCGCGCCGTCAATCACTGCCTCGCCAATCCGGCGCGAAACATCGAGCAAGAGCTTGCGCACCGTCGCATCGTAAGGCTCGGTGAAATCCACATGCACCACGGGGCCGCCGTCGCCGGACTGAAAGGTCGTCTCGCGCCCCCAGGTGTAGTCGATGATCTGATCCGGCGCGACCAGCGAGCCGGGACCAAGATCGCCACGAATGCCGCCGACCGATGCCACCGAAATGACTTGCGTCACACCCGAGATTTCCAGCGCATGAATATTGGCGCGGTAATTCACCAGATGCGGCGGAATGGTGTGACCGTAGCCATGACGGGCAATAAAAACCACATCCTGACCAGCGATGCGGCCGAACGTTAGCGGGCCCGAAGGATCGCCGTAGGGCGTGCGTACGATCTCCCGGTGCGACACATCCAGATTGGCCAGTTGCGTCAAGCCGCTGCCGCCTATGATGCCGAGCATAAAAATCCCCTGAAAATTCAATCGGAAAACAGGCTTTAGCGTGATAGAATGGTCGGCTTTTTTCGCACTGCACCAACAGCCAAACGACCCTATGTCCCGCGCCCTCAGAAACATCGCCATTATCGCCCACGTTGACCACGGCAAGACCACCCTGGTCGACCAGTTGCTGCGTCAGTCCGGCACCTTCGCCGCCCACCAGGCTGTTACCGAGCGGGTCATGGATTCCAACGATCTCGAAAAGGAACGCGGAATCACGATCCTGTCGAAGAACTGCGCCATCGACTATGAAGGCGTCCATATCAACATCGTCGACACTCCCGGACATGCCGACTTCGGCGGCGAAGTGGAGCGCGTATTGTCCATGGTCGATGGCGTGCTCTTGCTGGTCGATGCCGTCGAAGGCCCGATGCCGCAAACCCGTTTCGTCACCCGCAAGGCACTGGCGCTGGGCCTGAAGCCGATCGTTGTAGTGAATAAGATCGACCGCCCGGGCGCCCGCCCGGACTGGGTCATCAGCCACACCTTCGATCTGTTCGACAAACTCGGCGCCACCGAAGAACAACTGGATTTCCCCGTGGTCTTTGCCTCGGCGCTGAACGGCTTCGCCATGCTCGATGCGACCAAACCCGGCACCGACATGCGCCCGCTCTACGAGGCCATCATCAAGCACACGCCACAGCCCGACGTCGATGTGGACCAGCCGCTGCAATTGCAGATCTGCTCGATCGACTACAACAGCTATGTCGGCCGCATCGGCATCGGCCGCATCAAGCAGGGCCGCATGAGGGCCGGCCAGGAAGTCGCCGTAATGTACGGCGACGAAAACAAGGGCAAGTCAAAGATCGCCCAGATCATGATGTTCACCGGTCTTGAGCGCGAGCAGATGTCCGAAGCCGAAGCCGGCGACATCGTGCTGGTGACCGGCATCGAGCAGGTCGGCATCGGCGTCACCATCTGCGACCCGGCAGCGCCCGTCGGCATGCCGCCGCTGGTGGTGGACGAGCCGACACTGACCATGAACTTCCAGGTCAACACCTCGCCGCTGGCCGGCAAGGAAGGCAAATACGTTACCAGTCGCCAGATTCGCGAACGCCTGCAGAAGGAACTGATGGCCAACGTCGCCTTGCGCGTCGAGGACACGGAAGATGCCGATGTGTTCCTGGTCTCCGGCCGCGGCGAATTGCACCTGACCATCCTGCTCGAAACCATGCGCCGCGAAGGCTACGAACTGGCGGTATCGCGTCCGCGCGTACTGTTCAAGGAAATCAACGGCGAAAAGTGCGAGCCCTACGAACTGCTGACCGTCGATATCGAAAACGATCATCAGGGCAGCGTCATGGAAGAGCTTGGCCGTCGGCGCGGCGAATTGCTGAACATGGAATCCGACGCCAAAGGCCGGGTCCGGCTTGAATACCGCATCCCTGCCCGCGGCCTGATCGGCTTTCAGGGCGAATTCCTGACCTCGACCCGTGGCACCGGCATGGCCAGCCATATTTTCGACGACTACGGTCCGGTTGCCGGCACCATGGCCGAACGCCGCAATGGCGTGCTGATTTCGCAGGACAACGGCGCCGCGGTAGCCTATGCCCTATGGAAGTTGCAGGATCGCGGTCGCATGTTCGTCAGTCACGGCGACCCGCTCTATGAAGGCATCATCATCGGTATCCATAGCCGCGACAACGACCTGGTGGTGAACCCGATCAAGGGCAAGCAACTCACCAACGTGCGTTCGTCGGGCACCGACGAAGCCGTGCGTCTGGTGCCGCCGATACTGATGACGCTCGAATCCGCCGTCGAATTCATCGCCGACGACGAACTGGTCGAGATCACGCCCAAGTCGATCCGCCTGCGCAAGCGCTTCCTCACGGAAATCGAACGCAAGCGCGCCAACAAGGCGTCGGCCTAAAAAAACGGGAGCCGAGGCTCCCGTTTTTATTTCAAGAGTCGGCGCTGGCGATACGGCGCCTGCACCCGTCAGCCCAGCGACTTCAGCGCCGCCGCGTAGTTCGGCTCCTGCGCAATCTCCGGCACCATTTCGCTGTGAATCACCTTGTCGTTCTCGTCCAGTACCACCACAGCGCGGGCTGTCAGCCCGGCCAGCGGTCCATCGGCCATGGCCACGCCCCATGCTTTGAGAAACTCCGGATGGCGGAAGGTGGACAGATGGGCGACGTTCTTCAGGCCCTCCAGTTCGCAAAAGCGCTTGGCGGCGAAGGGCAGATCCCCTGAAACGCAGAGTACGACAGTGTTCGCCATATCGCCGGCGGCCTCGTTGAACTTGCGCGTCGAGGTGGCGCAGGTCGGGGTATCGATACTCGGGTAAATATTCATGACCTTGCGCTTGCCGGCAAAGTCCTTGAGCGAGACATCGGCCAATGCCGCGCTGGTCAGTTTGAAGTCCGGGGCCTTGGCTCCGGCGGCGGGAAGGTCGCCATCAACGCGAACGGGGGTGCCGCGCAGGCTTATGGTTGTACTCATGGGTAGCTCCTGATTGAGGGGGGTTGGGGGGGGAAGCTGTTGTCGATTCTAGTGAATCCTGGCCAGCGCGGGAAGCACCGCGGCGGCATTGGCCGTAGTGGCCTCGGCAAGCTCTTGCACGGTAATTCCACGCAAGCTGGCAAGCACCTGCGCAATGCGCGGCAGTTGGTCCGGCGTGTTGCGAGCGCCGACTCTCCACTCGGGCGGAATATCCGGTGCATCGGTCTCCAGCACGATGGCATCGAGCGGCAAGGTCGCCGCGAGTGCGCGGATGCGGCTGGCGCGAGGAAAGGTCATCGCCCCGCCGAAACCCAGCTTGAAACCGAGTTTGATGAATTCGTCGGCCTGCTGCCGGCTGCCGTTGAAGGCATGGGCAATTCCGCCCGATACGCGACAACGCCGCAAAGCTTTCAGCACCGAATCGATGGCACGTCGAACATGCAACAGCACCGGCAATTTCGCATCGCGAGCGATCTCCAGTTGTGATTCGAAATAGAACTCCTGCCGCAGGTCGTCGCGCGGCTCGACAAAGCGATCGAGACCAATCTCGCCTACAGCCACGGGGTGTTCGCGCAGAACCGTTTCTCGCAGGGCATCGAGGTCCGCTTCCATGGCACCGTCCACGTACATCGGGTGAATCCCGTAGGCCGCAACGCAACCGGAATAATCGCGGCAAACCGAGGCGACGGCGCCAAAGTTGGCACGTTCTATCGACGGCACCACGATTCGCCCTACTCCGGCCTGTGTTGCAGCATCTGCCACCGCCGCGCGGTCGCCATCAAACTCGGCGGCATCCAGATGACAGTGGGTGTCGACCAGCATCGATCATTCCAGTTCGTCGATCCACGCCTGCTGAATCGCTTCGAGCTTCTTTTCGCCGCAGTGATTCTCGTTTTCCTCGAAGCCCGGCAGCGCCATGACCCAGTCCATGAGATCGACAAAATTGATACGGGTCGGGTCAACCTCCGGGTGCGCTTCGGCAAGTGCCATGGCAACGTCAAGGCTGTCGGTCCATTTCATTTCTTATGCCCTTCCTTGACCATGTTGATGGTGTATTTCGGAATCTCTATCACCAGAGGAACCTGGCCGACAAGAGCCTGACAGGAAAGACGCGAGTTGGGCTCCAGGCCCCAGGCCTTGTCGAGCAGATCTTCCTCGATGTCCTCGGCCGCCGCGAGCGAATTGAAACCCTCGCGCACGACGACATGGCAAGTGGTGCAGGCACAGGATTTCTCGCAGGCATGCTCGATCTCGATATCGTTGCCGAGCAGCGCATCGCAGAGCGACGTTCCGGGCACGACATCGATGACCGCGCCATCGGGACACAATTCGACATGGGGCAAAACAATGATCTGCGTCATGGTGATATCTGGTCAATATTCCGTCCGGCGAGCGCACGCTTCACGCTCTGGTTCATGCGCCGCGCCGCAAATTCATTGGTGGCGGCACCCAAAGCTTGCATGGCGCCATCGATGGCGCGGCGATCGTCACCCGTCATCACGCTTTGCAATTTGGCCACTGCGGCATCGATATGCGCACGCTCCAGTATGGATAGCAGGTCTGCGGCATCGTCTAGCGCCGACTGGGTCGCTTCGATCAAACGCTGCGACTCCACCTGCGCCTCACGCAAGGCACGACGGAAGGCATCATCGCCGGCATGGCTGAAACTGTCCTTGAGCATGCCCGCAATTTCATCATCGCTCAGGCCGTAGGACGGCTTGACCTCGATGTGCGCCTCGCGGCCGCTGGTCTGTTCGCGCGCCGTGACCGAGAGCAGCCCGTCCGCATCGACCTGGAAGGTAACGCGAATGCGCGCCGCACCCGCCACCATGGGCGGTATGCCACGCAGTTCAAAGCGCGCCAGGCTGCGGCAGTCGGAGACCAGTTCGCGCTCGCCCTGCACTACCTGGATCGCCATCGCCGTCTGGCCATCCTTGAAGGTGGTGAATTCCTGCGCGCGCGCAACCGGAATGGTGGAGTTGCGCGGAATGACCTTTTCCACGAGGCCGCCCATCGTTTCCAGACCCAGCGACAGCGGAATCACGTCCAGCAGCAGCCAGTCATCGCCGGCGGCGCGGTTGCCCGCCAGCAGGTTGGCCTGGGTCGCCGCGCCGAGCGCCACGACCTTTTCGGGGTCAAGGTTGTTGAGCGGTTCCTGCTTGAAAAGCTCGGCTACCGCATGCTGGACTTGTGGCATGCGCGTCGAGCCCCCCACCATCACCACGCCGCGTACATCGGCCACGGTCAGGCCGGCATCGCGCAGCACCTTCTTGCTCGGCGCAATGGTTTTCTGCACCAGGGTGCGGGAAATCTCGGTAAATATCTCGGTAGTCAGCACCAGATCAACGTATTCGCCGCTGCCAAGTTTGACCGTGATCGGCGCCTGGCCATGCTGGGACAACTGCTCCTTGGCTTCACGGGCACGCATTTGCAGCAACCGCGCATCCTGCAGCGACAGCGGCGCCAGCTTCGCCTGTTCGATGATCCAGCAGAATATTCGATGATCAAAATCGTCGCCGCCCAGAGCTGAGTCGCCTCCGGTCGCCATCACCTCGAAGACGCCTTTCGACAGACGCAGGATCGAGATGTCGAATGTGCCGCCGCCCAGGTCGAACACGGCGTAGATACCCTCGACCGAATTGTCCAGGCCATAGGCAATGGCGGCGGCCGTCGGTTCATTCAACAAGCGCAACACATTCAGGCCGGCGAGGCGCGCCGCATCCTTGGTGGCCTGGCGCTGTGCATCGTCAAAATAGGCCGGCACGGTGATCACGGCACCGGTCAGTTCGCCGCCCAGCGACGCCTCGGCCCGATTGCGTACCGTCTTCAGGATTTCCGCCGAGATCTCGACCGGACTCTTTACGCCGGCAATGGTCTTCAGCTTGACCATGCCTTCTGCATCGACGAAATCATAGGGCAGGGTTTCGATGTGGGCGATATCGTGCCGCCCGCGGCCCATGAAGCGCTTTACCGAAATTATGGTGTTCTTGGGATCGATGGACTGCCTGGCTTCCGCGCCGTAGCCCACTTCAACGCTGCCGTCGACGTCATAGCGGACCACCGAGGGCAGCAGCGGCCGCCCGCGCACGTCGTTGAGCACCACGCTCATGCCGCTCCTGACGGTAGCGACCAAAGAGTTGGTGGTGCCTAGATCAATGCCGACCGCAAGACGATGTTCGTGCGGGGCCGCGGAGTCTCCCGGCTCCGCAATCTGAAGAAGTGCCATATTCTGATCTTACGCAGTGACGGCTTCGAGCGCGTCGTCGATTTCGTTGAGCAGTTTTTCCTGAAACATCAGTTGTCGCACCAGACTGGCTGCCGCGGTGAAATCCCTGGTGACATCGATCAACCCGGCGAGCCGTTCGTAGTCCGCCCTGATTTCCTTCAACAGAGTCAACCTGACGGCCTCCAGTGCCTCTTCGTCAGATGCCGCACGGGCTTCCATCACGGCTTCACGCAAATCCATCTGACTCATCAGAAATTCCGCGGGCATCGTCGTGTTGCTTTCGATCTGCGGATCATGTCCGAGCAAAGCCAGCAGATACCGGGCGCGCTTGCCCGGCGACTTGAGCGTCTGGAATGCCTCATTGATCCGCGTCGACCACTGCATGGCCAGACGCCGGTCGGCGTCAGCGGCGTGTGCGTGCTTGTCCGGATGCACCTGTGCCTGAATTTCGCGAAAGCAATTTTCGAGGTTGCCCAGATCGAGCGCCTGTACACGCGGCAGGCCAAACAGCGTGAAATGGTCGGCGGCGAAATTGAGGTCGAACGTGGTCATCAGCGATTCAAGTGTTGAACGATTCGCCGCAACCGCAGGCATCCTTGACGTTCGGGTTGTTGAACTTGAAGCCCTCGTTGAGGCCCTCGCGCGCATAGTCGAGTTCGGTGCCTGCCAGGTAAGGCAGGCTCCTGGGATCGACCAGCACCTTGATGCCATTGCTATCGAAGATGTGATCTTCCGGCTCCGCCGCATCGGCGAATTCCAGCTTGTAGGCCATGCCCGAGCACCCCGAGGTCTTGACGCCGAGACGAATGCCGATGCCCTTGCCGCGCTTGGCTATGTATTTGGCGATGTGGTCGGCGGCGCGCGCACTGAGGGTCACCGGACTGGCGCTCTCGCTGCCCTGCCAGGTTGCGGGCGGAACCTGAGGCGTGACGGTGGCATCGGGGGTGGTGCAGGCGGACATAGTCAAGCTCCCTGTTTCTTTCTGTAGTCGGCCACGGCGGCCTTGATCGCGTCCTCGGCGAGGATGGAACAGTGTATCTTCACCGGCGGCAATGCAAGTTCTTCGGCGATATGGGTGTTCTTGATCTCCAGCGCCTGATCCAGCGTCTTGCCCTTGACCCATTCGGTCACCAGCGACGACGAGGCAATCGCCGAGCCGCAGCCGTAGGTCTTGAACTTGGCGTCTTCGATGACACCGTCCTTGCCGACCTTGATCTGCAATTTCATGACGTCGCCGCAGGCCGGTGCGCCGACCATGCCGGTCGCGATGCCGTCATCGTCCTTGGCAAAGGAACCGACGTTGCGCGGGTTTTCGTAGTGATCCAGTACTTTTTCGCTGTATGCCATGATGCTACTCCTTAATGCGCGGCCCAATGGACCGTCGTCAAATCGATGCCTTCCTTGAACATTTCCCAAAGCGGGGAAAGTTCGCGTAGTTTGCCCAGTTTGTCGTGCAGCAGCTTGATCGTGAAATCGATTTCTTCTTCGGTCGTGAAACGACCGAGGGTAAAGCGAATCGAACTGTGCGCCAGTTCGTCGGAGCGTCCCAGCGAACGCAGCACATAGGAGGGTTCGAGACTGGCCGAAGTGCATGCCGAGCCGCTCGACACGGCGATGTCCTTGATCGCCATGATCAGCGACTCGCCTTCGACAAAGTTGAAGCTGACATTCAGGTTGTGCGGCACGCGCTGCTCGATGTCGCCGTTGACATAGGTTTCCTCGATGTCGAGCAGGCCCTTGAGCAGCCTGTCGCGCAGCATGCGGATGCGTTCGTTTTCGGTGGCCATTTCGACGCGCGCCAGACGGAAGCATTCGCCCATGCCGACGATCTGGTGAGTCGGCAAGGTACCCGAACGCATGCCGCGCTCGTGGCCGCCGCCGTGCATCTGCGCCTCCAGCCGGATGCGCGGCTTGCGCCTCACGTACAGCGCGCCGATGCCTTTGGGGCCGTAGGTCTTGTGCGCGCAGAATGACATCAGGTCGACCTTCAGCGCAGCCAGATCGATCGGCATCTTGCCGGTGGCCTGCGCCGCATCGACGTGGAAGATCACACCCTTCTCGCGACAGATCTCGCCGATCTCGGCCAGAGGCTGGATCACGCCGATCTCGTTGTTCACCGCCATCACCGAAGCCACCACGGTATCGGGCCGCAGTGCCGCCCTGAACTGTTCGACGGTAATCAGGCCATTGTCCTGGGGCACCAGGTAGGTTGCCTCGAAGCCCTGGCGTTCGAGTTCCTTGACCGTGTCCAGCACCGCCTTGTGCTCGGTGGATACGGTGATGATGTGCTTGCCCTTGGTCGCGGCGTAAAAATGCGCGGCGCCCTTGATGGCCAGATTGTTCGATTCCGTGGCGCCCGAGGTCCAGATGATTTCCTTGGCGTCGGCGCCTACCAGAGCGGCCACTTCTTCGCGCGCCTCTTCGACGGCCTTCTCGGCTTCCCATCCATACGAGTGGGAACGCGAGGCCGGGTTGCCGAAATGCTCGGTCAGCCAGGGAATCATCTTCGCCGCGACGCGCGGATCAACCGGCGTCGTAGCGGAATAGTCGAGGTACACCGGCAGTTTCATTGCAAATTTCTCCAGGTCAGCTTGCCAGGGCCGTGAGACCCTTGAGTTGCACGATTGTAGTGTTCAGTGCAGTGAAAAAATCACGCACCTGCGAAACGGTATTGTCCGCGCCAAAACTTACCCGCACCGCGCCGCGCGCGAGTCGTGAGTCAACTCCCATCGCCAACAGCACATGCGAAGGCTCCGGATTGGCGCTGGAACAGGCGGCCCCGGCCGCCACGGCAAAGCCGGCGCGATCCAGCTTGCCGACCAGCGTTTCGCCATCGATGCCGGCGAAGGCAAAGTAGCATGTATTCGGCAGGCGCTCGGCAGCGCCGGCGAATATCGTCGCGCCCTGCGCCGCAAGTCCGGCTTCAAGCTCAGTACGCAATGCCGCAAGCTGTGTCAGACGCGTATCGAGCCGGGCCATCGCCAGTTCGGCGGCGAGGCCGAAACCGACAATCGCCGCGACGTTCTCGGTGCCGGAGCGCAGACCGCGCTCATGACCGCCACCGGCGATCAGCGGCTGCAGTTCGACGCGCTTGTCGACTACCAGCGCGCCTGCGCCCTTCGGCCCGCCCAGCTTGTGCGCGGAAAGCGTCAAGGCATGCACGCCGTCGGCATTGAGCGTGCGAAAGTTCACCTGACGCTTGCCGAAAGCCTGGACCGCGTCGGTGTGAAACCATGCCCGTGTCGACCTCGCCTGCGCGGCAAGAGTGCTTACGTCTTGTACGGCGCCGGTTTCGTTGTTGGCCAGCATGACGGAAACAAGTGCCGGTTTTTCTTCGAGTACCGCCTGAAAGTCGGCGCTGGCGACACGGCAATTGTCGTCGACAGCGATCTCTCTCAATCTCCAGCCGACTCGTCGCAAAGCTTTTGCCGGCTCACGCACGCAGGGATGTTCAATGGCGGAGATCGCCACCAGCCCCGGCGCAAGACAAGCGGCCGCGCCCTTGATGAAAAGATTGTTGGCTTCCGAACCGCCGCTGGTAAATACCACTTCGGTCGGATGGGCGCCCACCGCGAAGGCCACCCGCTGCCGCGCCTCGTCGATCGCACGCCGCGCCGCACGTCCGTATTCGTGACGACTGGAGGCATTGCCGTACTGCGCTGCAAGATACGGCAGCATGCCTTCCAGCACGCGCGGATCCAGCGGCGTAGTGGCGTTGTGATCGAAATAGACGGGGGAGAACATGGCGCGGTCCGGACTCTTTTCAGGGGCTGTCAGGCGGCGATGAGTTCCTCGACCGGACGACGCACGCGGCGCGGCGGACGTTCGTCGTGCAGCACGGCGGTGACACCGCTCTTCTCCCGCTGCTGAGCCACGAGTTCGGCGAGACTGACCGAATTGAGGTACTCGAACATCTTTTCATTCAGGCTGGTCCACAATTCGTGAGTCATGCAGGGACGCAGGTCTTCCGCACAAGTACCCTTGCCGCCGCAATTCGTTGCATCCAGCGACTCGTCGACGGCATGGATGATGGTGGAAACCGAAATGGCTTCCAGCGGTTGCGCCAGGCAATAGCCACCGCCCGGTCCACGCACGCTGGAGACAAGCTGACGCCGACGCAACTTGCCGAACAATTGCTCAAGATAGGAAAGGGAAATCTTCTGCCGCTCGCTGATACCCGCGAGGGTGACCGGGCCATTGTGCTGGCGCAGGGCGAGATCGATCATTGCGGTTACTGCAAAACGTCCTTTGGTCGTCAGTCTCATGTTTATTCTCCGTCGGGTAATACGGTTGAGAAATGCATCAGGAACAATACCTGAGCATTTCTATCAAGTATAGGCATCCCGATCTTTTTAGTCTACTATTTTCGACAGATAGTTCGGGTCAAACTTGTCGGCCGTCGCCACATCGTCCTCAAGCGATACCCCTGACCGCGCCATGGTCTTGAGCAGGGCTTCGAAGCGCCGGTCGGTTTCCACGGCATGATTGAGCAGCCCATGAATCGCCTGCGCCAGCGGATCGTCCTCGTTGCGCGTTACGGCATAGGCGGAGAAGCCCATCTGGCCGGCCTTGACTTCACGGTCGATCTCGCTCTTGTCTTCGACGATGCGCGCCGGAATACCCACCGCAGTCGCGCCGGGAGGAACATCACGCACCACCACGGCATTCGATCCGACCTTGGCGCCTTTGCCCAGGGTAATCGGCCCCAGCACCTTGGCTCCGGCGCCGATCACCACGCCGCGCTCCAGCGTGGGGTGTCGCCTGCCCTTGTTCCATGAGGTGCCGCCCAGCGTGACGCCGTGATACAGCGTGCACTCATCCTCGATCACCGCCGTCTCGCCGATGACCACGCCCATGCCATGGTCGATGAACACCCGGCGACCGATGGTGGCGCCGGGGTGAATCTCGATGCCGCTGATCAAGCGCGTGAAATGCGACAGAAATCGCGCCAGCCAGCGCAACCGAACGCCCCACAGCCAGTGCGAAAAACGGTGCAGCGTCAGGGCATGGAAGCCGGGATAGCAGGTCAGTACCTCCCACGTCGAACGGGCGGCGGGGTCGCGTTCAAAAACGCAGGAAATATCTTCACGCAGACGAGAGAACATGGAGGAATCTATTAGTATTTGCTGAAATGGTAGAAAGACCTGGCGTCGGGGTCAAGTTTTATTTGCATTTACTTCCTGCAAATTGGGTTTGATGCGGCTTTTTCCAGTGCGGCAAACAGCCCGCGCAAGATAGCGACCTCTTCCTTCTCTGGCGCGGCGCGGGAAAACATGCGCCGCAGACGGGGAACGAAACGTTTCGGGCTGGCCGGATCTAGAAACTCGCTGGACAGGGCGGCCCGCTCGATATGGGCGATCAAGCGCTCCACCTCATCATGACTGGCGACTTCGCCGGCGCCGGAAATCGCCGGCGGCAGGCCCGGATCAAGCGTCGCCAGCCGCAGTTCGTAGCACATCACTTGCACCGCAGCCGCCAGGTTGAGCGAACTGAACTCGGCATTTACCGGAATCATCGCCCAGCGCCGGCACATCGCCAGTTCATCGTTGGACAAGCCCGAGGTCTCGTTGCCGAATACCAGCGCGACATCACCGGTAGCCGCCATCGTCACCAGTTCCGCCGCGCCGTCGCGGGCCCACAGCGCCGGTACCGCCAGCTCCCGGCGGCGCGCTGTCATGGCCATGGCCAGCACCGTCCCGCTCAGGGCCTCCGCCAGCGAAGAAACGACCGCGGCCTGCACCAGCAGATCGGTGGCGCCGGTCGCCATGGCATCAGCCTGCGCATCGGGGAAGGCTTTTGGATTGACCAGCACCAGACGCGACAAGCCCATGGTCTTCATTGCCCGCGCCGACGCGCCGATGTTGCCGGGATGACTCGGGTGGGAGAGGACGACGCGGATGCGGTCAAGCGCGGCGGTGGCGGGTATTGGCTCGGTATTCATAGTTTAGAATTGCGCACTTCCCGCGCAACATGCGCCCCTCCGGCTTGCCCCGCCCAAAAATCCATGCATCCCACGCTGAATATTGCCGTCAAAGCCGCGCGTCGCGCCGGCACGATCATCAACCGCGCCAGTCTCGACGTGGACAAACTCAGGATCGATGTCAAGCAGCAGAGCGACTACGTAACGGAGGTCGACCGCGCCGCGGAAGCCGCGATCCTGGACGTGTTGCGCGAGGCTTATCCCTCCTACGGAATTTTAGCAGAGGAGTCGGGGCTGGCCGGCACCAGCGCCGACAGCGAATACCAGTGGATCATCGATCCGCTGGACGGCACCACCAATTTCATTCACGGCCTGCCGCAATATGCCATCTCCATTGGCCTGGCGCACAAGGGGGTAATGACGCAGGCCGTGGTATACGACCCCAATCGCAATGAAATCTTCACCGCCAGCAAGGGCGGCGGCGCCTTCGTCAATGAGAAGCGCATCCGCGTCGCCAAGCGCGTCAAGCTCGATGAAGCGCTGATCGGCACCGGTTTCCCCTATCGCATGTTCGACCACATCGACGCCTACCTGGCGATTTTCCGCGAAGTGGCGCAACGAACCGCCGGCATGCGCCGCCCCGGCGCCGCCGCGCTCGATCTGGCCTGGGTCGCCTGCGGCCGCATGGACGGCTTCTGGGAACTCGGCCTGTCGCCCTGGGACATGGCCGCCGGCAGCCTGCTGATCACCGAAGCCGGAGGCCTGGTGGGCGATCTGTCGGGCGAAGGCAACTACATGAAGACCGGCAACATCATCGGTGGCAACCCGAAGATATTTTCGCAATTGCTGCAACTCATCGCGCCGCATCTGTCGGCAAAGCTGCCTGCCTGATCCGGCCGCAAGCCGGCGGCGAGTGCCGCCGGAAACTCCGAAATTGATTTATTGTCGGCATGGGAATACCATAAAATCCGTAATCCCATATTTACGGAGGCCCTGAAATGAAAACCACCATCGAAATGCCCGATGACCTCTTCCGCCGGGCCAAGGCAGTTGCAGCCCTTCAGGGACTGAGCATGAAGGACTGGCTGACCAACCTCCTGCGCCGGGAAGTCGGCGCTGGCGCCACGGCGCCGCCGGCGGATCAGAACCGGGAACAGGAAGCCGACGCATTCATTCAGGAATTGAATCGGCTGACTGCGGAAGTTTCCGCACATTGGCAGGGACCGCAGGATGCCGTTGCCGCCATACGCGAGCAACGCCGGGACCTTGGTGCATGATCGTCGATGCCTCGGTGTGGGTCGCCAGCGTCCTCGACAAGGATGCGCACCATGACGTCAGCCTCGCCTTCCTCCACCGTTTCGTCATGGAACGGCAGATTGCCACCGTTCCCTTGCTGGTCTGGGCGGAAATTGCCGGGGCGGTCGCCCGCCGCACGGGGGACACGGACAGAGGCATGAAGGTGGCGAAACTTATTACGGCGAAGATTTGGGTGAGAGGCGTGCCCCTGGATGCCTCTTTGGCGAATGAATCCACGCGCCTTGCCGCCAGGCTGCGACTGCGCGGCGCCGACGCCGTCTATGTCGCGCTCGCCGTCGCATGCCGCGAACCGCTGCTGACCCTGGACGCGGAAATGCTCGAACGCGCCAGTGGCGTGGCGGAAACGTTCACGCCCGAACAGTGGCTAAAGGCACGCTGACCATGCTGCCAGCAGGATCTGCCGCCGAACTGGCGGCGCATACCCCCGTCATGCAGCAATGGCTGCGCGCCAAGTCGGACCATGCCGACAAACTGCTGTTTTTCCGCATGGGGGATTTCTACGAATTGTTCTATGACGATGCCGCGCAAGCGGCGCGCCTGCTCGACATCACGCTCACCGCGCGCGGCCAGTCGGCCGGCAAGCCGATCCCGATGGCAGGCATTCCCTACCACGCGGTCGACGGCTATCTGGCCAAGCTGGTCAAGCTCGGCGTCTCGGTGGCGATCTGCGAGCAGATCGGCGACCCGGCGCTCAGCAAAGGGCCAGTGGAACGTGCCGTGACGCGCATCGTCACGCCGGGTACGTTGACCGATGCCAACCTGCTCGACGACAAACATGACAGCCTGCTGCTGGCGCTGGCGATCGACCGCCAGCGTGCCGGCCTGGCCTGGCTCAATCTCGCCAATGGCGACCTGCGCCTGTTGGAGACCGCGCTCGACGCCCTGCCGGCGCACTTCGAGCGCCTGCGGCCGGCCGAGCTTCTGCTGGCCGACGGCTACCGCTCGGCGCCGCCGGAGAGCCGCGCCGTCATCCAGCATCTACCCGATTGGCATTTCGACAGCCGCGCCGCCGCCCACGCCCTGGCCGAGCACTTCGGCAGCCGGGACCTGGCCGGCTTCGGCGTGCATGACGAAGAACTGGCGCTGGCCGCCGCCGGCGCGCTCTACCGCTATGCGCAGGCAACGCAGTTGCAGGCGCTGGCGCATGTGACGCAGCTCACGGTGGAGCACGAAGGAAGCTTCCTGCGCCTCGATGCCGCCACCCGGCGCAACCTGGAAATTTCGGAGACGCTGCGCGGTGAAGCGGCGCCGACGCTGCTCTCGTTGCTCGACACCTGCGCCACCAGCATGGGCTCGCGCTGGCTGCGCCATTGCCTGCATCATCCACTGACCGACCGCGGCATTCCGCGCGCGCGCCACGAAGCCGTCGCCGCGATGATCGGCGACGCCGGCAACGGGCCGTTCGCTGCACTGGCGAAAGCCTTGTCCGGCTTCGCCGACATAGACCGCATCACCGCCCGCATCGCGTTGAAAAGCGCCCGGCCGCGCGACCTTTCCTCACTGCGCGACAGCCTCGCGCGCCTCGATGGCATCCGCTCAATAGTCGGCACTGGTGCTACGGCGGTTCGACTGGCCGAACTGGCCGGCGCACTGGCCACACCGCAGGCCTGCGTCAGCCTGCTGACTCAGGCCGTCGCGCTTGAACCCGCGGCGCTGATTCGCGAAGGCGGTGTCATCGCACCGGGCTACAACGTCGATCTCGACGAACTGCGGGCGATCCAGCACAACTGCGGCGCCTTTCTGATCGAGCTTGAAGCGCGCGAACGGACCCGCAGCGGCATTGCCAACCTCAAGGTCGAGTTCAACAAGGT
>Ga0209211_10000963_pt1 | contig 56783 bp, 58 predicted proteins | sample RifGroA2_FD_183992 | JGI IMG/M metagenome (GOLD analysis project Ga0209211, IMG submission 183992) | Groundwater microbial communities from Rifle, Colorado, USA - Groundwater A2 (SPAdes) (version 2) | ecosystem: Environmental > Aquatic > Deep subsurface > Groundwater | place: Rifle, Colorado... | reverse complement strand
AAAAGTGCAAAATAATCGAACATTATTTTGCACTTTTGTATATACAAACGTGATTAATTTGTACGAAAATTAATCACGTTTAGTATACAAAAGTCCTTGTTTTTTGTTCGGAAGCTAAGGACTTTTAGTATATAACCCATTTTTTTTGAATCAAAGAAGTGGCGAAGTTAAGTATTAAACTTAAACCTGTTCACCCCATTTTTCTCCGTAAACTTTCCGCTTCTTCAGAAAATTTTTCGACAAAATTTTTCTCATTTAAATACTGTTTTCGGAAACAACACTTAAACTCTCTTTCTCGTCGGAAAATTTGCGGAAATTTCGGCGGTGGTTATAATAAGGAGTTCTGCTATTAGTGTTTATCATAACTGCTTATGTTTATCATTGCTATCTTTGTTTACCATTTTAACAAAAGAAGAATGGAAAGATAATGAAAAAAGAAAACCAGCCTAATGATAAGGCACCTGCCTGAAAAATCATTAAGTACCAACCAATAATATACTGGTCAAGATATATATAAAAATGTTTTGAATTTGTGCAAAGCCGAGGCAGCCTAATTGGTAAGGCGCCCACCTGAAAAGCGGGTTGGGTACCAACCAATACCCTTATGGGTTCGAGGTTATGGGGGTGAGTGAAACTCCTGTCTCCGACGCACATAAACAAAAAGAAAGAAATAAAGACAGAAAGTAAAAAAACAAAAGAGGTGTGAGAAAATGAAAAAAGTCGGTGTAAAATTTGGAGTTTTAGTGTTAGTTTTTATTTTAAGCAGTGTTTTCAGTATTTTTGTTGCTGCAAATGAATGGATTATTATAAATAAAGTGTATGTTGATCCTATTGCTACAGAAGCAGGAGGGGAAGCAATAGAATTGTTTAACCCTACTCAGCAAATTATTGATATTTCTGGTTACACAATAAAGACAGAAAGCAGCAACACAGACATCACAATACCAATTAATTCAAAAATTTCTTCAAATAGTTATTATCTTATCACAGATTTTGGTTGGAACAGTTTAAAAGATAATGCTTCATGGCCAAAGGCTGATCATGAAGAAGCAATGACTTTATACAATACAAATTCAGGGATTGCATTAGTTAACAAAAACCTTGAAATCATCGACGCAGTTGGCTGGGGTGACATTGCTGAAATAAGTTCTGACCTATACGAAACTTCAGCAGCACCAAACCTGCCAGCTGGCTTTTCTTTGAAGAGAATAAATTTCCAAGACACGAATAGTAACAACAATGATTTTATGAGTACTACTGGGATAGATTTAATCTTTTATAACAGCAGCTTTATTTACAATGCGAGTGATGATGATAATAATAACACTGAAGAATCACAAAACAATACCGAAACAAACACAAGTTATGATATATTTATTGAGCTCCCAGTTGTGATTAATCTTACAAATTCTGCGCCGACAATAATAGATTATAATCTAAGCGCTGATGAAAGCGAAGATGCAGGATATCAAATAATGCCAAATGCTGGAGAAACAAAAGATGTAGAAATTAATGTTATTGTAGATGACAACGACGGAAATGAAGATGTTAATTATGTAACTGCCTTGATTAGTGCGCCAGAGTTTGTCAAAGAAATCCAGCTTAACAAAACCGCAAATGTAAGTAATGGTGCCTTGTTTTCTGGCAATATAATCATGAATTATTATGATACTCCTGAAAAATATAATATTATGCTGACAGCAAAAGATTCAAATAATGAAGGTGAAGAAAAAAATTTTGATTTTGAATATTTAGGTATGGTTTCTTTTGATATTGACACAGAACTATTGGTCTTTGACGGCGTGAAAAACAAAGAAACCAAAGAGATTGTTGGTGATGCTAATTTCTCAACAAAAACAATACCCACTTTAAAGAATTTAGGAAATACTAAATTAGAGGTTGGCGTTTATAGTAATAATTTGGCGCTTGATGGAAATGTAATGCAGTACAAGTTTAGCGGTGATTATAACAATATCACAACAAAAATTGGGGCAAGTGAAACATTAAAACAATTGAACTTTGGAGCAGAGAAAACATTGCCGTTGAGTTTAAAGATTGCATTAGAAAAATATCTAAAGCCAGATGTATATCTTGCTAATATCAACATCGTTGGTGTTGCTTCATGAAAAGATTAAGTGGGATTTTATTGGCGATGTTTTTGTTTTTTATTTTGATTATTATTTTTTTAAATCCTCTGTTAAGTTATGCAACAGCCATAGGAATAAGCCCTGCAAAAATTTATTTGAATGAATCAGTTAATAAAACAATTACTTTGATGAATCCCAATAATGAAACAGTGCAATTCACCTTAACCAGCATGAATGACGCAGTTGCATTTAATAAAATAAACGGGAAAATAAAAGCATATGTAAAAGAGAGCATAATAGTATTAATCAACCCGCAAAAAAGTTTTGAAAAAGGAGTTTATGACGATATAATCTTAGTAAGTGCATTCAGAAATAAAGATGCTAATTTTAGGAATAGCATTGGCATAAAAGTGTTATTAAATATTACAAAAGACATTAATGCAACAGATTATTATTTTTATGATGATTTTGGTAATGAAACTATTGAAAAACTAATAGATAACTCAACAAGTGACAGTGAAAGGAATCAAACAATTAAACCCTCTAATCTTATAACAGGCATGGCTGTGTTTTATAGTGGTAAGATTAAAGATAATAATTGGGTAAATCTTATTGTAGTGGTAATATTTATTGTGGCGCTGTATTTCTTTGTGAAAGAGAAGAAAAGCGATGAGAAAGAGGAGATGAGTGAATAAAGAAAAGGTAAAAAGAAGAAAATAAAGAGAATAAGAAAAAGAAGATATGAAAAATAAAGAAAAATAATTAACTACCATCCAACCAGTCTTGCCAAACTGTCTTCCATAACCTCGCCGGTTTCTGCGTTAATTTTAATATTCAGTGTATTAAATGCTGCAGTTATAAAAGTGATGTTAAACACAAGTCCGATATCAAGATGCTGCAAGATTAAGATGTTCTGATTAATAATTTCTCTGGCATATTTTTCTTTCTGAACCCCTGTGGCAATCTCAATTGCTTTATCAGAATCAAATGCTACTTTGTTTAAGTCCAGCTTTTTTAAATCATGCTGTATTTCTTGAAATGCTGGCTGTTCTTCCATACGTATTTCACTGCCCCTATCCTCAAATGTAAACACTTTCTGTGAATCTGTTGAATAATAGCCAATATTAGTATTTGCATTAGTCATTTGAAATACATGAACAAGATATGCTTCATGCTCTTGTTTCCTAAACTCTTTAAACTCACTGCTGGATTCAATCTTTTTTATTAATTCTTTGAATAACATTAAAGAATAGAAAATAGGTTTCATTTATAAAAGTTTTTAAATAAACAATTACCACATTGCTTTATGTCAACAAAACCTACAGCTAAACAAGATCCAAATAAACTAAAGGTTAGGAAACTAAATGTTAATAAACCAAATGTTAGTGAACTAAACGTTAATGAACAAAATAAAAATGAACAATATTTTAATGAGCAGTATATTAACGAACAATTAGTAAAGAAAAGTCTGGAAAAACAGCAGTATGGATTTGTTGGAGAGCACAGCGCATGTAAGATTTGCACATATACAAAAAGGTCTATCAAAGATGAAGATGTTTGCTACAAACAGAAATTTTATGGTATTAGGTCGCATTTATGCTGCCAGATGACTCCTATAATGATATGCAACAACCAATGCATTTTCTGCTGGAGAGACACGTCTGCGCATACTGCAATTAAAGTAAAGCATAAATTAGACGAGCCTAAAGAAATAATTAACGGCTGCATAAAAATGCAGAAAAAGCTTCTTTCGGGCTTAGGTGGTTTTGACAAGACAAACAAAGAAAAATGGAGACAGGCATACACACCAAAACATTATGCAATAAGCCTGACTGGAGAGCCAACATTATATCTTAAATTAGGTGCGCTGATAAAAGAGATTCATTCTTTAGGTTCAACTTCCTTTTTAGTTACAAATGGCCTCCAGCCTGAAGCATTGAAAAAGCTTGAGAAAGATTCAGCATTACCGACACAATTATACGTTTCAGTTGATGCGCCAAATGAAGAATTGTTTAAAAAAATAGATAAACCTTTGCTGAAAGATGGTTGGCAAAGATTAATAAAAACCCTAAAATTATTGCCAGAGCTTGGAAAGAAAACAAGAACTACGTTAAGATTTACTATTATCAAGGGCATGAATGATTGTTTTCCAGAGCAATGGGCAGAGATAATAAAGATAAGCAATCCTTTGTTTGTTGAGGTAAAAGCATATATGTTTGTTGGCAGCTCCAGACAAAGGCTTTTAATTGAAAATATGCCAAGACATCATGAAATTATTGAATTTTCTAAAAGAATATGCGAACACTGCGGCTATAAAATAATTGACGACAAGAAAGAGAGCAGAGTTGTTCTGTTGATGAAGAAAGAAGTTAAAGGCAGGATAATGAAGTTTGATTAGATTTTATGTTTAAAAGTTAAAGTATTATGTTCTCAAATTTTATAATATACTAAAAGCAATTAATTTTCGAACAAATTAATTGCTTTTGTAAGTTGGAAAGCAAAGCTTTCTAACTTCTCAGGAATCTCTGATTCCCGAGATATACAAAAGCACAAAATAATGTTCGATTATTTTGTGCTTTTAGTATATTATTTAAATCTTATTTGAGTTTAGTTGATTATTATTTGATTATTTGTTAATGCTTTTTATTATGTTTACATTTGCATTTTAGGTATTATTTCTCTTTCTCCTCGACAACAATACCAAAATCTTTTTTCATAAATTCTATTGCCTCATCTTGTGTGATTCTGTGTTTATGGGGGATTACACGATTCATTATCTTTCTGTTTTTCACTCTAAACCCATTTCGGCTCAGTGTGAAACAGACTTGAAATCCAGTTAATCCAATGTCTGGATTATATTTTACACCAGGAACATCAATATATTCTAAAATACCAAAGGATATATTTCCTTCTTTGTCGAAATTAGTTCTTCTTAATTGATTATTCTTTGCTTTCAATAATCTTTTGACAAACTCAAGTTTATCTTTTCCCCTGAGTGTTAACTTGCAGCCGATTGGAAGCCCAGGTCTCAAGCCCCATGTAGGGATTCTTTTCTGTGTGATTGTTTTTACGGGCAGGATTCCTGTTATGTATTCCAAAAGTTTCATACCTTTTTCTAATACACCCTGCTCCTTACCAGCGCCGATGTTTAATGTGATTTTCTCTATTTTTATGTTTCTGTTTTGATTCATTTTCCAGTCACTCATTGATATTATTTATTTTTTATCTTCAGTTTTTATTAAGGGTGATTCTTTGCCTATCAAAAATGCATAATCTAATAGTGTAACAAATGTTTCATTAGTGGTTGTTTTAAATATAACTTGACTACCTTTAACACCTTCAATTTTAACAACTGATCCTACATGTTGTCCGCCGGTAAGATAGATTGTGTTTCCTTTTTCAAGTTTTAAAACATCAATTGCCTTATGATTTACGAAATCATATACAATTACATCATTAATTTTAATCTGTTTGTCACTAACTTTTTCATTAAGCATTGTTGTTCCGTTTGTAAAACTCAGTTGGGATTTTCCGCCTTTAATTGTTGTCTTTTTTGATAATTTAAGCAAAATCAAATTTGCTTCATTGCCGTTTACTTTTACAAGCATTAATTTACCTTTCTTATCGAGCATTAACCTGTATGATTCTTTCAAAGGCTTTATATCGATGACATCAAAAATCCCCAAAGGATATTTAATTTCCTTTCTTTTTTCTCCGTTAATCAATAAATCATTATTGTTAAGTATGTATTTTATTTCCTTTGCTGTTTTACCAACCTTTAACATATCCCTCAATACAATAATTAAAGGAAGACAATATTTAATCTTTTGTCCTGTGGTGTTTGGCCTAGCAATAAATTGGTTCTCTTTCCTTTCAACTGCCCATGTATTCGGTGAGTTTAATCTCATTAAGTGATTTTTTCCCATTTTGTGTTCCTTCTATTTTGTATATTTTTTGTATATTGTTTGTTTACTTATTGTAAAAAGAAAACCGACCACCACCAGTCAATAGACTGGTGGCATTCTCGCCCCATGGGCTCGGGTCGGTTTTCTTTAACTCTGATTTTTCCACCAGTGAATACACTGATGGAAAAATCAGATTTTAGCCTTCTCTTTGCTTTTATCCTGCTCTTTTGTTAACTTTTTCATTCTTTTCTTGTCTGATGTATCAAGCTCTATGATCATTAAATTTGATGGCTCAAGCTGTTTGAGGGATTTTGAACCGTCTTTCCTTGTTTGTTCTACCTTCTCGACAAAAACATAGGATTTCTTTACATTTACTTCTTCTACTCTGCCTGCATGTTTTTTATTGTCCCCTCTCAAAATAACTACTTTATCGCCTTTTCTTATTCTTATACATCTTCTTCCATATTTTGCTCTCAATTCTTTGGATAAATGTACATGCAAAAATTTAGATTTGATATGTAATGGAGCATTATGCCTATACTTTCTCTGTTTTCTTGGTTGTTTGCTCCCAATCCATGATGTTGAAAATTCTTTTTTCATTTTTTGCACCAATATCCTGTTTTTTAATTTAAAATTATACAATAATGCTTGCTAATTTTGCCACTGATGGCCACCTATAACATGCTTCTTTTGCAATAGGACCTTTAAACATTGTACCCTGCGGATTGCCTTTGTCGTCTTTCAAAACAACACATGCATTGTCTTCAAATTTGATTCTTGTACCATCTTGTCTTCTGTACTCCTTTTTCTGTCTTACTATAACTGCAAGCACCATTTTTTTTCTTATATCTGGTTTACCTGTTTTAACAGCACCCATGATAAGGTCTCCAATTGCAGCAGCTGGTGTTCTGCCCTTTGAAGTTTTTAAACCCATAACTGTTACTACCTTAAGCAATTTTGCGCCGCTGTTATCACATACTGTTAATATTGCACCATGCGGCAATCCTCTTGTAATGTTTGATTTTAATCCTAAAATAATAACCACCTTTGAATTTATTTTGTTTTTTTGATTATAGAGAGCTTTGAAAAACTCTTTTTTATGATATTTTTCAAAGCAGTTCTATTAAGGATTTTGACTATTTGGATAGGTTATTCAAAACCCTCTATATTAATTGATTCATGATTCATATTTTTTTTACAACGACAAAATTCTTCGTCTTGCTCAATTTTTTAGTTTCCATTATTTGAACGTAATCGCCAATCTTGACACACAAGCATAATGGATTATGAGCCCATACTCTTGTTCTTCTTTTTTCTGATCTTTCGTATTTTGGAACAAATACTCTTCTTTCCCATTCAACAAGAGCATTTTTCTGGAATGTAATTTTTACAACTTTTCCTGTAAAACTCCTGCCTCTGACATTAATTTGTCCATGAAATGGGCATTTTTTATCATTGCACATTTCCTTTGGAGCAGGAATATCAATTCCTATATTTTTTGCGTTCATTTAATTCACCATTAATTTTATTTGTGATTGTGTTTTGTTTTTATTATGTGTTTATTGATTTGCATTATTATTTGTCTTATTTGATTTTTATTCTCTCTTCAGGTTTCTTTTCAAGCAAACTTCCTTCAACAATATATGTTATTGAATTTTGTGTTACTTGAAATACGCAACCTTTTTTCAACACTTTTTTTTTGTTATTATAATTTTCTTTATTTTTATTTAATGTTAATATTGTGAATGTGTGTTTTGTCTCGTCTATGATTTTACCTTCAACATCAATAAGCGACTTATTGGTGGCATTGATAATCTTCACTATGGAACCAATCCATTCTGAAGTTAATATCTCTTTTTGTTTGTCCATTATTTGGAAAACTGTAACTTTTTTAATGTTAATATCGGTCCAAACGATGAATTTCGATTGATTCGGGCGCAAAACCCATTGTAACAAGTACATTTCTTACTTGGTTTGAATGATCGCCTTGCAGCTCGATTTTTCCATCCTTGTATGTTCCACCGCACGCAAAGGTTGATTTTAATTTTTTTGTAAGGTCTTTAATGTCAATCTGTTTTGGGTCAACACCTTCAATTACAGTGTATACTTTCCCAAATTTTTTTTTAATTACTTTGACCTTTATGCTTTGCATTTCCTTTGCAATTGTTTCACATACACATAAGTCTTTTGGAAGTCCGCATGTTGAACAAATTTCATTCATGCTTTTTTACCACCCGTTGTTTTTAACGATTTTTATTTTTGTGTCCAATTTTTTCAAGTTGTTTTATTTTATTCTTTATTTTAATTGTTCTTTTTTCTGTTCTCTTGTTTTAACTGATTTAAGTGACAATATTCTTGCAATATCTTTCCTCAAATTTTTTATCAGTTTTGAATTCTTTAATTGGGTGCCTGTAACCCTCTGAGTGTTCTGTTTCATTAACTCTTTCCTTAAGTCACTTAGTTTATTATCTAAGTCACCTGCACTCATTGGTTTCAGTTCTTTGAATTTCATAGTTATCATCAAATATATTTAAGTTTATTTTATCTTGTTTGATGTTATTTGAGTTTATTCTGAATATACATATTTCTTTATTTATTTCTTTATTTATTCAGTTGTTCCTGCTTCTGATTCAGACTCAATTGTTACATCTTCTTTTTTCTTTCTAGTTTTTTTAGCTTTTTTTGAATCTTTGTCTTCTTCAGCGCCTTCTGATTTATGCTTTTTTTCCTTTGCATCTGTTTTCTCTTTTACGATAGATTCTTTTGCAGTTTCTTTTGCGTTTGCTTCATTTAGTTGCTGCTCTTCGCTTTTTATTGAAATATCGTCTGGAAGCACAGTATCAGGCGGCATAATTCTTACCTGTATGCCTACAGTTCCGCTCTTTAATTGCGCTGCTCTGTACGCTGTTTTTACGCCTTCTGTTGCAACTGTGCCTGATTTTTTAAGGTAACCTTGATAAAATCTCCATTTTTTTGCCCTGCTGCTTGGAATTTTTCCTGAAATAAGTATTTCAATACCTAACGCACCAGCATTCATAACATCTTCCATTGCTTTGTGCCCAATTGCTTTAAATCTCATTGGCCCAAATTTTTCAAGTGAATTTGCAATTCTTTCTGCAATAATATTAGCGTCGACATTAACGTCTTGGATCTCATTAATTTCTATCTGTGGATTTTCAAGATTAAACTTTCTTTTCAATGTTGAAGTTAATCTTCTTATGCTCTGCCCTTTTCTGCCGACAATCATGCCAGGTCTTGAAGCTGAAATAATAATCTTTTCGCCCATAGGAGTCATTTGAAGTTTTACACCGCTTAAGCCAACTCTTTTTAGACTGTCACATACATATTCCTGAATCTCAAATTCTTTTAGTTGCTGGTCAACAATTTTTCTTACAATCATTTTATCGCCCTTAACTATTTATGTTTAACATTTATTGAATTATTATTCATTTATTGAATTTCATTTATGGTTATAATTATTTAGTTATGATCATGTTTAACTGCAGCTGTTGCAGATGTTTTTGGTTTTAAATTATCATTTTTTAAATTTGAATTATGCATTTTCTGTTCTTGTTTTTGTTCTTGGTTTTTTATATCTGATTTTACGTGCTTTTCTTTTGATTTGGTTTCTTTTGTATCTTTCTTTTTTGTTTCTTCGAGCACAACTTCAATGTGTGTTCTTTTCATCTTTCTACCCCTGTGTCTTCCAAAGTGATATGGCGTAGATGCTTTATGGGCACAGATATGCCTTATTACCATATTTCCCGGATTCAATCCTTTGAACTGCGCATTTGCTTCTGCTGATTTGATAACTGATAAAATTTCAGTTGAGGCACTTTTAGGATATCTCCCAGGTCCAATTTTGGTTTTATGTGCAACATGCATATTAAACCTTCTGTATGGGACTGCCATTTTTTCGTCAATAACATCATTGAGCATCTTTTTAGCTCTTTCAACAGGCTTGTGTCTGATAAATGTGCATATCTCAGCACTTTCTTTAACAGAGATTGGCAGTGAATTGCCAACAGCTCTTGCCATAAGCTCCTGATTGTATTGATTAAATGCATATTTGTATCCCATTTTGTTGACCTGTTGATTTGTCTCTTTGCTTTGTTACATATTTTTTTTATTAAATTTATCTCACTGAAATACTTGAGCTTGATTTTGTAGCACCAATACCTGGGGCATTGTGGCTAACTTTTCTTCTTGTCATTACAAACTCACCAAGATAATGACCTAACATTTCTACTGTAATAGTTAATGGAACAAACTCTTTACCGCTGTAAATCATAATATTTCTATCCAATAATTGCGGTATAACAATCATGTTTCTGCAGTGTGTCTTTACATTATTCCCTTTTTTTTCCAATTTTTTCAAAAAACTTTTTTGAGCATCACTAAATCCTTTGAGCAAAGATCTTCTCTGGCGTGCTGGAACTAATTGAGCAAACTCTTTTATACTCATCTGTTTAAGTTCCTCTTGCGACTTACCATAAAATTTCAATTCCCTTAATGCCATGATTACACCTTAAATTATTTATTTAATTATTCATTAGTTGTTTAGTTATTTTTTTATTTCTTCTTCCTGCCTGTTCTTCTTGCTCTAATCATACCTACCTTTCTTCCTGGTGGTGCGTTCTTTGGAGCAACTCTGGCTTTTGATTTTCTTGAAGATCTCTTATTACCGAAAGGATGATCTACAGCGTTCATTGCACATGATGCTGTTCTTGGATATAAATGATTCTTTGCCTTCATCTTGAAGAACATTGTACCAGCTTTCAGGAATGGCTTTTCTGTTCTGCCGCTTCCTGCGACAATACCGATTGTTGCACGGCAGTTTAAATTAAATGATTTTTGTTTCTTTGATGGCAATAAAACAATTGTTTGATTTTCCATCTGTGAAACTATTCTTGCGAATGTTCCTGAACTTCTGACAAATTTACCGCCGTCGCCTGGGACATTTTCAATATTATAAATAAGCGTACCTTCTGGAATATCTTTTAATGCCAATGTATTTCCTAATTCCAGTGTTTTGCTTCCATTTTCAATTATTTGATTAACACAAATATTTTCAGGGGCAATCATTAATGAAGATTCGCCATTTTCATATTCAACTTTTACCAATGGAGCGCTGTGCGCTGGACAATGAATAATATCAATAACAGTGCCTTTGATTGGCTCTTGCGCAATAGCAGGATGTTTAGCTGCGCCTTTAAAATTAAAGGATGGGCATCTGTATGTTGTGCTTCCTTTTCCTCTCCTTTGTGCAATGATTCTTTTACCCATTTTATCCTCGTGAACAGTTTAATTATTTTGTTTGTTTTTTGTATTTTATATGATTTGCAAGTTTTATTTCAATCTTTTCTATTTGTTTATTATTAAATTAATATAATTAAAGATACATTACATTATACCCAGTTTAGTTGCAACATCTATTGCTGGTTTGTCCATTGGCAGCTTGATTATTGCTTTTTTTGTACCTTTCGAAGTTATCAGCGTATTAACTTTTACTGGCTTTATTTTAAACATCTCTTCGAATGCTGTTTTTATCTCTTCTTTGTTTGCTCGTCTTTCTACCATAAATACTAATTTATTCTCTGATTCCATCAACCTAATTGATTTTTCAGTTGATAATGGATGTTTTAAAATCATAAATGAATCCGTCATGATTGGCTCCTCATTATCTTATTTTTTTGTTATTAAGTATGTATTAAGCCTACCCTAATTTTGTCAGCTTTGCTATCATATCTCGTAAGACTATCAGGAAAGCGAAAACCATCGGTAAACTCAAGTTCCTTTGCTGTGTCTTATACCAAACGTGATTAATTTTCGTACAAATTAATCACGTTTGTATATACAAAAGTGCAAAATAATGTTCGATTATTTTGCACTTTTAGTATAAATAATCAGGTTTTCGCCAAAGCTGACTGGTAGGCTTAATACATACGTTATTAATTGTTATTATTAGTTTTGATTATGGTTTTTAATTTGTTTTTTGTTTTGACTTATTTTTATGCAAATTTAGGATATAAACAATTTTTCCTTGTCTAATCTTTCAATTGCACTTTCTGTGAATAATGTCAGTCTGCCTATCTTACAGCCAGGTGCAAGCAATTCAGCATTAAGTTTTGATACTTCAACAACATCAATGCCCGGCAAATTAAGCTTTGATAAATTACATTCTTTCGATACCACTAATAATGGCCCTTTTCTCTTCTTGTATTTTCTTCCTCTCATTTTGCCTTTACCAGCCCTTACTTTTTTTACTGCTGCTCTGGTAAGGTCTTCTTTAAAACCCAATGTTTCCAAAATATTCTGAAGATTTTGTGTTTTGGTTATATCTTCAAGTTTGTTCTCGACTATAAACGGATAATCTTTTGGTACTTTGTGCCCTCTTTCTTCAACCAATTGGGGAACAAGTGTTGCAGCAAGTGCGCTTCTTATCGCTTTTTGCCTTTCTTTTCTGTTGATTTTAAGGTTCCATTGTTTGTCTGCTTTTGGAGGATGAGATCTTCTACCGCCAACTGTGCCTGGAGCAACTGCACCAACCCAGTTAAATCTTATTCCTCTGTGCGACATAATTTTTCTAGGAACTCTTGAAATACCATGACCATAACTTGTTTTATACCAATGTCTTCTTCTTGAAATCTTTGCACTCTGTCTTTTACCAGCTTCTGTGAAAGCACCATATGGCTGCCTTTTATTTGACCAAATTGAAAAAACAGCCCTCTCTATTAAGTCTGACCTGATTAATTCACTGAATTGCACAGGCAGTTTCTTTTTTCCGACGCTGGTTTTTGTTATTGAATACACAGGTAATTCCATTTTATATCCTCATGACATTTTGTTCATACTACATTTATATTAATATTACATTGAATTTAGTATATTTACTTACCTTGACTTGAATCTAAATGAATATAATCTATTGCTGGTGCTTCTTGCGGTGATTTATTTCCAGTAGTTCTGCTTGGGAAATTAAATCTTAATAATCTTTTTTTATGCCCTGAAAGCGAACCTTTGATTAAGACATAATCACTTTTTACAAGACCATAACTTAAAAATCCGCCTTTAGGATTAATCTCATCTACTTTGTCAGATATTTTTAATAGCCATTTATTATATTCAGTTCTTGTGTGAAAACCCATCCTTCCTGCATGTGCTACTCTGTACATCATATGTCCTTGGCCTCTCCATGCACCTAAGCTACCTGGACCTCTTTTGGTTTTTTCTGCTTTATGCTGTCTTATCATAACACCAAATCTTTTAACAGGACCTTGGTAACCTTTACCTTTGGTTACGCCGTGAACATCTAATAATTGACCCGACTTGAAAACTTCACTTACCCTGATTTCCTTGCCAACATGTTCTTGAACATATTTCAACTTTTCTTCGTTTGGACCGCCAAGAGCTAATTCAAATACTTCTGGCTTTTTTTTACTGACGCCGGCAAGTTTTGGCTGTGTATAAACATTTATGCGAACATCATCATAGTCAGTGATTGCGATACTATTCAATTTTTCCTGTGATTCTTGTGCTGATATTTGTGTTTTTGGCAAACTAAGTTTTCTGCCTAATTCTTTATCGGCGTTAAACATAATCTCTTTTTTTAGAACCCATTTATTTACATCATATTTGTAGAACCGAACAGAAAGAATCTTTAAAGGGGGGCATTCAACAACAGTAACCGGACAAAAAAGCTCCTCACCTTTTGTTTTGGATGTTTTTTTGTTATCTATAATAATAGTGTGTGTCATACCAACTTTGTAGCCTGCAAATCCTAATGGGGTTGCTTGTGCTACAATAGGCCAAGACCTAACTCTGGGATAAATTCTTATTGCCTGTTTTCTAGGCCAAAACTGCATTGAGCCTGCCCTTGATTTGTGTGGTTGTCCCATTTTAAACCTTTAATTTGATTTTTTGTTAATTTTATCCTTTAATTATATTATTATTTTAATTTAATTGATTGTTTATTATGTTTATTGTATTTCTTATTTATTTGCTGTAATTTTAGACTCTTATCTCTAGGCCTAGGTAGGTTTCAATAGTTTAAACAGCCTATTGATAGCGCTTTTCAAGAAGATAAGTTGTAACATAAACGATTTATGTAAACAACATATTAGGTTGATTCGCTTTTTCAGGCCTAAGTTATTGTCTATACGCATTTAATATTATTAGATTTAAATGCTGTCTAATGATATTTTAGGTAAAAATGGTAGGTTATTTATAAAGGTTGTTGTTTTGTGTAGATGTGTGTGTTATCTCTTTTAAGAATAATGCTATGCACATATTGTTTTTATACCTAAATTCCTAAATTGTCAAAAATTAGGGTGTTTTGAGTATAAAAAACAAGATAAAAAAAGCGGGCCTGATGGGATTTGAACCCACGACCTATTCAGCGATAATAAGCACGAATTAAGTTACACACTCATTATCTCAGCTTAGAAGGCTGTCGCCCTATTTGCATTACGTGTAAACCCATTAAATTTAGGAATTTACAGGTATCCAGGCTAGGCTACAGGCCCATATGAATAAAAAAGTAGATAATAGTTTATAAAGTTAATGAAAAGTTCAGTAATAAATATTGGAATGAAGAATTAGAAATTGGTTTTATTCGTTCTATTTTCCACGTATATTCTCAAATTTCAACGGCTCTCTGCAATAATTGCAATGCATCTCTAAAAAACATTCAACAAGCCAAGATTCAACATCATTAGTCATATTGCAGGATTTACATTTAATTGAAATATATTTTAATGTGTTGCCATCTTCGATTCCATAGGGTAATCTTTGAATTATATCAACCATTGCTCACCTGCCGTTTCTGTTTTGAGTGAGCCAGATAGTTGTTTATTAAAGTTTGCATTAGTAGTACTATTGTGTATAATGTTACAGATAGTAGTTATAACACAATATCGAAAAAGCGTTATTAAACACAAAATCGACAATAAATATTTATATAACTTAATTTAGAATAACCATTGTAAAGGTAAATGAGATAAATAAATGAGGTGAATCTAGTTGAGAAAAGCTCAAAGTGCTGCAGGAGCAGCAGGATTAGTTGCATTACTAGCTGTTTTTATTGTACTATATATGTTATTATTGCCGCCGCAGGAAAGGGCAAATTTGCTTGGTGAACAATCTACAACAGGTACAGGCAATGGCGCAAACCAAAACTTGCCATCCGGCGCATTTACTATTAATAAGACTGCTTTAACAGCTTCTCCTGGAAGAATTGAATATCTTAAATTCAGCTCTTACGATCATCCTTTACCTGCTGTAAATTTATACACGACAACAAGCGCAAAAATATTGGCTAAGGAAGAGTCGTTATATATTAAGAATGGTATCTTTGATTTTCTGTCGCGAAACGTAACATTTAAAGTTGCAGATTTAGAATACACTGACAATGTTTTGTTATCAGCAAATACTGAAAAAGCACAGGGTAGATTAAGGATTTATTTAAACAATGTTGTTATTTATGACGGCGACGCAAATCCTCTGCCAGTGATAAATATAGACAAAGAGTTTCTCCAGGCAATGAACACTATTTTGTTTGAAGTCAGCCCTGTTGGCTGGAAATTCTGGACAACAAATGAGTTCACTCTGACAAAATTTCAGGTAACAGCAAATGTGATGGATGTAAGCGAACAAACAAGCAAGACATCATTTATCGTAACAGACACTGAGAAATTTAATTTAGAAAAAGCCGCATTAAGATTTTTCCCTGACTGCAATCCAAGTGACGTCGGTAAATTAAAAATTTATTTTAATAACCAAAATATATATTCCTCTATACCTGACTGCTCGCAGTTAAACCAGCTTGATTTGTCACCTGATTTAATGTCGAGCGGCACTAATGATGTAACCTTCAAAACAGATAAAGGATATTATACTGTCTCACAGCTAAATGTCCACACTGAATTGAAAAAACAAACATATCCAGTATATTATTTTGAATTGGATGAAAGATTGTTTGTTGGCGAAGAAGAAGACACAAATGCATGTGGAGAGGTTGACGGCGTCTGTCCTGCTAATTGCGATGAAGATCTTGACAGAGATTGCTGTTTTGAAACAGGCAACAAATACTGGTGCGATGTTGTGCCAAATGAAGAAGGCGACAGATGCATCGCAGTTGTAAGCAAAGATGTTTGTGGACGATGTTTAACTGGGTATGAAGACAGCACTAATAATGCTCCTGATACATGTAAAAGCCTTTGTGGTGATGATAAAGACAATAAATGTCCTGTTGGCTGCAGTAAGAATTATGATAAAGATTGCTGTTTTGCAGACAATACTGACAATTATTGGTGTGATAATGTTCCAATCTATGGCATAGATCAGGTATGCAAACATTCTCTGACACAGTCACAATGTAAAGATTGCGCAGGAAAATATAAAACAAAAACAGGCGAAAGTTATAGTTGTGAAGATGAAGAAGAAACAGATATTAAAACACTAAGAGATGATTTTGAGGTGTTTATTATGTTTAGGTTCCTTGACGATAAAGAGCATAAGGCAGCAAATATTTATGTCAACGGCCACAAATTTTATCTTGACACTTACAAAGGCGAATATAAGAAAGCTGTAAGCAATTATATTGGGCCTGGAAGCAATGCAGTCAAGATTGAGCCTGACATAAGCACATTGGACATTATAGAGCTAAAAATAGAAGTGCAACCAAAAAAGTAATAAATTAAGGTTTATTTCTTTTATTTGTTTATTTATTTTATTAGTAGAAGTAACTAGTATTATGACAACTTAATTTTGTAACATATTAATACAGGTACCTTTTGGGTATTATGCAGTTATTTGTCTGAAAATTAAATTGTCAAGCTGCTAGCAACATAGTTTATAATACTTATTTGTGTTGTTGTATAGTTATTAATATTTATTATTTATGGGTGTGATAAAAATTTTAACAATAAAAGTTCCATTAAAAGATGCCAACAAGGTTAAAACAATTCTTATAAGAAACGAGAATCTTGACAACAGTTATAAAACATTAAAAGAAGGATTATTTGTTTATTTCCCTGTAAAAACCCTGTTTAAAACAAAATATGAACTCATTAATAAAGAGCTAGAAACACTTGAGCATCTGCCGCATTCACTTAAAGATGCACTTAAAAATATTCTTACAAAAGATGAGCTGGAAAAAGTCAAGACAGCATATGATTGTATAGGAGATATAGCTATATTAGAGATTGATCGAGAACTCAGAAAAAAAGAAAAAGAGATTGCGAACGCTTTATTAAATATAAGAAGAGATATTAAAACAGTTGTAAGGAAAGAAGGCAGCCATGAAGGAACATTCAGAGTTCAGAAAATGAAATATCTTGCTGGAGAAAACAGAAAGGAAACTATACATAAAGAAAACAATATCAGATTAAAATTAGATATAGAAAAGGTATATTTCTCACCGAGGCTTTCACTGGAAAGAATGAGGATTGCTGAACTTGTCAATACTTCAAAGAGCAGAGAATCAAAGAATAAAAAGTCAGAGAAAAAAGAAGATATTCTTGTAATGTTCAGCGGATGCGCGCCATATTGCTGTGTCATTGCAAAAAATGCGGCTGAAAAAATAAATTCAATAATTGGTATTGAGATTAACCCTGAAGGCCATAAATATGGTATAGAAAACATTAAATTAAATAAGCTTGACAATGGGTGCAATATAAATTTAATTAATGGCGACGTAAAAAAAGAAATTCCTAAACTGGCAAAGATGGGAAAAAGGTTTGACAGAATCCTTATGCCTCTGCCAAAACACGCTGAAGATTTCCTGCCAGAAGCATTAGCTGTCAGCAAAAAAGGAACAATTATTCATTTTTATGATTTCTTGCACGAAGAAAAGTTTAATGATGCCTTAGAAAAAATAAAAAAAGTGTGTGATAAAGCAAAAAAGAAATGTAGAATACTGAAAATAGTTAAATGCGGCCAGCATTCTCCAAGAACATTCAGGATTTGTGTGGATTTTGAAGTAATGTGAGATAGTGAATAAGACTACAAACGAATTTCAACAAAATTATTTACACCACCCAAAAATTATTAAATTCTATAGTTATTATTTCTTATTGACATTCCTGTTGAATCAAATTCAGCTTTAAATCCTCTTTTCATTACATATTGCCCAAAATCATAAATGACTTTGGCCATCGCAAATGTTATTGCCCCGTTAGGATATTGTTCTTCTATCAATGCTCTCCTTTGGTCGGTTGTCTCAATTGCTCTTTCAATTGTTGAGAATTTTTCCGATTTAGGAAGAAAATCATTTATTTGATAGGGATGAAATCTAACTAACAAACCATATCTTGGCTTATTACCATAGTACAAGTAAGTTCTATTAACTTGAACAATCACAATTTTATCATCAACATTATAATAGTTTACTTTACTATGATACTCATATCCAACATCATTTTTTTCAAATGATTCTCTTAAACTAAATGTTTGAGGAAAAAATTCATCAGAAGTTGCTGATGCTTCAATGTCAGACACCACTGTTTTAAATATATTTTCCTTCTCGTCAAATTCATCATCATCTTGGCCATAAAAAACAATAGAATAATTATCTAGAATTCTAAATTCTAATTTTAATTTTTCTTCATCTTTAACCTCTAACGCTGATTTAAGACCATTTAAATAATCTTCTAAATTAATTTTCGCCATAATAAATGTAAGTTAAGGTCATTAATAAATATTTACTTTGTGGTTTCATGTTATGCTCCAAAATAAATTGCTTATCATCGTGAAAAGATATATAAACTATAATCGAATACATCTATTGCGCGCGATGAGATTGTGAACACCATGAGAGCGAAAGCAATGATCGACGGAAGTAACTTTCGAGCGCGCAACTTATATCTTAACTTTTTGGTTTGTTTAGTTGGTTGCATGTTTCTTAGCTTTTTTCTTGTTCTCGTCATGTTTTCTGCCCACACCCTGTTTGTGGGACGCAGTCCACAGTCACATGAATAAAAATGTAAGAAGGTTTGAAGGTCAGATGGTTTGATGGTAACGACTGATTTCCGTCGTTCCATTCGTAGTACCTTCAGACCATCAAACCATATTACCATCTTACCTTTTTTAGTGAACGAGTTGGACATGCCAGGAACGAAACAAACAAGTAGAATATAAAAATAATTATAGGTAGGGTAGCTGCGTCCATAAACGAAAAAAACAGACACATTTCAAAAACATTTAAATAGTATAACCTACTAAGGACTAAACTAAGAGTAATAAATAACATCATAAAAAGAGGTTATATTAATGCCAATGCGTGAATCAGACAAACATTTCTTATGGTCATTGTATTATGCAGTAGGTATTATTCTTATATGGAAAGGTGTATGGGAAGGTATTGGTTCTTTACCTTTGTTAGAACTGCCGTTTGTCAGTTTATTTGTTGGTTTAGTAATGTTAACCTTTTCAGGGCTATTAATGAGAGAGTTTGATCCATTGTGTGGTTTAGAAAAAGGTGTTCAGAATATGCTGCATGGAATACATCATCATCCGCAAAAAGAAGAGTTTACTATTTCATATTTTGACAATAAGAAGAATAAAGAAGTAAAGATTGAAGCGCATAAATTAAAGCTTATAGAAAAAAACGTATTGTCTTTCCATGAACATGGTAAAGAAATATTTATACCTATGCATAGAATAAGGAGAATACACAGAAAAGGTAAAGAAGTGTGGAGATTGTAACTAGCTAAGTGTGTATCCAGAATATAAGAACATAAAGCAAAGCGCAAATTTTATAAACCATTTATCCTTTAATTATTTATCTTTTAATTATCTCATAAAAATCAGAAAATGAGAAATGCGTAAAAAAAGTAAACTTAGAATCAAAAAAAGAGGTACAAATAATGGTTGAGTTCATTACAGGCACATTACAAATAACTGCTGCAACATTATCAGTTGTCGCTGGTATTATCGCAATCAGCCTGTTCAAAGTTTCTCATGTAAATGTTGGGCTGAGGGCATGGAAATATCTTATTGTTGCACTGGTGCTTTTCGCTATTGAAGAGGTAATTGGCGCATTGGTTTCATTCAAAATTATTGCTCCTACATTTCTGACGCATGTCATACCTGCAGGAATAGTTGGGTTTATCATTATTGCGCTGACATTAGAAATTAATTATGTAAACACAGAAAAAGGCAGGAGGAACAAAAGATAAAAATGGTTTTAGAATATTGTCTGACAAAGGTTGCGCCATTGTATAATCTGGCGTTAGTGGTAATTGTAATAATCATGTTTATCAAATTATTCATGACTCAAAATAAACAAAGATATACTAAACCATGGGCATTAATTTTTGCAGGCATATTGATATTTGTACTTGAGGAAGTGTTCACTATATTAAGGCATTCACAAATATTTGTCTTGCCAACATATTTTAATGGTATTTTTGAAATAATAATAATCTCGTTATTTATCTATGCTATGCTTCTTCAGAGAGAATATAATGCATTTAATTATTCATTAAACAGAAATAAGAAAAAAGTAAAAAGAAGCTAAAGAGAAAAATAAAATGTTTGAAAACAAAAGAGGAGTAACACCATTAATGGTTACAATCATTTTAATAGGTTTTGCAGTAGCTGTAGGTTCTATAGTTATGAGTCTTGGCGAGGATTATGTTCAAGATATACCTGATACAGAGACTTCCCAGCAAGACAATGTTGTATGTGTTGGGACAGCAGGTGAACCATTGAAAGATCTCATGGTCAAATACATAAATGATGAAATAACAGTTGAGCAGTATTTGCAGGGCGAAGGTATTCTGAATAAAGAGTAAAACAGATTAAAAGTGTAAATTTTTCTTAATATTTTTCTTCTGCTCTCAATCCGTTTGTGGGACGCAGTCCACAGTCTTATGAAAAATTAATTTTTTTTGAGCAGTCGAAAAAAGAAATCAAAGGTGTAACAATAAAGGAAATAGAAAAATAGATATGATTAATATTACCCAAACATTTCTATATAAGTATTATCCATTTTCTCTTTCTGCTTGACTTTTTCAATTGCACTTAGAATATCTGTCTGGCATATTGTTGTTCTGTCATTACGTATGGCAAAATAACCTGCTTCTGTACATACTGCCTTAATTTCTGCGCCAGAGAAACTATCCATTTTTTTAATAAGAATATTTAATTTAACTGTCTTGTCAATGGTCATGTTTTTTGTATGAATCTTAAATATCTGCTCAACACCTGCTTTTGTTGGCAAAGGCACTTCTATCAGCCTGTCAAACCTGCCAGGCCTTAAAATTGCAGGATCAAGAATATCTTTTCTGTTAGTGCATCCTATAATTTTTACATTGTCTAAGCTTTTGAATCCGTCCATCTCAGCTAGGAACTGCATAAAAGTTCTTTGAACTTCTCTCTCGCCGCTTGTCCCAATCTCTATTCTTTTCGCTGCTAATGCGTCAATTTCATCTATAAAAACAATAGATGGCGCTTTAGCCCTTGCTAGATCAAACATTTCTTTGACCATCTTTGCACCTTCTCCAATAAATTTTTGGACAAGCTCAGAAGCTACAATTTCTATAAACGTGCTTTTAGTTGAGTTGGCAACTGCTTTTGCTAACAAAGTTTTGCCTGTGCCTGGAGGACCATGAAGCAAAACGCCTTTTGGTGGAGTGATACCTATTTTTTTAAACAATTCCGGCTTTAATAATGGCAGTTCAATAACCTCTTTGATTTCATTAATTGGGGCTTCTAAACCACCAACCTCAGCCCATGTTGTTGTTGGTTTTTCTATGATCACAAAGCGTTCAACATTGAATTTAGTTGTAGATGAGATTTTTTGGATTATGTTAAGATTTTTTTGTTCTGTCAGTACACTGTCTCCAGGCGCTAAACCCTTTAAATCACTTGCAATATTAACAAGAAATTGGTTGCCGTTTGGTGTTCTTATGATTGCTTTGTCTTCTATGATATCACAAACCTCGCAAACCATTAAAGCTGGCTCTCTTAATCGTTTCAATTCTTTTTGCAATTGCGTAACTGTCTCTCGAAGAAGCTTGTTTTCTGACTCCAAACGATGAGAACTGGCAGTATAATTGTACATTACATGATCAAGAGCATCTGATGTTTTTGTGTCCATGACTTCAGGTTTGATTTATATATTTATAAAGTTTGTGCTGATTTATTTGGTTTAGAATATATGAAGTTAACTATAAACTCTTAATAATTACACGACAACAAGCTTTTTCGGCGCTTTTGTCAGTCGAATAAGTTTATTTCTTTCCAATAAATAATCATCTTCTATTCTTATACCAAACTTAAGTTTAAAATAAATGCCTGGCTCTATAGTAAATATCATTCCATTCTCAAATTTCTCTTTAGATGTTTCTTTAAGGTTAGGCAGTTCATGAATCTCTAAACCAATGCCGTGCCCTAAACCATGTGTAAAATATTTGTCATATTTCCCAAGATGTTTTCTCGCTGTTTTTACAACATTAAGGATTTTCTCTCCAGAGCTTATTTTGTTTGCAGCGCATTCTTTTGTTTCATAAACAAGATTATAAAATTTTTCTTCTTTATTAGTGGGCTTGCCGATAAATATTGTTCTTGTAACATCTGTGCAATATCCTTTGTACCTTATCCCAAAATCAATTATGCAGAAACCATTAAGCTTATCGTTGTTAGTAACATGATGCGGTATAGCTGCATTTTTTCCAGAAGCGACAATTGTTGGAAACGAAGGAGCATGATTAATTAGTTTTATCTGCTGTTCAATAAATTCTTTAACCTGGACTTCTGTATTTAGTTTTTTGCGCTGGATTTGTGCTAATGCTTTTGACCAAATTTGTTCAGTTAATCTGCATGCTTTTTTGTAAATATTTATTTCATCATTGGTTTTTATAGCTCTGAGATTTAACAGCTCGTCGGAGATATCAACAAATTTGCATTTAAATAATTTTTTTAAGTTTTTAAGCTCCTTTACAGTTAAGTATGAAAAATTAACCCCTATTTTTTTTATTTTGTGGGTTTTTGTTAATTTTTTAATCTGCTCGAGAGTGTTTTTTTTGAATTGTAAAAATGGTTTTATTCTTGAACTGGCTTTTAATTCTTCAAAATCCAAAGATGAGCAATAAATTCGTGGGAAAAATTTTGAAGACATCAGCATCAATGCATATTCTGGGCTAATATTAGAGAAATAAAAAAAAGCAGGATCTTTTAGTTTTGTGCTGAATATTAAAGCCAAAGGCAGTTTCAGCTTTACTAATTTTTTTTGAAATTCTTTAATTTTATTGTTCATTAGCAAATGCTTTAAATAAGAAGATATATAAAGTTATTGTGTACAAAAGTATATTAAAAGCACAAAATAATAGAAACATTATCGTGCTTTTATATATCCATAAATATGTTCGGCATGATAAAGGGGTGGATAAAATGGTATGTTACATAATACCGACGATTGCTGCGATTGTACATGGAATATCAAGAAAAAAAATAAAACTATTGGGAAATGATGAAACACAGAAACATCTGTTTTTACTTTTGACAGGCGGCGCAATTTTTGGATTTATCGATCATTTATGGAACGGTGAGTTATTTATAAGCAAAAATCTAGGAAAAGATCTGTTGCTTGGAGTTACGATAACAATTATCATATTTTTGGTGTGGGGAATAATTGTCTTTGCAGAAAAAGCTAAACAAAGCCAAGCTACTGAAGAAAAAATAATTAAAGACACTGAAAAGTAAAATCAAAAAATTGAAAGATAATTATGATGATAAACCAAACATTATAATAATTATAATGTCGGACATAAATACTTATACAAATAGTTATGTCCGACAAATATAGTAAGTGACATGATTTGTCTAAAAATTTAGGTCACTTACTATAGTTTATAATAATCCACAAGATTATAATAATCATCACTGCATTTGCGTCATAATCAATTCGTCAAGACAACCATTACTTTCCAAGGCAGAAACAAGAACCATTGCAACTTCTTTTGGCTCCATAAAAACATATTTCTTTTTATATTTGGCATCGACATTATCAAAAAGATGTGTTTTCATTGCGCCTGGGCACACATTGGTTACTTTTATTCCTTTACTTTTACATTCTAAAGCCAATGCTTCTGAAAATCCAGTAACACCATATTTGCTGGCGCAATACGGCGCTTTGTTCATGCTCGGCCTTTTTCCTGCGATTGAGCTTATATTAATAATATGGCCTTTCCCTTTCTTAAGCATATGCAAATAAACAAGATGAGTAAGATTGATTAAAGCTCTTAAATTAACGTCAATAATATATTCGCACTCTTTTCTCGTCATCTGCTCAAATGGCTTGATAATCATTATTCCTGCATTATTGATAAGAATGTCAATTGTCTTGAATTCCGTTAATGTTAAACTTACTATTTGTTTAATGTCATTATAATTAGTTATATCTGTTTTAATGAATCTTGCATTTCCTTTAAGTTTGTTAATCTTTTCTGCAACAAGTTTTAGCTCATTTTCTTCCCGTGCTGCAAGAACAAGACGGCATCCTTTTTGCCCTAATAAAATAGCCAGCTCTTTCCCAAAACCTCTGCTGGCACCAGTGATTATACAAACCTTGTTTTTTAGTATCATGTTGAAGTTAATTGTTCATATCTATTTATGAATTTAAATCAGTAAATAGAGAACTTTGAAAAACTTTATAAAAATGGGTTTTTCAAAGAGCTCTATTAAGGGTTTTGACTATTTTAATAAGTTATTCAAAACCCTCAATAGTATATTTATCTTGAAACATTAAATTCTTTTATCTGCTCTGCTAATTTTGTGGCTTTTTTGCTTTGATTCAATTTGTTTCTTACTGGCTCAAGCAATTGGTTAAGATGGCTTGCAACAGCCTGTTTCAGGTCAGCAGGATGAAGCTCGCCGTTGACAAATTTCTGTTCTAATTCTTCATAATTGCAAAATTCTAAATTCCCGCCCCATTTTGCAGGCCTTTCAATAACAAAATTATCAAATTTACTGAAAATAATATATTTGCAGTATTCAAGGATTGGGTTTTCAAATGTCTGTTTTTCCGGACAGTAAGCTTTAGATATTTTTCGTTTTATATCTTCGGCATTATCATTCATGAATATTGCGCTGTCTGGCTTAGACTTGGACATTTTCATTGCCATCATTCTTTCTTCCTGAGAAACATCTTGTCCTGGTGGCTGCAAAAGACCTTGAAGCATGTGATGGTTTACGACAACAGGTTTCCAGAATCCTAATTTTGACCCAATTTCTCGTGCAAGAACATTAACCTTTCTCTGATCCATACCTAATTGAGTTATATCAGCGCCAATTTCAAATATATCAGCGCATTGCATGCAAGGATAAAATATTTGTGATGCCTGCAGAGCATCTTTCTCGCTTCTTCCCATTATTTGAGAACATCTAACTATTCTATTAACAGTAGAATTTCTTGCTATTTGCATAACTGTTTTCCAGTATGTGCCATTATTGATTAAATCTGTGCTTCTCATGAACTTAACATTTTCTAAATCCATATCGCATGCTTTCCACACTTCTATAAGATAATCGCCGACAATATTGATTTTCTCTAAATCTCCGCCTAACTTGTTATTAGCCCAGCCATGCCAATCAGCAGCTAGCATAACAAATTTAACCCCTGCCTTGGTCATTTTGTTAATATTAATAGCTCTCAATAAACCTTGAGCGATGTGAATATTAGTTCCTGAAGGCTCAAACCCGTCATAAGCAACAGGATGCTTCTTCTTTTCAAAAAGCTCTCTTAGCTCTTCCTCTGTAAGAATCTCTTCTCCGACTTCTTTTACTAGCTTAATTTGTTCTTCTGTTTTCATGTTAAATGTATTGTTTATAGTAAGTATATAAATATTTTTGTTGTAAAAGATAAAGTAAACATTAAAGTTTTAAATTAAGAAAGAAAAACAAGCTAAAAAGGTGATTAAATGTTCAAGTTTTCGTTTTGCTGGGGTCAGACTGAAAGTTTATTAAATGGTCTTGCACAGGAGATTTCTTTTTATAGAAAAGATCCATCAACAATGGGTTTTGCAGCGAATTTCAATAATCATCTTCAGTTTTGGATTAATGGAATGTCTAATAATTATTTTGGAGAAGATCATCTGAAAGCATGGAGAGATGCAAGTGAAAAACATAAAAGCTCTGAATTTGTAACAAAAGTATTTCTTGAATCTAAGAAAATTAGACAAAGGTATTATAAAATAATAAAAGATATTGAAAAAACAAATTTTGAAAAAGTTAGCAGAAAGAGGTTACTTAAACTGTTCAAAGATTATTATCATTCTCTTGTGGAAATAAGGGGTATGTTCACAATTTCCGCTCCAAATGGAACATATTATGTTGAACAGCAAATTAAAAATTTACTTTTTGAAATTAACGACGAGAAAAAAGAGAAAGAGACATATATTTTAATTATAACACCAACAAAACAGGACTTGATTCAGAGAGAAAAAGTTGGATGGTTAAAACTTGTTTCGAAAAAATATAATGATAAAATATTAATGCAGCATGCTAAAAAATATGCTTCTTTTTTCTTTAATACTTATGATGAAAAGTTTGTGTTGGATTATTTAAGGAATAAAGCTAAAGAAGAATCTATTCACGAATTAAGAGATGAAGTTAAAAAAACATATATTCATCTTAATGAAATAAAGAACAGGCAGAAAAACATATTTCCTAAATTTGATAAAAAATTAAGATATTATGCACAAATTTTGCAAAAACATGCAATAGACAGGTTTGAATTAAAGAATTGCTGGAGTGGAGCAGAGTTTCTGGCATTATCTCTGTTTAAGAAGTTAAGTGGACTGGCTAATATTTCTATTCATGATTTCATGAAGAGTTATTATCATGAAGACATTGAAAGATTAATCATTAAAGGAATTTGTTTGAAAAAAGACGAAATTACTAGAAGAAAAATATGTTTTGCATGCTATTTTCATGACAATAAACTGTTGTTTAAAAGCGGCAGTGAAGCTGAAGGGTTAATTAAACAACTATTAAGAAAAAGAGACTCATTGACAAAAGAGCTTAAAGGTATGACAGCATCCTCTGGAAATGTTAAAGGAATAACAAAAGGTACAGCAAGGGTTGTGCTGGTAACTGATTTGGCTGGTTTTGTTAAAGATTTAAGTGAGTTTAAGAAAGGAGAGATATTAGTTACCACAATGACTACACCAAATATGGTTGTAATCATGAAAAAAGCGTCTGGAATTGTTACAGATGAAGGTGGTATTTGCAGTCATGCTGCTGTTATAAGCAGAGAATTAAACTTACCTTGTATTGTTGGAACAAAGGATGCCACAAGAACAATAAAAACAGGGGATATTATAGAGATAGATACAAGTAATGGAAAAGTGAAGATATTAGGTTAATGTTTAAGAATTATCTAAAAATTAGTTAAAGAACACTTCTTATAGAACATCTGGGAAATATAGCTTTAACCAGCGAAACATTTATATACAAAAAGAACTCTCGGAATAGTCAACCATAAATGTTATTAAGAACAAAAAGGATAATTATTACTTAGAGGGGATTATAATGGCAGAAGAAGAAAAGAAGTTTTCAAAACAGTTGTTAGGGAAGATAGTTGTATCAAAATCAGCAAAAAGATTTGGTGAAGTTGGTGATTTAGTATTTGAAACAAGATCTGGCGAATTAATACATATAGTATTAGTGAACCCAACACCTTACACTGAAAAATTAGAGCTGGAAAAAGATAAAGAAGGTAATATTCTTATCCCATTCAGCGCAGTAATTGCAATTGGTGATTACTTGGTTATTGCTGAAGAAGATATTGTTTAAGTGTTTATATTTTATTTTTAGTATATTTCTATTTGTTTTGTATAATTTTTTAAAATTTCATGTTTTGTTTAGCTGATTAATATCTTTTTCTCGCTCACAATTCAGTTTACCGCTCTCAATCCGTTTGTGGGACGCAGTCCACCGTCTCATGAAAAATTATTAGTTATTCGTTCTTCGCTATTCGTCATTCGTAACTAAGAACGAAAAACGAAGAAAGAATAACCGTTTTATCATAGTGAACGGGTTGGACATGCCGGGAACTAAAATAAAAAAAATGCCGACAATCTGCAACCTGAAGGTTGCAGTATTTAATGTTGGCATTTTTAAATTCTTGACGAGCACTGCTCGTCAAGTCTAATAATGCCGATGAAGTCGGCATTATTTTTATAGAAAAGACCCATCTGTGACCTTAAGGTCACAGTATTCGCTTTTCCAAATAAGATAAATTTAAAAAGATTCAATAATATAAATGAATTAATGATTAAATTAAAACGAACTCTTAACTTATTTTGGATCACGTGCGCTGTTACAGGTATTATTGTCGGCGCAGGTATTTACGCATTAATTGGTAAAGGCGCAGGTTACAGCGGCAATATGCTCTGGCTGAGCTTCTTACTTGCGGCAATAATTGCTTCATTTACTGGATTAAGTTATTGTGAATTGTCGTCAAGATATCCTAAAACAGGCGGGGAGTACGTTTATTTATCTAATATTTTCAATAAAAAGATTGGAACTATAATAGGGTTGCTGATTGTCCTTATAGGGATTTTAAGCAGCGCAACCATTGCTTTTGGTTTTGGCGGATATTTTAATGCATTAACATCATTGCCAGCGCTTTGGGCAGCGATTATATTAATATTAATTGTTGCTGTTATCAATTACATCGGCGTCAAATTTACTATGTGGTTTAATTTTATTGCAACCTTTTTCGAGGTTATTGGCTTAATAATAATTTTAGTGTTAGGTGTAAAATTCTTTGGAAAAGTTGATTATTTTGAATATTCTGCTGCAAAAGGTATGTTTGGGATTTTTTCAGCAATAGGTATAATCTTTTTTGCATATTTAGGTTTTGAAAGTATGGTAAATTTAAGTGAAGAAACAAAACATGCAAGAATTATAATTCCAAAAGGATTGATTTTAGGCATGATAATCAGTGCAATATTATATGTCCTTGTTGCGATTTCTGTTGTCAGCATTGTTCCTTATAACGAATTATCCTCAACAAATGCCCCATTAAGCCTGGTTGTAAAAACAGCATTAAATTCAGATATAGGAAATTATTTTTCTATCATTGCATTGTTTTCAACATTCAATACTGTTTTATTGGTGTTTATAGCTGCAACAAGGGTTCTTTACAGCATAAGCAGAGATATAAATCCATTAACTTTTTTTAGTAGGATTAATAGAAAAACAAGAACACCATATAATTCAATCTTAATTGTTGCAGTGATTGGTATTATTTTTCTGTTAGTTACTGAAATAAAAATAGCAGCGCAATTGACAGACATTGTTGTGTTAAGTGTTTTTACTATGGTTAATGTTGCGCTTATAAAATCAAGGTACACTGATAGTAAGAAAAAAAGAAAGGAATTGGAAGCAGGCCATTATTTTAAAGCACCTTTGAATATTGGAAGATTTCCATTTCTTGCATTATTAGGTGCTATCACAAGCATAATAATACTTCTTATTACATTATATGATATATTTTGGTTGTAAATCTTAGAAGATATCACTTTTGACATACATAAAAAATAGGTGGGTGTGTTCTAACGTCTGTTTTAGAAATTTGCAAGTTTCCATTTGTCTCGAGAATTTTGAATCCTGTCTTTTTAATTTCTCTTTCAACTTCTTTTACAGAGGGGATATGGATATATTGCTGTGTTTTGTAAGTCTTTTTGTTATCACTTGATTCTCTGTCAAAAAACCTGTCGCCAAAATCTTGCTCCCAAATATTAAATCCTAATGATTTCAATATGTAAAACCTTATCCAATGTTTAATCCAGAAAAAAGAAAATTCTAAATTAAAAACTCTCGGATGCGCTGTAAATATGAAAATTCCCCCCTTTTTCAAGATCCTATGCACTTCTTTAAGTGCTTTTAATCTGTTCATATTATTGGGAATTTGTGTCCATCCCTGATTTGAAAAAAGAGCATAATCAAAGGAGGTTTCATTAAAGTTGAGATTGGTGGCGTCGCCAATTCTATAATCTATTTTCAAATTCATTTTTTTGGCAATTTTCTTTGCATTTATAATCATTGCAGGAACAAGATCTATGCCAACTATTTTGAAACACATTTTGGAGAGTGGTATTGTTGTTCTTCCAGTTCCACAACCAATATCTAAGAGTTTTGCGTTTTTCTTTTTAAAGTATTTTTTAATAAAGTGAAGTTCAGAAATCCATAACCCCTCTTTTGCTTTTTTGATATAAAGTAGTTGAGCATTTTCACCTGAAAATTCTTCAACAACTAGTTTTTTAATATCAGTAGTCATAGTTCTAATAAGAATTAAAATGTTTATAATGTTTTCGCTTATAAACGAAAAAGATAGTTTAATTCAATGATAATGGGTTTTAAATCTCGCAGCTCTGCTGCGATTGGAATTTTTACTGATTATATAATTGAAGGCGTATAACCTCACCCCTTGGGGCGATGGCGTTACGCCTTCAATTATCCCAAGAATTTGCCCTATATAATGTGAGCCTAAAACCTCGCCATTTATGGCGAGGATAGGCGAACACATACAAAAGGGCAAATTCTTGTTATGTTAGAAAGAATCTTTTCCATTTCCAATAAATATTTAAACATGTTGGCTGTCTTGAAACACATGGAAAAAGACAAAGATGCAGACAATGATAATAATGTGCAGAAAGATACAGCGATATGGATAGAGAAGTACAGACCAGGCACATTCACAGAAATAAAAGGACAGGATGATATTAAAAAAAAGGTTCAGGCATTCATCAAGCAGGGTAATATGCCGCATTTAATGTTCTCTGGTCCTGCTGGTACAGGCAAATCAACAATGGCTATAGTTGTTGCGAAGAAAATGTTTGGCGAAAACTGGAGACAGAATTTCTTGGAGCTGAATGCGTCGGATGAAAGGGGAATTGATGTCGTGAGACACAAGGTCAAAGATTTTGCGCGAACACGTGCACTAGGCAATGTGCCTTTTAAAATAATTTTTCTGGATGAAAGCGATGCTCTTACAAAAGAAGCACAGCAGGCATTAAGAAGAACCATGGAGAATTATACCACAACTTGCAGGTTTATACTTTCAAACAATTATTCTTCAAAGATTATTGATCCTATTCAAAGTAGATGCACTTTGTTTAGATTCAGGCCATTGGAGAAAAAGGATGTTTTGGCAATCATAGAAAATATTGAAGGAAAAGAAAAATTAAAGATTGACTCAAAAGCAAAAGAAGCATTGTTTGAAATCAGCGAAGGCGACTGCCGAAAATTAGAAAATATACTTCAAAGCTGCGCTGCACTTGATGAAAAAATAACAGAAGAATTAGTATTTTCAATGGCATCTATCGCGAAGCCTGCGGAAGTCAAGGATATCCTTGAGCTTGCAGTAAAGAACAGGTTTATTGATGCAAGAAACAAGCTTTTAGACATAATGCTGAAGTATGGGTTAAGCGGCCAGGATATAATCAAACAGATTCAAAAACAGATTTTAGATCTCAATATTGACGACAGAATGAAAGTGCATATGATAGACAAATGCGGAGAGATTGAGTTTAGAATGACAGAAGGCAGTGATGAGTATCTGCAGTTAGAGGCGTTATTGGCGAATTTTACGCTGTGTAATTTAAAATAGATTGAAATATAGATAACGATTAATAAGTTCTGGAAGACAAGAAAATAAAAAATAAGAATAAAGAATAGAAAAATCTACGTCAGCTCAGGATTTTCTCTTATTCTCACTGTTTGGCTTACAAAGTCCCAGTAGATATAAGTTAGTTTCAAGTCAAAGGTGCTTGTGTAAATCTCATTTTCAGCAATAGGATTTAAGAATCCATACTTGCATCTGATTACTGTTTCACCGTTTTTAGTAATTCTTACTAAGTCACCAGTGCCCTTTGCAGTGCATTCCCATCCGTCTGGAACCTGCATTAAAACCTCGTCGTACATTGGCGAAAATTCTTCGAATGTGCTATCGCTTGCTTTTGCCTTGCCGCCGCCGACATTTCTGATAGGTATTTCCAAACTGATTCTTCCTTTGCCAGCAGGTCTTTGAATAACTGTACCTATCTGCAATGGTCCGCCAGAGATAAATCCTTGTTTTCCTTCGTCAATATTACATATCGTAGTTTCATAAGGATTACCTTTGAAACAAACTTTTGGCACAACTATTGTCTGCTCGTAAGGATAAGTGTATTCGACAAATACATTAGCATCGTAGAATGTTCCTTTGACGCCGCTTACATAAAATGCCTCACCGAAATCAACTAATTCCTCACCACCGTCTGGCAGATATTCAGAAACCTTTTCTATCTCTTTAGAATTTGTTTTAACTGGTTCTATACCTTGGAAATCTTCTGGAATTTTTATGCCTTTAATAGCAAACTGAACCATGCCAGCTGGAACAGTATATTCTCCTCTGTTGCTAACCCTCACTACAACAGGAATACCCTGATCTTCCCATATTTCTGGCAAACCAGACTGACTGATTAACGAGCCAACATCTTCAAATTGTGAAATTAAACCTTCACTGCCACCCATATACGGCGAAGAAACACCTGACTCCAATCTGTTAGTGCATCCAATAACAATTAAAGATAAAGCTAAAACACCAATAATTAAGTATCTTAATAATTTCATGTTCATCCTCCTCTTTTTCTAATCAGTTTAGTAATTTTACTTTTATTATCTAATCTTAATAAGCCTTTTAAGGTTAAGTATATTTATCCTTAATAAATCTTTTTATTTATGAATATATAAATTTTTGGTTGTTTAGTTGTATTCACGCATTGTTTCATGCAATTTCTTCTCTTTCTTAATTGAAATTAAGTGTTTTTCCAGTTATATGTTTTTATTCTGAAACTGAGTAAACCTATTCCCACCCACTGTTTTGTTCTTGGCCAGTATAAAACGGGTTTATAACTTCTATTTGTTTGTTTATTGAAGTGCTATACCCATAATTAAGTGTAATCTCCATTTCAGTGGTGTATGAGTAGGTTCCAAATCCTTTAGGAAGGTAACATAATGCAACGCCTTTCCCGTCAATTAATTTTACTCTGCCATTGTTTGTACATTCTGCATAGCCTAACGCAGATATTCTTGCTTCAATGACTAATTCATCAATATCAGTTAAACCTATATTTGTTGGACAGTCATTAAGATGGTCTTCTTTGATAATTACTCCTTTGCCGACATTAGCAATATGTATCAAAAACTGTAATTGGTCATTACTCATGCTTGGCTCAATATAAGTTACTGCAACTGGTGCTCCTTGTGTTGATAAAGAAGTTGGCTCAATCCTGCAGGTTGATGTGCCTTTAACATATTCGTCTATATTAGGGATAATACAAACAGGCAAGGTTGCTTTGGTTTGATAATTATAACAAGTACTGAACATAATATTTGTTTTGTAAGAAGAGCCATAAGGCACTTTTAATGGCTGCAACTCTTCTATTTTGATAATTTTAGATTCGCCATCAGTATATTGATTTTTGGCTAAAAGAAAAGGCAGCTCTTTTTTTTGCTCGCTAAAAAATATTGCAGACGGGTCATAACCACTTATGGCAATATGTCCCATTGGCTCGTCATACCTGCCCTGATTGCTTATTTCAAGCACTATGTTAAGATTTTGGCCTTGTATAAACCTATCTCCTTTGTTTACGTCTAACATTTCAATTCTAATGCCTTCTGTTCCTGTACCATAATCTTTTGATGATTGAATTGAACAGGAAATTAAAAATAATGAAAATAATAAAAGTAATAAAATAAGGATATAGTTACTTAAATGAGATATTTTTTTATTATTAGATTGCATTGTTTTATTATGAAGTGTATTACCTATATTATTCATCATTTTAATAGTTTTTAATAGTTTTTAATCATTTTTAATATTTCTAACCATAAGTGCCAAATCGCTTTATTTTTATTTGCTGAGATTTTGATAATGTATAGCCATAATCAACAACTATCTTCATTTGCGTCGAGATTGTGCCAATATCTGCAGTAATTGGCTGTTTAGTAATACACTTTATTTCAGCCTTTCTATTTTTCAGTTTTGTTTCTTTTTGTTTATTTGAGAATGTACATTCAATATTGCTATTCTCGTCGTCTCTGTCAAATTTGTATACGCCATTCAAAAATTCAACACTTTTGAGATGGATAACATTAAACGCATTTGATGGCAGATGAGAAGATGTACAAACTTTGTCAATCATATCTTTGTGTATGACTTCGCCGTTTCCTGAATTTTGTAAGGTAATAATAAACATTGGTCTGACTGAATTTTTTCCTTCTGATAACATCTGTGTTTCTATTTTTGTGATTGCCAATGGAGCGCCTTGGCCTGAGAAACTTTTACTCTCGACTTTGCATGGTTTTTCAATCACACCCAATTCATAAAAAAACGGGTCAATGCATACTTCTGTAATCAAATCTGTTTTATATTGATAGCAGGCACTTACACCTATGTTTGAAGTGTGTTCAAAACTCTGCTTGTCAATTGGTCTGGTAAGAACATAATATTCTATTAATTCAAAATCACCTGGTGGATTTGCCATTGATTTGCCTTTTAACTGCTGTTCCTGCAAACTTTCACCAAGCATTCTTATTGTATCTGTTCCGTCTGAACATTGTTTAGCGCCCGGATCTGAAAGACACATATAATCCCTTTCAAGATTTATGTTCACATACCCCTGCCCTGGAAGAATGTCATATGCACCTTTATTAAATATGTTCACAGCCAATTTAAATGCAGTATCTTCATAAATTTCAGGCATTAAACCAATAATATCGAAATCAACACCATTTGTTCCTTTATGAAATTCTATATCCAGTACATGTTTCTCGTCGCCATAGCCACCACTGCATGCAGTTAACAATGTGAAGATTAGTGTGAAGATTAAAATAAGTAATAATATTATCATTCTTGTGTATATCAATTTAATATATAATTTTCTTGGCATAGTTAACATATTCTTACCTTTTTAGTGTTATAAGACTATTTTTTTTATTTTGGATTGTATTCTATATAACCTTTAAAATAATTTGTTCCTGACGCTAATTCATAAATCTTAACTTGCGGTATATTTGAGCATGATGAAGATGTTTTAACATTTAGAACACAAAACTTTTTACCATTATTATCATAAAATTCCAATGTTTTTGAGGGGGCGTTATATTGTCCATAAACAACAACATCTTCATTATCCTGCCAGATCATTTGTTTGGTTTTTAACAAAGAATTATAGCTTAAATCAACCAAGACTCTTGTCATATCAAAATATTGTATTTCAAATACAAATTCAGTATTGTCTGAATTTTTTGATTTAAGCGCAACTCTGATAAATGGGTAGCTGGAATCATGATACCAATTTGAATCTAATGTTTGGCTTTTATATATGTCAAATGTTTTTGAGAGCAATTCTTTGTTATTATTATTATTATTATTATTATTATTATAGTTATTATCTTTATTATTCTTGAAAACTTTGATAGTAACAAGATTATGTTCGCTGTTTGGCTTTATGCTTTTAGTAATCTTAACACTATAACCATTCTTTTCCATACCCTGTTCAATCTCGTCTGCTGTCTGCGTAACCTTAATGCTTTTAGAAATCCAAAAATTATTGGTATTAATCTCTTCTAATTCTTTGATAGTGTTAAAACCTGACTGTATCTCTGGTTTCTTGCAGTATTCTTTGTAACTTTCAATATTAAGCAGGAAACCATGATACGTTTTGTAGAAGGCATTTGTTTCGCACAAGTAAGGTTTCTCGCCGCTGCAGGAAGATTGCGCATTATTTGTAGTATCTGTGGTGTCTGATAATGGAATAACAGCATCGTAAGTTAATTTGTCATTTTTGAGGGTATCTGTAAATACAACAATCGCATCCTGATTGTCGAGGGTTTGTGGTTGAATATCACTTAAATGTTCAGTGCTCTTTGATTTAATATCATTCCATAATTGAATGCCATATTTAATGTTAGTATCAGCATCGAAAAGGTTAGGGTTTTGTTCACCAAACTTTTTTGCAATGGCATTTGAGATATCTGGACTTAAGCCAAGTATACCTTTTCTATTATCAGCATTAAAGTATGAATCGCCTCCGCTTGTATCTGCAATTAACGCAAAAATCGTACATTGCTCTTCAGGAGAGGATGAAAACTTAATGATAGAACTCCAGCTTTTTTGTGCTATTGATTGGAATGCATCTTCTGAATTAATCTGACCAACATTACTATGTTGTACAAAGCTAGAGCCATAACCATCAAGAATTTTTTTAACTTTGACAGATGTTGTTTTTTCTATTTCATAATCATATCTTGTTCTTGCCCTGAAATAAATAGGTGTAATGGGCGCAGTTCCTAATAATTTTTCAGGATCATTAACACTGAATTTGCAGCTGAATGTTTTATAAGTTTTTATGTTCTCCAATCCTTTTCCAACTGCGCTTGTCTGTAATGAGTAACCAACAAACCCATCAAACTCTTTTGCGCAGGTCTCAGTCACACAACTGATTACTTCTGTATTCTTTTTAGCAGTTTCTACACTTTGAGGTTCATATCTGTCAAAGTCAGATGATAATTTTTCTGCACATTCTATAAAGGGTTTGCTGCTGTGTGAAACATAATCATTAACACAGTTATTTAGATTATTTTTATCACCATAAACAGTGAATGGATGACTGCATGTGTCAAATAATATTTCCATTGAATCTGGAACTTCTATAATAACTTGATTTATTCTTTTTATTTTGCCTTTCCAGCCATAATTATTGTCGATAGTAACGCCTATCCTGACAAGATTCTCTGATGTGCCGCTGATATCGCCTACGCCTAAACCACTCATTCCAGCACCGCCAACACCCAGTGGTGGTTTTTTAGTCCCTATGCCTAACATCACAGGACCATTAGTAAATACTGCTGTTGGATTTTTGTCTTTGATTCCAAACTCATCTAAAGGATCTATGCCCAATCTTGTCAGGCTTCTTAACCTGTCTTGATACATAAAATAAGTCTTTAAATAAGCCATAGTTTCAAAATTAAAGCTTGCTGTTAATGCAACTTGATTGGATTGTTTGATAATTTCTGGCTCTTCAATTGCTGGCGGGAACCTGCAGTCAACATCCTGTTCACCCATGTCAAAGATAATATATTCTTTTTCAGGGCCAATATCACCTTCAATAAATTTTTGGTTATAATCTGTTTTATAACCCAAGTAACAGCCTGGTTTAATAATTATGCCGTCGTCTAGGGTTCTTGCCTTGATTATTCCAAAAACATTTATTTGTTCGTCTGGCTCAAATTCATAGTCAGCTGCCTTAACTTCTTCGATTGTGACGCCTAATGGTTCGCCTTTAGATTGTTCTATCCTTCCTGCATAATAATCTGCGCCTGTCGCCATCTCCATTCTTTGCTGCCAGAACAGTTTGATGTTAAATACTGATTTGGCTATTGTCGAAGCAATATTTTTCCAGAACTCTGTGGATTTTTCAACAACCAATTTTAGGTTGTCTGAATGCGCCTGTGTGAGCATTAATCCTCTTTCTTCAATTCCCATTTGAGAAACATAAACAGAAGAGAATAAAGCGCCTAACCAGAATAAAATAATTGCTAATATTAGCAGGATACTTATTCTGGTTCTTGCCTTGCTTTTTACAAGTACAGCATAATAAAACCACCATGGTGTGAAAAAGGGATTAAATACATAACCATATAAAATACCATTGCCTGCTTGGTAGAAATGTGAACTAAAAAAGTCCCATGTTAAATAAAGAGATATTACTACAAACAATTCTTTTATACTTTCTGTTCTTTCTTCGTCAGGAATAAATGCAAAATAAACAATAATTGCCAAAACAAAATTAATAAATAATTTTGTCCATAAGTTGGTTATCTGAACCAAGATAAGAAAATGAAACAATAAAGAAAATAATATAAAAAGATTAATTCTCCATTTGATAGATGATTCAGTAGAATGGAACGATGATGGTGAAGAATTATCTTTATTGCGCTTAAAGATGCCGGCTAATAATCCAGTTGCATTAGAAAATGCTTTTTTCGTGCCTGTTTTGATTGGTGACAGTTTTTCAAGCTCTTCTCTTTCTTTTTCACTAAGTTCTGCTTCTTTCTCCTTTTCCTTAAGCTCTTTTTTTCGCAGATTATTCTCTTTTCTTTCCTGTTTCCAAGAGCCATATCTATCAGATAAATCACTAGTTTTCTCTTTTACCCAATCTTTAATAGCCATAATCTGCCTCTTTTTTTGATAGATTTATCTATTTACTCTTATTTTTATTATTATTGTTTTTAAAGTTATTGATATTTATTATTGTATAGACACTAATTTATAGCAAATTTACTAAATATTTATATAATTATGGCTATTCATTAAACTTTATGCAAAAAAAAGTGATAGTAAAAGAAGCCACATTTGATGATGTTGTGAAAGTAAACAAAACCATTTTAGAGTTTGACACTTCTTATAATAAAGAATATTTCAAAGAAAGATGTGGCGATAAAAAGAGATTGATTATTGTGTCTTATCTCCAAGTGCACATAAAAGAACTGCCAATTGGCTACATTGTTGCATATGACAGATTTGGCAAGGGTTCATTTTATTGCTGGATGGCTGCGGTAGATCCAAAATACAGAGGGAAAGGTGCATTAAAAGCCATGATAAAGTATCTTGAAACATGGGCAAAGAAAAAAGGTTACAGGCAATTAAGAATAAAAACAAGAAACAGACGACGGGAAATGTTAAATTATCTTGTAAAATATGGATATAATTTTGTTGATGTTATTAAAAAAGAAGATATTTTAGAAAACAGAATTCTGTTGCAAAAAGAGATTTAAATGGTTTTAAACAGTTATAGAATAATCAATTAATATATCATTTTATTGCCAATGTTTATATGGTCTTAAAAATCAAAAAAACTCTCCCAAACCTTTCTGTTTCATATCTTTTGTTTCCATCAGCTTAGCCAAGGTTTTTTCTACTCTTTCTTTATCAAAATCATGCTTATCGCATAAAAATGCCATTAATTTATTTGGCTCGGGTTTGGCAAACTTGATAGAATAGGTTTTTTCAACAGGCATTTGCCTGAAAGTTTCATAAACATCCTGCCATGGATAATCAAAGTAATCCTGCCATTTGACTTCTTTGAAAAGTAGATTATAATCTTCTGGTGATTTGGCATGTTTGTATTGCTTAACTAACTTTAATGCTTTTTGTGGACCAATACCTTTTATTCCGCCAATATTGTAATCAGTGCCGACGAGCATTGATAAAATAAGCAATTGCTCATTTGAAATGCCCAAAGACTTCAAATTATCGTCAAGGTTTATTAATTCCGGCTTAATAGCAGTATATCCTAATGCACTGTTTTTTTTTCTTTTTCCTGCGATTGATAAATTTCTAATTATATTGGGTGCACCATACAACAAAGAATCAAAATCCTGGCTTACACTGGCAAATGCGTCATTTTGCTTGACAATGTATGCTGCCTGTGCTTCTCCCTCTGAAGCTGCCTGAATAATAGGCAAACCTAAACAAGTTATAAGTTCTTTTGCATCATCAACCATTTCACTTGTTAATTTAGTTGTTCTTGCTGCATATTTTTTCATTGAAGTAATATCTTCCCTTTCTTTTGCGATTTCATATTCTTTCTTTGCTTCTGCTTTCAGTTCAGATCTTCTTTTTCTTTCATATATTTTTAATTTAGGGGGAGGACCATCGAAAACAAACACAGGTTTTAAACCAAGTTCCATAAATGTTGTCACACGCGAAAATAAGCCAATTAGATGGGATGTCACATTACCTTTGCTGTCTGTCAATAAACTTCCGTCGGAAGAACGTATTGTTGTCAAGAATTGGTACAGCATGTTAAAACTATCAACAGCAAGAATTTTGTTATTTAAATCATTCATGCTTATTTCTTTTGATATAATCAAATCTTTAATTGCTATGCCCATTTTAGTAATGTTTAGTAACGCATAATGTGTTGATGATGTGTTGATAATTGTTTGATAATTGAATTGTACAAAACTCACTTAACTATTAGTGTAAAATCAAAAAAATGATAATCATGTGTAAACGGCTCTTCTACTGTTTCTGTTTTAAGCCTAAATTTGTATGTACCGGCAAAGGTAAGCTTGCCTTCATTGTTTGCTTTCTCACCAATCGAAACAATTAAAGGGATATAAGCAATTTCATTTTTTCCTAAAGTGTATTGTTTGTTAGTATCAGTATACTTTGAAAACCAGCTAAGTACAGTATCATCTGCGCCACCATTGCTTAAAGAAACGGTTTTTGATTCAAGCAGTTGGATGGTATATTTAAACGTTGCAGGTTTAACATTAGTATTTTTTATGCCGAAGGCATATGTATATGCCCCACCGACAGGAACTTGATCATTAATGCCTAACATTTGAGGGAATATCGCTGTTTTCTGCGTCATTAACATTTCTTTAAGGATATCTTTTTGTGCCTGTGTTAACTCCAACTGCGGCTTTGCTTCTTGCTGTGTTTCTTTAACAGATTCTTTTGGTATTTCAGCTGATTTTGTTTCCTGTGTTTGCTCTGATGGAATATTATTTGTCTCTTCGGAAACTTGCGGTGTTTCAGTTTTACACTGTACAGCATCATTAACTGTTGTTCCGTCTGTGCATACATATTGCTTTGCACAACCTAAAACAAAAATAAAAATCATCAGAATAACACAGAATGCTATTTTTACTATCTTTTTCATAAAATTCACCCCATTATTTTCTTTCTAAACAAACTCGATAATAGTATAGTTTTAAGTTTTATAATATACTAAACCATAATTAGTTTTTCTAACTAATTATGGTTTGTATATACAAAACGGAAATGAAAGTTCGGAATTTCATTTCCGTTTTAGTATATTTAATTCAAAAACACTATTTTCATATTTCTAAATTCTGTAGTTAATATAGATTGCGCTTTTTTAGTAACCTCGCCGGTTGTTATAAACAAAACAGGCAGATTTTTTTTCTGGCCTTTGACATAAGCGCTCGCTAAGTCTCCTTCATTGCACTTTTTCTTTGTTTTTATTTTGCACAAATATTCTATTTTGCCAACAGGCGAAGGCACTTCTGCCATACAATCAATTTCTTTATTTTTTTTAATAATCTCGACATCACCAAAAGTTATATTATTCTCATTAAAATATAGTTTTAATTTTAAAAATAGTTCATCTTTAATAGAGTCATGTTTAATATTGGTTTGTGGCTTGGTTAATGATTGTAATGATTGCTGCTCTTTAACTTCTTTAATATTATCTTGAATAAATGATTCTGAGATTCCAGAAATCCCTAAAGCAGATTGTTTTTTCTTAATTTTTTCTGTATCTTTTTCTCCTTTATCTTTCTCTTCATCAGTTATTGCCTTAATTGTTTCTTTCTCTGATTGATTAATTTCAGTAAGAGGATATTCTTTCAAGATTGTTTTTTGTATAATGAGAGGTTCTGCCTTTAAATCGGGTTTAATCTCTTTTTGTAGTTCATCCTGTGGTTGTTTAAGCATTAGATGCTGCTGTATAAATGCAACGCATTCTTCCTGCGCCAATAAATACCAACCCCAAAATAATTCAGTCGTATTGTCAACAGTAACCTGTAAAGGCCTTGCATAATCAGGGATATAACGCAGAGAAACTCTTAATAAGGGTGTTAATTCATTATCCTTCAATACCTTTTTTTCTTTTAATAAGTTATAGGCTTTGATGTCTTTTTCATTTAAATGTTTATTAAGTTCCTGCAATCTTGCTTTTTGTTCAGGAAGATAATAAAAAGGGCTACCGCCAATCTTAACAGTTGTTATGAGAAGCTTTCCATTTGCAACAAGCTCTGATAATGTTGCACCCATCATAAATGTGTCTGAGCCAAAAGATTTAACAAGATCTTTTGGGATAACCGGCCCTTTGGTTTTAATAAATTGTATAATTTTATCTTTGTCTATTGTTTGATACATAGCTCGATGGGGTTAAAGAATGTTTATATATTTATTGTAAATTTAATGGGGATGATTTATTCAATTCATCATGGTTTATAAGATTAGGCACTTGTTAAAGCAAGGATTTGTTAGCTGATTTCTTGTTTTTAAATCTCTTTTTCTTGTTCACAATCTTGTTTCTCGTTCTCAGCTGGTTTGTGGGACGAAGTCCACGATTACATGAAAAATTAAAAAAGGTGCTGGGTGCTAGGTGCTGGGTGCTAGTTACGATGAATTATCGCTGCTAGCACCTAGCACCTAGCACCCAGCACCTAGCACCTAGTTTTCATAGTGAACTATTTGGACATGCCAGGAACTGAACAAAAAACTTAAATTAGTGAACAATGGCTGCGCCCCTGAACTAAAAAACAAAAGAAAACAAATACACTAAAAAAATCTCGGTGTAACAAACACTTCTATTATCGCAGAAATAAATAATAAAACCAGAGAGATTATCAGCAAATCTGAAACATCAAAGATGATTTTTTCAAATTTATTTGATCCGAGGACATGCCTGATTACTGCGATAGAAATAATGCCTCCTGCTAAAGCAGCGATAACATATGCTAATATTTCAAAAAAACCATGTATCATAAATTTTAAGATGCCGATAGAAAATAAATGAAAATATTTAGCAGCCCAGACAAAACCAAATGAATTACTTATAGAAGCGAGGTTTGCACGAATAAATGTTCCGGCAGCAGTTGCAATAACTGCAGCGTTCCATGAAAGAATAAACATTGCGCCAACACCATACAAAAATGAGAATAACACACAAATAGATAACACACGAAGATTATTAAAGAAAATTGTTTTAAGATGCACGGCTTGTATTGTATGTCCTTGGATAACTGTATTAATATTGATTATTGTTTCGAGTTGCGCACTAAATACTACTGTTACATATTCTTGCGGCAAAAACATAAACCACAAAGTATATGATATTAAGAAACCAACAAAAAGAAACATAAAGACTTCCAATGCTTTGCTATGCTCTTTAAGAAGGGTTTTTTCGCTTGTCCCTGTTTCATCTTTATATTCTTCCAATCTTACAGTATTATAAATTATAGGAAAACTCATCAGAACAGAAAGAAAAATCATGACTAATGACGCATGTGACTTGAAAACAATTAAACTTAAAACAATTGCTAAAGACGTGAACACAATACCGAGAAAAAACATCTGCCATGGACGTTTTTCAGCGCTTATTGGATTAATTAAGAGATTTAACACCATCTTGCTGATTTAATTTAGTTTATATTTTATAAATCTTTTGAAAAGATTTATAAATCATTCTGCTAACCTTTTATATATGGGTAATATGAATAGTGAAGAAGAATATAATGCATTATTGAATGAAGCATATATAAAGCTGCCTGAAAAACAAGAAGCTACTTCGAGGTTTGAGATACCTAAAGTTATGGGCCACGTTCAGGGCAACAGAACAATTATAAGCAATTTTCATCAGATTGCAAGTACATTAAACAGACCTGTTGAGCATCTGTTAAAATATCTGCTAAAAGAACTTGCTACACCAGCAGAACTGAAAAAGAACGGAATAATTTTCGGGACTAAGATTTCTGCATCGAGAGTTAATGAAAAGATAGAAAAATATACAGAAGAATATGTTCTGTGCAAAGACTGCAATAAACCAGACACAAAATTAATCAAAGAAGGCAATTATCTATTCAAAAGATGTATGGCATGCGGCGCAAAACAGTGTGTAAACGCAAAAATTTAAATAATAAACAAAGAATTTAATAATTCTAAATAAACATAATTAATATGATCACCGCACAAATAATAATAAATGGTTTGGTTCAGGGTGTTTCTTTTCGCTATTATACAAAAAAAACTGCTTTATCTCTTGGCTTAACTGGTTTTGTAAAAAATTTAAAAGATGGTTCTGTTGAGATTGTTGTTCGAGGTAATAAAGATAATATCAACAAATTAATTAATTGGTGTAAAAAAGGCTCTGAACAGGCAAAAGTTGAAAATGTAAAAATTAAAGAGATTAATTTAATAGAAAAGTTTAATCTTTTTGAAATAAGATATTAAAAAGTATTGATAATTTGATATATACAAAAGTCCTTAATTTTTGTTCGAAAGCTAAGGACTTTTAGTATAATTTAAGCTGAATTCAAAACCATTTTCCCAATCCTTCCTGCTTTTCTTTTTCTTTGCCAAAGACACTGTCAATCCTGTTTTTTAAAAGGTCTAATGTTTGTCTTGTATACATAGAAACATTAAAGTCTTTGGACAGTTTTATACTGAGATCTAAATATTTCAATACAGATCCTTCAGATATTGTAAATATTAATTTTCCGCCGCATTTTGTGCAAATACCCCTTAATGGTGGCCGTCTAAACTTTTCATTGCATTTGACACATCTAAATTGCTGCTGTGAAAATTTTCTAAGGTTTCCTTTCGTATCTTTAATGAAATGTTTGGTAATAACAAGTTCAGCAACATTTGCTTCATCAACAGCTCTTACCATTCTTGCAATCTCCATTTGTCCGTTTAATTTTTCTTCCATTGAAGGCAGAGATTTATACGCAGAAAATAAAACACCATCATTTATACTTGAAACCGGATGTGTATAACCAACTTGTTCATACTGTGTTTCTTGGCCTAATCTGTGTTTTATCTGTTCTATTTTAACATCCCATGGATTCTTGTATTGTTCTGCTGCTTCGTATAATTCCAGAGGATACTGCCAAGTTACATCCAATCCGTGCACTTGGTCATCTACTTCAGCAGGATTAAGAAGTGATGTTAAAACCAAAGGTGCGTCCATTGTTTTCGCTCCTCTTGAATCTGGCAAAAACTGTGTTGAAAAATTTAATAATCCGTCCAACAGCAAAGACACGCTTGCCTCGTCGCCATCACAATCACGCCTAAGCGAAGCATGAAACAAAGGATGTGCAAACATACCTTGTGTTTTTGAAAAACCAACAATCCGAGCCACCATTCCTGCTGAAATATGAGGTGCTAGTGCAATAACCAAATGCCCCACTAAATCAGATTCTGTCTTAAAGTTATAATAAGGTTTTGTAGAGTAATATTTAATAAGCAGTTCATCTATAAAATTACCTGTCCTGAACAATATTTTGGTGGCAGGCTCTTCCATTGCTTCTGCACCGCCAGGCAAAATAAGGTCTTGTGGTTTTAATTCTAGAACTTGGTCTGGGTCAACCAGCTCTTTACCATAAATATCTTTGTCATATCCTAATTCTTTTAATCTATTAATATCCGATCCAACTTCTGCTGGCTTGAAGTGTGTAATGGGCAGTTCAGACATATCATATCTGATAGTGCCGTCTTTGTTCACATATAAATTATGTTTTGCTCTCAACATACCTTTAACAAGATGCTCAGGGATATGATTTTTATTGCTGGTGCCTTTGACACCTTTTATCAAATCAGGATATGTTTTTTCACCAAAAATAGAAAGTGCGCTGTCAAAATAATGTTTGATATCAATCGTTTGTCTTTGGTGTTTAAACATGTCCTCATTTTTACAGGAAGGGCATTTTTGTTTGTCTGTTTTGCCGCACGCCTTGCAGAAGTATAATTGTTTTGTTTGATTTTTGCATGTTTCGCATACTTTGTATATTGTTTCTTTCTCGCATTTGGGGCACATGAATATTGGAAAATCTGCTGTTACTTTTTCAGATTCTAAAGCAGACTGAAAACTTCTTGTTTTCCCGCCTTCTTCTCCCACAGGAAATAAAACTTGAGGTGAACCTGTCATTTTTCTCATCTTTGCCTTTTCAGGCCTGCCCATTCTTGCACCTATGAAAGTACCGGATTTATCCTTAAGAATAATCCCTGACAATAAAGTTAGATTTTCTATAATACTCTTGTTCTTGTCAATTTCAAATGTATGTGATGTAATAATATGTGATGTGATTGTTGGTTGGATAGTTTCGACGCGAGTATTAATATTGATATTATCTGGCAATAAAGAGTTAAGAATCAATCCATATTGTTTATTGAAAACTATAAATTCTTTATTTACAAATTGATGAGGACAGCCAATAAATTCAAAAATTTTTTTGATTGCATCGTCATGTTTTACAACTATTTTTATTATTTCATCGTTTTCCTTTTGCTCCTTGGTAAAATGCGGATTTTTCCAATAATCCAACAAAAATTTAAGTTCATCATGTGTTATATGATTCCAATGAAAAGTATAAAATGGGTGAAGCGGAACATTTAATTTCTTTGAAATCAGAAGAGTTGTTGCAGCTGATACTCTTGTAAATAAGGGGTTTTTCATTATTGCTTCTATTTCTTCAGATTCTAAACCTAATAAGCTGGAAAGTTTATCAATATCAATTGTACCGAATAATTCAACACATTTTTTTTCGACATCCCTTACCCACCATTCTTCATTATACCCGCATGGCACTAGCACGTGGCCGTTCTCTGAAAAATCACCATAATTAATAAGTATATCCCCTAAAAATAAGATTGTCTCGACGTCCAGCATTGCTTTTTTTGCTTGTTCAACATTATCAACCCTTTGCACTGAACCGTCTTTTAATTTGACAACAGGTCCTTCAATAGAATCAGTAACAGTCATTGCTGCTGCTTTTCCTGGTCTTTCAATTTTTAATTGTGTGCCGACAGCAATATACTTTTTTAGAAGAATCATTGTTGCAGGGTTTATTGATGCCGCTGAAAAACCAGATGTCCTTGTTCTTCCATATCTTAACCTAAAACCACCCTTTGCCATTGGATGAGTAAGCACAGGTCTGCCAGCAACAAGGTCAGCAATAAAAGTAAAGTTTGGGGATAATTTTTCTTTTTTCTCCTGCGAAACTGCCTTCTTCGCTTTTATTTGTTTCTGTAGTTTGATAAACTCCCCAAGAAATTCCCATTCAAACCCAAACTCTTTTCCCCATTGTTCAAGACGTTTCCATAATTTTGGCGCTTTTTGCGAAAGCCCTTCCGCCAAAACAAGGCACATCCCGCCTCTTATCATGTTTGTTTCTATTCTGGGAAGATCCTTATAATTGGAAACTTCTATTTTTTCCGTCGGGTCGCCTTCTACTTCAATTGGAAGATTTTTTGTAAGAAAATCTATCTCATCTGCTGAAGGCAGATATTGTAAATTAGTCACACGCTCATTATAATCAAATATTTCTGTTCTGAACCTTGACATTTCAGCTGGTGATGGATCATATTTTGCATACCCGAATTTTATGCGTAGAAAATCAACAAGCAATAAAGAGAATGCTGCTGCTGTTCCGCCTGCGCCCCTGATTGGCCCGGCATAAAATGGCGCCAGATATTCTTTGCCGTCATTGGTTCTTTTGATTTTTAATTCTATGAATCCTTCGAGTGGTGCTGCAACAATACCGCCCGTCTGGTATGCAAATCCTGTCCTTATCCCCACTTCTATTGCTTCTTTCTGATCTTTAAATTTACAGAATTTCTGTTTTGCAACTTCATGAGCTATTAAAAGAGCGACTCTCCAGTCAAGCGGCGCATATTTTTTTTCCATTTCAATTATCTTGTCTGTGACGCCTGAACCGATTAACTGCGGAGCCACAACACCAATAAGCGCTTCTACACGTTCTGCCATGTTTCTTGCCAGTCTTATATCTACTTTTTGTTCCGGGTCAAGATTAAGCTTTCTTGCAGTATTAGCTATTGAATAACATAGTTCTAATTCCTCGGAAATATTATCAAAATATTTTTGCATTTGAATGCTTGCTGCAACCATTTTAACCCCGATGACTTAAAAAATTTAAACTATGTTTTTTATTTGTAGTTATTTAATTCTGTGTTATTATTGAATTATTATTTAATCTCTATTTCATTAAAATTTATTTAAAACCTTAAAACTTTTACTTCTCTAGTCTGCAAATTTACAATTGGCACCCTTGCCGGTTCTGGTTTATGCCCAACCTTTTCTTGAAATGTTGTTGTGCTCTGCCAGCATGAGCCAGATATTAAAGTAATATGATGATAATTGGCAATACTGGTTTTATGAATATGTCCTGTAACAAAAAAATCTGGTATGTGAGAGATTACCAAAGGGTCTGAAGCCGAATCTGGGATGTATAATGAAGAAGTGTGTGTCGGCGCAAGGTGGCGTCTCTGCAATAAAAATTTCATAACCAAATCTGCTCTGTCATAACCGCCGTTGTTTCTTATATAATCTACATTGGAAATGTAATAATCAAAACTATAGCCGTGATACATTAATATATCAAATCCTGGAAAAGTGTCGTCGGCGCCAATGTTAACCATCGCAGGATTGCTGACAAAAACAATATTTGGAAGTTCTAGTAATTGTTTAACAAATTCTCCGCTTAAAATTGGCTGAGGCTCTGATAATCTTGATGCATCGTGGTTTCCTGCGCAGAGAATAATTGTAATTTCTTTTGGTATTTTTGATATCATTTCAGTAAATACAGAGTACTGCTGATAAATATCTTTTATAATTAATTCTTTGTCCTGTTCAGGATAAATTCCAACGCCGTCAACAAGATCTCCGATTATGAAAACATATTTTATATTTTTAGTAAGGGTTTTTTGCTCATCTGAACCCATATTTCCGTTTATCCATTCTATAAATTTTAGAAATTTTTCCTCTAAAAAAAATCGTGAACCTACATGAATGTCAGATAAGAACACCGCATACTCTTGGTTTGGTGATTTTTTTAATTCTCTCGGATATATATCCGGCAATAATATTTTATTCGCAAAAATTACATCTTTGTCATTAAACCCCGCCAAACCGATAACTTCATCTTCAATAATGTTTTTGGCAATTTCAAAAACATCAGGCTTTGTTTTGTTGATTACGACGCTGATCTGGCCGGTTGTGTCTTCAATTTTTAAAAGAATATTTTTTGCTTTTGTTATGTTCTTTTCCATTACTATGCCTATAATAGATACATTTTCTTTTTCTTTTTTATTGAGAATTTTATTAATGGAAAGCAGATTAACTAGTTCCTGCCTGTTAAGAAGTATTTTTTTTATTGCTTCATATCTTTTATTAAAATGCGCAACAAAATCTTCCACATACCTTTTTTTTGACTCGCCGCAATAGGAAAACAAAACTTTAACTTTTCGCAGCGGATCCTGTGTTGGGTCTTGTATTTGTGGTATGTTCTGTTTGCTGGTTTGCGAATCCTGATCCTGCAAGGCGGTTAATTTTACTTCGTATTTTTCTATTAAAGCAGCGGCTATTTCTGCACTACTCTCTGCTTCTTGTTCTGATTCTTGATTTAAGGTTTCTATGCCTTGTTTGTCTTCAAGTGGTGGTTCAAGAATTAGTGCTGTGGATTGTTGCGATACTATTTGTGGTTGGTTATTTATTTCAATAGCAGATATTTGTATGTTTGGTTGTATGTTAATTGGTTTCTGTTTTAACTTTGAAATTTTGGAAAGAGTTAGTGCGTCGAGAAAAAACTGCTCTTCACCCAATTTTACATCAGTCATTGCACTTTCAAAATCAGAATAATTATCATAATTTATCTGTTCAATAACATCTTCGCTCAGTAAAATACCCCTTTCCATGAAAGCTCTCACTATTTTAGTTTTTGCTTCAGAAGACATTTTACAACCCCATGCTTTGTTCAAGAGCAGAAACGATTTTAGGAATAAGTGTCTCTGGGATTGGAAGACTAATCTCTCTTGTTCTTCCAAATCTGCCTTTAGATATAACTTTCGCGGTTATAATCCCCAACATATCCAACTCACCAATAATATCAGAAACTCTTCTTTGTGTTAATGGCCGTAAACCAACCTTTTCACAGATTTGTTTGTAAACATCATAAATTTCGCCGGTAAATATTGCTTCACGTTTTTTAAAATATAAGATAGCATATAATGTTGCCTGCTGTTGTTTTGGTTGTGTTTTTACAATATCAATAATTCTGTCCTTTTCTATTTTTTCCTCTGCCTCGTCGATATGCTCTATATTAATTGTTTTATTGTTTGCTCTTTCAGCAATCTCTCCTGCAACTCTTAGAAGTTCTAATGCTCTTCTGGCATCGCCGTGTTCTCGGGCCGCATATGCTGCGCATTTTCCGATTACACCGTCAGACAAAACACCTTGTTTGAAGGCAAAAGAAGCGCGCTTCTTTAATATGTCTTGTAATTGTAATGCGTTATATGGGGGGAATACAATTTCTTCTTCGCTTAAAGAAGACTTTACTCTTGGATCCATTGTATCAGTAAACATAAGATCATTTGATATTCCAACTAATGTTACCTGGCTGTTTTTCAATTCTGCATTCATTCTGGTGAGATTATATATTATCTCGTCGCCAGCCTTTTTTACGAGCTGATCAATTTCATCCAAAACCAGAATAAACTGCATTTTTTGTGTTGTTATTGCATGATTAAAGATTTTGTAGACTTCTTCAGTTGGGAGGCCAGTGGGTGGTATTTCTTTACCCAATTCTCTGGCTAATTGCGCAACCAGCCTGTATTCAGTATCTGCAACTTTGCTCAGTTTACAGTTTATATATATTATTTTTACGGGTAAATTGTTTGTTTTTGCCAGCTCCATCATTTGATTAGAAACATATTTAGCAGTTAAAGTCTTACCTGTGCCTGTTTTACCATAAATAAAGACGTTTGACGGCTTTTCTACTCTTAAACAAGGCGCCAAGATGTTAGCTAGTTGTTTTACCTCGTTCTCTCTATGGATAATTTCTTCTGGTGTGTATTGTGACTGTAAAACAGCGCGTTCGCTAAATAAACTGTCTTTTTTAAGAAAAGTCTCGAAAAAACCCTTTAAACTCTTTTCCATCTTTAAATTTCCATAAGAAACAGAGGTATATAAATATTATTGTAAACTAGTTAGGGACACACCCCTTGATTTCCTATGGAACTTGTGTAAATTTGGTTTAGTTTGTGAATTGTTTTGTAATTTTGATGTGTTTAATCAAGAACCAACAGTCACCGCTGCGGCTTAGAAAAGTGGAAAGAGGAATTCTAAAATGAGCTTAAAGCATGATAAGCTTAAAGTATGATGAGTTTAAAGTATGATAAGCTTAAAGCAGAGCATCTTTATTTCTTCTTTCGAACTTCAAATTTTCCTTTTGACGCCAAATATATCTTTGTATTCTTATACTTCTTTCCTTCTTTCCTTCTTTCCTTCTTTCCTTCTTTCCTTCTTTCCTTCTTTCCTTCTTTCCTTCTTTCCTTCTTTCCTTCTTTCCTTCTTTCCTTCTTTCCTTCTTTCCTTCTTTCCTTTCCTTTCCTTTCCTTTCCTTTCCTTTCCTTTCTTCATATATTTTTCGTTAATTACAATCTGTGTATTAAACCTCGTGGTTTGCTGTGATTGGGTTGGCGAATTTAAGGCTTTTTTTGATTTTATTCTCATTTTAACTTTGTTATTATTTTAAATATTATTTCATACAAAAATATTATGTTTTTGTATTATTTTGATATTATATATAATTTTTATTATTATCTTATTATATTATTATTATAACTCTTTATTTTCTATATTGAAATAAAATACTTATTATAAATATAAAATGTAAAATTATAACAAAAAAGTAAAAGAGCAAACAAAAAAATTATTATAATATTATATTATTATTAATATCAAACATAATAAATATAATTAATAATAATCATCAATCATTAATTGTAAATAATAAAAAGAAAATTATAAAAATAAATAATCAATTAAAATAAGTTATAATTGTTTATAATTTTGGTTGATGTTAAAGATTTCGATAAAAATAGTATAAACATATCTTAAATGGAATTAGTTTTCGAATAAATTAATTCCATTTAGTATATACAAAAGTCCTTGTTTTTATTCAAAAGCTAAGGACTTTTAGTATATAATTTATAAGTAAAACCAGATACTATCAATACAAAAACATTAACAACACATTTTCCACACGCAATCAACGGGTCAGGGGCGCAACTTTAATGTTAATCTATTACTTATTAATCATAAAAACCACATCTATTCGAAACATTTTTAAACTATAATATATCTAAAATAATAAAATACACTTAAAATGCATTTAATGTATAGTTAATATACTTAATTATTAAAATAGATTTTGAAAAAGAAGGTGATTAAATATGGCAATATCAGATCCATTAGAAGTTGTGATTTTAGCGATTATTGTTGGTACTTTAGCAGCAATAGTATACAGCTTAAGAGTTCTAGTCATTATGGAAAGAAGAGTAGCTAGAATGGACCTCAATATAGAAAGAATCACACGAAAGATTGCTCGAGAAGAAATGAAGATTGAGGAAGAAGAAGCAAAACTATTGTCTGAACAGAGGGTAATAGAAAGAAAGTTGGGTATTAAACCAAAAACAGGCAAAAAGAAGCGGTAATTTATTTTTCTCTTTTTGTTTTTTAAGTTTTTTATTCAAAAAAAATGGGTTATAAACCCCACAGCTCTGCTGTGACCCATTTTTAAGAGTAAACCTCCCATCTGAAGCGTTGGCAAAATAAAGCCCCGGAGCTCTGCTACGATTGGGAAGTTTACTTTTCTTGCACTTTGACGTTTGTATTTTTATTCTCAGGAAAGGGGAGATAAACAGAAAGATTAAATTTCCTTTGAAATCAAGCCAGCTAAATCTATTTTATTTGTTATATGTGGTATAGAATTTGTTGTAATAATCGAATCCGCGCCGGCTTTTTTCAATTTTTTGTAAGCGTTCTCTACAAACAATCCATGAACACCGATACAAGTGATAGAAATAGGTTTATATTTTTTGACATGTTTTACTGCTTCAATCATTGTGTGTGCTGTGCTGATTATATCATCAACAATTACCACTTCTTTGCTTTTAATTGAGATATTATTTTTTAACAAAACTTTAACTTTTCTTGAAGAAAACCTTGTTTTTTTGCAGACAGTAACCTCTGCTCCTGCAATTTTTGCAATTGCTTCTGCCCATTGGTAAGATTCTTCGTCAGGGCCGATAATTATTGGATTGGTATAATCCTTTTTTATATATTCACCAATTAAAATGTTTGCTGTTAACACTTTAGTTTTTAGCCTGTAAATTATTCCTAATGATTTATATCTGTGCAAATGCGGGTCAACAGTGATTAATTTTGAGAAGAAAGGAGAAATTATTTTTGCAATGGTTTTTGAAGAAATACTTTCACCAGTATGAAACCGCTTATCCTGTCTTAAATAACACAGGTACGGCGCAACAAGAATCATTTGTTTCGCTCCGAGATCTTTTGCTGTGTCGGCTGTTAAACATATATCTAATATCTTTTCGTCAGGAATATACAAACTATCAACAATAATCACTTGTTTGTTTTTCACGTCTGCATTAAGTTGGATAAGTTTTTCTTTGTCTGGAAACGCTTTTATTTTAACCAGAGAAAATTCACAATTTAACTTTTTAGCGAGGTTTCTTCCAAGCTTTTGCGAATATAAAAAAGATAAAACTATTTTTTTCATGTTATTCATTTCATTAATTAAGGTATTTTTAAATGTTTTGAGTTTGAGTATGCGCATAGCTCTTTTAAGGATTATGCTGCTGTCTCAAATTTGTTTTCTGAGCAGTTTTATTCGTAAGATATCAAGTGACCGAAAACTTATAAGATATTCATTATATATAGTAAGTAACCTAAATAATTGTATAGTTCGTGTTACTTACTATATACGTGGACTTTAACTAAATAAATAATAATATTAAAGTCCACCACTATGCTTGTAGAGAATGAACAATCGTGTTTTCGGCGAAGAAAACTGACAGTAGCATAATCCCAATGAGAGCTATGCGCATACGAGTTTGAATAGTTTAAAATTATCGCTTCTCTTCTCACTAACATTTTGAATGCGCTTACCACCATTTACCTTATCAATTCCTCAAACAACAACCCTTTCCTTTTCGCCAATACTACTGACACGGAATATCCATTCTCTGTCTCTTTTATATCTTCCAATGTCAGAAAAAACCATTCTTTCAAATTTATTCTTATACCAATCCATGGTTCAGCGCCGAATCTTCGGCCAAATTCTTTTAATTCATTAATTTCTTTTTTTTCAAGATAAATATTATCTTCTTTCGAAGATTTACATTCTATTGCCAATTTTCTCAATGAATTTCCTGCAAGTACATCAGGTGATGGATATCTTGAGCATCCGCTGCCGGCAGCTCTTATAGCTGACCAAGAATCAGTATTCCAGAAAAGATGAATCAGTTCACGTTCAGCATTAATACCTTTTGATTTTCTGTTCATTTGCATCACCACAACAAATAAGATAAGATTCTTGTGGTCTGCTATAAATTCTTTTTCTTTTTGAACTTAAATGTTTTAATCATTGCTAATATGAGGCGAATACATAAATTTAACCATAAATTAAGCTTTTTTCCTCTTTTCCAGCCCAAATTATTCATAAATTTTATAAATACGTTTAATTTAGTCTCTTTTTAATTAATAATTAATCTTTTAATTAATAATAGAGAGCTTTGAATAACCTCTTTTATTTGATTTTCAAAGCGGCTCTATTAAAGGTTTTGAGGATTTTTATAAATTATTCAAAACCTTCAATAATTAATGATTTGAGGTGGTAATCATGGCAGGTAAAAGAATAATTCCTCTTGCTGCAATGGAAAAGATTATTAAACAGGCAGGCGGCGAAAGAGTATCAGATGGCGCAAAAGTAGCATTAAAAACAGTCCTTGAAGAAATTGGCGAAGAGATTGCGATGAATGCAGTCAAACTGGCTGCCCATGCAGGAAGAAAAACAATAAAAGCAGGAGATGTTAAGTTAGCATCAAAAAGTTAATTTTTGCTTTTTGTGATTTTTTCAATCTTTTTTCTCGTTTTTAATTACAAACTGGGTATTATACAACAAAATGCTTTGAATTTTGTGTACATTTGAACTATGTTCAAATTGTACCCCGCAGCTTGCTGCGACACCCAGTTTGTAATCTTAAAAATGCCGGTCACGAAGTGACAAATTCGTCGTATACAACAAAATGCTTTGCATTTTGTGTGCATCTGAACTTGTTCAGATTACACCCCACAGCTTGCTGTGGTTGGGTAGTCGAATTTGAGGCATTTTTTTTGATTCAGTTTACTGAATTCAATTCATCTTTCCACAATCAATCTAGTTTTCCGCTCTCAGCTCGTTTGTGGGCGAAGCCACACGTCTCATGAAATATTTTTAAAGTTTTTTTAATAGTTTTATCGAAAGAGCAATACCGTGTAAATAAACTAAAATATCATCATGAGACGTGGGACTGCGTCCCTAGTACTAAAAAACAAACGATAATAAATTATACCAAGAATATCAAACTTTTATCTTCATAAAATCAAATGCGCAGACAGATTCAGGAAAAATGTCTTTGGCATTTGTTTCTATCTCTTCCACTGTTTTGTATCTTTGCGAAAAGTGTGTTAAAATTAATTTCTTTGCATTTGCTTGATGCGCAATCTGCGCTGCTTGTTGCGCGGTCATATGCTTGTAAGCATCAGCCTTTTCTTCCATGTTTGTTGCATAAACACTTTCCATTATTAAAATATCTGCGTCTCTTGATATTTCAATACAGCTCGGGCACGGTGTTGTGTCGAGAACAAACACAATTTTTTTACCTTTAACTATTTTGCTAACTTCGTCAGGATGTATTTTTTTACCTTTGAATATGACTTCATCTCCGCTTTGCAGTCTTCCAATATATGGCCCTTCTTTTAATCCTAATTTGCCTGCTTTGCTCATATCAACCTTTCTTTTATCTTTTTCAATAAATGAATATGCTAATGTTGGCGTGCTGTGTTTTACATTGACAGCTTCAATAGAATATTCTCTGGTTTCAAAAATCATTTCAGGTGTTTTTGAATTTATTTCTTTTATGTCTAAATCAACCTTATTTTGAAACACGCAGCTGTTTAATAAATGCTGCATTCTTTCTTTTGTACCTTCTGGTCCGAATAATCTAATCTTTGTTTTCTCGCCGCTTTCTGCGTTTTTTTCATTGTTGCCGACAGTTTGTATTAATCCTATTAAACCAGAAACATGATCGCCATGCCAATGTGTTATAAGAATTGTTCTAACCTTTAACCGATTAATGCCTGCAATGTTCATCTGCCTTTGTGTTCCTTCGCCGCAATCAATAAGAATACCTTCGCCTTTATAATCTAAATAAATGCCAGTAACGTTCCTATCTTTTGTTGGAACCATTGCGCTTGTGCCCAAAAATGTTATTTCAGTCATATATTAAAGATAAGAAAGGTTATATATAAAGTTTTCATCATCTTTTTGGTGGGTTATTATTGTTCTCATCATGGTTTCTGCTCAAAACTTGTTTGTGGACAAAGTCACACATCACATGAATAAAAATGTAAGAAGGTTTGAAGGTCAGATTGTTTGATGGTAACGACTGATTTCCGTCGTTCCATTCGTAGTACCTTCAGACCATCAAACCATCTAACCTTCTTACCTTTCTTCGTGAACTAGTTGGACATGCCAGGAACGACTAAAAACAAAAAAAATTAATTATATAATATTATCTTTCACAAAGTGCCTCTTTCACAAAAACTCGACAAAAACTTTATAAGCAAAACATAGTTTTATACTTACTTATGGCAAAGACAATAGTAACTGGAACCATTGTTGGTGAAAGAATTATCACAGAAGACAGTGATGAAGCCAGAGAATTTTATAATCAAAGCAGATATGGCGCTATTGTCAATAATAAAGTAGAGTTAAGTCTGCTGGAAGCATTATATTTAATGGAAAAAGAGCGTCTAGAAATAAAAACAGAGAACGGAAAAAAAGTTAATTCAGAACAGTTCATTAAAAAAGCGAAAAAAACAGACCCTAA
>Ga0209211_10000962_pt1 | contig 56784 bp, 47 predicted proteins | sample RifGroA2_FD_183992 | JGI IMG/M metagenome (GOLD analysis project Ga0209211, IMG submission 183992) | Groundwater microbial communities from Rifle, Colorado, USA - Groundwater A2 (SPAdes) (version 2) | ecosystem: Environmental > Aquatic > Deep subsurface > Groundwater | place: Rifle, Colorado... | reverse complement strand
CTCATTCCTGTTTTAGTGTAGCATGTCATTTTAGCCAAAAAAATTACTTTAACTTGTAAACCTTAAAATCTATCTCTTCTTCTTTTTCTTGGTTTTCTTGATTTCGTCTTCCAGATCAAGCTCGTCAAGAAGCTCTTTGTACCTGTTTCTGATTGTGACTTCTGTTACGCCAGCCACATCCGCAACTTCTCTCTGAGTCCTTTTCTCGCCATGTATCAAGGCTGAGACGTACAAAGCAGCAGCGGCAATTCCGGTTGGTCCTCTGCCTGATGTCAACTCTGCCTTTTGCGCCGATTCAAGAATCTCTATTGATTTTGACTGTGTTTCTGCGCTTAATTTCAATGCAGATGCAAACCTTGCAATGTAATCAGCTGGGTTTGAAGGCAATATTGTAATGCCAAGCTCCCTTGTGACAAATCTGTAAGTCCTTCCGACTTCCTTCTTTTCAATGCCTGAAGCCTCGCTTAATTCATCCAAAGTCCTTGGGACATCATGCCTTCTGCAGGCAGCGTACAATGCTCCTGCAACAACACTTTCCATGCTTCTGCCCCTTACGAGCCCTCTCTGGACTGCAAGAGTGTAAATCCTTGCAGATTCCTCTTCCACTGACTTAGGCAGCTTCAAGTATGAAGAAACCCTTTTTAATTCTGCAAGAGCAAGCTTTAAGTTTCTTTCTATGGCTGTTGAAATCCTGTACTGCCACTTCCTTAATCTGAAGAACTTGTTTCTGTCTTTTCCGCCAAGCTTGAACAAGTCTGCCTTTTGCCCGACTTCTGTTCCTAAGCCTTGGTCATACTGGGTATAAGTCATTGGAGCGCCTGAACGCCTTCTCTTCTCGCCTTCCTCGCTGTCAAATTCCCTCCATTCCTGCGAGAAGTCAACCATTTTCTCTTCTATTACTAATCCGCAATCCCTGCAAATAATCTCCCCCCTATCTCTGTTCCAAGAAAGGTTTATTCCGCCGCATTCCGGGCATTTCTTTACTAGTTCTGGCATTTTTGGTCACCTGCTTAGCATTCTATATATTGGTAAAATTTATTAACACCCTTTTACCCCCCAAACTGAATATAAGTCGATAACTATGGTAAGATTTATAAAGAGGTAATAAGTAGTACTATATAAAGCTTTCGGTTCTTATCGTCAAAATGCTAAAAATGAGAGAAAATATCGAAAATCCAATCCTAAAGGAATTATTCGAAATTCTAGCTTGTCCTCTCTGCAAAGCAGATTTGGAGTACACAAAGGGCAAGAAAGCTCTTGCATGTGCTGAATGCGGCAGAAAGTACCCAATAAGGGACGGGATTGCTGTGATGGTGGCTAAGTAAGCAAGGTTTTGATGTTGAATTTTTCACTTAAATTTTTATAGGGTTCTGCCATACCTTCTTAACATGAAGGACAGGTATATTTTCGGGGGCGGAGACTCAGACGGCTTGCTTGGAATATCAGCCATTCTTAGCACAATAGGTGACGCGTTCTTTTCATTTACGTCGCCAAGAACACTCCATACAGAAATCAATAACTTCGTAAGGGGAGCAAGCGGCAGGATTTACATAGTTGACCTTGCGCTGGATCAATCAACTTACAGGGATTTGCTTAGGGAAATAGAATCCCTCAGGGGGTTCAGGACATATTTTTTTGACCAGCATAATCTGCCTAGGGGAGTTTCTATGGAAAAGCTGCCATTCACAAAAATTTCTATTGATGATACAGTATCAAGCTGTGAGAACGCATATGTTGAAACAGGCTGCGAACTTGATGTTATTGTGCCTGCTGTTGCATCAATCAACGACGGCTTCAAAAGCACAGAACTTATAAGGGCTGCCGAGAAAAAGCATGGTGAAAGGCTATACAGAAACGCAGAAACATTAAAATTTGGCCTTGCTTTTAACATCAAAGATAACAAGTTTAAGCGAGAACTGGTTTACGCAATAAAAGAAGGAGAATACCCTGAGTCAATACCTGAACTGGTCAGTAGATATGAGCAAGGGCTTATAAGATGGGAAGAGATAAGGTGCATGGCAGAATCAAGGGTTAAGACTGCCGAAAAGCTGGCATACGGGTTTTTTCCAAATTTAAGGGGGGGCTATGCCAACATGCTCGCAGGCTATTTAGCTGAAATAGGAAAAAAGCCCGTAGGTATTTCAATTTTGGAAACTGACAGAGTGCTTCAAAAAATCAATGTTATATCCAATAACCCTTTAATTAATTTAGGACAGGTTGTGCACGATATTGCTATAGCATTCGGAGGGGCAGGAGGCGGCAGCACGTCAAGCGCAGGCGCAACAATAAACAAGAGGTACACCCCTGATTTTCTGAAAAGATTAGATGTTAAATTAGGCGGCTAATAATCAATAAATTTATATTAAACAATTAAACCTTTTCTAGTGCCGACGTCGCATAACCTTTCTGATTTAATTAAATATCTTTATTCAAAAATCACTTTAAAGTATGTTTCAACAATCAAATTATAATTTTTGTTTTCTATATTGAAAATAAGCACTGGACATGCTCACGTATAATATTTAAACCAAAAATCATTTACATAGTTTCAACTGATAAAAAGATGGTGATTTTTGTGAATTTCGATATTAATAAATTAAAGAAATCAGAGGATTTAGCTTTATTACTTGGTATGTTTGTTGGGGATGGTTGTATGTCAATCGGACATAATGGATATGGCTACAGAACCTACCCTATAGCTTTTGTAAATACCAATAAAGAATATGTCGAGTTATTTAAAGGGCTTTTTTACAAAATATTTCAGGTTAAGGGTAGTTTTTTCTTGAATAGGCGAAAAAATAAAAAGGATTTATGGCACTTTCAAAAATGTTCCCTAGGAATATATGATTTATTTAATAAAGAGTTCGAAATGCCAATGGGCAAAAAGGCATCAGTCGTACGTATCCCATCTTTTATATTAAATGCCGATATTATCATTAAAAAATATTTCTTTTTAGGCTATTTAATAACTGATGGCTGTATCAAAAAAGATGGAAGTTTAATGTTTCATTGCTCAAGCAAAAATCTTCTTGAAGACTTAAAACAACTTACCAAATCAGTTTGGGGATTTGAAAGAAATATCAGAAAATTTATCCAAAGAGGTAAATACATTTCTTATCAGTTAACTTTAAATAAAACTCAGGGATTCGTAATACTATCAGACTTGCCGACGTGGCACAACCTGGCACTGCGCGGGCCTTGAGCATCTCAGAATAAAGTCAGCCCGTTCCCGAAAGGGTATCTCGGTTCAAATCCGGGCGTCGGCGTTTTTAATTTTTTGTAACGCATCATTTTATCCTTGATGTATTGGTAAAGTACCTAGTTGATATTATAAAAATAGCTATAGCTGAAAGTCCAAATATAAATATATTAGACCAAAAATGATTAAATCCAAACAAGATTCCTAGAATATCGCCTGCAGTCAAAACCATAATAGTTAAGAAGCTTGCCATAACAGCTAACCAAAAGTTTCTCTTTTCAGAAAGACTCGCCTGTTTATTTGTCATCTTATTTCCTATGAGCTTGTTATATCTATCATCAACTTTTTTAAATTGACTGCGAACATTAAAGGACTGCATAATCATCGCAATTGTCATTGCTGCCATAAATACACCCAGAACTACCATAGCAATTGTATTTTTTTGGTTTACAGCAGCATAATATCCTAGAATTGAACTTAATAATAGTGTTCCAATAAATATTAGCCAATGAAATTTTGCTTCAAACACAAATTTTTCACGGTCTAGTTCCAACTCTACTTTTTTATATTTAACCATCCCAAATTGATTTAATCTTTAGAACTATATAAAAATTTTTCTTTTATATTTAGCTTATCATAAAAACCCTAGCACTTTTCGCCACATCCTTTGCATACCCAAACTCGTGCCTGCTCTCTGCATAGATTGTAAACAATTTCTCTCCTCTTTTCACTTTGTCGCTGACGTGCTTGTAAAGGTAAATCCCGGCTCCCTTGTCATCTGGAGCGCCTGCAATCCTCGCAATCCTTGAAACAGATAAATTGTCTATGCCTGCAACCCTTCCTGACCTTGCTGACAAAACGTCAAAATGAAATTTCCCTATTTTTATGTCCTCTGCCGCAATCTCTTTCCCGTTCTGGGCTTTGATAATCTCAACCATCTTGGAGTAAGCCCTGCCGGAATCCAGAATTTCCAATGCCCTTTTGTAGCTGTTTTTTACTCCGACCATATTAAAAATCTCAGCGCACATCTTCAGGCATTTTCTCTCCAAGTCCAAAGGCCTTCTCGGGTCCCTTTTAAGCAGCCACAAGACATCCCTTGCCTCCAAAGCAGGCCCGATGCCGTTGCCGATTGGCTGCGAGCCGTCTGTCAAGAGCACCCTGACGTGCTTCTTCAGCCTTTTCCCTATTTTCTCAAACTCTTTCTTGAGCCTCAAAGCCTCAACTTTATTTTTAACTTTAGAGTCCCTGCCGACAGGCACGTCAATAACAATATGCGTGCTTGACACGGAATGCTTTTTTGCCATGATTGAGGCAAGCAATTGGCTTTCCGCGTCTATCTCCAGAGGCCTCTCGACAGCTATTATTTTGTCGTCTGCAGGAGCAAGGTTCAAAGAGCCCCCCCAGACTATGCAGCCCCTTGTCTTAAGCACTATCTCCCTCATTTTACTTATAGGAAAAGTCACGTCAGCCAGCACTTCCATTGTGTCTGCGGTGCCTGCCGCGCTTGTTATTGAGCGCGAACTTGTCTTTGGAATGAAATAGCCCGCTGCGGCGATTATAGGTACAATAACAAGAGTTGTCCTGTTGCCGGGAATGCCCCCAATTGAGTGCTTGTCAACTATAGGGCGCTTGCCAAGATTCAGCACCTCGCCGTGCTTGACCATTGCTTTTGTCAGCATGATTGTTTCTTCTGTGCTCATGACATTTGTGTAGCACGCCGCGACAAAATATGCCAATTCAACGGCGCTCAGCTTGTTGTGCACTATATCCCAGACAATCTGGTTGATCTCCTTTTGGCTTAACTTCAGCCCGTCAAGCTTTTTCTTGATGTAGTCTATGGACAGCGGCTTGCGCGCTATCCTGATGTCAACCTTGTCGTTGTTTTTAAGCTTTAAAGAATTAATGACTTCCTCAAAAACGCCAAGCCTGCCTTTCGGCACAACCTTGTCGCTTTCGGCAATGTCAACAACAACTGTCTCGATCTTTTTGCCTTTTCCTATCTTTATCCTGTCCATGACATGCAAGTCAAGCATTGCAGCATCTTCATGGTTTACAACTGCAACCAAAGGCCCGCCGCTGGAAATGTCTATGTCTTTGACTTTTAGTTTCATTTTTGTTTCAGTTTGGTTTTTTTATTTATTGTTATTATATATTCTTTTCTATTCTAAAGTGTTGTATTCACCTTTGTATTCTTCTGTTATCAAAACATTTTCATAATTTCTTATGATATCGCTAAATTCCTTTCTTATGGAATTCATAATCTGGTTAAGATGCTTATGATCTTTAACTTCTAACTCGAGTTCAAGTTCCCAAGGACCAAGAGTTTTTATATAATAAAGCACATTGCCTTGTCTTCTGCAATAGTCAATAAAAGCGTTTTCTCTTTGCTTTGTAAGATTTTTTAGATAAAAAATGATTTTGTAATAATCTAATCCTAATCTATCCCTATTAGGAAGTATGGAAAAAGCCCCTATAACCTTTTTATTAATCAACTCTTTTATCCTATAGCTAACAACTCTAGGCGTCGTATTAAGCTTTTTTGCCATTTCTGTTGAAGGCACTCTCGCATTTGTGGTAAGAATTTGAAGCAGTCTGAAGTCTAAATCGTCTATCTCGGCAGTTATTACTGGACCGCCCCACGTGCATTTGACTGTGCCTTCTTTACCAATTAGGTAACCTCTAGAATAAAATGGCACTTCAATCTGGTTCGTTATCCCCTTTTCAAGAATGTATTCATTGAATTTTGTTGAAAAGTCAATGTAGAATGTATAAAATTCGTAAGGTGTAGTTACCCAAACTGCCGTTATAACATCCCATGCGCCTTCACATCTAACGACCCAAAATACCTGCCTATGAGACACTAAATATTGCTTAATACCTTCCCATGTTTCGTCTGTCACATCCTGTAATTTAATATAAAGCTTGTAAATGGATTTTCCAAATTTTATTGGGTTGATTAAAGTGACAAATTTTTGTATTATGCCTTCTTCAATTAATCTGTTGATTCTGTACCATACAGTGTTTTTGTTTAATCTGACTTTTTTGGCGATTTGGCTATCAGATTGTCTGCAATTAATATCAAGCTGATAAAGTATTTCCCTATCCTTTTTGTCCAAATTATGCATATTTTGGATATAATAACAATTAATATATAAATATTATGTTGTTTTACTTTAAAAACTAAAGATATATTTAATATATTGGATTCTACTTCTAACAAAGATTACGATTGTTGGGTGGTTATTGTGGCATATACTGGAAAACAACAACTAGACAGGAAAGCAAATAGGCATATAAACTTAGGAGACTCCACTATTCAGCACATAGATTTAGGTGATTTGCCAAAGGGAGAACAATTATATTTTTCTGATAGTAGTATTATTATGCCCTATACAAAGAGCGATTTATTAAGAATTTTTTATGGAGAAATTTGGCTAAAAAATCTCCAGGAAGCTTTGATAGGGTACTCCCTGCTTGATAAAAGCGGTTCTGTCAAAAAATTATTTGACAGGGCAAACTATTTCGACAAATACTTTAAAACTACAGAATTTAGTGATACTTTAGAAGAATTGTTGAACTTTACTCTCGGTCGCATGGATTCTGATTTTTCAGGATTTATGGAGGCATCTGAAAAGACAAAAGCCGAAGCCCATGAAATGCTTGGGACCATTTATTATTATTTTGTAAAACTAAACACTCCTAAAAAAAAGGAAAAGGCAAAACAATATAGAAATTGGTCACTTGATCATTATAAATCTGCAGTGAGTGAAGGATTAAGAAATCATGGGGTTTATGGCAATATAAGAAGATTAGAAAAGATTGTCACCTAAGATTAGCTTGTTTTAATTTAAAAATACTTCTCCAATTGCGCCTTTTCCTCCTCGTATATGTCAACAAAAGTCATGAGCAGGGCGAGCATGACAGGGCCAAGAAGCAGCCCGATAAACCCAAACAGGCTCAGACCTCCAAGAACTCCGAGAAGCACAAGAATCGGATGCACGCTTGCCTTCATTCCTATTATCTTCGGCTTCAGGAAATTGTCGATGCTGCTTATCACAAGCACCCCATAGACAATCAGGGCAATTCCCCTTATTGTTGAGGAATTGTCGCTCTGCAGGTAGCCTACAAACACAAGGTTCAGTGCGGCAGGCAGCCACACAACGGCAGTGCCTATGTAGGGAATCAGCGCAAACAGCGCCATTACAAACCCCCACAGGATTGGCGAAGGAACGCCCAGCGCAAAAAAGCCTATTCCGCCAACCACACCCTGAATGATGGCTATCAGTATGTTCCCGTAAAACACGCCATAGATTATGCTGTGAAACCTGCCAAGGACATGCTGCTTGTGGGCTTCCTTCAGCGGCAGCAGGTTTTTTACCCTTTGTGATATGGCATCGCTGTCCTTGAGAAGGTAGTAAACAACAAAAATCATGACAAAGAAATTAAGGAGCACTGAGGGTATTGCGGCCAGAAATCTTGAAACATTCTCTATTATAAAAAGCGTTATTTTTTCTATTGTCGCCTGCAGATAATAGTCCAGGTCGCTTTCGGGCAGGAACGATGTAAAGGACTTGAACGCCCTGCACGACGCCCCGCTCTCATCCCTGCAGACTATTCTCAGAAAATTGGAGCCAAGATCCTGCTGGCTCAGTGTAGTGTAGGTTTGGTAAGCCTCCCTGGAAACCATGCCGATAACAACAACAAACGGGATAGTGAAAAGCAGGACGATAAGTATTGCAACGGCAAATGAAGCCACGTTCTTGTTTTTGATGCGCCTCAAAGCCTTTTCGTACAACGGGTTTGCCAAATACGCTATTATCGCTCCTGCAATAAGCGCAGGCAAAAACGGCCTTGTTATGTAAAAGCCAAGCAGCAGAATAGCCAGAAGTATCACGGAAAAGAATATTCTTGAATAAAGTTTTGACCTGATGCTCTCACCGCTTTTAGTTTTAAAATGGGCCTGACCAGATTCGAACTGGTGACCTTCGCCAATTCAAAACATATGGGATGTTGTGTCGAGGCGACATCATTTGCGGAACTATGCTGCTTAACCGCTAGACTACAGGCCCTTGGGAATGCCTGATTCAACTACGGTATATATATTTTTCTAATGGATTTTACCTGAAAAATGACGCTCCGAAGGGGCTGAAGTAAAACAAGAAAAATGCAGTTGCAAGCCCGAAAACCGCCAGTATGACTTCCTGCACAATCTGGTGAAACCTTGTAAAGTCCCTTGTGGCCTCTATTATGTCTGTTTCAGTTATCAGCCCTGTCAATTTGTCATTTTCAACCACCGGAAACCTCTTGATTTTTTTCTCCCTCAAGTGCTTCATTATATCGGCGAATTTTGCTGATGGCGAGATTATCATAAAATTTTTGCTCATTACGTCCCTTACCTTTGCCTTCCTTGAAAGAACGCCTTTTATGACATCGTTTTCGCTGATTATTGCAATCGGCTTGCTTTTTTCCATGACTACAAGGCTGCTTACGGACTTGGATGCTATCAGCTTTGCAGCCTCCATAATGCTTGAATCCGGCGCTATTGAAACCACGCCACTAGTCATTATGTTTTTTACTTTCACCATTTCAGGCACCAAAAGGCAGATATTTGTACAGATACCTGTAAAGCACAAAGACAAAAAACTCGAACAGGACAAAAAGCACCAGCACAACGTTTTGTATGTTCCTGTGAAACCTTAAATTGTCGCTTATCGCATTCACAACGTCTTTTTTTGTCGCCAAGCCCACTAGCTCATTGTTCTCGACAACAGGGTATTTCCTGAACTTTTTTGTGTCTATGATTTTCAAAGCCTCGTCAAGCTTCATGCTGGGCGCCATGAAGGTGACAGGAGAAGTCATTATTTTGCCTACAGGCTCCTTCAGGTTTTTTTTGCCTGAAACGATGTTCCTGACAAAGTCAAGCTCTGTAACAATGCCTATCGGAGCCTTGTTTTCCACAATGACAACGCAGCCGCTGCTGCTCTGAGCCAGCAGCCTGGCTGCATCCTCAATCTTTGCCTCTTTTTTTAATGTAGGCACATTAGTCAACATTATTTTACTGACTTTTGCCATCGGGCATTTGTTGCTTGGGTTATATAAAAAGTTTTCGAAAGTCTTTGACTTTCGAGAACTCCGAAAATTTATAAATTTTTGATAGTTTTCGAAAAGGAAAAAGTTTTTAAATATCTGAGATATAATATAGGGGGCGGGTATTAATGAAAGATAAATATTCAATATTTTTGGCATTAATGGTGCTTTCTTTTTATGTTATATCCTGCACGCCTGCGCAGCCAGCCGCAAGCACTCCTGCGCCGGAAGTCAAGCCTTCTCCGCAGCAACAGGCAACTCCACAGCCTGCAGCGCAGAAACAGGAGGTATCAGCCGAAGTGAGCGAGCTGCTTGAAAAATCCAAAACAAGGGTAAAAAATGTGTATTACAAGTACAAAGGCCCTGAAACAGGCGATAATTTTCATGACTTCTATGTCAAGGGCGGCAAAATAAAGTACCTGCCTTATCTGGCGATTAAAACCCTTGACAAGCCGGAGTCATTTGACACTGTCTTCATAGACAAGGCAGCCGGGACAGCAGAGTCGTACTGCATTGCAGCCTACTGCAAGTTTAAGGGCAAGAAGCAGGACTTGAGCTACGGGGATGCTTACATACAAACTGTACTCGACTGGATTGAGGGGCCCACACAGGCTAAAAAGGTCGGGGAAGAAGTGATTGACGACAGGGCAACATGGAAAATTGAGACGAACAGGGGCATTTTATGGGTTGACACTTTTTACGGCATCCCGCTGAAAGCTGAATCAGGCGGCAAAACGTACAGGTTCCAGCAGATTTCTGCCAATAGCGTGCAGGACTCGGATGTTGTTCCCAAATAATTTAATCAATCAAACAACGGGTTGAACTCCTTCTCGACAACGACTATGGGCTTGTTGGCAGGGTCAGCGGCATCCACCAGCACCAGCTTGAAATGCTTGGTTAAGGCATTGTCGTCAAATCCAATGTTGATAATAGCGTCCCTTGTGGTGTGCTCGCCCGGATATAATTTTTCAATATCAAACTCTATCTCTGCTTTTGGCTTAAGCCACTCTTCCTTGAAGTCTTCTTCATCATACATCAAAACCAGCAGCTTTGGCTTGAATTCATGGCTGCCATTGTTCAGGATCGTGGACGTTATCCCGGTTATCTTGCCCCAGTATTCATCCTTTATTTCGTGCTTGATTTTGTCAAGTGAAAGCGAGATGTTGTGCTGTGTGATTACAATGCTTTCCGGGCTGAACTTGAATTTGTCATTTATTTCCAGCTTTACAGGAGTTTCCTCTGTTTCAGCCTCAGGCTCCTGTTCTGCAGAAGTTATAGTGTCATTTTGCGGCTCGGCAGCCTGTTCAGGCAATTGCCCGTTTTGCTGCTCAGCAGGAGTTTCCTCGTAGATATTCGGCTCTGCCACTGCCTGCCAGGTGACTGGATTTTTAGAGCATCCTGCGGCAATGACGACAGAAATTATGGCAAACAGCAAAATTTTATTGTACATAACCCCACTTCTGGATAATTTTCATGGATAGTATTTAAAAATTTTGATTATAAAAGCCTCTGAGGGGATTTGCACCCCCGACCTTTGCCTTTTAGGCTAGCACAGTACCAAGGCTTCGCGGATTCAAGATTTCCCTTAAAATCAAACGCAATAGCTGCTATGCTACAGAGGCATTGATTTTACTTAGATGCCTTTTGTTAGAAAAACCTATCTGTTTTAAAAACATTTCTAATTGCTTATGACCATAGATTTCTATATAATTACGATATCCGTCTCTATTATGCCTGTTTACATACAGGGTAAAATACTTTGATAGATAGTCTTCTAATTGATAGATTAAATTTATACTGGATAACTACAAAGTAATTCTTGGATATGGTTTATAATATGGCTTCCTCTTATCAAAGAAGACACAGCCATCTGTATCAAATATGCCCCTAATTGTCATTTTCACAAATTCTTCATTTTCAATAATTTTTTTAGGTATGGTAACAACATTAGATTTTTTGCCATTATCAAAGCCGAGTTCCATAAACAGATTGTGTAAAATTTTGGAATTTACTCTCAACATAAGTGTATTTTCGTCATTTCTATAATACAATTTTGGGTTTGTAAAAGGAAAATTTCTTTTTATTAATGGTTTTAAGTAATTTTTAAGATAATCTTCATCAAGTTTCTTATCTCCGGAGATTCCAATTACATACTGGTTTTTCTTTCTTCCATAAATTCCCAAGTACCCATCCCCTATAAAAGCACCAATTAATTCACAAATTTCTCTATTTAGTTTAATAGTTTTGAAATTGTTTTTTGACATTTTAAATCACTAGTTTTTTCCAATTGAAACCTTACAAATGATTTTAGTTTAAATATTTCACGTGAGAATGTCCAGTGTCCATTGCTACTCAAAACTATATATTAAAAACTAGAAATTATAATTTGATAGCTGCTATGCTACAGAGGCGTTAAGAAACAAAATTAATACAGATTATATAAAAGTTATTGAAAAATGCAGGGGAGGTGCAAGATATCAACATTACGTAGCACCGCTAGCTGTTGGCGCATTAGAATATGAAAGACATGCGTCCACAGTGCTTCACATGCCTATTTGAGTGCGCTGGCATTTATTAATATGCTTTTTTTGGATTTATTTAAATTTTGCCCTGTGATGAAAATTGATAAGTTTATTAATAGATTATCATTTTAAAATAGTAACAAATGGAAAATCTTATAAATACCTGTTTATTTGCTATATGAAAAATAAATTTATATGGGGTTTAAAATGGTTAATCATGTTTTATTAATTCCCGGGGATGGCACAGGGAAAGAAACAGTTCCAGAAGGTGTCAAGACATTGGATGCTGTAGCTGGCAGATTAGGATTAGAATTTAAATATGATACTGCAATAATGGGCGGAGATGCTTATGATAGAGCTGTAGCCGGCCTCTCTGAACCTGAACGCAAAGAAATTCCAACATGGGATGATGAGCCTAAAAGGAGTTTAGGTTTGCCCCAAGAGACAATTGACAAGATGTATAGGGCTAGGGACAATAATGGAGCTATATTATTTGGCGCAGTTGGAAGACCCGATTTGCCAAAGAGGCTTGCCGAACTCGGACTTCTGCATATGCGACATCTTTTTGATGCTGTAAATAATAGGCCTTTTATTATTGATCCGATACTTGCAAGCCAATCTAGCCTGCTTAGAGAATCCCCCATATCAATCGACGGAATGGCAATTAGAAGCCCGAGCGAATCATTATATTCAGGCGAAAGCGGACCAATACCAGACGATACAAATCCCGGATGGTATACCAGAAAACCATTTACGAGATCAAAGCTCGAACAATTTGTTAAGGAAGTATTTCTTGAAGCTGAAGAAACAGGCAAACAACTCCTATGTGCTTCAAAATGTAATGTCCTTACAAGTGAAGAATTGTTAAGCAATGTATTTGCAAAATATGTGCAAGAATTTGGCAATCGAGTCAAACTCAATACTTGCTTTTCATCTACAGGCGAAGTGATAATTGACGCTGCAGGCATGCATCTTGCAAAAACACCTCAGAAATTCAATAATACTATTGTTATAGCGGATGCTATGTTTGGAGATTACTTGAAATGGATTGCCGATGTGGTAACATCAGAAGTTGCAAGCAAAGAAGTCAGACAAAGATTAAAGGAAGAAGGGCTAAGTAGAATTATAACAAGAGATTTGTGCGGCGGCTTATATTTCGGAGAAAAAGGACTAAGTGAAGATGGCGCTTTTAATACAATGGCTTATGATAGAAAAACTATCAGAAATCTTATTGAAGTTGCACGTAGGTATGGAAATAGAATTGGCGTTGATTCAATCGATACTGTAGTAATTCCAAAAATACCTGCATTCGACTTTGTTAGAACTGAAAGCGAAAAATATCTTGCCGAAAGGGGATATGATGGAAAATGCATGACGGGTCAAGAGGTGGTAAGGGCAATTTTAACAGACCCATTCAGCTTAAGAACTGCTGCATCAACAAATATGATCGGCGATTTGATTACAGATTTGGCAGCTGCAGGAATGGGCTCTTTAGGATTACCTCCATCATCAGAAACAAATTCAGATGGTTTCGGTAATTATCAGCCGATTTCAGGAAGCGCTCCGGATATCGCAGGAAAACCTCTGGATTCACAAAACCCGGGCAGGGGAACTTTATGCAATCCCATAGGACAAATAAGATCTGCTGCCATGATGCTTGAAGATCGTGGAACACAAGACGGCGCTAGAATGATTTATAATGCGGTTAATCAGGTACTTAGAGTTGCACGGACAAAAGATATATGGGAACCCAAATATCAACTAGTCTCAACACAAGAAATGGGAAGTTTAATTGCAGATAGAATAAGAGTTGTGTAAAAATGGCAGGAAGAAATTTAACCTATAAAACTCTTGATAAACATTGTGCTAAAGGAATTGTTGAGCCTGGAGAAGCAATTGATCTTGTTGTTGACCAAACAATGATTCATGATGTGACTGGAGCTGCTGCAGTAGCATCAGCAAGAGAATTGCTTCAGCAAATGGGAAAAGATAGAATAAGAGCCCCAGAAACAGTCATTCTAATTTCTGACCATTATGTCTATACAAAAGATCCTGTATCCCAAAGAAATCACGAGATTCTTGCAGAATTCGCAGGAGAACAAGGAATCAAACACGCATTTCTTGTCCAGCCAGGATATGGCGGAGACAGAGATAAAGTGGGTCCTTCATATGTTGGTGTTTGCCATCAATTGATGCCGGAACTAGGATATGTGCTTCCCGGAAGAACAATGTTTGGCGCTGACTCGCATACTTGCACTGCCGGAGGGCTTGGAATGCTTGCTATTGGTGTCGGAAGCACCGCGGCAGGTGTTTCCTTAGCAACTAATAAAGCTTTATTTGAAGTTCCAAAAGTTATGGAAATCAGGTTTAATGGAAAATTACCGGATCACATAATGGGCAAAGACCTAATTCTATTGGTCTTGCAGCAATTGACAAGAGAAGGAGGCAACGGCTATATAGCTGAATTCACAGGCGATGCTCTTACAGATTTATCTATGGATGGAAGGCTTACATTGAATAATATGTCAACAGAAGGCAATTTCGTAACGAGCATAATGACTCCTGACAGCACAGTTTTGCCTGAACTTCAGCGAAGAGCCAAATTCGGATTTCGACCTGTTTATGCAGATTCAGATGCTACATACCATCAAGAGGTTGTTTTTGACGTCAGCAGCTTAGATTCTCTGGTTGCAATGCCTCATTCGCCAGACAATGTTAAACCTGCAAAAGATATTGTCACAAAAATTGATAGAGTTTATGTTGGCTCATGCACAGGCGGTAAACGTGAAGATTTTTACAGATTTGCAGAAAAAGTAAATGGAAAGCGAGTACAAACCGAAGTATTCATAGTTCCTGCAACAAAAGGAGTTGAACATTACATTAGAACAGAAAAAATAGGCGGGAGAACACTTTTTGAAATTCTCAGGGACTCTGGAGCATTAGAATCAACAAATGGAGAGCTTGCTCCGGCTGGATGCAATGCTTGCCTTGGGGGACCAAAAGACACGCCAGGATACCTTTCAAAACCAATGAATGTAGTATCCACTACAAATAGAAACTTTGAAGGAAGGATGGGAGCAAAAGAAGGTCAAATTTACTTAGCGTCACCGCTTGTGGCAGCAGCTACAGCATTGACAGGCTATGTTACAGATCCAAGAGAGGTAAAATAAAATGGCACTATACACATCACAAATAGCGGTTTATCCTGCTAATGTCAACACTGATGATGTTGTTGAAGCAGAGTTTATGAAACTAAGCGCAAAAGATCCTGAAGGATTGCGTCAGCTTGGTTTAAAATGCCTTGAAAGAAAACCGACCATAGAAGGAGTTCCATTCATGAAAAAAAGTGCTACAAAGACAGATTATGGGATAATTATTGCAGGCCCAAATTTTGGCTGCGGCTCATCAAGAGAGCAGGCGCCATATGCACTTGCTGAATCAGGAGTGTATGTTATAGTTGCACCTTCATTTGCACCAATATTTTGGAGGAATACCTTTGAAAGCGGCATACATTTAAAATTAAGAACCAGCGAAAATGATTTAACTTCAAGATTAAAAACTGGCCAAACTGGGACATTCGATTATGATGAAAACAAAATTCTTGTTGGAGGATTTAGTATAGCTCTTTTACCATTATCTAATCTAGATAAAACTCTAGAAAGAGAAGAGGGACTTCTAAACTATGCAGAAAAGCATTTTTCTTTTTGATTATAGCAAATCACACTAATATTCGTACCTTTTCGTTGTGATTTGCTTATTAGGAAATAATAAATGTATACGAAAATTAAAGTTATTTCCTATAGTTCATTTAATTCAGCTTTTAGTTTGTCATACTTGCCTTCCAAATTGCATATGTCGTTTTGAGCCATGTTCTACCACTCCGTAATGCACGGCTTTTACTTAAAAGGGTGTCAGACAAGCGCATTAGAATGAAGATATAATGCGGGGGAAGGGATTTGAACCCTCGGATCCACTTAGGAACAGGATTGCTCAGCTGGTCTTAAGTTTCGCAAACAGACACTTCATACTTTTGTGTTCTGAGTCCTGCGCGTTTGACCAGGCTTCGCTCTAAGGATTCCCAGCATTTGCTTAGGAACTACCCCCGCAAATTGCCTGGCATTATTTTGGATTAGAAAACTATATTTAAATGTTGTGTTGTTGAAAATAATCTACTCGTACTTGTACTTCTGCAGATTGAAGAAAGCCCTTATTCTTTTAAATAAATCCTGCCCGTCTGCCGCAACTATTCCATCATACTTGAATGACCAAAAATTGTAGACGTACTTGTCAATCACTGCCCTTATAAAATAATAGATTGGCTTGACCTGGTAAAAGCTGCCGTGGATGTGGGATTGCACCCAGCCGTCTATATTCACAAACACATCGCCGCTGTTTATCATTATTTTTTTGCCGTTCTTTTTTATAGTGGCTTCTTTGACATTGTCAAGCAAAGCCCTCAAGACAATAATGCTGTGGTGCAGCTCATCAAGATGCCTGTGCGCCTCTACAACCAGCTCTATCTTTTTGCCGTTTTTTGTGACGTGCTCCATCTTTTTCTTCGGCTCTTTCTCAAAGCCCTTTTCCCTTATCCAGCTGTCTATCTCGGCGTAAAAATCCTCAACTATGAAAGGGCCGCTGTAAGCCGTTCTCAAGTCGTAAAGCACCTGTTTTTTCTCTACCATAATCCGCCTATGGCGCAGCCCTTGATATGACTGAATAGCGCCTGTAAAGGTTCAAAAATTTCTCGATGTGGTCTACAAGATGATTGACATCATGCACGAGCATGTGCTCAAATCTCTCGGTGTATGCCTTGAATATGAAATTGTCATACAATGCCCTGAAAAAATAAAGTATCGGCTTTTCCTCCCACCTGTGGTCGTAATCATACTCCATGAACCCGTCGATGACTATGATAAGCCTTCCTGTGTCGATTTTTGTTTTTTTCCCGTTGCTGACTGTGTCTGCCTTCACTATATCGTAGCCGAGAACCCTCACTTTTATGTGGTACCTTAAATAGTCGCTTATTTTCTTCCAGGGCATTATCTGCCACTCAATGAACTTGCCATTTGCGGTGTTCTGCTCGAAATCCTTGTCCTGCTTCTTGTCAAATCCCCTCTCCCACAGGAAATTCTCGATCATCCTCAGCAAATCACCTACACTGACAGGCCCGCTGTAATCTATCTTCTCGTGGTCCACAACTATTTTCAAATGCCCCATTGCCTTTAATGAACTCCCGCAAAATGCCTGTGCTCAAAGCCCTCTGAAACCATCTTGAGCCTTTCCTTTAGCAATGCGTGGAGCCGCATTACTATCTTATAATAAAGCTCGTCCCACCACACGCCTTCATATTTTTTCTTGATAATGTACTTGTTGTAAAAGCTCTTGAGATGAGCCAAGAAGGCGCTCTTTTCCCATATCTTTTCATAATCAGTCTCGACTGTGCCGTAAAGCTGTATCCACAGCCTGCCCTTCGCCATTTTTTTCTTTGTGCCGTCCTTCAAGACAACCTCAACATCGTGCAGATCAAAAGTCTCTATGTTTACATTGACAATCCACTGGTAATAGTCTTCAACCTTTCTTCTTGCTATAAAATTGTTGGCAATTTCAGCGCCAAAAGGGCCCGGCCTCCTGAGCCTGTGCTGGCTTTCCTGAAGCTTGAATTTTTTCTGCCTGAAGAAGTCAGCTATTGTTTCGTATACGTCCTGCATGTCAAAAATTCCCTTGTATTGGATGTATACAGGAAAGGTTGGCATCTCCGGAAGATGGATAAAATCATCGGGCTTCATGAATTTTTCTTGAGGATAAGTATATATAAAGTTTTCTATGGCGGTAATAGGTTATTTTCCAAACCTGTAAGAATCAGGCAATGCGGCATTCTTCTCTATGATGTAATTTTGCATGTACTGGGTGATGCCCTCTGCCCAGTAAGTGCCAGGATACAGAATTTTTGAGTCTTTGCTTGCCATTATTATCCACCATGGCGGCAGCCCTCTTTCTCGCCTGCTGTTATAAAACTTGATTTTTACCCTGATGTGCGGTGTTTGCCCTTAAATTTCTCATAGGAAAGATTTAAATACAAGTAACCCAATTAAAATTCCGTAAAAAAGGTGCATTTGATGAGCAAAATAAGCAAATTCTTTGTGTTTGCGCTGGTGTTTCTTATCGCGCTTAATGCTGCTTATGCGGCTTCTTTTGATGTAACAGTAACCCCGGTCAATGACAAGATAGTGGTTGATGAAATTGCAGAGTTTGAGGTTGCAGTGCAAAACAACCTTGACATGGAGGGGGAGTTTACAATAAAAAAGGCAGGCTACCCTTTCTGGGACATGTACACAAAGCCTTTGCAGAACCCGATTACGCTGAAAGTGCCGGCGCAGAGTTCAGTCTCCATAAACCTTTTTGTTGACCCGCTGTATATAACATCAGTTGACACATACACGCTCGATGTTGGAGTGGTTTTGCAGCGCACAGGCGAGGAGAAAAAGGTGCCTGTAACCGTTGGGATAAAGTCAACAGAGCCCCTTATAGGCAACTATATACCGACTGTTGTGACAAGCACAAGCATTTCTCCTGAAAAAGTTGATCCGCGGGAGCCTTTGTCAGTCAAAATTGTCTTGAACAACCAAAACGTCCTTGACTACCCAAACTTGACAATCAAGGTTGAAAGCAACCTTTTCAAGGACGAGCTGAATGTGCCGCTTGGCCCGAGAGAGGACAAAACAATAGAGCTCACTAAAAGCCTTGAGCCCATGACAGCACCTCAGCACGACAGGCTGATAATTGCGGTGTTCAAGGAAGGCAGGATGATAGTCAGCCCCATTGTAAAGGAGTTTGAAATTAAGGAATATGCCACAGAGGAGGAGCTGCCGAAAGAGCAGTCTTTCCTTAAGGTAAGGAAGGGCATTAAGGTTGCTTCCAACAGCCCTGAATACAGCGGAGTTGTCAAGCTTGAGACTACACCGCTGAAAAACCTGTTCATGTCAACATCGCCAAGGGCTGATTTTGTAAAGGAGAACGGCAAGCTGTATCTTGCCTGGCAAGTCAGGCTCGGAAGCGACAGGACAATGAATGTTTATACAACTGAAAACTACAGGCCGATTGTTGTAATAGCAGCGCTTGCAATCATTGCAATTGCCCTTTACTTCATGTTCAGGAGCCCGATTGTTGTGAGAAAAGGAATAGCAAATGTAGGAATGAGCGAGGGCGGAATATCTGATGCAAAAGTCGTAGTGAGGGTGAAAAACAGGAGCCCGGGCAGGATAGCCAACATAGAAGTCCTTGACAATGTGCCGCATATAGCCCATGTAGAGAAGGAGCTGTCAATAGGCTCGATGCAGCCACATGCCGTCCTGAAGCACCCGAAAGGCGGGCTTGTCATAAAATGGACAATAGAATCGCTTGAGCCCGGCGATGAAAGAGTTTTGTCTTATAGGATGAGGTCAAGGCTTGCAATTCTAGGAGAATTTAATTTGCCTGCTGCAACGGCAAGGGCAAAAATAGGGGAAAAAGTTATTATCAGCAATTCCAACAGGGTTAGTGTAGGTGGATAGTGATTTTTATAGAGAATTTTGAAATATATCAATTTTTGTCAAAATTCTCTAAGAGAACTTTGAGTGAAAATAATGAATTTTTCAAAGTTCTCTATATTCTACACAAATATTTATAAACCAAGATTTACTTCAATCTCTTATTCCCCACGTAGCTCAAACTGGTGGAGCGCTCGGCTGTAGAAGCAATTCATTTACTGACGTTGCATTTTGCAAAGAATGAAGTAAAAACAGCACGCAGCTCCCGAGCGGTCGGTGGTTCAAATCCGCCCGTGGGGATATTTTTTATATAAACTCCTCCAGCCCTTTCTGCTCAACTCTTGCCTTAGTCTTCTCTTTTTCTTCTTTGTAGCTGTCCAAATCTTTCTCCTCAAAAATCGGCACTCCGTAAACCCCGTCATATCCCGGCTTGAAAGGAATTTTCTGGTTCCTGTTTCTTATGATGTTTTCAGCAATTTTCTCTGAGGTTATTTTTTTCAGTTCTTTTTCATCAGCATTCAAAACAACCTCAAATTCGTTTCCAAAGGCATTGGTTAATTTGTAATATTCCTCCCAGACTTTTTTCGACTCAACTTTCTCGCCAATTGTGCCGCCAATCACTTCGCTTAATGGAATCAAATTTTTGAAAGGAACAGCGTGTTTTGGCACAAAGCCTTCTTCCCTGTCAGCAAGCTCTTCAACCCTTTGGGCAACTCCAACTGTCAGCTTGCTTCTGCATTTTGGGCAGATGTTTTTCAGTTTAATTGACTCTTTTGGCGACAAAACAACATTGCAGTTCCTGTGCCCTGTGTAATGATACTTGCCCTCATGCGGCCACATTTCAATTGTTTCAACAAATCCTTTTCTTTTCCTAATTGCATCAAGCAATGCGTCATAACTTAAGTCAATGTCAAAGACATTTGCTTCCCTTCCCAAGCGCCATGGCCAAAATGAATGCGCGTCAGAGCTGCTCAATAAGGTGTATTTGTCAAGCCTTGAAAGCCGCCAGTTCATTGCAGGGTCTGAAGAAAGCCCTGTCTCAATCGCATGAATGTGCTTTGACTGCTCCTTGAAGCACTCTTCTACAGAGTCAAACCCCGACATCGAGCCGAATATGCCATACCATGGAGTCCATGCATGCGCCGGAATTATTTCAATATCATCCGAAATGCCCCTCATCATGTCAACCAGTTCAACGCATGAAAAGCCGAAAATCGGACGTCCATCATAATCCAGCCTGCCTTTTTTCAGCAAAGCTTGGTTAATCTGCTCTACAACATCAAAATTTCTTGCCAATAGCAATGTGTGTATTCTTCTTGACTTGCCATCCTGCGTGTAAATGTTTGAAATCTCCCCCTGCAAAACAAAATTGAACCCGGATTTTGAGGTCAGAATTCCAGAACCGTCTTCTTTCAACTCACTTTTCAATTCAGCAAGCCATTTTGGATGCGTAAAGTCCCCTGTGCCGAGAAGGTTTATCCCTTTCAATCTTGCATATTTCTCAAGATTCTGTATTGTGATGGCAGAGCTTGTTGCCCTTGAAAACCTTGAATGAATCTGCAGGTCTGCTATGAGGTTCATGGAATTAAGAAAATGCGATAAGTTATTTAAAGGTTTCAGTATTCTATATTAAATTAAATGATTGATGTTAATCTACTCTTTGGTTATTTTGGTAATGTCTTGAAAATTCTATTATTATTACCTTTGTTAAAATGGTACAAGCCAAGATTAAGCAAATTAAAGGTTAAATGGATACTTTGGGCTATACTTGGAAGTATAACCCTTTACATAGTCGGATTATTTGTTTGGGACTCAGTAAATGATGAAAGAAGCATATTCAATAAAATACTTTTTTCAATGATTTTGTCTCCGATAATCGAAGAATCTTTATATAGGTACCTTGTATTAGGAATAATTTTATATAAAATACAAAAAAGAATTAGCTTTTATGATTTTTTGATATTTTCTTATATTGCATTTGCTCTTTTAATCCCAGGTATTTTATTTTACACAACAAAACTTGTATCAAATAAGCCAGATTTTATATTATTAGTTTTTGTAATTTCTATTCCAGTTATTGGATTTGGACTGCAAAAATTATCTAAAAAAGGATATTACTTAAAAAAATTTTTAGATTATTACGTAATTTTTATGGTGGCTATGCTATTTTTCTTAAGCCACAATGTATTCGCTTCACAATCGCAATTTATTGGTGGAATATTTTTTGGATTTTTATATTACAAGTCCCGTAATATTTTACCCCCAATAACTGCACATTTTGTCTATAACCTGTTAGTTGCATTTAAACCATTTTAACCCGCAACATTTAAATAACCCCTTTCAAATATTTCAATCATGGCAAACAATGACATTCTTGCAGAATTCAATCCTGCAGACATAAATCATTTCAAAAAAGACTTCATGCAGATGATTAAGGTTGGAGCGGAAATAGACCGGTATTATGGCGAGGCGCAGCATGACTTGGACGCATTAATCCCGAAATACGAAAAATTGATTGAGCAGTTCAACAAAAAGTACAAAGGGATAAAAATCAAAGCCAAGAAAACAACAGAGCATTTTAAAGTAAGTGTTCTTGTAAGGGAAAAGAATGTCAAGGACTTTTTTGCCAATTCCGCATCGAGGATTCCGGGCTTGAAGGCAATCGGAAGAACCAGTTTCAACCAAGTTGACATCAGCGATGCCGAGAAATTTGCAAGGTTTCTTGACTCATTGCTGGGCAGGATTTACATATCCTACATAGAGCCTGAAAGCGGCACGAGCACAATTGCGGCTGTGGTTGACTCAATGGAAAAGATGATTGAGATTGTTTACAACCCGGCAGAGATTATGAACGAGAATTCCGCAGGCTTCAGGATATGCGCATTCTACGCATTGAAAGGCGGATTCAGCAAGAAAATCGAGATTTACGGCAGCGCATCAACATTCGGGTTTTCCAACTTATTGGACGAGATAGAGAAAAGGGAGTGGTACGATAAGTTTAACCCAAGGTTTTTGGAGTGAGTAATCTAAAATGGGACAAAAAGCGTCACCTATTGAAAGATTAAGTGTTTATATCGCTAAACTTCCAAGAAGGATTTACCAAGCGGATATAATTACATTTAGAACTTGTTATGAAGAACTCTCCAAAAAACCAGAAGATATTGAAAGTGTAAGGATATTAATAGGCGATTTAAGAAGAATAGCAAATGTTGAAGACAAATATAAATTTAACCCAAAAAATAGGAAAGTTCTACTAGAAGGAATAGATTTACTTGAAGAAATAGTAGGGGCGCATAACAAAAATTAATAAAGAAATTTGATTACCCCCCCATCGGCAGCCTTCCCCCGAACTTCTTCATGAACTTTGACATGTCGCCCTTGCTGCCCTTGAACATCTTCACCATTTTCTTGGACTGCCTGTATTGCTTCAGCAATTCCCTGACTTCGCTCGCTGGAATTCCCGAGCCTCTTGAGATTCGCTCAATCCTGCTCGAGTCCACAATTTCGGGGTCTTCCAGTTCTTCTTTGGTAAAGCTGTTCATCGCAACTTTCCACTTTTTGAGCTTGCCTTCCTGCACTTGAAGCATCTCTTTTGGCAGCTTTAATGAAGAAAAGCCCGGTATCATCTCGACAATCTGCGACAAAGGACCCATCTTTGACATAGCTTCCATCTGCTCGTACAAGTCAATCAGATTAAATTCGCCTTTCAAAAACCTCTTTCCCAGGTCTTCTGCATCCTCGGCTTTTATGACGTCCTTGGCTTTTTCAAGCAATGCCTCCAAGTCGCCCATGCCCAAGATTCTTCCGACAAAGCCTTGGGGGTTGAACTGCTCCATGTCGTCAATTTTTTCCCCGACTCCGATGAACTTTATAGGAGCGCCTGAAACAGCGCATGCAGTCAAAGCCCCTCCGCCTTTTGCGGTGCCGTCCATTTTCGAGACTACAATGCCTGTTATGCCGCAGCTCTTGTGGAACTGCCCTGCCTGCTTCTGGGCTGCCTGCCCGATGTCGGCTGAGATGACCAGGAGGTTTTCATCCGGCTTGATTCTTTTGTTGACTTCCTCTATCTCGGCAATCAAGTCGTGGCTTAAGGCATCCCTCCCCGAAGTGTCTACAATTAAAACATCAAAATCATTTAGTTCATTTTTTACATTTTCCCAAATCTCAACAGCATCCTTTGTTTTCCTGTCAGAAAATACTTTTACATTTGCTTGCTTCCCAACCTGCTCTATCTGCTCCATTGCAGCTGGTCTATGCACATCTAGGCCGACAAGAACAACCTTGAAGCCCCTTTTCGAGAAGTACTTTGCAAGCTTTCCCGCTGTTGTTGTTTTTCCAGAGCCGAACAAGCCGACAAGCATTATCTTGAATGGCTTTTTATTGACTTCTATTTTCTGCTGCTCTTTCCCGAGAAAGTTTACCAATTCCTCGTAAACAATGTTGATTAGCTGCTCTTTTTTTGTCAAGCCTTTTTGGGATTCCTCATTCAATGCTCTGTTTTTTATCTTTTCAGTCAAGTCAAACACGAGCTTTACGTTTACATCGGCTTGCAACAAAGCCCTCTGTATGTCTTTTACCAGCTCATTAATCAGCTTCTCGTCTACAAAAAGGGATTTGGCTATCTTTTGCAAAGTGTTTTTTAATGCATTACTAAGGTTTTCGAGGACCATATAATCAAGGATAAGAAAATGGTTTATAAAGATTTGCAGAAATTACACAAAATTTTTTATCCCTTGCCTGTATTCACTGCAACAACTACATCAGAAGGCTTGAAATTATGCCTTTGCAGTGCAACAAAAGCTGCTGCTGCGCTGGGCTCCATATTTAATCCGGTTTTGTATTTCTGATAAGCATTGTTTATTTCTATTTCGCTTGCTTTTATTATTTCATATTTTTCAGGATTCCCATGCTTTGTTATTTTTTCCATAATCGGACGATATTTGGCGTAAAGCATTGCCGCGATTGTGCCCTTGAAATCAGTTGTCACTCCAATTATCTTTGTGTCAGAAAGATGGTAATACCTCAATGCAGCAGCAAAAAGCTCTCCGCTTCCAATCGGTAATGCAATATAATCCGGCTTTTTGCCGTTTTTGTCGAGTTCCCTCTTTATTTCCTTGAAAATGTCCAGATAGGAATCATCATAGAAATTCGTTGCGTTGATTCCTTTGCCTTCAATTCCCGATGTTTCTGCAATGCTCTTCATTCTTTCAGTTGTAAGCTCGCCTGACTCCAAATCAAGAGGAATGACTTCTGCTTTTTTCCTTAATCTGCCTGCAATTGCAGGATTTATGTCTTCGGGAACAAAAAGCAAAGTTTTCACTCCAACAGAACTTAAAAAATTTGACAGGGAATAACCATAATTTCCAGAAGTTATTGCCATGACATAATCAATTCCGGCATCGTGGGCATATTGCGCCACATCTTTTGACTTTCTGTCTTTGAAAGTGCCAAAAGGATTCTTGCTTTCATCCTTAACCAGTATGCCCTCTAGTCCAAATTCTATCCCCTTAATATCTATTAAAGGTGTATTTCCAACCCTAAACCTGTTTAGAGCTTCCGCTAAGCCGTGTTTCTTCATTTTCTAGATTTTACAATTGCAACCCCAACGTAAATTTGTTACTTCACAATAGTGTCTTAGTAAGTATATAAATTTTATTATCTAATATTTTAATTTTAACTAAAAATATGGCTAAATTTTATAATTTATTAAAATTTTTTAGTAATGAACTTAGTATTCCTTTATTTTTTAACAAAACCGAAAAATTTAAATAAAAATAAGTAATTGTTAAAAATATGGAACAGGATTTAAAAATAGATGCGTATGACAGAAAGCTTCTCTACGAGCTTGACAAGAACTCAAAAATCTCTCTGCAGGAGCTTTCAGCCAAGCTGAGGAGGTCAAAGCAATTTATATTGTACCGCATGAAACAATTAGAAGAATCTAACATCATAACAGGCTACAATGCGATTGTTGACATGTCAAAGCTTGGCTTTTTTACTTTTAGAATCTATTTTAAATTCCAGCAAACAACTGAAGAAGAAGGTAAAAAATTTATTGATTATGTCAGGGGCAACTTAAAGCAGGTTTGGACCATAACTGACATGCACGGCAAATGGGATTATGCTTTGTTTCTTGGCGTAAGGGCAATTTCAGAGTTCCACACAATCTGGGACGGAATAATGCTTGAATACAAGCCAAAAATAAAAACCTATAACGTTGCTGTTTACGCTCCTGTCTACAATTTCAACAGGAAATTTTTCATTGACAATCCGCAGGACGCCATTGAAAGGGTTTATGGCGCAGGCGAGAAAGAGGACATTGACGATTTGGACTGGAAAATAATTGAAACTTACTCCAATAACGTAAGGCAATCCTCTCTTGAGATAGCAAGAAAGCTCGGCGTTTCATCTGACACAATAAGGGCAAGGATAAAAAAGCTCGAGGAAAAGAAGGTAATAACAGGATACAAGATTGGGCTGAATCTTGAGCCCCTTGGCTTTGTTTCTTACAGGGTTGATCTGCAATTGTTATCAACTAAAAGAAACAGGGAAATCTTTGAGTTCTGCAAAAGGCACAAAAATATCTACCAGATAAACAAGTCAATCGGAGGGGCAGATTTTGAAATCGAGGTTATTGTAAGGGACTTGGGCCATCTGCTGGATTTGATAGACGAAATCAAAACCACATTCAAGGACGTAGTCAATGATGTCGATTATTTTGGGTTTTCCACCTTCCACATTCTGCAGTACATACCTGACTGATAGTTTCAAATACATTCAAACCCATCAAAAGATATTTATACATATTTAATTTGCTGCAATTCTGAAAAATGCCTAAAAAACACAATCAATTTTTGATTGAAGTATTAATCCTGTCTATACTGCTTATTTCCGCATGCGGAAGATTAAGGCAGCAACCGCCAGAGCCTCAATTGCCAGAAGAGCTGAAAGCAAAATACAGCCAAGTTATGGAGATTCTAAATCAAAAAGAGTCAGAAGGCTATGATATAAGCTCAGTTAAAGAGGATGTTGAAAGGGCAAAGCAGCTTGCTGCAGAAGGCAACATGGAAGAGGCAAAAAAGGCAATTATTGATGCAAAAGAAAAGCTGGACTCTTTGAAAAAGCCATCACAACAGCCGATTCCAACACCTTCTCCAGAGCCTATGCCGCCACCTGCTGGCTTGGTAAATGTTGAAATTGACGCCGGCAAACAAACTGGAGAATTGCCTGAAATATTCAAAGCAGGGATGTGGGTTGTTGACAGCGGGGAAAGCACAAGGTACATTTTTGACAAGTTCGCAGATGAAAATGCAATGGGAATCATGCAGTTCCAATTCGATGTCGAAACCAATCCTCTTTTGTATTCTGAAAGCTTGAAAGACTACAAGATAAAGCTTATAGAGCTTACAAAGCCAGGCACTGAGCTGAGGCACCAGCTGGACAATGTCAAGGAAAGCAAAGCCCATATTTCCATGGGATTGGGAGGGGGAACATGGTTCATGCCGAGATGGCTTTCTGCGTACAATTACAAGCCAACTGGCGATCCAGTATGCAATGGGCAGCCTTCAATAGTGCAGGACGGCAAAAATGTCTGCGATGCCTACAGCATAATATTTGCGGAGCTTTACGGCTACAACATCGGAGGCAACACCTACCCAAATGACTGGAATGCATGGAAGGATGTTGTGCAGTTCACTGCAAAATACTATTATGAAGACGAGTTTAATGATAAAGACTTAGGCAAAGTAAAAGGCTTGGGGATAAAGGAATTGAGCTTCTGGTTCGGGCACGAGCCTGACTGGGGCATTTTCGGCAGCGAGAATGATTTTTTCCTGATGTACGCAAACACTGCAAAAGCCGTAAAGGAGTTATACCCTAAGATTAAGGTTGGCGGCATAGGCACAATCGGCATAAACACTTTAAAAACATGCCCTTACCCAGCTAATCTGAGAAGCTTCTGCAGAGAGCACGACACAAAAGACAGCGAGCCAATGACGAAGAATTTTATCGAGTACGCCGCAAAAAATAACGTGCCGATAGACTTCCTTAACTACCACCAGTTTGGGGAAATCCCTTTTGCCGAGAATTACCAAAAAACAAAGCAGGATGCAGCAAAATGGCTTGCTGAAAACGGCTTTGACGCTGACAAAGTGATTTTGTACCCTGCTGACTGGAGCCTTGAAGGGGTAAATTGCGATCCTAATGCTTATCCGCAGCTTGACAACCTCGACACTGAGTACCGCTCTGCTTATGTTGTTTCAACTTTGTATGCAATGGAAAAAGCAGGCATCCAATGGCACAGCCACGACTTTGATGTTTATGATACATCAAGCGCTTTAAAGGTTTCAAAAGAAAGGAAAGGAAGTATTTTTGACGGGTGCTGGCCTATTTTTACAAGGATTGACAACACCCAGATTATTAAGCCAGTGTACAATGCATTCAAGGCATTGTCAATGCTGGCTGGCAAAGAAGAGCAGCAAGCTCCACAAAGGCTTGAAGCAGAATTCGACGAAAACAGCTATGTAACAGCGATTGCTTCCCAGACAAAAAACAAAAAAACAACAAGGATGCTGCTTTCAAATTTCATTCCAAGCGGGGAAATGACTTCTTCAATACGCTCAAGAGCCCTCAAGTCATGCATGCTCTCGAAAGGCTATTCCGAGGAAGAGATTAAGTCGCTGGCAGCGTCTGCCAAAAGCAACAGCCTTCCTGCAAAAGCAAAAGATGATGTTAATCTGTGCATTTCATCTGCTGATTCTAAGGTGAAAGAAGCAGAGTCCTATGCAAAAACTCCTGTGAATGTAAAGATTTCTGTATCGGGACTTTCGCCAGGCACCTACACAATAAATCAATACACAATCGACAAAGACAATTCAAATTCATGCAGGCTGAACAAAAAAACAGAGTCTGCAGCAACAAGCACAGACTGCGGAATTAACGGAATAATAGAGCAGAAAATCAAATTGGCAAAAGACGAGGCAAGGGCAAAAGGCAGGGAAGCTGCAAAGCAGGCATTCTATTACGATGGCGATAATTCAATAGACAAAATAAACAGCATGGACGGAGTTTCCCTTGAAAGCTCTGAAGAAAAAAAGCAAGTTGAAATAAATGGTGATTATATAGATGATATTGTAATGCAGCCTTATGCTGTTGTACTTGTAGAGATTGTTTCTGAATAAGCATAGCTTCCAACCCATTTGAACCTATCAAAAGGTATTTAAAAAGCAAAAACACCGCATTTTACATGCCAAGCAAGAATTTCCTCTTGTTGTCAATGGAAGACGACAAGATAAAGAAAGTGTCGAATGTAATCAGCAACGACTCGTGCAGGAAGATTCTTGACTATTTGTCGGCTAAAGACGCGACTGAATCTGAATTAGCGGCAAAGCTGAATATCCCAATTTCAACAGTACATTATAATCTGCAGCAACTGATGGAAACAGGCTTGATTGAGTCAAAAGAGTTCCACTACAGCGAGAAAGGCAAGGAAGTCAGCCATTTCAGGCTGGCAAACAAATATATTATAATAGCGCCAAAGAAGACTTTTGGTATAAAGGAAAAATTAAAGGGCATCCTGCCGGTTGCACTGATTGCGTCAGGCGCAGCTTTTATTGTGCAGTTAATAAATAAATACTTTTCAAAAACAATCGAGGCTCCTCAGCAGATGATGGCTGCAAAATCCGCAGTTGCTGAAAGGGCAGCAGACTCTGGAGTTGCGTTTATGGAAGCAACAGAGCCGGCAACAACATCAATCCTGCCGCAGAACATAGCATTGTGGTTTTTGGCAGGGGCCATATTCGCATTGCTTGTATATTTGATGATAAGTTTATTTAGGAAAAGGTTAGATTAGAATGGATAAAAAAATCATAATAATATCAGGAATTATTGCATTTATTATTTTCGGTTTTTTAATGGGAGCAATTATTGATTTTAAACCAACTTTTTGCACCCAAAAAGGATGTTATTGTCACAATCAATTAGAAGAAATTCCATGCAATGATTGTGGTTCATCCGATCCTTTGTTTATGACTTTCATAATCAATGTAGAAAAGGATTGTTCGTCTAAAGAGATTGTTATATGTGAAAATGACAAATCTGTAGGCAAAAGGTTTGATGTGAATTATGGTTCATGTAAATATCACTTAAAATTTTTTGGCGGCACAATAAAAAATTGGATAATGTTTATTAAAACATTGCTTTTTGGATATCCTAATTCAGAGTATATTGAAGAGGTATCTGTAGGGCAGACGTCTTTGCCATAAAAACAAATTCAATAAACATTGATTGATAACTTCAACTCCATTTGAAGCTATCGCTGGGTATTTATATATGGGTGCCTTACCGGCAAAATGGTGAAGAAAATGAGAATAAGCAACTTTGGGCTTTGGATTTTAATGGCTTTCCTAGTTATAGCTGCTGTTGCGTGCAAGCCGGAAATTACAGAAGATAAAGGGCTTGAAACTTCTCAGGAACTGAAGAAGTTCTCTTCAGTTAATGAACTGAGGGAGTACCTGCAGAAAAACGCGCAGGCAAGCTACGGCACAAGGTATTTCGGCGGAGTTTCAAGAGTCATGACGATGGAAGTGGCAGAAAGCGCTGCCCCATCGGCAAAAATGGCGGCTGATTCAGGCGCATCCCAGTATTCCACAACAAACATACAAGTTGAGGGAGTTGACGAGGCTGATTTTGTCAAGAACGACGGCAGGTATATTTACACGCTCACTCAAAACAAGCTGGTTATTGTTGATGCTTACCCTGCTGAAAATGCAAAAATAGTCTCTGAAACGGAAATCGGCGGAATTCCAAGAAACATGCTTGTCAACAATGACAGGCTTGTTGTGTTCTCAGATGACAACGCCCAGGTGCCTTACTTTGCAGAGTTTGACTTCGTGCCAAGGCCAAGGTACACCCAAAAAACACATGTCTTTGTTTATGACATAGAAGACAGGAGCAGCCCAAAGCTCGTAAATGACTACAGCATAAACGGCTATTACTTTGAATCCAGAATGATTGGCGATTATGTGTATTTCATAGCCAAGGACAATGTTTATTTTGACGGTCCGATAATTGCATTGCCCGCAATAAGGGAGTCCTCGAGAACCATAGCAAAGCCTGACATTTATTATTTTGACAACCCCGAGCAGAACTATGTTTTCCACACAGTCGCTTCATTCAATATTTTTGACAACAAAGATGAAGTTAGCGCAAAAACCTTCATGATGGGCTACTCCAACACGCTTTATGTGTCTCAAGACAATATTTACATTGCATACCAGAAAAACCTGCCATGGCGCTATTACGAGGCGCATAACGAGGAAAGGTTTTATGATGTCGTTGTGCCATTGCTGCCTTCTGATGTGCGCAGCGAAATAAGCGAAATCAAGGATGATTCCAGCCTGAACTCCCAGGAAAAATGGGACAAGATTTCCTCGGTTTTGGAAGACATGTACAACAACATGGAAGATGGTGAAAGGAAGGAGATTATTGAGAGAATAGAAAAGGCAATCGAGGAATACGAGATAAAGCTTGAGGCAGAGAGAAGGAAAACTGTCATCCACAAAATCAGCATTGACAGCGGCGAGATTGAGTACAAGGCAAAAGGCGAGGTTCCGGGCTATCTGCTCAACCAGTTTTCAATGGATGAGCATGACGGCAATTTAAGGCTTGCAACCACAACCGAGATATGGGCAAGAAAATCTGTGATGTACAACAATGTCTTTGTGCTTGATGACGACATGAAAACAATCGGAAAGCTTGAGGCAATCGCCCCTGATGAAAGGATATATTCAGCAAGGTTTTTAGGAGACAGATTGTACATGGTTACATTCAAGAGGATTGACCCGCTGTTTGTGATAGACCTGTCAGATTCCGAAAAGCCTGAGATACTTGGCGAGCTGAAAATACCGGGGTTTTCAGACTATCTGCACCCTTACGATGAAAACCATATCATAGGCATAGGAAAGGAAACAGAAGGCAATGAATGGGGCGGAGTGTCTGTAAAAGGAGTGAAGCTTGCATTGTTTGATGTTTCAGACGTGAAAAACCCGAAGCAGCTTGACAAGTACGAAATCGGGGATTCAGGAACTGACTCGGAAGCTTTGCACGAGTACAAGGCATTTTTGTTTGACAAAAGCAAAAACCTGCTTGTGATTCCAGTCACAGAAGTCAGGGGCAAGATGGAATACGACTCAAGGCTCGGCTATTACAGGCAGAGGCTGTGGCAGGGAGCTTATGCTTTTGGATTGACTCCAGAAGAGGGATTTGAAGTAAAAGGCAGGATAACCCACAATGAAGGCGACGAGCAAAGCGATTATTACTATTATGGCTCTCCAAATGCCGTCAGAAGAAGCCTTTACATGGACGACGTGCTTTACACCGTTTCAATGGGCAAGATAAAGGCAAATGACCTGAACGACATTGAAAATGAAATCAAGGAGATAAAGCTGCCTTATGAAAAGCAAAGGTATGACTACCCTTATCCCGTCAAAACTGCCGGAAGCCCGGGAATTGCTGTGCCTGAAACTGCAGTTGCAGAGCGGGATATATGAGCTAAATCTCAAACCTAACCTTTTTCTCCTCTATATTTTTTAAAACCTTGTCCAGCAAATTGTCAACTTTGACGCCAAAATAAACCTTGTTGTCAATTGTCCTTACTGCAACCGTACCTTTGCTTTCTTCCTTCTCCCCGACAGTCAGTATGAGCGGTATTTTCTGCGCCTGCGCTTCCCTCACTTTGTAGCCGACGCTTTCTGTCCTCGAGTCCACTTCAACCCTTAAATTATTTTTTTCAAATTCCTCTTTTATCTTATTTGCATATTTTTCAAACCTGTCGGCAACAGTCAGTATCCTCATCTGCAATGGAGAAAGCCATAACGGCAGTTTCCCGGCATAATGCTCAACCAATATTCCTATAAACCTCTCAAGGCTGCCGAGCAGAGCCCTGTGTATCATAACAACACTGTGCTTTGTATTGTCAGCGCCGACATAAGTCGCGTCAAACCTCTCAGGCAATTGGAAGTCAAGCTGTACCGTGGCAAGCTGCCAGCTCCTTCCCAAAGCGTCTTTGATATGGAAGTCGATTTTGGGCCCGTAGAAAGCGCCTTCCCCTGCCTTGATTTCATATTTTATGCCCTTGCCCTCAAGCGCTTTCTTAAGCGATTCCTCTGCTGTGTTCCAGTCTTCAATTTTTCCCATGAATTTTTCAGGCCTTGTGCTGAGCTCAACCTTGTAATCAAAGTCAAAAACTTCCTTGTAGATAAAATTCGTGAAATCAAGAACCCGGAAAATCTCGTCTTCAATCATTTCAGGAGCGACAAAAATATGCGCATCATCCTGCGACATTTTTCTCACTCTTGTCAGTCCTGCCAAAGTTCCTGAAAGCTCATTCCTGTGCAAAGGCGCGAAATCAGCAATCCTCAATGGCAGCTCCTTGTAGCTTCTTGACTTGGACTTGTAGATAAGAAGATGTGAAGGACAGTTCATGGGCTTGATTGCAAATTCCCTGCCTTCTGATTCCAAAGTAAACATGTGCTCTTTGAAATGCTCCCAGTGCCCTGATGTCATCCACAATGATTTGTCATAAAGCAATGGAGTTATGACTTCCTGATACCCTCTTTTTTTGTATTCTTCCCTTATAAAATTCAGCAGCTGGTTGTAAATGACTGCGCCTTTTGGGTAGAAAAATGGCGCTCCCGGGCTTTCCTCGAAGAAATTGAACCATTCCAGCTCCTTCCCGAGCTTCCTGTGGTCCCTTTTCTCAGCCTCCTCTATCAGCTTAAGGTGCTGCTCAAGCATGCTTTTCTCAGGAAAGCTTGTGCCGTAAATCCTCTGCAATTGCTGTCTTTTCTGGTCGCCCCTCCAGTAAGCTGCCGCAATTTTTGTCAGCCTGAAGGCTTTTATTTTGCCTGTGCTCGGAATATGTGGGCCCCGGCACAAGTCAATGAAATCCCCTTGTTTGTAGGCGCTCAGAGGCTGTTTTTCTTTATGGAATTCCTCAATCAGCTCAATTTTGTACGGGTTGTCCTTGAATAATTTTTTTGCCTCGCTTTCGCTCAATTCAATCCTCTCAACCTTGTAGTCCTTTTTCACTATTTCGTGCATTCCCTGCTCTATTTTCGCCAAGTCTTCAGGAGTAAAGTGATGCGCAATGTCAAAATCATAGTAAAAGCCCTCCTCCACTAGAGGGCCTATTGTCAGCTTTGCATCAGGAAAAAGCTCAATGACTGCCTGAGCCAAAAGATGCGCTGTGCTGTGCCTGAAAACCTCCAATCCTTCCCTGTCCCTGAAAGTCAGAATCTGCAGTGTTGAGTCCTCGTTAATCGGAACAAACAAATCCTTTAGTTTGCCGTTTACCTTTGCCACTAATGCGTCTTCCCCAAGCCTTTTTCCTATGCTGAAGGCAATTTCCCCTGCAGTGATGCCTTTTGCATACTCTCTTGCGCTGCCGTCAGGCAAAGTTATCTTGATTTTTGACATTCTATGTTTGCTTTATTTTTGGCTGGTTTATATATTTTGTTGAATTTTTAAAACAAAGAAAATTGAATTTAACAATGGGCAGCTTTCAAGCTGTTGTTGTAGTTGTAGAATCAGTCAATATTTTTTTATTTGAAACAGCCGATTTCTTGCTCATACAGAATGAGTTTTTATTTTTATATTTAAATGTTTCTGTTGTATTTTAAATTGAATTTTGCTTTTGCAGCTCTCTTTTTCGCTCTTCTATAACCTTGCCAAAGAAATTATCAACGAAAAATTCATTATAAATAGCCCTGACGCCGCTTTGAGCTTTTATAGGATCTTTTGTGGCTTCCTGAATGCCGTAATGAATTCCCACTTCAGAGCCTCCCTGAAAGATGTTTGATGTGCTCAAGCCATGAGAAGCCAAAGCGCTGGCTGCTCTGGCATTTATTGCTTCCCTGTCTCTCATGTACTTGCCGATAACCGAGATTAGGGAAATGTTGTAACGAACTTCTATATCGTTGTCATGCAATCTAAAATGCCTAATCACGTGCTTTAGTTTATCATGTATCATTCTATCAGTTAGTTTTTCGCCTGGAATCACAATTGACACATCCAAAAGGCTTGTGGACGGGTAAACGTCCCTTCTTGTATGAATCCCAAGTTGCCTCAGAAGATTGTAAGATGTCAGTCTGCTTGAAAGATTTCGGACTGTTATGTCGACATACCCTTTCCTGTGGGTTACCCCAGTAATGTCAAATTTGTCAGGCTCCCTGTATTTTAGTATTTCCGTTTTTCTGTCAGGGTTAAATATGTCTATCACACTTATTGGTATGCCATTGTCCCAGCATGGTTTAATGGCTTCATGCTGCAGTATGTTGGCTCCCATATGGGACAAGCCAAGAGCCTCTTCATAAGTTATTTTCTCCAATTGCATTGCATCCTTAACAACTCTTGGATCAGCCCTCCTTATCGGGCCGTCGCTGCAGTTCTCATAAAGCGCAGCGCCAAGCTCTGCTGCAGCATGGCTTCCAGTGGTATCAGAGCCTCCGCGATGAAGAGTGACAATTGTTTGCCCGTCTCGAGTCGAGCAGTAATAGCCGTGCAGTACAACTATATGGTAGGTTTCGAGTAATTCATTTATCCTTCTCCTCAATTTCTTTTTTTGATCCGGCAGTATTGATGCATCTCCTGGATTGTCAGTTCCCGTTATCAGCCCTACAGGGCTCAGAGACACAGCATTAGCACCGAGTCTGTTAAGCAAAGGCGCAACGATAGACTCTGCCTCAAAAGTCTCTCCAAGCCTTGCTACATCATCAATAAATCTTTTTGCCCTTATATCGTCTAGATTGCGCGGTCCATCATAAGAATTCAAGATTTCCCTGTACCGGCTTTCTATCTCTTTGCAATTTTCCATTAAATCCAAGCCAGAGCATAATTCCTGCCATTTATCCATTATTGTATCATAGGTTCCCCTTGTCGCACTTCCGAGCAGAATTCTTTCTTCGGCTGAGCCTATATACCTGTCAGTCAAGCCTTTTGGGCCAGATGGAACTAGAACTCTTCTTCCACTGTCCTGCAGAACAAAATCCAGCGATTTTTTAGTATTTTCCGGCGTGAGAAAACACCAGCCGCCTTCCTTGACAACTTTAAGTCCAGCCATGCTTATTGGGTAAGCGGGCTGTTTAAAAATCTTTTCTTTTTTAACTATTCAAAAGTAGTATAATTTTTAGAATTTCAAGCCTGCTCAGAAGCGCATCTCTCGCAAAGCAGCGAGCCCTTTACCTTTCTTATGTCCTCGGCATAGGCGCCGCAGCCCTGGCATATGGCTTCCCTCTCGATGATTCTGCTTATGGGCTTCCTTGTCTCCTCCCTAAGCTCAAATTTCTCGACCAGAAGCTCGAACAGCTGCGGCTCGATTTTCAGGATGTCCTTTAGGGTGAGCAATCCAACCATTTTTCCGTTCTCAACGGCAGGCAGGTGCCTTATGTTGGAGTCGCGCATTTTTATCAATGCGTCATAAATGTCATCATTCGGGCTTATTGTCATAATCTCGGTCTCCATGAAATCACTGACTTTCTTTGTCAATGGATTTATGCCCTTTGCAATGACTTTCCTCACAATGTCCTGCTCCGTTATGAGCCCTTTTGACTGGTGGTTGTCCTTGATTACCAATGCGCCGACATGGTTTTTTGCCATCACCTTCGCGCATTCCTCTAAAGAAACGTCTGAAGGGACAGAAATAGGCTTTGTAGTCATGCAGTCATAAACCTTGTAGCCGGTTTTCATCAAATCCACCAGAAAAAGAATTGTTTTTGATGTTTAAATATGTTTCTAAACTATTATAGTTTTGAAAGGATATGTTGGAAGTTTTAGATTTTTAGATTGAATAATACAAAAGAAATAATTTATTTGCAACCCTGATACATTTGCACTAATTTGCCTATTCCAGAATTTTGCTGAGCTGTGGCAGCAAATGCGTCTCCGAACTTATCTTGAGTAATTTTATAAAGAATATTTAGGGCTACACAGATATCACTTGGTTTAACTACGCCTTCCCTCTCACTCCTCACATAACCTCCGGGTAAGGTTTCTGTTGTTGAGCTGTGTTTTAGTTCAGAAGCAAATGCATTAATCAATATTTCAGCGGCTCGTCTTTTGTAATGGTCATTCATTACTGGGTCGCCCTTGGCAAGTCTCTGCTCAGGCAAATTTGCCAAATTATCAACTAATTTTCTAGCTCGTGCTTCATCATAATTTGCCTGTGCATATATAGCTGGAGGATTCAACATTTCATAAGTTGGCACAAATGCCGCTACAGCACCAGTTGCTAGTGCTCCTGCTTTACCTAATTTTGAATTTGCAATTTTCGACATCAATCCCATTTGTATCATTAGACATTAGAACATAATTCATATTTAAATCTTTCTATTTTGTTACTACTAGAAAGTAAAATCTAATACCCCATCAAAATCTCAACATCCTTGCCAAAAACCCTTTTCAAGTCCTCGAAAATCGGCTCTTTTATAGACGGCTTTTGAGGCATTTGGACGTTTGCAAGCGCTTTCTCCAGGTCTTCCAGAGAACTCTTTTCTATCGTATCGAGGCTTCCGTCTTCGTTTATCTTTGCCTTGCTCAATTCTTTCTCTTCATTGTCAATGTCGTGGATTATGTAAGCTTCATTGCCAAGCAAAATAACCTCTCCAAACTTATTGCCGTGCTTCACCCGTATTTTTAATCTTTCCAGTTCCCTGCTTCTTTTTCTCTGCATATGCTCTACAAGGAATTTTATCAGAGAGCCTGCATCCTGGTGCATTTTCTCAATCTCAACCTTTGAAAGCTTTCCGTCGTCATAGTCCTTTTTCGCCTTCATTATTTCCTGCAAAGTCCTCAGAAACTTGCTAGGCATTTTCCCCCCTGAAACAAGCTTGTCCTCGACAAGATGCAGTATCTCATTATCTTTTGCCTTCTCAACGCCCTCAAGCCTCAGGACATCTCTTGTGACTGTTGTTATAGTGTCATACAAATTAAGCATTTCCTGCTCCTCCCTTATTTTCTCAATCTGCGTAAACAGCCTTTTTATTCTTTTCAGGTACTTGTCGCCGTCGCTAAGCAACTCGTCAATTTCCTTGCCTGAAAGCTCCTTTTTCTCGCCGTGCTCTATGGCTTTTCTTGTCTCAACAACCCTCTCCATGATTTTCACAAACTTCTCTTCAAGCAGCTTTTCCTTCTGCACGAAAATCTGCCTCATTAAGGAGCCTGTTTCCTTTGGCGACGGGGGGGCTACTCCATAAAGCATCAGTGCAGCCTGGCTTGGAGTCAATAATGCATAGTAAATGTCCTCCATGCCGATTTCGTTGAGCTTTAACTGCACCCTTCTTATAACCTGCTCGCCTGAGCCCATGAACATGTCAATGGCTTCCGCGCTTGGCTTTATTTTGCCCATCTTGAGCAATTGCTTCCAGGGCATGAAAATTCCCCTGTCAAAGAATGGCACTCCGTCCCTGAGCAATGTGAATATTACGGGATTTGCCTCCCTCAATGAATCCCAGAAATCAGTCAAAATGTAGACTTGTATGTTGATCTTGTTTTTTATTCCTGTAAGCTCGCCTGCCTCAATCCCCATTCCTATGATTATTGCCCTCAGCTTGTCTTTCAGCTCTGCCCTAGTCATCTTCTTTACGTCTGTGTCGTCTATGACAATCCACACGTCAATGTCGCTTGACGGGGTGGCCTTGCCCTGCACAAGGGAGCCGGCAAGGACATAACTTACAATGTACTTCTCGAATTTCTTCAACACCATTGTCTTGTGGACTTCGGCTATTTTAATTGCCTGAAGCATTCCTGTGTCATGTATAGGCGCTGACAATGCTATAAGCTGCAGCAGCTCATATTTCGCGTCAAAGCAGTTCTGCCATAGCTCTGAAAGAATCAGAGTTTGAGGCGTTAAATTAGGGTCAATTTCCTTGGCAATGCTTTCAACTATTGCAGTCAGTTTGTCTTTTAATTCTATTTTTGACATTGTCCTGCTGTCCGAGTCATCAACCAATATAAGAACATGGATTTTGTCTTTGTCTTCGGGCTTTGGCTCTGCCTTTGGAAGAGTTTCTGCCTGAGGCAGCTGCATCTGCTGCAGTTGCTGGATCTCCTCGGGCTTTGGCGGAGGCATCAACGCAATGCCTATGATATACTTGTCAAATTTCTCAAGAACTCTTTTCTGGAATTTCTCCAGCTTTGACTTTATGGCTTTGAGCTTTTCCTGCACATCGCTTGGAAGCTTGGACATAGCTTCAGCTTCTTTAGCATCAGGCGGAGGGCTTTCACCGCTCTCTTTTTCCTTATACTGCCTCTTGTCTTTCTTAGCCATTCCAACCCCATTTTTGATATTGGCAACCACAAAAATAATTATATCTTATTGTGGTTGGCAAGATAGCCGCCAACAAACTATTGATAAATTTAATTACTTTGTTGGTCGGCTATAATTTTGTTTGCTTTATAAATGTTTGCCTGATGAATCCAGAACTTATTTTCAATATAGAAAATATATGACAGCCATATATGAAACCGAAAGATTTAAATATAAGTTATATTACTAGTTAGTAGTAACAAATTGGCTTCTTAGGGGTGAATAAGATATATATACTCCAGAAGCGAAAAGCTTAAATATAAGTGTTGTTATGATAAAGTAGTAACAAATCATAAACAAAGTTAATAAAAACCAAAATTATACCAAAACAAAGGGGGAAAAGAAAATGGCAAAGGAACAAAAACTTGAGGAGATTGTCGGGTTGGATGAATTGACAACCAGGGTAAAGAATTTTTTTGATAGTGCTAATTTTAAATGGCTGAAAAATATTGTGCATAAGGCCGGAAGTGATTATTACAATTCTAACACAACTAAGGATATGCCTGAATTAGTATTGGATGAGACCAAGGCAAGGGACTTGGCAGGCAAGATATGGGATGTTGCAGCCGAGCATATTGCTGTTAACTATCTAAGATTGAAGGCAGAAAGGATTAAGGAATTAAAGGAAATAAACGACCCTGCAAGCGGCAAGCCGCAGTTTGAGGCTTTCATAAAGGACCACCTTGGAGTCGGCAAGGACGATATTTATGACTCTTTGAAAAACAGGAAAGTAATCAAAACTGAGGAAATAGATGCTTTGCTAAAGCCAATTTATGACGCGCATGCAACCACATTCACGTCAAAGGCAGTTTCCACAAAAATTGACTCTATAGAAAAGGCAAATGCAGTCCTGAGCTACTTGAAGAAGCTTCAGGAAGCGCACCCAAAAGCATATGAAAGCTTCAATATTCCGACAGCAGTAAAAAGCGTCGAGGAAGCGCAAAGGCTTTATGCAAGCGCGATCCAGCTGTTGCCAAGGGATTACAAGCCAAAAATAGCTGAAGCCAAGAAGGCAACCGGAACTTACGGTTAAATTTTTTCTCTTTTCTTTTTTAATTTTTCTTTTCAATCTTACAGGCAGGACTAAAGAATAAAATGCCATTAGGAAGCTACAGGGTTTTGAGCGAGAAGTACATAAGGCCTCTTTCTGATAGCCCTGCCCCTGAAATTGCTCTCAAAGATAGGAAGTCAATGCAGATTGACGAGCCAAATACAACAGGCTCTTACGGGCACGCCACTCCAATAATGCTTATAACCAAAGACGGGCTTGTAAGCAGGACTTCAAGCAACAGGTTCAGATTCTCTCCGAAGGATGTGAACGATAACGGCACGGGCTTCACAAATGATGATTATGGTCAGGGGAAATGGAAATTTGCAGGCGAAGGCAACTATTCTGCCAGACACAACATAATCCCGAAAATGCCTGAGGTTGCATATATTACAGGAATCACTCCTTTGGGCTTGTACATGCATGAAAAGGATACCCATCCTAATTTGTTTGCAACTCCAAGAATTATTGAGGCCGTTGACCCAAATAGAACAGGTTTTTATGACCATAGAAAACCGTCGCAAGATCTCAGGAACTTAATGTTTGACAGCATAAACAGGCTGAATTATGAGTCATCTGAATGGATTAATTTTCTCGCGGGAAAAGGCATCTCAATTGACACAACAAAATTTTCAGGAGTGCTCGGCTTGGGAGTGGGGCAGGGAGAATTTGCAGCAAAGTATTACCCCACTAAAGGCTATTTGATGACTGAAATGGATTTCCACGACACAGCCAAAAGAATTATTTTAAGATATGGATTGGAAGAGCCTGAAGCAATTGAAGCCATGAAGCGCTCTATACTGTTTCATGAGTTTGCGCATGTCCTTGGCGTTGGAGGCAAGAAGAGAGATGAAGCATTTCAAGGCAGGTTGCAGGCTGAATTCTACTCAAGGATGGCTGAAAAATTCAAAGGCACAAAGATGGCAAGGGTGTACAGGGCGCTTGCAGAGGAAGGCGCAGACTATGCAGCATGGTTTTCAAGGACAAGATGGAGGGAGCTTTTTGACATAAAGGAAAAAGAAAGCCCGATAGAGTTCTTGATTGCAAAGTTCGAGGTTGAGGCAGAGGCATTTGGGTTAAGAGGGGAGGGTTTTGAAAGGTATGTAAATTCAAGAGTCAAGGAAACTTATGGCGAGCTTCTTGCAGAGCAGCCAGTTCAAGGAAAATCGGCAAGAAGACATTCAAAATCCGCTGATAAAAGGACAAAAAGCCTGGAGAAGATTGTAAAGGACAGCGATTCAAAAGAAGAAAGCAGCAAGGAAGGGGGCAGCGAAAAAAGATACAGCAAAGTAGTCAGCCTCTCTGAATATAAAAGCATGAACGATGCCAGGAAATACGCAAAGGAAGATTCAAAAGAGTCAAAAGGGCAGGAAGAATCTGAAGCAGAGCAGTCTGAAACTGCCGAGGCTGCATAGAAAAATTTATATCATAGCCGGCATTAGCTCGGCTTATGTACAGCAACCCACAAGCCTATAATATTTCAAAACCCTACCAGTTTTCCATGCCGTCTTTCTTGGGAGGGGTGCTGGTTGGGGCAGGCGCTGTCATTGGAATTGCCGCAATTGCTGGCGCATCAACCTACCCCAATAATAGCTTGGAAAACAGAGTCAGAAACAGCAAATAAATTTTACAATTTCTCAACAGCTTTTGCCATAAATATCCTCCCGAACACAAGGCTGGACAGCATGAGAATTATAGACATTGGCATGATAAGCACGCTTTTTTCCAGGAAATAGTACAGCAAAAACGCAGATATTGACAACAGAAAGATATTGACAATGAAAACACCTAGGATATAGTGCATTTTCTTCACGCCAATAATCAATGTCCTTTGGAGGATGTTTTTTAGCTCAGTCTTGTGCGCTAATGCGGCTGAAACAAGCATAAAATAAGCCAGTATAAGTGAAAAAACAAAAAATGGCACATATTTTGTAAGCAGCTTCGCGCTTTCGTCTGCAGCGCCTGCAATTGAAATATTAAGCAACGAGTAGAAAAAGGCGAAAACCAAGCCCAAATAAGCCAATGAAATGACAAATATTTTTAAAAAATTCCTTGTTAGCTGGTTAATACTGGTTTTATAAATAATCTTATGCGACATCGCCCATGCAGCTGAAGTGAAAAATATCAGCAATGCAAAAATCCAGGCTAAATAAATCCTGAGATTCTTCACTATATCATTGAAGTTCCTGCTTATCAGCAAAGGGTCGTCTCCCAGAATGCTTTTCTGCTCAAAGATGCTGGATGCAACTGATTCCTCGTCAAGCCTCAGATTGCTTAAGTACTCGTCAATTGCCCTCTGGCTTTCAATCATTTTGGGAACATATGTGTAGCTGATTTGGAACATGGCTGCAAAAAATCCAGCCTGCAGGGCTAACAATAAAAAAAACAGCAGCTTGTTTTTCCATACCAAAGCCAAGGATTCCCTCAAGGAATTATAAATTATTTTTGGCATTTTATGTTTTGCAGCATTGCTCTTCTTCCCCTAAATCTATTTCTGGGCATCTTAGTTCTGTTTCTATTATATTGCTTAAAGAACTGCATTTTGCCTGGCATAATCCATAATTGTTGTCTTTACCACATTGAATCTGAATACTAAATTCCTTCTTGCCGAGCTCTGTTTTTGGATTCTTGCTCTTTGAATAGACAGTGCCTTTGAGCTCTCCTGCGCTAAGCGCATTAGCCGTATTGATATAAGCCTCAAAATCATTTTGATTATGATTAAGATCTTCTCTTCCAGTAACTCCGTCTGGACCTGTGTATTCTATCCATGCATTTTGTATTTCATTTGGATTTTGGAATCTTACGATGATTTTTGCTGAATCTCCTTTCTTAACTTGTTCTGGCTTGATAATATTATTTATTTGCGGACCTTTTAATCCTAATTCTTGAGAACCTTTTACTTCGATAGTTATTGCCGCCTCTCTTCTCTGAGGCTTGTCTGGGTATAAAACTGCATCATTGAAGGCACAATTTTCTACATTGCTATAAGAGTCCACACCTTGCTTTAAGTGGTATAACTCCACTACAAGTTTTCTATTTTGAGTTTGCTGAGTTATTTGTCCTGTGCTTGTTTGGAATGGCTTTTTAACAATAAAAGTTCCTCCTACAATCCCAACTAATCTATCTTGTTTACTTTCATCCTTTGAAGCAGGAATTGTTATTGACCTTGTTGGCTTTCCATCAATGCCTCTTAGTATAATTCCAGCCACTATTTTTAGTTTTACTCCTCTGGCATCTTCTATTACTATTGCCCTTTCCTCTTGATTATAATTAGGCCATTGTGGCAATGGCTTAGCGCCATCTATATTGGTACTGCCTATATTCACTTTGTCTTGAGTATCGGGATTAAAATCAATAAATCCGCTGTTATCCCAGTCAAAAAATGTAGCTGTCAGTGGCACGTCTTGGTTGTTATTTAATTCTATATCCTTAAACTCTAAGCCTTGGGTAGCTCCCTGTATTTGCTGTTGCTGCCCTATGGACAATTGCGGTGTTGACAAATGATATGTGTATGAGCCATTAATAGTTACGCCTTGGACATCAACGACAACGCCATCGAGCAATGCTCTAACACATTTGTCTTGGCCAATCTTGTAAATTTTTGTTTCTATAGGTATAGATTCCCCAGCTCCAAACCTAAGCTCTTCCCTTTTGTTTGAATCCACTCCGCCAATTGTAATAGTTTCAAAGTAAGCAATTCCCTTCCTGTTTGCAAACGTCGATCCTTCACCACAAATAAACGAGCCTGACAATTCATCAAGCCTGCAGTCTAAAATGTCCCTTGCAGTCCTGTCTATCAATGGGAAGTAGAACACTCCGTCGTCATAGCCCTGAGGATAGCAGTTCGGCTTGATGTTTGCCTGTATCTTCCTGTCAGTCCTGAGTGTGAATTTCAGATGGTCGTACCTCACATTATCGTCTATGACTCTTTTGCCTGAAGGAATTGCCTTCTCCTCAAGAATATTCTGCCTCAATCTTCCTGAAAACACCAATGGCCCTCTTCTTTCCTCAGGCAGATTGATGCAGTCGCACTGGCTGTAAGCCTGTGATGTTCCCAATGCGCCTGTGTAAGCAATTGAAGGCGCTCCCAAAGCCCCGCAGTTTATCTGGTTTGGGTAAATGTCAAGCTGCTTTCTTCCGACGCATACCAATTGAACATCATACCTCTCAAAGTCGCAGCCCGGGTTGATTATCCAGGACGCCCTGTACTCGTATTTTGGAGTGAACCTGACTGGATCAACTGTCAAAAATTCCCTGCTTCTTGTTATCGGCTGCACCAAGGTTGCAAATGGAGTTGCGTATGCGGCATCGACAATGTTCTTCACATTGAATTCCCAGTCATAGCCGAAAGCCCCAAGGCATATTTTTCTTGCAACGCTTTCTTCCCCTGTGCCGAGGATTTCGTTAAGCTTCGCATTTCCATACTCGCTCCTGATTTGCTGCTGCAAGTCTGTTATCCCTTCATGAATGCCCTTGAATCCTGACTTTACGTATTCTATTATGCTGTCGCTTTGCGCATTGATATCTGCTCCAGATTCGCTTGGAGTGCACCCGTCAACAAACCACCTTATAACCTGCCATATCGCGCTGCACAGGTATTGCGTGAACAATTCCTTGCACGCCCCTGAGTCTCCCCTCCCTGTTGTCCTTACCTGTATCAGGCACGTTGACATTGATGTCATCAGATTCTTGATGAACTGTATCCTGTTGCTTATCCCTGCGAGGTGCACGCATTGCACCGCAGCCCAGTGGTCCTTGAAAGGGTCAACTGTCATCACAGTCTCGGGCTTGAACGGCTCGTAAATCCAATGGTTCTGCCCGAAGCACGCAGGCAGGTCTCTTCCCTCGATGTACCTTTTCGGGTTGTATTCATTGTGCACAACAGACGTGTCATCTGCATCCCTCGCCTCAAACTTTTCCTTGAAGTACCTGTAGCTCCATTTCATCTGTTCAAAATCAGTTGAGCCAAGCGTTTGTGTCTCCGCAGATGTGCTGGCTTTTTTTGGCTCATGAACAGGGCTTTGGGTTTCATACACTGCTCTGTCATCAGGGTTGTAGTAATTTGTTGTCAGTTTTGTTTCCTTTGCATTTATGCAGCAGCACTCCTCCCTTGTTGCAGTCAAGTCGCTTACTGCTTCGGCATTATTGCCTGTGTAGAAACAGTCATTTGTGTAGCCCGCTGTAAGCGCATATTGAATGCCATATACACTTCCATTAACTGCTGAAATTTGTTTATTTTGATTGAATGACCTGCAAGTGTCAACTTTTGTGCATACATACCCAATTTTATTTGCTGACTTTGATTTTGGGTCTTGCTCAATTTGAATTGGAGTTCCTCCAAGATTTACAACATTCTTCTTTGCCTGTGACTCTGGCTTTCCACCGCAAACCTCTTCGCAACTTTTCTGCTGGGCTGTTAAATAATTGGTTTCGTCATTTTTGATTGCGTATTTTATTGAATATTTGCTTCCGGGCACTTGAACATCTTTTAATTCGTATAGCCGATTAGTGCCGCTGACTAAATCTCCGAGTTGTAGTAATAATCTGTCATTACCTATTTTTAACTGGAAGCATTTATCATCTTCCCTGAATATATCTTGTGATATCCGATAACTCGATGCTAAACTCCTGCATTTTTCCGCCCTTAAAGGCTGCCCTCTTACGCTCTGGTCGACTCCGCAGCCCTGAGCGCTTGTGACTTTGTTGTATAAATCCGTATCATCCTTCTTCTCAGTCCATTTTGCGGGGGCTGCATGCCCGAAAACCCTGTCGCAGCTCCACCTGAACCAGTTGTATGCGCTCGCCTCTGACACCCATGCGCTTGCTGATGCAGGGAAGCACTTTTTCAGGTCAGCGTCAGTGACATATTTCATCTGGAAGCTGCCTTTCTTCTTGGCAATATCCTCCATCATCTTCTGGCAGTCGTCCTTGTCGTCTTTGTTGGCAGGCTTCAAAGGCTTTTTCTCAAAAAGCTCGAAAATCTCCGAGGCTCCCAGCCCCCTTTTCAGAATCAAAAACGGCTTTTCCTCCCAGAAAGCAATCCATCTCCTGTAAATGCCAAGAGCCAGGTTCAATCCGAATGATGCAATGCAGCCGACTGCGGCAAAGTCAAGCAGCTTGTCAATCTGCTCCTGCACTGAAGTCAGAGTCTTTATAGAGCTCTGCAAAAAATTTACAAAGTCAAAAAGCAGCCAGTCAGGCAAAAATTTCCTGGGGTCGATTATGGTGCTGTCAACAACATAGCTTACCTGCTCGCATGTTGTCTGCGTTTCTGTCTCCAAAACCCCGTCATTGTCCATGTCGTGCTGGTATGTTATTTTCACCTTTACAGGGAATGTGAGTTCCTTGTTGATAGCCTTCAGGAAGCTTTTCCAGTCCTTTTCCAAAAAGGCGTCCATGCCCGGGAATCTTGAAAGCGTCATAGCCGAGTAAGAAACCGTGTTGTCAGGAGGATTGAGCAGCTTCGGGCTGTTGCCCGACGGCATAATCTGGCAGCTTATGTTGAACCTTGGGTCAAGCAGCTCCCTTGTGCTGCACGCCTTTATTATTGAAACTCCTTTTATCTTTGGGTTTATGCCCCTCCCTATGTAAGAGTAATTAAAGATAAAGTAAATGGTTTCTGTGCCTTCTGCCATCCTTTCAGTGCTGAGGAATGGCGGGCTCTGGTAATGTGCAAGGGGAATCACGTCCCAGCTTTGGTTGCCGCTCCAGCATGTGCCAATCCTGACGCTTCTTGTCACAAAGCCCCTCTGCCCTGTAGCATCGGTTGCAATCACAACAAGCGTTGTTGTTTTTGAGTCCTTGGCTTCTTCAAGACTTGTATCCCTGAAATCCGAGATAGGCACTTCCATGAGCCTTGCAGCGCCGCCGAAAATTGCAGTCAAATCCACATTCTCAAACTTGAAATTGCCGTTGCTGTCTGATGTTGTCGAGAAATCAGCCCCCGTGCTGCATAAAGATTTTGAAGCGACGTTAAACCTGCATTTTGCATCAAGCTGGGGCTCTGCTATATTTTGGACTTCATTAGCCAATCCGCTTAATTCAAAAGTGGCGTTGAAGCTGCTGAAAGGGGTCCTGTCAACAAACAAATGAACTCTGGCATTCGGCTTTGTTGTCCCAATAACATTAACTTCGTTGGCTGCATTCTCGAAAAGCAGGGCGCCGCTTGGGGGGCTTGTTATCTTTACATCAGGCTTCTTTGTATCCAGCACGACATTCCTCTCAAAAACAACGCTGTTTTCAGCCCTGTCCTCGAATACAAGCTTTATGAAATAATTTCCATCGCCTTTGTTCAGCCTTATCCCAAAATTAAATACGCCGCTGCCGTTGAGCACTATGACGGGCTTTCTGAAGTCCTCAAGTATGTCAACCTCGGGATATTTGAGGTTCAATATCGCTCCCCCTTTCAGGGTGGTTGCTGCAACAGGCTCTGATTTCGGCCCTTCGTTTGCAAAGTTATTGACTGCTGAAACTTCGTATGTGTAGGTTTTCCCGCTGTCAACCAAGGCGTCTATGAACAGGTTAAAATTTGCCGGCTTTGTCAGCGCAATCGGGCTCGAATCCTCCCTGTAAACAACATAATGGCTGAAATCCTTGTCTTTGGACTCGTCCCAGTGCAGCTCGACAAAATTCTGCCCTATCCTGGTGGCATTCAGCCCGGCAATCCTTGAGGGCACTGCAGTGTCGTTGGCTTTTGCGTCGACAAAAACCTTTATCAGCGCCTGCTCGTTCACAAAGCCGCTTATTGTCAGATTCTGCTTTGATGTGAGGGACGGAATGTCATCAAGCTGCACAACAGGCTTTTCCGTGTCAACACTAACCTCGAATATTTTCTGGTTTCTGTTGCCTGACTTGTCAACAACTGTTATTTTCACAATATTGTCATTGTTCAGCTGAATCTGGCTGAAGACAAACCTGCCCGAGCTTCCGACTTCGTTCCCGCTGAGGCTTCTTTTTGGGATTCCCATGTCATTGACGAACATGCTTACAGACGAGAAAGGCTCTGTGGAGCCGACTATGTCAATTACCCTCCTGTTTACAAACCTGGGGATTGAGGCATTGATGAAAGGCGGAGTTATGTCCCTTCCTGCAGTGAAGTTCTGGCCTGAGGAGTTTGCGCAGTTGCCCGAAGCGTCGCATGACTTAACTACAAAAATGTATTTTGCATTTTTTGTGAGCCCGTCTATGGCAATCGTATGGTTTGTTGTGAGCTGCGACGAGCTTTTCATCTTGTCAGTCCTGTTGGTGCCGTAAAGCACTATCGTTGTTGCATTCTCGTCAGTAAGCCATGTTGCCCTTGCAGTTGTATCAGTCACAGGCAGTATGTCTATGCTTGTTATTGCAGGCGCCGAGGAGTCAATTGCGCCTGTCGAGGCTGCCAAGGTGTTTGACTGGGCGCCTTCATTGCCGCTGGCATCAACTGCAGAAACCCTGTAGCTAAAGGAGCTTTTTGCCTGCAATCCCGTATCATTAAATGTGTTTGTAGTTGAATTGCCCACAACTGCAAAATTCCTGTAAATCAAATAGTGGCTCAGGTCTGATATATTCATGCTGTTCCATGAAATAAATATTGAATCCTGTGTTGAAGACAATGCGCTCAAGCCAGTGACTTGCGGAGGGGGGGTTATGTCCGCTGTTTTAAACGTGTAAAAGCTGTTTGAGTTATTGTCTGTTGTTGAGTTGCCCGCCAAGTTCATGGACTCAACTGCAAAAAAATATGTTGTATCGCTCTCAACTCCGCTTATGACTGTCACCGTGTGGTTATTGACGAAGTTGTCATGGACTTGCTTGAATCCCAGGGCTGATGTCTTGCCGTAATGGACTTTTCCGTCTGCCATCTCGTCTGTAGTCCACTCGATTGTAGCAGAGTTTGAGGTTACCTTTGTAGCCCTTGCATTGGATATTGCCAGGCCATAAACGTTTGCCGTGTAGAAAGGCAGCGTCAGAACCATCTGTATCATGAGCACTGTCATCAATTCAGTTATTTTTGATTTGGCTTTTGGATTCATTTTATTGCTTATTTATTTCATTTTAATTCCGGGGCAGGAACATTTTTTGAGTACGAGCTGAGCCCGGAAACAAACAAAAGCATCTCATCCTCTGATGAATACCCATGCTCTATCACATGGAACACGATTTCATTTGCATTAGATAATGCGCTTTTGCTTGCTTTCAGCTCGCCGATGTAGCCTGCTACAATACTTTCTTCGTCTGTGACATAGACTTCCACATCATAAGACGCGTCCCTGTCTGCAATCTTGAGCGGGAATTGCGACTCCTGCGGGTAGGCTGCAAAGCTCTCAAATCCGAAGTCCTTTCCTTTTATTGATATTGAGGCTTTCTCATTCGGAGCTAGGCTGCTTGAAACAGATGGATTTGAAAGCGGGTGCTTCACAACTATGTAGTTATTGAATTCTTTTACAGGGTTGAGCGCCAGCACATACGAGCGCCCGTCTACATCGGTCTGTATAAATGATGCAGCATCGCCAAAGCCTTCCCTTGAGCCCTTCACAATGCCGTAGACGCAGTATGGGAATAGTCTTGTTATGCCTGCTGCAGCGCCGAGGCTGAGCCAGTCGCTCTGCCCCATGCCGCAATAGTAGCGCCCGCATACAAAAGTCAAATTCACGCCTTTTATGTCGTCTCCTGTTGAATTGTCGACGGTAAAAATCGTCACTTCATTCTGCACATTGCTGCAGTAGTCATCCTGGCTTAAGTCTGGGGGAATGTCAAACAATGTCGTGCCTGTCCTGACCCTGTTGGGCTGGTTGTGGTCAATGGAAGCCTTGAATGCAAAGTTGAACTGGTAAGGCTTGTTTGACTCAGTCTCCTGGTCAAAGATTGAGACAACAACAGGGAAATTTATGTCGTATGTGAAATGCCATATCTGGAGGCAGAAGAACGAAAGCTTGTCAGTCCCTTTTTGCGCATTGCTCCTCAAAATACCGTTTTCGCTGGGCCTCGCGTAAATATTCATTGGCCAGTCTTCATAGGCAAATGAGACTTTCATATTGCTGTATTTTCTCGAATCCCTGTCTATCTCCCATATATAATGGTGCTGGAAATAAGTGTCCGAGTAGATATTTCTGCCGGCAGGGTTCGGAACATACAAATTTGGATTGTAGTCAGTTCCCTTTACCCTTATGTAAGGCAGGTTGATCCTCAGCAAATTCTTTAATTTCTCTTTTATGCTGCTAAGCTGCCATGTCTTCGGGCTGCAGCCCGCTTCTACATCTGTAGTAGGAATGTCCACGTCCATAGACATCAGGTCTATTGCCTTTCTCTCTATGAAATAATCCTTGTTCTCCCTTTCCATAATCAGCTTTGCAGTCTCGTACACTTTCTTAAATCTTATTGGAAGAGTGTAGCCAAACCTTTCAAGAAGCGCCTTGAAATTGCCTTCCTTTGCAATGACTTCCACATGGTAGTCAAGCTCTACAGAGACATCATTCTCGTTGAACTTCACTTCAGCAATTGGCTTTTTCAATTCGTTTATCTCGAATCTTCCGCTGAACGGCTCGAAATCATTGATGCAGCTTTTCAATTCCGACTCTATATGGCTTGCAAGCTGCTGGTTTATGAAGTCCTCTGTTGGAACAGCCTCAATGCTGTCATGCCACCAGTACGGCATTTTGAAGCCTCCAGCAGGAAATGTCGCCAGATACGCCCTTGGGTCGCTTTTTATTTTTTCAGGCACGCTTATGTAGCCGCCGCCCAGACCTATCCTTTCCAGGCCGTCCTGCGCAACATTTTTTATGCAGTCTTCTATGTAAACTTTCACCGGGAGGGCCTCAGGCTGCACCACTTCCACAATATTCTGGAATATCTGCCTTTGGTAAAAAAAATAAACTACTCCCGATAATATAACTACCATGGCTATTATTATGAAAATTGCCGCCTGTGATTTTGAACTGCGGATTAATGCAGTGAATTTACCTCTTTTTTTTATGCTCATTTTTTGAGTTAGCTATTTGCGTATTTTATTTTTAAATTATGAAATCTCAAGCGGGTCTCCTCCTTCGCCTATGCATCAAGAGGACGCTCTCGTGATTTTGAATTTACAATTTTTATCACCATTTTTACATCATATTTATCATTTAGACTTTTTATTCAACGCCTTTACATCAATCTTGCTCAGGTCAATCTCCACATAATCCTTCTCCGTCAGATTAAGAACTTTGACTATATCGGAAGGCACCCTTACAACCAAGCCTCCGCCTGTCTTTATCAGCTTTTTTGTGTACTTCATGTCATATATGAAATATAGATATTTTATATATTTTTTATATATCTTTCAATATTAAAAAGGATAGATTTATATATAAATTATATATGAGATTTATAAAAGTTTCGGTTTCGAAGAAACCGAAGCCCAGAAAAACAAAGTTTTTCGCTGGTTTCGCTTTTGCGAAGCAACAAAGCTTAGCAGTTCAATATCCTCTAATTTAAGAACAACCATTTATAGAGGGGCACCCATTATTGCTCATGGAAGTGCATGGGTCTCAGGTTTTTGATAAAAATAGTTTTAAGTTAACGCCATATTACAGTCTCTGGGCTTCTTCAGCCAGAGTTGAGGCGTAGTACCTTGCAAAAGCTATGTACGCCAGCAGAATCAAAGCTTGAAAAACCGGGGAGTATTTGTATTTGACCAAATTTGTTATCCTTGAAATGGCATAAAGCAAGGAGAGCATCGCAGCATAAGGTAGCAGAAAAAGATGAATCTTCGCGAAATTAAGCTTTACAGCCTCGATTATCGAGTTTAAATTCTGCCTCTTCATGAAAATTGTATATAGCGTGTTGGTCAGGTAAAGAGCCAATATAGCGATTGCAATCACAAACACCTGGACAGCTGCGGGCTCCACGAGCCAAAAAATTGCAGAAACCAGCAGAAGCCAAAACCCCATCCAGATCAAGTTCAAGCCGAGAAACTTTGAAATCAGCGCAAGGCTTATTCTTGTTTTTGTCGTTTTCGCCCATATGATTCCCTTGAGGATGCTTGCGATGAATATTATGGCAACCAGCAGGAGTATGGCTGAAAAAATAATGAGGTAACGGAACTGGAACAGCAGCTGGTAAGCTTTGTCGTAGCCGATGGCAGCCAAATCAGACGGAGACTGCAGCGGGATTGAGTAGCCTTTTTCTTTTATCCTCTGCAGCCAGAATAGGATGAAATAGCCTGACAGGAAATAGAACAGCGCATCAAGGATTATTACAAGTATAATTTCCAAGCCGATTCTTTTTATCGATGAAACAAGGACATTGATGTTCCATTCAAGAAAATCCGCTTTTTTATTCTTCATTTGGGCTAAAAGTCATTTATGTCGCTGCTGCCGCCTGTTCCGGTAGATGTTGTAGTAGTTGTTGTTGTGCCTGAAATCGGTGTTGGCTCTCCTGAAGACTCGACTATGGAATTGCACAATTCCTTGTCTTCGAGCTTCCATCTCAGCGGTATCTCGTCAAACACTATGCAGACTTGGGTGTACAAAAACTGGCTTTCCTGGACTATTGCATTTCTGCCCATCCTGCCGAAAGTCGAGCCTCTTTTTATTTCCACATCGTTCTTGAAAACATTCACCCTCCTCTCGCCTTTTAGGAGAACATTGACGTTCATCTCCTCAGGCGCCCTTGGGTCCTTGTCATAGTCGCCGTTCCTGATATTGAATGTTATCATGTAAATGAACTCCTGCCCGGTATCTGTTTCGATTGCCTCTGTCCTTCTGGCTTCGATATGCGCCCCTATCTGCGCCAAGCCTTGCGGAGTTTCTGCAAAAGCAACCCCCTCGTCTTCGCCGTCAATATACTGGCTGCAGATTGCGCTGCTCCAGTACTCTGTTCCTAAATATAAAGTAGCAAAAGCCTTGTCAATCTTGTCGCGCCACTGCATCAAAGAATCCTCGTCGAAGAACAATGTTGCATAGTATCCCAACCCCCTGAATTCTGTGAATATTCTTTCCACTTCTGCAAAGAAGCGCTGCGAGCTTAACTGCTTTGATGTGAAGCCCTCCTTGCCTTTTTTTCCGTAAACCCTTTGGATGTCGCCTGCTTTTTCAATCAAAGCCAAAATCTCAGGAGATGCTGTAACAAACACTTTCTTGTCGTTTTCGTCTAAATAATAAAGCTGAGGACCTGAAAAAATCCCGCCTCCTTCAAAGATGCAGTCTTTTTCACATCCCGGAATATAGCTCAAAACCTTAAGCTTTCCGTACTCCTCGGGATTGCTCGAGTCAAAGCCGAATTTCCTGTCCAGTTCCAAGACTAATTGGTCTTCTGTGTATACTTCTATTTTGTCTTGTTTATAAACAATTCTGCTGGATTCACCATTCTTTACAAATTCAGCTGCCTGAAGCTCTCCTTTGCTGTTGAATGTTCTTGATGTTGCGCCTTCTCCGAGCTTCGACACTCCCGATTCGTCTCTTTTTACATTACCTTCATAGTCCGTTGTTGTTTTATCTTTAAGATTTATTTCCCTCTTAACCAAATCTTTCTGCATTGTCAAAATATTTTCGCCTTCAAAATTCAGGTGCAGGCCGTTTTTGTCGCCGATAACGCCTTGTTGTGATTTGGTTAAATCAACGCCTGCCTTCACTGCTTCAGTTAATATCTGGTTGCGCCTGTTTTCATCAGTTGCAAGATTTAGATTTGTACTTTGCAACTCACTAAATGATTTTCCGCTTAGTTGCGTTGTTTTGCCGTCAACAGTAATTCTTACTTCAGCCTTGTCTGTAATTTCTGTTTTCTTTGGCTCGTATTTTACTTCTATCCTTGAGCCGTCTGCAAGGGTTGTTGTTTCTGTTCTTTGTAATTTGGCAGCATCGTTAGGATTGTCTGTCCTTGTAAGCTTTGTCTGCCCTACCCTGTCGCCGGCTGTGAAAGCCTCTGTTACCTCAGTTCTTGTGGTTATTTCATTTCCTTGTTTGTCCTTTTTTTTATAAACATCATTTAATGTGCATGAACTAGCATCGCATGCTCCGCTTCTAGCTCCGCCGCCTGTCAAAGGAATGATGTTAATATTCCCATCCCACTGGTCGAGCAGGACATTTCTTGTGATTAACTGGGAAGATATTGCCTTGGGATTGCCTATTCTGTCTTTTATGTCAAATCTCACAATATTGCCCTTTGTGTCTTTCACTGGAGTTCCTTTATTAGTATCAACTGTATAAGAGCCGTCAGGATTTTTGTAAATGGTTACAATTTGATATTCATTATCGCTGACTTGCACAGCATTCTGCTGGATTCGCTGCGGCTCTCCTGCCCTTTGCTGTGGTTTGGTGCCTGCACCAACAACATCTGTAGCTTGCCCAGGCTTTTTTGATATTATTTTTAATCCTTCAACAGAAGTTCCTTTTTGGTCTGGGACTTCAAATTGTGATGATGATAAAGATAAAGCTTGAGGTTGTCCTGAACGCCGGTCCACTAGTGCAGTGGGTGCATACTTTTCCAAAAGTACATGCTGCCCATTTGACTCTACCCTGTAAACTTCACTTTCAGCAGTAATATAGTAATTTTTATTATCGGCATCTTTGTAATTATAACCAACAATAGTACCACTTACATCATCAATTACTGGACTAGCTTTTAATTCATTCCCTCCTGAGAGTATATACCATTCCCCTCCTTTTTTAATTGCAGGGCCTATTGTTGCTTGTGGCTGAGGTTGTGTTGCAACCTGCCTTTCTTCCTTCTTTTCCTCTTCGCCTCCAGAAACCAGATTATTCGGATCCCATCGTGACGGTTCGCAATCACCAAAGAACTCGCCGCAAACTTCAAGATTCGCCCCTGCCTCTGTAGAACGCCTGTAATAATTTTCATTGGCACTATCAAGCCACCTGTAAGAATTGTCATCTTCATTATATTCAACTTCTATTGCTTCCTTTGAAGAATCTTTTATAAGATAGTACTTTTCTCCGACTTTGTATATGCTCCCTGTCTGGTATATTCCGCCATCAAGAGTTGGCACAACATATGTGTAGGCAACTATGTCGTCATCGCTTACTTCTCTGCCGCCGATTGAAGTTACTTCTCCACTGTTTATTTCTGTTTCTACAAAGTTTGGTGGAATTTCCCTTTCAAGTTTAGTCACTTGTATTTCGCCTTTCGTTATATCTAATCCTTTATTTTTTTCAATTAACGAATTTTTTTCTTGTTGGCTTAAATCTTTTATCCCTTGAATTCGCGTTCCTGTTTCTGTGGAGTCAATTCTCTTGAAAGTTACAGTTTCTCCCCCTAGCCCAACAACTTCGTAGCTCCTGATTTGCCCATCTTTTTCTGTTATGATAAAAATACCGCCTTCGCTTCTTGCGTAGACAACTTTTGAGCCAGCTAGTTCGCTTTCGGCTGGGATTTGAAATCTTATGTCACCATAGTCATATGCTTGTCCGGCTTCTAGTATCGTGTTCTGTTTTATTTCCTGAGCTGGAAATGGAAAGAACCCAGTTATAGCTGGTTTTTTAGCTTCTGACAAATCTTTTGAATATAACAAGCCTAAACGTTCTACATCTTGAGGTTTTGATTCTTGCAGTAATTGGGTTATATGTAATGAATAGAAAGCCTCTGCACGTTGCTTATCTTCTGGAGTTGTAGCCGATCTTATACTATTCAGCAAAACTTGTCTATAAGACTCTAATTTTAATTTCCTATCTTCTTGTGACATATCTGGAGTTACTATTTCTGACAAAAGTTGGATATAATCTTCTTGTAAACTATTGATGTCTAACGTTCCAGTCCTCTGTGTTTCTCCTGCTGACATTTGCTCTAACTTGACTGTGCCTCCGGAAGTGATAACGGATATTGGCTCCCTTAGTATTGTTCCTTTGCTATTAATGCTGAATGCAGTATTTTTTACAAGTTGTCCAGTTTCATCAAGTTTTCCTAGGGTATATGGATCCCCTGCATCATCTAGTATCCAGACATATCCTAGCTCATCAACATAGTATATCCCTTGTCTCCTATCCATTAAATTTCCAAGCGACATTACATTTTTGTCTGCTTTTTGCCTTTGAAATTCTACAGCTGAAGATGATATTGTTACTGTAGTTATAGGCTGTATTGCCGGCGATTGGGATGATTGTTGCTGTGCTTCTGAAATTGTGCCAATCCCCGGAAAACTTGAGCTTTTTTTAATCCCCTGAAGATACTCGCCATACGCCTGCTGGGCTTCTTTATTTTCAGGAGGCGCTCCGATTTCAGTCAATTGCTGAGCCACGTCTTTTAACTCAGGATTGACAAAAGAAAGCTTATACACGTCCTTGGCAGGGTACTCCTTTTTGCCGAAGATGCCGTAAAACTTCAACTTCCATTCTTTTGCGGCATTATCCCAAATGACTATTGCACGATCATATAAAACAAAATCGCGCACTTCAGAAGAGAAGTAATAGGCTTGATTTTTAGTGGCTCTTTTTAATGAAGTTGATTTCTCATCGCTTAAAATTTGAAATCCTGTTATGCCTTTAAGCTTGGAATTTATTTGCCCAATTTCCTCCTCTTCAAAAAACTCCTCTTCATCCGCAACCTCGCTTTCAGGCAGCCCTGTGAAAGTCTTGTCAAGCCTTGCTGTTCCGTCAGCGTCAACAATCAGCAATCCTTTCTGCTCGTCAGGATTCCTTACTTTTATGTACAATGAAACATAAGAGCTGAAGCTGTCCAGATAATACACATAGCCGTTTATTATCTGGTACCATCCCTCATTCAGCTGATTTAACTCATTTACACTTCTGACTTCAATGATTTTCAGCCCAAACCCATTTTCGCTTATTTCAGTTTCCTTCGCAACATTGGCTGTTATGTTGTTCTCATACACAACAGATGTTGCCAGTATAAGGGACAGAATTATGATTATGGCTGTGAATATCAGCAATCCTTCTGTCATTTTACCTGGGATTTTTCGCTTCATTTTTTTGTTTGAACTGGCGTAAAGCCAGAATCTCCTGTTGTCTTTTTTGGCTTTGACTTGTCCTTCAAATCCAATCTTGAGCAATAATCTTCTCTTACCTTAAATCCTTCATCTATAATATTTTTCACATTGCCTATGACTTCCCCTGTTTTCG